>Ga0228700_1000662_pt1 | contig 28245 bp, 31 predicted proteins | sample McNCre317_Aug_MG_FD_178019 | JGI IMG/M metagenome (GOLD analysis project Ga0228700, IMG submission 178019) | Freshwater microbial communities from McNutts Creek, Athens, Georgia, United States - 3-17_Aug_MG | ecosystem: Environmental > Aquatic > Freshwater > Creek | place: USA: Georgia...
AACGCAGCGACCTTCTACAGCTCTGGCTTGAAGGGCCGTTACGAAGAAGGCAAGCGCACCGATGACCACGTCTTGAAAGGCAACAGCTACAAGATCTTGTCTGTGGAAGACGGCAAGTTGGTTGAGAAAGAAGTGCCGATGCTCAATGCCTTGAACGAAGTGCTGCGCGACGACTACATCACCGACTCCAAGGGCGGCATCGACCGTTGGAACCGCGTGATCGAGAAGGCTGGTATCCAATTCAAACTGACGGCGCCGCACAAGGCTTTCCACCGCAACATCGGTTCTTTGTCAGGTGCCAAAATCACACCTGACGGCCGTGTCGTGAGCGAAACCGAATGGAACGCTAAAGTCGGCGAGTGGTTGCCATCCAACGAAGACCGCGCTTATGTGGGTAGCCTGATGGGGCGCTGCGTCGAGCCAGGCAAGTTTGCCAACTGGATCGCACCGCCTGTGATGGGCATCAACCGTCAACCTGTGGACTTTGATTACGTCCGTTTCAACTGATCGTTATTGAACTGTCAATGTTATGAATGCACCTGCCGAACTTTTTAACCAGCATTTGATCGACCCGGAAATTTGTATCCGGTGCAACACGTGCGAGGCCACTTGTCCGGTGGGTGCCATCACACATGACAGCCGCAACTATGTGGTGATTGCCGAGAAGTGCAATTTCTGCATGGCCTGTGTGCCACCGTGCCCCACAGGCTCGATTGACAACTGGCGCATGCGCCCCAAAGCGGCGGCGTACACCGTGGAAGAACAGCTCTCGTGGGACGATTTGCCTGCTGCGCTGTCAGACAGTGATTTGTCTGCGTTGGGTGGCGATGCAACTGTTGTCGCGTCTGTGTCGACTGCACCGTCTTCTGCGTCTGCTGAATCGTCAGCAGGCGAGGGCGTTGCGTTTAACTCGGCCGCGTACGGTGCCACTGTGCCACCTTGGTCTGCGGCGCATCCGTACACCAACTTGCATGGCCCCAAAGCACCCACGATCGCGACGGTGGTGGGCAATGTGCAAGTCAACGACGCAGGCACTGCCAACGAAACCCACCACATCGTGCTGGACTTTGGCCATATGCCGTTCCCCGTGTTGGAGGGGCAATCCATTGGCATCGTGCCGCCAGGCACGGATGACAAAGGCAAAGCCCACCATGCACGTCAATATTCGATTGCCAGCCCTCGCAATGGCGAACGCCCTGGCTACAACAACCTGTCCATCACCGTCAAACGTGTGGTGGAGGACCACGATGGCAAACCTGTCAAAGGTGTGGCATCCAACTATTTGTGTGACCTGAAAACCGGCGACACCGTGCAAGTGATTGGTCCGTTTGGCAGCAGCTTCTTGATGCCCAACCACCCCAAGTCCAACATCGTGATGATTTGCACAGGCACCGGCAGCGCACCCATGCGCGCCATGACCGAGTGGCGTCGTCGCTTGCGTCAAAGCGGCAAGTTTGAAGGCGGCAAACTCATGCTGTTCTTCGGCGCGCGCACGCCGGCTGAGTTGCCTTATTTCGGGCCACTCAACAAATTGCCCAAAGACTTCATCGACATCGAATTCACCTTTTCTCGTGAAGCCGGTAAACCCAAGCGCTATGTGCAAGACGCCTTGCGTGACCGTGCAGCCGATATCGCTGCGCTCCTCAAAGACAACAACACTTATTTTTACGTCTGTGGTTTAAAAAGCATGGAAGAGGGCGTGGTGCTCGCCTTGCACGATGTGGCAACCCAAGCCGGTCTCAACTGGGACAGCGTGGGCCAATCGCTCAAACAAGAAGGCCGTTTGCACTTGGAGACCTATTGATGGGCCCAGCATTTCAAACCTTGACCATCAGCCAACGTGGTGCAGGCGTGGCACAAATCACCATGTCGCGTCCGCAAGTGTTCAATGCATTTGATGAGGTGATGATTGGTGAGCTTGAGGCGGCCTTCACACAACTCAGCCAAGACGACGCCGTGCGGGTGATTGTGTTGGCTGGTGAAGGTAAACATTTCAGCGCTGGCGCTGATTTGCAGTGGATGCAACGTGCAAGCGTGGCGACGCTGGAATGGAACACCACCGATGCACGTCGCTTTGCGGGCATGTTGCATCGCATTGCCACATCCCCCAAACCGACCGTGGCGCGTGTGCAAGGCGCGGCCTTGGGCGGTGGTGTGGGGTTGACTTGCGCTTGCGACATGGCGGTGGTGGCTGACAACGCCAGCTTCTCGGTGAGCGAAGCCAAGTTTGGAATTTTGCCCGCCGTGATTGGCCCTTATGTGGTGAACGCCGTGGGTAAGCGCAATGCACGTTATTTGGCGCTGACCACCACCCGCGTTGATGCGGCCACAGCCCTGAGCATGGGCATGGTGCAACGCGTGGTGAGCGTGGAGGCACTGGACGCCGAAGTGGACCGTGTGGTGGCCGAGTTGGTGGCCGGTGGACCACAAGCGCAAATTGAAATCAAACACCTGATGGACCAACTCAGCGTGGCGCCTGTGTCTGAGCAAGTCCGCGAATTGACCGCCACCACGATTGCCCGTGTGCGCGGCACCGATGAAGCCCGTGAAGGCTTTGCCGCTTTCTTGGGCAAACGTCCGGCCCCATGGATTCCCCAATGAGGGCAGCGCGTTTGCACCAAGCCCCTGTCACGCCTAGCTAGGAGCATGCTTTGAAATTTGCGGAGTACCAACCGGGTCAAGTGCTGCACGCGGGGCCGTATGCCGTCACCGAGGCCGAGGTGTTGGACTTTGCCAAGCAATGGGACCCGCAATGGTTTCACACCGACCCCGACGCTGCCGCGCGTGGCCCCTTTGAGGGGTTGATTGCCAGCGGCTGGCACACCTGTGGCATTGCCATGCGCTTGGCCACAGATGCATTTTTGGTGGGCTCTGAGTCGTATGCGTCGCCTGGCTTGGCTTATGTCAAATGGTTGCATCCCGTTCGTCCTGGCGATGTGCTGCGTTTGCGTTTGACGGTACTGGACACGCGTGTGTCGCAAAGCAACCCAAGCCTAGGCATCTTGCGTTGGCGCTGGCAACTGCACAACGCATTGGACATCGACGTGCTGGATCTTGAAGCCACCAGCTTGTTCAAACTTTTCTAAATTCCGGGCAGGCCCGAGGCGCGGGATAATCCACCCATGACTTTGATTTCAATTCTTGTCGGCACCTTGGTCGCTGGCATGGGCAGTGTGTGGTTGGCGGCCTTGTTGGCGTATGCGCTGCTGTCGCGTTTCACCCAACATTTGTTGAGCCTTGCCGCGGGTGCTTTGCTGGCCACGGCATTCACACGCTTGTTACCGGAAGCGTTTGAGCTGTCGGTCGCCGCAGGCGTTTCAGCACAGGGTTTGTTTGGCGCTTTGCTGGTGGGCTTGGTGTTTTTCTTTTTGCTCGACAAAGCCGAGTTGTGGCACCACGGACATGAGCATGGGCATGACCCTGTGCATGAGGCGCATGCGCACCACGCACACGATGCGCATCATCACCACCACCATCATGACCACCACCACAGCGGTGGCTGGGCGGTGTTGTTGGGTGACAGCGTGCACGCCTTTGGCGATGGCATTTTGATTGCTGCTGCGTTTGTGGCCGATCCGCGTTTGGGTATTGCTGCTGCATTGGCGGTGATGGCCCATGAGGTGCCGCACCATGTGGGCGATTTGGTGGTGTTGCGCCAAACCCTGAGCAACCCACGCGCGGCCTTGTTCAAACTCTCTTTGGCGGGGGGCGTCACGGCCATTGGGGGCGTGGTGGGCTACTTGCTCGTTGGGGCATTGCAAGAGTATTTGCCATTCTTTTTGGTGGCGGCAGCCAGCAGCTTTATCTATGTCGCGCTGGCCGACTTGATTCCACAACTGCAAAAACGTCTCTCACCCAAGGAGACGGCGGCGCAAGTGGCTTGGTTGTTTGCAGGCATTGCCCTTGTCGCTGCTTTGGGCGAGTGGGTGCAGCACTGAGCTCAAGATGTTTCGCAGGGCAGGCCGGGCGTGTTGCACCACTCGCTCCAGCTGCCTGCATAAAGGGCTGTGCGGCCTAAGCCCGCCACTTCCATCGCCAACACATTGGGCACGGCGCTCACGCCACTGCCGCAGTGGTGCACCACGGATTCGGGTTGGGCGTTGCCCAGTAGTGCGGCAAATTCAGCACGCAATTCATGGGCGCTTTTGAAGAAACCTTCAGCATTGAGGTTGGTGTTGAATGGGCGGTTCAGTGCGCCTGGGATGTGGCCGGCCACGGGGTCGAGTGGCTCTACCTCACCACGGTAGCGCGGTGCACCTCGGGCGTCGACGATGGTTTGGGTGCCGTCGTTCAAGTGCTTCGACACGCGGGTGGTGTCGACTAACTGGACCAAAGGTGCGCGCACGGCAAAGTCGCCTGTGATTTGTGCGGGTTCATCACCTGATGCAACAGCACCACCGGCCGCCACCCAGGCTTGCAAGCCACCGTCGAGCACGGCCACGGCCTCGTGACCGCACCACTTGAGCATCCACCACAAGCGCCCGCAGTAGTTCATGCCATTGCGGTCGTACACCACCACTTGGGTGTTGTTGTTGAGGCCGACGCTTTGCAGCCATGCTGCAAACACTTCGCGCTGGGGCAATGGGTGACGTCCACCGTTGACGCGTTTTGATGCATCGTGTGTGGCGAGGTGATGGTCTAGATCGGCGTGTTGTGCGCCTGCGATGTGTTGTTCCACATACTGCGCATGACCCGCAGGTGGGTTCATCAAGTCGAAGGTGCAATCGAACACGGCCAAAGGGGCCGCATGGGTGTGCAAGGCTTGGAGTTGCGCAACAGAAATGAGGGTGGTGTACATGTGTGTGTCAGTGTTCTTCGGCGGGTGTTTCGGGGGCAGCGCGTGCACGCAACAAGGTGGCAAAAATGCCGCTGACGGTGATGAGTCCCATGCCTGCCCAACCGATCAGCGGGATGTCATCGCCAAACAGCAACAAACTGTACAGCGCGGCAAACACAATGCCTGAGTATTGCAAGTTGGCCACGACCAGCGTGGCACCTTGGCTGTAGGCGCGGGTCATGCATAACTGACCGAGCGAGGCAAAAATGCCGACTGGGATCAACCACACCGCATGCTCCCACTCCCACGTGGAGATGCCCATGAACGCCATGCCTGCCAGCCCGGCCACGATGGTGCCAATCGCAAAGTAGAACACGGTGCGTGTTTCAGGCTCGCCCATGCGCCCCAAGGCGGTGACTTGCATGTAGGCAAAGGCCGCACAAAAACCAGACATGAGGCCAATCAGGCCCGCATAAATTTGGTCTTGCGCCATGGTGGGACGCAGCACCATGATCACGCCCGCAAAACCCGCCATGACCGTGAGTGCCAAGGGGCCTTGTGACCAAGGGCTTTGGCCTTCGCTGGGTTTCCAATTGATGAGTGAGCCGCCGACGATGAACGCAGCAATCCAAACGCTGCTCATGTAGTTGAGCGTCATGGCCGTGGCCAAGGGCAATTTGGCGATGGCGAAAAACCAGGCACTCAACGAGGTCACGCCGATGATGGAGCGCCAGACGTGCATGCCCAAGTATTGGGTACGCAGGGAGATGTTGTGTTGCCGTGCAATGACGGCTAAAAAAATACAACCCACCACACCTCGGTAGAACACCAGCTCTGCTGAGTTGAAGTGGGCAGAGCCATATTTGACGCAAACCCCCATGGTGGCAAAGAAGGCTGCACCGAGCAGCATCCACAGGGCTTGCATGTGGGCGTCTTAGCTTTGTGTGAAATTGAGTTTGCCGCGGTACCACTCGTGGAAGTGCTGCATGCCGTCTTCCATGGGGCTTTGGTAGGGGCCGACTTCGTTGTCACCCCGGTCCATCAAGGCTTTGCGGCCTGCGTCCATGCGCTCAGCAATTTCGTCGTCCTCGATGCAGGTTTCCATGTAGGCGGCACGTTGGGCTTCGACAAACTCGCGCTCGAAGGCCACGATTTCTTCTGGGTAATAGAACTCCACCATGTTCAGTGTTTTGGTGGGGCTGACAGGGTGCAGGGTGGACACGGTCAGCACATGCGGGTACCACTCCACCATGATGTGTGGATAGTAGGTGAGCCAAATCGCGCCGCGCTCTGGCAGCGTGCCATTGCGGTAGTTCAGCAGCACGTCGTGCCACTTTTTATACACGTCAGAGCCAGGCTTGCCAAAGGTGTTGGCCACGCCCACGGTTTGCACCGAGTACTCGGGTTTGAATTCCCATTGCAAATCGTCACAGGTGACGAAGTTGCCCAAGCCTGGGTGGAAGGGGCCGACGTGGTAGTCCTCGAGATAAACCTCGATGAAGGTTTTCCAGTTGTAGTTGCACTCGTGCAACTCCACGTGGTCGAGGGTGTAGCCGTCGAAGTTGAGGTCTTTGGCGGGGCCCATGCCCGCGAGGTCGGCCAAGATGTCACGGCCGTTGTCTTCAAACAGCATGCCGTTCCACTCACGCAACGTGTAGTTGTTGAGGTTCAGGCAAGGGTCGTGGGAGAAGTGGGGGGCCCCCAGCAATTCGCCCGAAGGCGCATAGGTCCAGCGGTGCAAGGGGCACACGATGTTGCCGCCTGCTGAGCCTGGGGCTTGGGTTTGCAAAGAGCCACGGCCTTTGAGCATCACCGCTTGGCGGTGGCGGCACACGTTCGAGACCAGCTCCACGCCGTTGGCCGAGCGCACGAGCGCACGCCCTTCGCCTTCATGTGGCAAAGCGTAGTAGTCGCCCACATTGGGCACGGCAAGCTGGTGGCCCACATAACGGGGCCCTTGCTGAAAGATGGTCTCCAGTTCGCGCTGAAAAAGCGCCTCATCGAAATAACTGGTAACTGGTAGTTGGCTGTGCGCCTGCTGCAGTTGAAGACTTAAATCAGACATGGGTGACCTGACCTAAAGACTCCCCACAGGGAGAGAAGTGAAAAAAATAAATCGGCCCGAAGGTCGATTGAAGGATTCCCATTGTACCCAAGGGGGCCAACCATGCCCCGCATGCGGCCTAAAATGGTGGGCTATTTGACCCATCTCAAAACGGACACCCGCACACCATGCCCAAGGCCAAAACCACCCCAAGTGGCGCAGAGACTGCGCCCGTCAGCTATGAGGCTGCTTTGAAAGAGCTGGAAGGCTTGGTGCAACTCATGGAATCGGGACAGTTGCCTTTGTCCGATTTGTTGTCGGGTTACCAACGTGGCGCGGAACTTTTGGGTTACTGCCGTGCGCAGCTGGACGCCGTGGAGCAGCAAATCAAGGTGCTCGACAACGGCGCGTTGAAAGCTTGGACACCCACGTGAGCACGCCCATGACCTCTGTCGAACTTGACCAGTGGAGCAACGATTGGCTCGCTGTTGTGGAAGACGCCTTGTCGCACTGGATCAGCCCGCAAGCCCCCGCAGGCTTGGGCGAGGCCATGCGCTACGCCGTGCTCGATGGCGGCAAGCGTTTGCGCCCTTTGTTGGTGTTGGCGGCACGCGAGGCCGTGGCCCACGGTCAACCAAATGCGGCATTAGACGAAGCCGCTTTGCGCGCCGCGTGCGCGGTGGAGTTGATCCACGCGTATTCGCTGGTGCACGACGACATGCCCTGCATGGACAACGATGTGCTGCGCCGTGGCAAGCCCACCGTGCATGTGCAGTTCGGTGAAGCCCAAGCCTTGTTGGCAGGGGATGCGTTGCAGGCGTTGGCGTTTGAATTTCTCACACCCGATGCATCGGCCATTCCTGATGGTGTGCAAGCGCGTTTGTGCCGTTTGCTCGCCACCTCAGCAGGGCATGCAGGCATGGCCGGTGGCCAAGCGATTGACTTGGCCAGCGTGGGCGTGGCTTTGACGGAAGACCAACTGCGTCAGATGCACCGCCTCAAAACAGGGGCTTTGTTGGAAGGCAGCGTCATGATGGGCGCCGCCTGTGGAGAGACCACACCGCAAGCCTTGAACGGTCTCCAGCGTTATGGTCAAGCGTTGGGTTTGGCCTTTCAGGTGGTAGACGATATTTTGGATGTCATCGCCGATTCAGCCACGCTTGGTAAAACCGCAGGCAAAGATGCTGCCAATGACAAACCCACCTATGTGTCGCTGTTGGGTTTGGAGGAGGCCAAGTCATATGCGCAGTCTTTGTTGCGTGAGGCGTTGCAAGCCTTGCACAGCACAGGCTTGACGCACACCCACACGCTCGCCGCATTGGCCGAGCGCGTGGTGAACCGGAACACGTGAACCACCATGCCTAATTTGTTGCAAACCATCAACTCACCCGCAGACCTGCGGGCTGTGCCACGCCATCAGTTGCCTGCGCTGGCCGATGAGTTGCGCTCGTACCTGATTCAAAGCGTGGCCAAAACCGGCGGGCATCTCAGCTCTAACTTGGGCACGGTTGAGTTGACGGTGGCTTTGCACTCTGTGTTCAACACACCGCATGACCGCATCGTGTGGGATGTGGGCCATCAAACCTATCCGCACAAAATTTTGACGGGTCGCCGCGAGCAAATGAGCACGCTGCGCCAACGCCATGGTCTGAGCGGTTTTCCGCGCCGTGACGAAAGCGAATTCGACGCCTTTGGCACCGCGCATTCCTCCACCAGCATTTCGGCAGCCTTGGGCATGGCCATTGCCGCCCAACAAAAAGGCGAACGACGCCACGCCATCGCTGTGATTGGTGATGGCGCGATGACGGCAGGCATGGCGTTTGAAGCGCTGAACAACGGTGGCGTGTCCACTGCCAAGTTGCTCGTCATCTTGAACGACAACGACATGTCGATCAGTCCGCCCGTGGGGGCGCTCAACCGTTACTTGGCGCAGCTGATGAGTGGCAAGTTTTACTCAGCAGCCAAAGAGGTGGGGAAGCAAGTGCTCAAAGGCGCACCGCCTTTGTTTGAACTGGCCAAGCGCTTTGAAGAACATGCCAAAGGCATGGTGGTGCCGGCCACTTTGTTTGAAAAATTTGGTTTCAATTACATCGGACCGATCGATGGGCATGACCTGGAGTCGCTCATCCCCACGCTGGAAAACATCAAGCACCTCGATGGCCCGCAGTTCTTGCATGTGGTGACCAAAAAAGGCCAAGGCTATAAGTTGGCGGAAGCCGATCCTGTGGCCTACCACGGCCCAGGCAAGTTTGACCCCGCTGTCGGCTTGGTGCCTTCGAGCAGCCCAACCAAAACCACCTTCACACACGTGTTTGGCCAGTGGCTGTGCGACATGGCCGAGCACGACCCGCTGTTGGTCGGCATCACGCCGGCCATGCGTGAGGGCTCGGGCATGGTGGAGTTTCACAAACGCTTTCCTGAGCGGTACCACGATGTGGGCATTGCCGAGCAGCATGCGGTCACGTTTGCCGCAGGCTTGGCCTGCGAAGGCGTCAAGCCCGTGGTGGCGATTTACTCCACCTTCTTGCAGCGCGCGTATGACCAGGTCATCCACGATGTGGCCCTGCAAAAGCTCCCCATGGTGCTGGCGCTCGACCGCGCAGGCATTGTGGGGGCCGATGGTGCGACCCACGCGGGTTTGTACGACATCCCCTTCATGCGCTGCATTCCCAACGTCAGCGTGGCGTGCCCCGCCGATGAAAACGAATGCCGCCAGTTGCTGACCACGGCCTACCAACAAGACCATTGCGTGGCTGTGCGTTACCCCCGCGGTGCGGGTGTGGGCGTGCCTGTGCAAGCGGGTTTGCACGCTTTGCCGTTTGGCAAAGGTGAGGTGCGCCGCCAAGGCCAGCGCATTGCCATCCTTGCGTTTGGCACCTTGCTCTATCCTGCCTTGCAAGCGGGCGAGGCACTCAACGCCACGGTGGTGAACATGCGTTGGGCCAAACCCCTAGATACAGAATTGCTGGCGCACATTGCCGCCACCCACGAGGCTTTGGTGACGGTGGAAGAGGGCGCCGTCATGGGCGGTGCTGGCTCAGCGGTGCTCGAAGCTTTGCAAGACTTGCAACAACCCAAACCTGTGTTGGTGTTGGGCATTGGTGATGTGTTCACTGAGCACGGTGATCCGGGCAAACTCTTGGCTGAATTGGGGCTGGATGCGGCAGGTATTCAAACCGCCATTGAAAAGCGTTTTGATACAAAAGTTATTCGGGGGTAAACCCGTGCGGTTGGGCGTGTTGGCAACTGCATACAATGCCCCATCGTTCTGGGTTTCACGTCACAAATGTGTGGCTCAAAACGGTATGTATTAACAACTCATGGGAGTCTTTCATGGACCGTCGTTCCGTTATTAAAAACGCAGGTATTGCAGGTATCTTGGCTGCCGGTGCAGCCCCCGCAGTGCATGCCCAAGCTGCTATTCGCTGGCGCCTGGCTTCGAGCTTTCCTAAGTCGCTCGACACCATCCATGGTGCGGCTGAGACCTTCGCCAAGGCTGTCAAAGCCATGTCGGGTGGCAAGTTCGAAATCTCGGTACACGCAGCTGGCGAAATCATGCCTGCGTTGGGCATCGTCGATGGCGTGCAACAAGGCTCTGTGGAAATGGGTCACACCTGCGCTTACTACTACTTCGGCAAAGACGAAACCTTTGCGATTGGTACAGCCATTCCTTTCGGTTTGAACAGCCGTCAAATGACAGCTTGGATGTATGAAGGCAACGGCATGAAACTCATGCGCGAGTTCTACGCCAAGTACAACATCGTCAACTTCCCAGGCGGTAACACAGGTGCTCAAATGGGTGGCTGGTTCCGCAAAGAAATCAAATCGGTGGCGGACCTCAAAGGTTTGAAATTCCGCATGGGTGGTTTTGGCGGCAAGATCATGGAGCGTTTGGGCGTTGTGCCACAAAGCATTCCTGGTGGCGACATCTATCCCGCGTTGGAAAAAGGCACCATCGACTCCGCTGAGTGGATTGGTCCTTATGACGATTTGAAATTGGGCTTTGCCAAAGTGGCGCCTTACTACTACTACCCAGGTTTCTGGGAAGGCGGCCCACAGGTTGATTTCTATATCAACGACAAAGCCTTCAACGCACTCAGCCCTGAGTACAAAGCGATCGTTGAAGCCGCTGCAGCCTTGGCACACACCGACATGCAAGCCAAGTACGACGCACGTAACCCCGCTGCATTGAAGCAGTTGGTGGGCTCTGGCACCAAGTTGCGTGAGTTCCCCAAAGACGTGATGGCTGCGGCTTTCAAAGAGTCGATGGCGTTCTACGAAGAACTCGGCGCCAAGAACCCCAACTGGAAAAAGGTGTACAGCGATTACGCCAAGTTCCGTGCCGAGCAAAACTTGTGGTTCCAGTTCACGGAAGCCAAGTTCGACACGTTCATGCAAAAACAAAAGCTGTAATTCGGTTTTCCTGCACGAACAAAAAACCGCGCCTCGGCGCGGTTTTTTGATGGGGTTTACGTGTGAGGTTTAAAACGCGCGAAACGCCGCAAGCTCTGCACTCAGGCGTTCGCATTCGGCTTGTACTTGTGGGCTACTCACGTAAAACACAGTGAATTTACCCATCAAGGTGCGCACATAAAAACGGGGCGCCATGAACCATTCCAAGCCACGGATGCGGATGAGTTTGGCATAGGCCAGTTCGTCATAGGCCATGTGTTTGTCCCAGATCCAAGTTTGGTGAATGCCCGTGGCGTCCAAGCGTGCACGGCTGTGCATCACATGCCACGTGGTCCATGCCAACAAGGCCCAACCCAGCACAAACCAGCCTGCAGCACGCAAGCCATTGAAGCCGGTGTCGCCCCCAAACTTGCCTTGTTGCCAAAGCGTGAAGAGCCAATAGCCAGAACCCACCAAGGTGGTCCAAGTGATGGCTTGAAACCAGCGTGAGAAGGCTGGACCTTCCATGCCATCTTCAATGGAGGGTTGAAATACAAATGGGTTCATGGCAGGGAAAGACTTTATTTTTTGAACAAGTCTTCCATGCGTTTTTGTTCTTGCGCAGCGCTCTCGCCTTCAGAAGGTTTGGCACCTTCGAGTTTGAGCTCGGCTTCGGGTGTTTCTTGCTCGGTTGGCATTTCAATCACCACTTTGTCGAGGTCAACCTTTTCTTCTTTGTCCAAGAACATGGTCACGGTTTCGGGCACGAAGATGACGATGACCACCAACACCAACTGCATGATGACCCATGGAATGGCACCCATGTAGATGTCGTTGGATTTGACGGGTTTTTCGATGCGACCTTCCTTGAACAAGGTGTCTGCAATGCCGCGCAAGTAGAACAACGCAAAGCCGAAAGGCGGATGCATGAAGCTGGTTTGCATGTTCACGCACAGCAGCACGCCAAACCACACCATGTCGATGCCCATCTTGTCAGCGACAGGGCCGAGCATGGGCAAGATGATGAAGGCGATTTCAAAGAAGTCCAAGAAGAACGCCAAGAAGAAGATGAAGATGTTCACCACCACGAGGAAGCCTACTTGGCCGCCAGGCAAACCAGTCAACAAATGCTCCACCCACTTGGCACCGTCCACGCCTTGGAACACCATGGAGAACACGCGTGAACCGATCAAGATGAACACCACCATGGCCGTGAGGCGCATGGTGCTGTGCATGGCTTCCCAAATTAGGGTCTTGTCCAAGCGTTTGTGCATGGCCGCCAAGATCAACGCACCCACACAGCCCATGGCGCCCGCTTCGGTGGGGGTGGCAATGGCCGTGTCGATGCCGGGCAAGCCGCCCATCGAACCCAACACCGCGAAGATCAAAAACGCGGATGGGATGATGCCGCGTAAGCACTTGATCCACAGGTGCAAGCCATCTGCGGTGCGGGCTTCTTTAGGAATGCCTGGAACGTGCTCGGGTTTGATGATGCTCAAGCCAAAGGTGTAGAGCGCGAAGATGCCCACTTGCAGCAGGGATGGCCCCCACGCACCTTTGTACATATCGCCCACGGAGCGACCGAGTTGGTCAGCCATCACCACCAACACCAGTGACGGTGGCACCAACTGGGTGATGGTGCCCGAGGCTGCTAGCACGCCTGTGGCGTAGCGCATGTTGTAGCCGTAGCGAATCATCACAGGCAGTGAAATCAAGGCCATGGCAATCACTTGGCCAGCCACTGTGCCCGTGATGGCGCCCAAGATGAAGCCCACGATGATGACCGAGTAGCCCAAGCCGCCGCGCACGGTGCCAAAGAGCTGACCCATCGAGTCCAGCATGTCTTCGGCGAGGCCACACTTTTCAAGAATGGCCCCCATGAAGGTGAAGAAGGGAATGGCCAGCAACAAGTCGTTGCTGAGAATGCCAAAAATGTTCAAGGGCAAGTTGGACATGAAGCTCACGGGGAACCAGTCCATGCTGATGGCAAAGAGGCCACAAGCCAAGCCTAAAAACGCCAGCGAGAACGCGACGGGGAAGCCAATGAGCATCGTCAGCACAAGGCCGCCGAACATGATGGGTGCGAAGTTTTGCATTTCCATGGTGCGGGGTCCTTATTGCACTGGCTTTTCGTAGTGCGTGTCCATTTCAAACTTGCCTTGCAAGTACGACACACGCTTGATGATTTCGCTCAAACCTTGCAGGAAGATCCAAGCAAAGCCCAAGGGGAGAAGAAGCATGGCGGGCCAGCGAATCAGGCCGCCTGCATTGCTAGACATTTCGCCGGTGACGAACATCTTGACGAAGAGCGGAAAGCTCAACCAAGCCAACATGCCCATCACAGGGAGCAAAAACACGACCAAGCCAAACAGGTCCACATAGACGGGGCCGTTGCCTTTGAGCTTGCCGTAGAGCAAATCCACGCGCACATGCTCATTGAGTTTGAGCACCAAGGGGGCGCCCAACATGACCGTGGCTGCGAATAAGTACCACTGAATTTCGAGCCAGCCGTTGGAGCTGATGTCAAAGCCATAGCGGATGAACGCATTGCCTGCCGAAATCACAGCGGCTGCCAATACGCCAAATGCTGCGACGTGACCAAATTGTTTGCTGATGCGGTCAACGCCTAATGCAAATTTAAGAAGTTTTGACACAATGTGCCTCCATTTTTTTGCTAACACTTGATGGTAACAAGTCCAACCCTTGTGGATGGCTGAACTGGGATGATCTTTCTGAGATCGGATTGAAATTACCTCAAGATGTGTAGACCTTGTCCTGTTTGAACTTGGCCAATGATTGCAGCGTCGTCAAAGCCACCTGTTTGAAAGATTTCAAGCACTTGATCAACGCACGCTGGTGCACACGCGACGAGCAAGCCCCCAGAGGTTTGTGGGTCAGTCAGCAAGGCTTGATCCGTCGGCGTGAAGCCTTCGTAGGCATGCACTTCATGGCCATAGCTGATCCAGTTACGCGCGGAAGCGCCCGTGACAAAGCCATGTTCGGCCATGTCGCGTACGCCCTCGATGAGTGGAACTTGGTGCCAGTTCAAACTGACCTGGCATTGGGCGCCACGTGCCAATTCGAGCGCATGTCCTCCAAGACCAAATCCTGTGACATCGGTCAAGGCATGCACCCCTTCGAGTGCGGCCAACGCAACACCAGGGCGATTGAGTTGGGTGGTGTAGCGAATCATGGCTTGGTAGCCCGCATCACCGAGTTGTTCTTTTTTCAAAGCCGCAGACAGCACGCCGACGCCTAGAGGTTTACCCAACACCAACACATCGCCGGGTCTTGCACCGTTGTTGCGTTTGATGCGCGAGGGGTGTACCAAGCCGAGCACAACCAAGCCGTAGATGGGCTCCACCGAGTCAATGGTGTGTCCCCCTGCAATCGGGATGCCTGCGGTTTTGCACACATCTTGCCCGCCTTGCAAGATGCGGCCAATGGTGCTCATGGGGAGCACATTGACGGGCATACCCACCAAACCCAACGCCATGATGGGCGTGCCGCCCATGGCGTACACATCGCTGATGGCATTGGTTGCAGCGATGCGGCCAAAGTCATAGGGGTCATCCACGATGGGCATGAAGAAGTCGGTGGTCGCGATCAAGGCTTGTTCGTCGTTGAGGCGATAAACCGCCGCATCATCGGCCGTCTCAATGCCAACCAACAGTTCGGGCGGCATGGGCATGCCTTGGGTGCTTTTGAGAATTTCACTCAAAACATGCGGGGCAATTTTGCATCCGCACCCGCCCCCATGTGACAAAGAGGTGAGACGTACAGGTGCTGATGGGGAAAGGGAGGGAGTAGAAGCCATGCTTGATTATCGGTGGCAGCCGAGCGTCAAGACGGTTTTGTTTTTTTTTGCTTTTTTGAATGCCCACCAAGGCAGCAAGGTGCGCAACGATTGCACCAAACCGCTTTGATGGCACTGGTAGCCCTTGAGTGTTTTCAGTGCGTGTTCCCACGTTGGGTCTTGCAGCAAGTGGCGCAAGGCTTGGGTGGCGGGCGTGTCAAGGGCTGACTTCAGGCAGACCAGAAAAAACTGTTCTTCCACCAGCGGCACAAAACCCAAGCCCCGTGCATGAGCGGTGCTTTCTATGCCAAGACCCACCTCACAACGGCCAGAGGCAATCGCTTCGGCCAAAGCGGTGTGTGAAGGTTCTTCGTCGGGCCAGCTGTTCAAGTCTTGGTGGCTCAGTTGGGCTTGAGCCAGCAAATCGTCCAGCAACACGCGTGTGCCTGTGCCGGGGCTGCGTTGCACAAAGCGCGCTTGGGTGCGAGCCACATCCGCCAAACTTGTCAATTGCAAGGGGTTGCCAGGTGCGGTGATCAGACCTTGGCTGCGTGTGGCAAAACCAATGATTTTGTGCAAGCCCGGTTGCAAGAGATCTTTGTACGCACGTGCGGTGGCAGAGGTCTCGGCTGGGTGGCTCTGTGTGTGAAAGCCGGCCAAGGTGCAGCGTCCTTCGTTGAGGGCGCGAATCGCGTCCACGCTGCCGCAAAAACGGATGTCTAAATGCAGACCTGTGGCGGCTGCGTGTTCTTGCAAGCGGGGCAAGGCATCGTCATGGCTGGCGTACAGGGTGAGCACATGCGCGTTGGGGTCAAAGGCAACCGCAAAGGTGCGCTCTAAGTCGGCCCGCAGTGCCGCCAATTGCGGCGCCAGTCGGGCTTGGGTTTGGCGTTCGGCCCACATGAGTTTGTCGCCAAATTCAGTGAGTTTGGCCGATTGGCCTTTTTCCCAAACGATCAGCTCGTGGCCCAACACGTCTTCCCAACGCTTGAGTTCGCCCCACACGTGACGGTAAGACAAATCGAGTTCGCGCGCGGCAGCTGAAATCGAGCCTTTTCGTGCCACTGCCTGCAGCAAATCCATCAAGGGATGACGCAACAACGCGGCCTCAGTGCCGGAGGCGGGCTGGTTGTCATCGCGGTGGTGGAGGGTGTAGTGAAGGCTGACGCTATGCACGGTGTTACATATGTGAGGGTATTGAGGAGGTCAGTACGATAACTGAACTTTTGATTGTTTTATGACCACGTTCACCGAGACCGCTTTGACCGCTTTGCAGCTTCTGACCCAGCTCGATCCAGTGCTGTGGTCGATCGTGGGGCGCTCTATGTGGGTGAGTGTGTTGGCCACCGTCATGGCGTGCAGTGTGGGTGTGGTGTTGGGCGCATGGCTCGGTGTCGCTCGGTTTGTGGGGCGTGATGCGCTGTTGACGGTGCTCAACACCTTGTTGGCCTTGCCATCGGTGGTGGTGGGGTTGCTGGTGTATTTGCTGCTGTCGCGCACGGGGCCTTTGGGGCATTTGGGGTGGTTGTTCAGTCTCAAGGCCATGGTGCTTGCACAAGCCGTGTTGGTGTTGCCTGTGGTGACGGCGCTGACGCGCCAATGTGTAGAAGATGCCGAGCGCAGCCACGGCGAGCAGTTGCAGTCCTTGGGTGCCAGGCCTTGGTTGCGCAGTGTGTTGTTGGCTTGGGATGAACGTTATGCCTTGCTGACGGTGTTGATTGCTGCGTTTGGTCGTGCCGTCTCTGAGGTGGGCGCAGTCATGGTGGTGGGCGGCAATATTGAAGGTTTTACACGTGTCATGACCACGGCCATTGCGCTAGAAACCAGCAAAGGCGATTTGCCTTTGGCGTTGGCTTTAGGGTTGGTGTTGATGGGGGTGGTGTTGTTGCTCAATGTGTGTATTTCGATGGTGCGTCGTTGGCGACAACGCATGGATGGCGCAGGGGCCGAACCTGTGCAAGGGGTGTTGGCATGAGCACGGCGTTGCAATTGCATGACGTGTCTGTGCAGTTCAACACGCATTGGGCTTTGCAGCATGTGAATTTGCACATGCAGGCCGGAGAGCGCGTGGCGCTTGTGGGGGCCAATGGTTGTGGCAAGAGCACTTTGTTGCGTGTGGCGCATGGGTTGCTCAAGGTGTCGGGCGGGTCTGTCGGCATGGCCCCCAAGCTGAAGCAGGCCATGGTGTTTCAACGACCTCACATGTTGCGCACATCGGTGTTGCGCTTTGTGGTGTGGGGGCTATGGCTGCAAGGGGTATCTTGGCAAGAGGCTCACACGCGAGCCATGCATGCCTTGGAGCGCGTGGGTTTGCAAGACATGGCCGAGCGTTCGGCGCGCACCTTGTCGGGTGGGCAGCAACAGCGCTTGGCATTGGCCCGTGCTTGGAGTTTGAAGCCCAACTTTGTGTTGCTGGATGAGCCCACGTCAAGCTTAGATCCGCATGCCAAACGCGAGGTGGAGCGTTTGTTGGCCGAGTGGGTCACGGCTTCCAAAGTGAGCTTGCTGTTTAGCAGCCACAACCTGGGGCAAGTCAAACGATTGGCCACACGGGTGATTTATTTAGAGGCGGGTCGGGTGTTGGCCGATTTGTCTGTGGATGCGTTTTTCAATCGACCCTTGGGTGAGAGCCACCCTGAGGCGCATTTGTTTTTAAAAGGAGAGTTGGGATGACACGTCGCACACATGTGTTTTGGTTGGTCAGTTTGACGTTCGCTTTGGCCTTCGGTAGCCGCGCAGTGCAGGCGCAATCGCCCAGCATCGTGATGGCCTCGACCACCTCCACTGAACAATCGGGCCTGTTTGCCCATTTGTTGCCAGCGTTCAAACAGGCTTCTGGCATTGACATCAAAGTGGTCGCGTTGGGTACAGGCCAAGCTTTGGACACAGGTCGTCGCGGTGATGCAGACGTGTTGTTTGTGCATGACCAAGCGGCGGAAGAAAAGTTTGTGCTGGAAGGTTTTGGTGTCAAACGTTTCGCTGTGATGTACAACGACTTTGTGTTGGTGGGAGCTGCGAACGATCCAGCCAAAGTACGCGGCAAAGACATCGTGTCAGCGTTGCAAAAAGTCGCGAACACGCAAGCCGGCTTTGTCTCGCGTGGTGACAAGAGTGGCACCCACGCGGCTGAGCTTCGCTATTGGAAGCAAGCGGGCTTAGACAACAAAGGTGCGGGCTACAAAGAATGCGGATGTGGCATGGGGCCTGCACTGAACATCGCATCGTCCACAGGCGCGTATGCATTGACCGATCGCGGCACCTGGTTGAACTTCAAGAACCGCCAAGATTTGCAAGTCTTGGTGGAGGGGGACAACCGTTTGTTCAACCAATACGGTGTGATGGTGGTCAACCCTGCCAAGCATCCACATGTCAAAGCTGATTTGGCGCAGAAGTTTGTGGACTGGGTGGTGTCGCCAGCAGGGCAAGCTTCCATCAGCGGCTACAAAATTGGTGGCGAGCAGTTGTTCTTTCCGAATGCCACGAAGTGAGTTATTTGCCGCTGGGTTTTTGAGGCGAGATTTTTCGGTACAGCGTGGCGCGGCTGATGCCTAAGCGTCGTGCGGCTTCTGTCACGTTGCCTCGGGCTTGCTGCATGGCGCGGCGGATCAAATCGGTTTCAATGGCTTTGAGTATGGGGGCCGGTTGTGCGGTGAGCGGCGATGTGCGTGTCTCGTCATCGGCCTGAATCTGCACTTGCAAGCCTGACCACAGTGGCACTTCGAGGCGTTGTGGCGGTGAGAGATCAAACAGCGATTGCCATGCGGTGGCAAACACATCTGCTGCGTGTTCTCCGCTTTGTAAATTCAACCCTGTGATGGCACGTGCGGCACGATTGGCGCACACGATTTGTCCGTCTGCATCTAAACCGATCAGGCCATCGCTGTCACTGCCCATCGATAAGCCGGCCCAATTGAAACGCAACAACAATGCGGGGGCGATTTGTCTGACCCAGTTGTTTTCAATGCTGCGGGCCGATTGCGCGGCAAGGTGTTGCAGTTCTGGGCGTTCAGGCACATCAATCCCAGTTAAATCCAGCATGCCCACGCATGCACCCGTTGGACCAAACAACGGCGCACCCGCGCAGCTGTAGGCGGTGTTGTCGTTGAAAAAATGTTCTCCACGATGCAGCCAAATAGGCTGCTGCTCAGCCAGCACGGCGCCAATCGCCGTGGTGCCCACATGCTGCTCTGACAAGTTGATTCCTACCCGTGCAATACGGCTGGCGCGTGGGTCGTGTGTGTCAAAGTCACCGCGCGTGTCGATGACCATGCCATGCGCATCGGTCAACAAGGCAAAGTAGCGCGTGCCTGCAATGGCGCGACTGAGGCGATCCAGTTCATGCTTGGCGGCTTGCAGCATTGGCTGGTTGATCTCTTGCAGGCGTTGAATCTGAGCGCGAGTGACCGCCTCAAACGTCACCTGTTGCGATGGGGCATGGCCCCACGCGAGGCACCGTTGCCATGAGCGCTCAATCCAGCTTGCTACCAGCGGACTTTGAAGCCCTGTGCCTTGCTCAATCACTTGATGACGAGCCTGCGCAATGCGGCTCAAACGTGTGGCAGGGCTGGGAAGACTAGTCATAGATCTGATTTTGTCCAAATTTATGCTGTCTCGCCGATGAACTGTCTCAAGTTGAGAAAATCTGGCGATAAGGCACAGAAATTCAAGGGTTATTCCCGATCTTTCGTGTGGGGGTCTGTTCGCAAAATCCTATGCAACACATTTCATAGTTAGGAGACATCGATGCAAAAAATCTTGCACATCAACCCCGATAAATGCACTGGATGCCTTCAGTGTGAGATGGCTTGCTCGTTTGAAAATTACGGCACATTTGCCACGGCCAAGTCACGCATCAAGGTGTTTGACTTCCATGAGACCGGCAAAAAAGTGCCATACACCTGCACCCAATGCGATGAAGCTTGGTGTTTGCATGCGTGCCCTGTTGAGGCGATCACCCATGACAAAGTCACGGGTGCCATGGTGGTGAACGAAACCACTTGCGTGGGCTGTAAGGTGTGCACGATTGCGTGCCCATTTGGCACGATCAATTACGTGCAAGAAACCGGCAAAGTTCAAAAGTGCGATTTGTGCGGCGGCGACCCTGCCTGCGCATCGGCTTGCCCCACCGGCGCGATCACTTTCGTGGACGCCAATTGGACAGGCCTCGACAAAATGAAACAGTGGGCCGACAAGCTCGGTAACCAACCCTCAGCCGCTTAAATCCGAATTAGGAGAACACATCATGACTTGGGCTGGAAAAATTCTTCGCATCAACCTGACCACAGGGTCTGTCAAATCTGAACCTCTCAACATGCAATGGGCCCGCGATTACGTCGGCTCACGTGGCTTGGGTTCCAAATACCTGATCAGTGAAATTGATCCCAAAGTGGATCCTCTGTCGTCAGAGAACAAACTCATTTGGGCGACTGGGCCTTTGACGGGCACCATGGCCTCGACGGGCGGTCGCTACACCGTCATCACCAAAGGCCCTCTCACAGGTGCCATCGCCTGTTCTAACTCGGGCGGTTACTTTGGCGCTGAGTTGAAGATGGCGGGCTGGGACATGGTGATTTGCGAAGGCAAATCACCCAAGCCTGTGTATCTGTACATCAACGATGACACGGTCGAGTTGCGTGACGCTTCAGGCCTGTGGGGTAAGAGTGTTTGGGAGACTGAGGCCGAGTTGAAGAAAACATTGCAAGACCCGCTGACCCGCGTGTCTTCTATCGGTAAAGCCGGTGAGAACCATGTGCTTTATGCGGCCGTGGTGAATGATTTGCACCGTGCTGCAGGCCGCTCGGGCGTGGGTGCGGTGATGGGCAGTAAAAACCTCAAGGCCATCGCTGTGCGTGGTACCTTGGGTGTGGGCAATGTCCGCGACCCCAAAGCCTTCATGCAAGTGACAGCTGAGAAGAAAAAAATCTTGGCTGAAAACGGTGTGACAGGCCAAGGCCTGCCCGCTTATGGCACACAAGTGCTGATGAACGTGATCAACGAGGTCGGCGCATTGCCCACACGCAACCACCGCGATGTGCAGTTCGAAGGCGCAAAAGATATCTCCGCCGAAGCGATGGGAACGCCACGTGAAACCGATGGCAAAAAGCACTTGGTCACCAACCAAGCCTGTTTCGGTTGCACGATTGCGTGTGGCCGCATCAGCAAGATGGATGAAACCCACTTCACGGTGCAAAACAAACCACAGTACTGGGGTGCATCTGGTGGTTTGGAATACGAAGCCGCTTGGGCTTTGGGGGCTGCCAATGGTGTGAATGATTTGGAAGCGCTGCAATACGCCAACCTGCTGTGCAACGAAGAAGGCATTGACCCGATCAGCTTTGGTGCGACGGTGGGTGCGGTGATGGAGTTGTATGAAATGGGTGTGTTGACCAAGGAACAATTGGGCATCGATGCCAAGTTCGGTTCAGCCCAAGCCTTGGCGTTCTTCGCAGAAGAAACGGTCAATGGTCGCGGCTTTGGTGTGGAAATCGGTCAAGGCTCTAAGCGATTGACTGAAAAGTATGGCCATCCAGACTTGAGCATGAGTGTTAAAGGTCAAGAGTTCCCCGCTTACGATGGCCGCTCGATCCAAGGCATTGGCTTGGCCTATGCCACTTCTAATCGCGGTGCTTGCCACTTGCGTGGTTACACGATCGCTTCGGAAGTGCTGGGCATTCCTGTCAAAACCGATCCTTTAGAACACGAAGGCAAGCCTGAGTTGGTGAAGGCTTTCCAAGATGCCACCGCGGCATTCGACTCCTCTGGCTTGTGCATCTTCACCACCTTCGCTTGGGGTTTGGCCGACTTGGCACCGCAAATGCAAGCCGCCTGCAACGAGGACTACACCACCGAAGAGTTGGAGAAAATTGGCGAACGCATTTGGAACATGGAGCGTGAGTTCAACAACGCCGCAGGCTTCACCGCCAAAGACGACAGCTTGCCCAAACGCTTGTTGACCGAAGCTGCGAAAACGGGGCCAGCCAAAGGCAAGGTCAGCATGTTGCCAACCATGTTGCCCAAGTACTACCAAGCACGTGGCTGGGACAGCGAAGGTCGCCCAACGGCTGAAACCAAAAAACGTCTGGGCCTGTAAAGGTAACTGCCATGACACATCACGTCATTCTTGGCGCTGGCCCTGCTGGCGTGATTGCTGCTGAAACCATTCGCAAACATGCGCCCCACGACCGCATCACCCTGGTAGGAGATGAGGCCGAGCCGCCCTATTCGCGCATGGCCATTCCCTACTTGTTGATTGGCAACATCGACGAGCGTGGCACGTATTTGCGTAAATCTTCGAATCATTTTGCCGATTTGAAGGTAGAGCAAGTTCACGCACGCGCTGTTTCTGTGAATGGCAAAACCAAGAGCATCCAACTCGACAACGGCCAAGCCTTGCAGTTTGACAAGCTCTTGATTGCGACAGGCTCACGTCCGGTGCGTCCACCCATCCCTGGCATGGACAGTCCACACGTACACCCCTGTTGGACCTTGGAAGATGCGCGCGCCATCATGGCGTTGGCAAAGCCCGGCGCACGTGTGGTGCAAATGGGGGCTGGTTTCATCGGCTGCATCATCATGGAAGCCTTGGCTTCGCGTGGCGTGTCTTTGTCTGTGGTTGAAATGGGTGACCGCATGGTGCCGCGCATGATGGGGCCCGTGGCGGGCAACATGATTCGCGATTGGTGCGAGGCCAAAGGCGTCCAAGTGTTCACCAGCGCGAAGGTGCAAGCCATCGTCCCCAACGGCAGCGAAAATCCAGGTCTTCTGTCTAAATTGGCCAATGCGGTCGGACTGGGCGATGAACCGACCGATGCGCCGATCACGGTGCGTTTATCGACAGGTCAAAAACTTCCTGCCGATTTGGTGATCAGTGCCACAGGCGTGAAGCCCTGCATTGAGTTCTTGAAAGATTCGGGCATCACCTGTTTGCAAGGTGTGTTGACAGACGAACATTTGCAAACCAATGTGCCGGGCATTTACGCTGCGGGGGATTGTGCAGAAGCGTTTGACAAGGTCAGTGGCACGACCATCGTCAGTGCCATTCAACCCAACGCTGCAGAGCAAGCGCGTGTGGCTGCTTTGAATATGGTGGGTCAAACTGCCACCCTCAAAGGTGTGACGCAAATCAACGTGTTGGATACCTTGGGGTTGATCTCCACCAGCTTTGGTCAGTGGCAGGGAGTGCCTGGCGGTGATCAGGTGTCGCTCACGGCCCAAGGCCGTCATTTGAGTTTGCAATTCAAAGACGATGTGCTGGTGGGCTGCAACAGTGTGGGTTGGACAGAGCACGTGGGTGTCATGCGTGGCTTGGTCGAAGGCCAGGTGCATTTGGGCGAATGGAAAGAAAAGCTCAAACACGACCCCACCAAGCTCATGGATGCCTATCTGGCCAGTGCCCAAGGGCAGGGTGCATGGACAGGCGCCGGAGATACGCGTCGCCGTTGATGGCCTTGCTGATGCGTTAACCTTGGCTCATGGATATCACTTTCAAACTCTTTGCAACGCTCACCGATTATTTGCCGCCTGATGCGCGTCGCAGCAATGTGATGAACTTAGACTTGGATGACGGCATGACGATTGCCCAAGTCATTGAACCTTTTGGGTTGCCCGAAAAATTAGTGCATTTGGTGTTGGTCAATGGCACCTACATTGCGCCAGAGGACAGAGCTGCCAAGGTGTTGATCGATGGTGATGTGCTGGCCATTTGGCCACCCATTGCCGGCGGTTGATTTCGTTCTCATTCGGTTCACGTTGTGCAAGCCTTTTACGCCGCCAGCTTCTCGCGAGAGATGGGGTGTACAGAAGCAGAATGGTTAGGTTGGCTGCCTGCGGCGATTGGTGCGCATGCATGGCACCGCAACAACAACACCGCCCACATCGCCATCGTGCATGCGGACAAACCACTGGGCTCTTTGGTGATTCAATGGTCGGTGGGTCCCTTGCGGCGCATTGCTTCGGTGGCGTTGCCTTGCTTGCATGTGCATTTTCAATTTGATGGTTTGGATGAGGCGCAGCGCTACACCTTCATGCGTCGGTTTGACCTCTATATGCAACGTGGGGGCGGATAAGATGCCCCCATGTCTGTGGATGTCTTGCTCAAAATGCCTTTGTTGGATGCGCCCAGTGCGCAAGCCTTGTTTGCCTATGCGCAGCACTTGGCGCAGCAACACGGCATCACCTTGAGAGTGCCGCCCCCTGAGCCCACCAGCTGCTGTGGACGTGGCTGCCATGGTTGCGTGTGGGAAGGGTTCTTCGCGGCCGCGATGTTTTGGCGTGAAGATGCACTCATGGCTTTGCGTCAAACGGCTGACCATTGACCAGCACGCCTTGTTCTGACAACTGCTTCGCTTTGTTTTGACGAATGCCTGACACGCGGTGCATCAGGTCAGTCCAGTCTTTGAATTGACCTTGTGCGCGTGCTTGAAGCACTTTGGCGCTGAGCGCCGGACCCATGCCTTTGACGCTGTCCAACTCGGCCTCATTGGCTTGGTTGATGTCCAGTGCGAATGCTGAGCTGCTGACAAGCAACAAGGCCAGCCAACCAAGACCTGCGCCGCGCTTGTTGGACACGGTGTGCATGTGCGGCGTGTTTACTTGCTCAAAGTCGCCATGTATTGCGTCACACCGTTTTGCACATCGGCAAATGCGTGGTCGCAGCCACTGGCGCGTAGGTGGGTGAGGTCGGCCTGCGTGTAGCACTGGTACTTGCCACGCAGTGCGTCTGGGAAGGGCACGTATTCGATCAAGCCCGCTTTGGCTGCGCCTGCCAAGTCAAGCGCGGCTTCGCCTTTTTTGGCGCGCATGGCATTGACCACCGACAAGGCCACATCGTTGAACGGCTGTGCGCGGCCCGAGCCGAGGTTGAAGATGCCAGATTTGTCTGGGTTGTCCAAGAACCACAGGTTCACGGCCACCACATCGTCGATGAACACGAAGTCGCGCATTTGCGCGCCTTGGGCATAGCCACCGTATTCACCGAACAACTTGACTTTGCCTTCTGTCTGGAATTGGTTGAACTGATGAAACGCCACACTGGCCATGCGACCTTTGTGTTGTTCGCGTGGGCCGTACACGTTGAAGTAGCGAAAGCCCACGACTTGGCGCTTGAATTTCTTGAAGTTGTTGTTGCACTCCAAGCGCATGCGTTGGTCAAACAACAATTTGGAGTAGCCGTACACATTGAGTGGCAGCTCGTACTCGGGGGTTTCTACAAACGTGTCGCTGCCGCCGTAGGTGGCCGCTGACGATGCATAAAGCAAACGTGTGCCGCTTTGTTGGCAGGCGTTGAACAAACCACACGAGAGCGTGTAGTTGTTGTCCATCATGTATTTGCCATCGCTCTCCATGGTGTCGCTGCAAGCGCCTTCGTGGAACACGGCTTCGACTTTGCCGAAGGCGTTCTCGGCAAAGAGTTCATAAAACACATCTTTGTCGAGGTAGTCGGCAATCTGTAAGTCCGCGAGATTGCGAAATTTGTCGCCTTCGGTCAGGTCATCGACCGCGATGATGTTGGTGATGCCGCGGGCATTCAAGCCCTTGATGATGTTGCTGCCGATAAAACCAGCAGCGCCTGTGACGACAATTTTCATAATTTCTCCAGTGGCACAAGGGCCTTTGTCTGTGCCTTGTCTTTAGGCCATCAATTCTTGGTAGCTGACGGTGGCGGTGCCAAATTTGCCCACCACCACACCACCTGCTTTGTTGGCCAATGGCATGGCTTCGCGCAAACTTAAACCCGCCGCGACGAGGGTCGCCAAAGTGGCAATCACGGTGTCGCCTGCACCTGTGACATCAAACACTTCACGTGCTTGGGCGGACACACTCAACTCGCCTTGCGCATCAAACAAGGTCATACCTTCTTCGCTGCGGGTGAGCAGCAGGGCGTCGAGCTTGAGTTCTTGGCGCAGGGCGTGGGCTTTTTGTACCAGCTCTGCTTCGTTGCCCCATTTGCCGATGACTTGTTCGAGTTCCGCGCGGTTGGGCGTGATGCAGGTGGCGCCCGCGTAGCGTGAGTAGTCGCTGCCCTTGGGGTCAATCATCACGGCTTTGCCAGCAGCGCGAGCAGTCGTGATCATTTGCGACACATGGGCCAAGCCCCCTTTGCCGTAGTCTGAGAACAGCACCACGTGGTGCTTGGGCAGCAATTGCATGAACTGGTCAGTTTGCGAGGCCAGCACTTCGTTTTGCGGCGTGTTCTCAAAGTCCACGCGCAGCAGTTGTTGCTGGCGGCCAATGACGCGCAGCTTGACGGTGGTTTTGAGTTGGTTGTCACGGCCCAAGTGTGGGGCGATGCCTGTTTTGGCGACCAAGTCTTCGAGCAAGTGACTGGCTTCATCGTCACCCACCACAGACAGCAAAGAGGCATGGGCGCCTAGGCTTACCACGTTGTAGGCCACGTTGGCGCAACCGCCTAAACGGTTTTCTTCACGGGTGATGCGCACCACGGGCACGGGGGCTTCGGGGCTGATGCGGTCAACAGCGCCATACCAATAGCGGTCAAGCATCACATCGCCTACGACGAGGACGTGGGCTTGGCTGAGTTGTTGTGGGGTGATGGTCATAGTTCTTCCACGCGTCGTGCGGGGTAGCTGTCCCAGGCTTGGCAGCCCGGGCATTGCCAAAAGTGTTGACTGGCTTCAAAGCCGCACGCTGCGCAGCGGTAGCGTTGCAGCGGTTTGGCGGCGCGCTCTAAGGCGCGTTGCACTTGCGGGTGAAATTCTTCGTGCTCAAATTTTTCGTTCGCAATCCATTGTGTCGCCGCGACCAACGAAGGCTCGCGCTCTAAGTGTTTGGCGAACAAGCTGCCTGTGTTGGCTTCGCCTTGCGCTTTGCGCAGCGTGATGATGGCGTTGAGCACATCGAGCGATGCCGTTTGGGCGTAGCTGGTTTCGAGCAAAGCCAAGGCTTTGGGCGCGCAGTTCAAGGTGTGTGCCAAGGCTGCAAGCTTTGGCGCAAGCAAGGGCAAAGAGGCCGGCACTTGTGTGGCCAAGTTTTCGAGCGTGGTGTAGGCCTCGGGGGTGCGGCCTGTTTGCTCATAGATTTTGGCCAGTGCCATGCGTGCCCGTGCGTTGTGGGGCGCGGCTTCTGTGGCTTGTTTCAGCAGCGCCACGATTTCGTTGGCATGTTGCGTGACATCCAGGCCTTCGGCCTCTTCACACAAGTAATGCGCCAAGCGGCCTTGAAAACTGCCTTGACCGCTGTCGCCCAATTTCTTGGCGATCACGGAGGCCTTGGCCCAGTCACGTGAGCGCTCGTAAATGCTCAGCAATGCCAAGTGGGCTTGGGCTTGGTGGGCGGTGCCTTCGAGTTTGGTCAGCGCCTCTTCTGCGCGGTCGAGCAAACCCGCTTTGAGGTAGTCCAAGGCGAGGGCGTGTTGCGCGCGGTCATGGTCAGCTTGGTTCAGGTCACCCCGTGACAGCAAGTGCTGGTGCACACGCACCGCACGCTCGTACTCGCCGCGGCGGCGAAACAGGTTGCCCAAAGCAAAGTGCAGTTCAGAGGTGTCGGGGTCGTGTTGGACGGCCTCAATGAAGGCGTCGATGGCTTGGTCTTGTTGCTCATTGAGCAGGTGATTCAGACCTTTGAAATACGCTTTGGGGGTTTGGCGGTTTTCAAGACGCAATTGGCGCAAGTCCATGCGCGAGGCGACCCAGCCCAAGATGAAGGCCAAAGGCAAGCCCAGCAAAATCCAGCTGAGGTCAAATTCCATGTGTGTGATCCGCAGAGGCTGAGGGCGTGGCTTCTGGTGTGGATGGGGCATTGGCCAACTGGGCCAAGCGCCGGTGCTTCCACCAACGTGGCACCATGCCCATGACGCCCACCGCCACGCCCATGACGAAGACGGTCAGCAGCACCAACACCAACGGCGCACTCCACGTGGTGCCAAAAAAGAAATGGACCACGGCATCGTGTTGGTTGTTCAGCGCAAAAGCGAACAGGGTAAAAAAAATGGCTGCCTTCAGTAACAACTGAAGCAGCCACATAAGGTTTTTCAAGTTAGCTCCTCTGTGACGAGGAGCATTTTAGCCTTGCGGCTGCTTGAAAAAAACGTTTCTCAACCTTTGAGTTCAGACCTTGCCAACAATTCCTGGGTGCGTGTGTCCACCGCTTCGCGCAGGGCTTTGCCCGGTTTGAAATGCGGCACACGTTTTTCAGGAATCGCCACGCTTTCGCCGGAACGCGGGTTGCGTCCCATGCGAGGCGGGCGACGGTTGATCGAAAAACTGCCAAAGCCCCGCA
>Ga0228700_1000663_pt1 | contig 28219 bp, 33 predicted proteins | sample McNCre317_Aug_MG_FD_178019 | JGI IMG/M metagenome (GOLD analysis project Ga0228700, IMG submission 178019) | Freshwater microbial communities from McNutts Creek, Athens, Georgia, United States - 3-17_Aug_MG | ecosystem: Environmental > Aquatic > Freshwater > Creek | place: USA: Georgia...
CCGGCCTGCGCACATAGCCATGGGCCAGCACATAGTCGCCCAGCTGCTGGGTGTTGCGCAGGCCGGCGCAGTGGCCCAGCATGATCCAGGCATGCGGGCGCAGCACGGCGATGTGGTCCGAGATGTTCTTGGCATTGGCAGGCCCGACGCCGATGTTGACCATGGTGATGCCGCCGCGGTCTTCGCGCAGCAGGTGGTAGCCCGGCATCTGCGGCAGGCGCGGTGGCTCCTTGCCCAGGGCGTCACCACTGTGGGCGGGCAGGCCGACGCGGCGCGTGACCACGTTGCCGGGTTCGACAAAGGCGATGTAATCGCTGTGGGGGTCGGCCATGGCGGCGCGGCCCAGGGCGATGAATTCGTCGATGTAGAACTGGTAGTTGGTGAACAGCACGAAGTTCTGGAAATGCTCCGGGCTGGTGCCGGTGTAGTGGCGCAGGCGGTGCAGCGAGTAGTCCACCCGCGGTGCGGTGAACAGGGCCAGCGGCAGCGGGTCGCCCGGCTTGGGGTCGTAGGTGCCGTTGGCAATGCCGTCGTCCATGGCGCCCAGGTCGGGCAGGTCGAACACATCGCGCATGCGCATGCGCCGCTGGGCCGACATGCTGCCTTCCACATGGTCATGCTCGGCAAACGAGAAGTGCACGGGTATCGGCTGCGAGCTGGTGGCCACTTCCAGCTCCACCCGGTGGTTTTCCAGCAGCAGGCGGAACTGCTCCAGGTAGTAGCTGCGGTACAGGTCGGGGCGGGTCAGCGTGGTCTCGAAGCGGCCTGGTCCGGCCACAAAGCCGAAGCTAAGGCGTGCCAGGTCGGCCGTGGTGGCGCGGGAGACGGTGTCGGTGTGGATGCGCACCAGCGGGTAGCAGGCGCGCACCCGCTCGCTGATGTCCTCACCGGCCACGTAGCGCTGCATGGCATCGCGCAAATGGGCAATGCTGCCTTCGTAAATGCGGGCCACCTGGTCGAGCGCTTCTGCCGCGTTGCTGAATTTTTGGGGAGCGATAAAAGGGGGGCGTATGGGCATGGGCCTATTGTGCCTTTGCCCGCTGTTTTCGCGCCGTACCTCCTGCCACAACCGCACTAGGTCCTGGGTCAGGCTTGGGGTAGAGTGGGGCCTGTCGCATCCCCTGCCGGAGCCTTTTTGGTGTCAGACCGCAAGAAGTCCATTCCCCCGGAAGTCGGCTTTCCTCCCCTGAGCTGGGAAGAGGAAGAGCAGAAGACCCGTCCCATGCCCTTGCATGAGCGGCCCCTGCAGGCGCGCATCGACGTGGCCATGGCGCTGGTGGCGCGCTACCACGTGCGCATTGCGCTGGCCATCGAGGGCTTCTGGGGGCACCGCGACTGCGCGGCCTATTTGCAGACCCTGGTGCTGGACGGCTACAAGGAAGGCGAGAAACGCATGGGCTTTAGACCCGAGGTGCTCGGCGCCCTGATGACGCTGCTGGAGCTGCACAAGCAGCAGTTCGGCTACTAAGGCTTCGCCAAAACCGGCACCCGGCCCACTGGGTGCCACGCGTTCTTACGCCGCCTTCACCTTCAGACGCCAGGCATGCAGCAGCGGCTCGGTGTAGCCGCTGGGCTGCTCCAGGCCCTTGAACACCAGGTCGCAGGCGGCCTGGTAGGCGGCACCCTTCTCGTTGCCCACCATGGCGGTGTAGGCCTTATCGCCGGCGTTCTGCTTGTCCACCTTGGCGGCCATGCGGGCAAAGGTGGCTTCCACCTGGGCCTTGGTGACCACGCCATGGTGCAGCCAGTTGGCCATGTGCTGGCTGGAGATGCGCAGGGTGGCGCGGTCTTCCATCAGGCCGATGTCGTTGATGTCGGGCACCTTGGAGCAGCCCACACCCTGGTCGACCCAGCGCACCACATAGCCCAGGATGCCCTGGGCGTTGTTGTCCAGCTCGGCCTGCTTTTCGGCCTCGCTCCAGTTCGGGGAAGCCGCCACCGGAATCGTCAGCAGGCCGTTCAGCAGCGTGTCGCGTTCCTTGTTGGCGTTGATCTTCTCCAGCGCCTTCTGCACGTCCGACACCAGCAGCTGGTGGTAGTGCAGGGCGTGCAGGGTGGCGCCGGTGGGGCTGGGCACCCAGGCGGTGTTGGCACCGGCCTTGGGATGGGCGATCTTCTGCTCCAGCATGGCCTTCATCAGGTCGGGCATGGCCCACATGCCCTTGCCGATCTGTGCCTTGCCGCGCAGGCCGCAGGACAGGCCCACCAGCACGTTGTTGCGCTCATACGAGGCAATCCAGGCGCTGGTCTTCATGTCGCCCTTGCGGATCATGGGGCCGGCCTGCATGGCGGTATGCATCTCGTCGCCGGTGCGGTCCAGGAAGCCGGTGTTGATAAAGGCCACGCGGCTCTCTGCCGCGGCAATGCAGGCCTTGAGGTTCACGCTGGTGCGGCGCTCTTCGTCCATGATGCCCAGCTTGACGGTGCTCTCGGGCAGGCCCAGCACCTTTTCCACGCGGCCAAACAAGGTGTTGGCAAAAGCCACTTCGGCCGGGCCGTGCATCTTGGGCTTGACGATGTAGACCGAACCCTTGCGCGAGTTGCGCACCTTGCCTGCCGCCGCATCCTTGGCGCTGCGCTGCAGGTCGTGCAGGGCGATGGTGGTGGTCACCATGGCATCCAGAATGCCTTCGGGGATTTCGCGCACCGTGCCGTCGGCACCGGTGTACAGCACCGCCGGGTTGGTCATGAGGTGGCCCACATTGCGCACGAACATCAGCGAGCGGCCATGCAGCGTGACCTTCTTGTTGCCCTTGGGCGCGGTGTAGACACGGTCGGGGTTCAGGCCGCGGGTGAAGGTCTTGCCGCCCTTGGTCAGCTCTTCGGTCAGCGTGCCTTGCAGAATGCCCAGCCAGTTGCCATAGGCCTGCACCTTGTCGTCGGCATCCACCACGGCCACCGAGTCTTCCAGGTCGAGGATGGTGGACAGTGCGGCTTCCAGCACCAGGTCGCTGACGCCGGCGGCATCGCTCTTGCCGATGACGGTATCAGGGTTGATGAGCAGATCCATGTGCAGGCCGTTGTGCACCAGCAGCACCGAGGTCGGGCGCTTGGCATCACCCTGGTAGCCCACCAGCTGGGTGGCGTCTTTCAGCTTGGAGGTGCCGCCCTCTGCCAGAGACACCACCAGTTCGCCGTCCTTGTTGATGCGGTAGCCGGTGGAGCCCACGTGGCTGCCCTTTTTCAGGGGCGCGGTGCGGTCCAGCACATGGCGTGCGTATTCAATGACCTTCTTGCCGCGCTTGGGGTTGTAGCCACCCTTCTTGCCGACCTTCTCGCAGCCCTTTTCCTCGGACAGCACGTCGGTGCCGTAGAGGGCGTCGTACAGGCTGCCCCAGCGGGCGTTGGCGGCATTGAGGGCGTAGCGGGCATTGGTGATGGGCACCACCAGCTGCGGGCCGGCCTGCTTGGACAGCTCATTGTCGACGTTGGCCGTGCGGATCTTCACCTTCTTGGGCTGCTCCACCAGGTAGCCGATTTTTTCCAGGAAGGCGCGGTAGGCCGGCATGTCGCTGATGGGGCCGGGGTTGGCCTTGTGCCAGGCATCCAGCTCGGTCTGCAGGCGGTCGCGCTCGGCCAGCAGGGCAATGTTCTGGGGGGCGAGATCAGCCACGATGGCATCAAAGCCGCTCCAGAAGGAGTCCGGGCTGACGCCGGTACCCGGCAAGACCTTTTCTTCAATAAACTGGTGCAGCACCGTGGCCACTTGCAGGCGGTGAATCGAGGTGCGGGGCGTCGTGGAGGCGGTGGACATGGGTAGGCCTTTATGTGATTGAACCGATACCCCGTACTTTATTCGATACTTATCCGGGCACTATATGGAAAAATATCAATCTATTTATGACAAAAAGATGGGTAAACAAATATGAGTGCGCCTGCCGCTGCCACCGCCGTTCCCGATAAGCCCCTGCCTTTGGCCGGTATCCGGGTGGTGGAGTTCACCCACATGGTGATGGGCCCTACCTGCGGCATGGTGCTGGGCGACCTGGGCGCCGAGGTGATCAAGGTCGAGCCCCTGGGCGGTGACAGCACGCGCAAGCTGCTGGGTAGCGGTGCCGGTTTCTACCCGCTCTTCAACCGCAACAAGAAGAGCCTGGCCATTGACCTGCAAAGTGCCAAGGGGCGCGAGGTGGTGCTCAAGCTGATCGCCACCGCCGACATCGTGAGCGAGAACTTCAAGAGCAGCACCATGCAGAAGCTGGGCCTGGACTACGCCAGCCTTTGCAAGCTCGATCCGCGCCTGATCTATGTGAGCCACAAGGGCTTTCTGCCCGGCCCCTACGACCACCGCACCGCACTCGATGAAGTGGTGCAGATGATGGGTGGCCTGGCCTACATGACCGGGCGTCCTGGCGACCCGCTGCGTGCCGGTTCCAGCGTGAACGACATCATGGGCGGCATGTTTGGCGCCATCGGCGCCATGGCTGCCCTCATGCAGCGTCAGCAGACGGGGCAAGGCCAGGAGGTGGAGTCGGCCCTGTTTGAAAACAATGTGTTCCTGGTGGCCCAGCACATGATGCAGTTCGCCATCACCGGCCGGCCGGCCGACCCCATGCCGCAGAAGATTTCGCCCTGGGGCATCTACGACGTCTTCAGCGTGAAAGACAAGGGCCAGATCTTTCTGGCGGTGGTCAGCGACACGCAGTGGGCGGTTTTCTGCAAGGCCTTTGGCTTTGCCGACTTGCAGGCCGATGAACGCCTGCTGAACAACAACCTGCGGGTGCTGGCGCGCCCCTGGCTCATTCCCCTGCTGCGCGAGCGCCTGGCCGCGCACCCTGCCAGCGAGCTGGCCGCTCTGTTCGAGCAGCATGGTCTGCCCTTTGCGCCCATCACCGATCCGCAGCACCTGTTTGAAGACCCGCACCTGAACGCCACCGGCGGTCTGGCGCCCATGAACCTGCCCGATGGACGGCAGACGCGCGTGCCCTTGCTGCCCCTGAAGCTGGACGGCGAGCGCCTGGGCCTGCGCCTGGACCCGCCACGCCTGGACGAGCATGGTGATGCCCTGCTGCGCGAGTTGGGCTACAGCCCAGAAGACATCGCCGCAATGCGCCAGCACGGCGTGCTGTTGCCAGAGGCCGCCTAGGCTCTTTTGCTGCGCTGGACATGGACAAGCTCAAGCAGCTCGAATCCTTTGTCTCGGTGGCCGCCCGTGGCAGCCTCACGGCGGCAGCCGTGGCAGAAGGCGTGGCACCGGCCATCATGGGCCGCAGGCTGGACGCGCTGGAAGAGCGCCTGGGCGTGAAGCTCCTGCTGCGCACCACCCGGCGCATCACCCTCACGCACGAGGGCAGCGCCTTTCTGGAAGACTGCCAGCGCCTGCTGGCCGACCTGGCCAATGCCGAGGCCAGCGTCAGCGCCGGCGGCGTCAAGGCCAGCGGCCATTTGCGCATTACCGCACCGGCTGGCTTTGGCCGGCGCCATGTCGCACCGCTGGTGCCCAAGTTCTACCTGCTGCACCCGGAGGTGACCATCTCGCTGAACCTGAGCGACCGGGTGGTGGACATTGCAGGCGAAGGCTTTGACTGTGCGGTGCGGGTCGGCGATATGCCCGACTCGTCCCTGGTGAGCTTGCGCCTGGCGGACAACCGGCGCCTGTGCGTGGCCACACCGGCCTACCTGGCGCGCCATGGCATGCCGCAGACGCCGGCCGATCTGGGGCGCTTTGATTGCCTGACCTTGTCTAGCGATGCTTCGCAGACGCGAGGCTGGTCGTTCCAGGTGCCCGACAGCGGGCGCGATGCGCATTCTTTGCGTGAGGGCAATGGCGCCACGGGCCAGACCGTCATCTACCTCAAACCGGAGGGCCCGCTCGATTGCTCCGATGGCCAGGTGCTGCACGACTGGTGCCTGGCCGGCCACGGCATTGCCTGGCGCAGCCTGTGGGAAGTGGAATCCGAAATTGCCAATGGCACGCTGGTGGCGGTGCTGGAGGCCTATTCAGCACCGCCCAATGGCGTGTATGCGGTGTTTCCCCAGCGCAAACACCTGCCCCTGCGGGTGCGGCTGTGGATCGATTTCTTGAAGGAGCATTACAGCCGCCCCGGGTTCTGGAAGGCAAGGCAGGATTAGGCGCCCCTTCGCTTAAGCCTTGCCGAATTCGTCGCCCATTTCACGGGCCCGGTTGCGTGCTGCATGCAGGGCCTGGGCAAAGCGCTGTTTCATGCCGCTTTCGTCCATGGAGGTGATGGCTGCATAGGTGGTTCCGCCCTTGCTGGTGACGCGCTGGCGCAAGACTTCGGGTGGCTCGCTGGAAGCCCGGGCCAGCTCACCGGCGCCGACGAAGGTGGCCACCGCCAGCTGGTAGGCTTGTTCTGCGGGCAGACCCATCTCGGCTCCCGCCGCCGTCATGGCTTCCATGAAATAAAACATATAGGCCGGGCCGGAACCCGACAGCGCGGTGACTGCGTCGAGCTGCTCTTCGCGCTGCAGCCACAGATGCTGGCCGGTGGTGGCAATCACCTGGCCGGCCCATTGCTGGTCGGCCTCGCTCACACCCGCACCGGCTACCAGGGCCGTGATGCCCTTGCCGATCAGCGCCGGTGTGTTGGGCATGCAGCGGATGATGCGCTGGGTTCCCAGCCAGGCGGCAATGCTGTCCATGCGAATGCCGGCGGCCACGCTGAGGTGCAGGGCGCTGGCGGTATGGGCTTTGGTCTGCAGTGCCGCGTCTTTGAAGGTCTGGGGCTTGACCGCCCATACCACCAGGGCAGCCTGGGCCAGCGTGGTATCCGGGGCGCTTAGGGCAACAATGCCGAATTGGCTCTTAAGCTTGCTGCGGGCCTCGTCAAATGGCTCTACCACCAGGATGCGGGAGGCAGGGGTGCCTTGCTGGATCAGGCCGCCGATGATGGCGCTGGCCATATTGCCGCCGCCGATGAATGCAATGGTTTGGGTCATGGACATCAGTGTATTTCAGAGCACGGTCTGGCGAACCGCGTGCTCCCATTGCTCCATGCGTTCCTGCGCTCGTGCACGGTCCATGGTGGGCAGGAAGCGGCGCTCGGCCCGCCACAAATCGCCAAGCTCCGCGGTGTTGGCATACACGCCCGCGGTGAGGCCGGCCAGATAGGCGGCACCCAGGGCGGTGGTTTCGGTTACCGCCGGTCGCACGACTGCAATGCCCAGCAGGTCGGCCTGGAACTGCATCAAGAGGTCGTTGACACAGGCGCCGCCGTCTACCCGCAGCTCGGCCACGGGGGCACTGCCGGCGGCTGCGGCGTCGCGGGCCATGGCCTGCAGCAGGGCGGCGCTCTGAAAGGCAATGCTCTCCAGTGCCGCGCGGGCGATATGGGCCAGGGTGCTGCCACGCGTCAGGCCGGTAATGGAGCCGCGGGCATCGGGCTTCCAGTAGGGCGCGCCCAGGCCGGTGAAGGCCGGCACCAGCATCACGCCGCCGGCATCCGGCACGCTGGAGGCCAGGGTCTGCACCTGGGCGCTGCTTTCAATGGCATGCAGGCCGTCGCGCAGCCACTGCACCACGGCGCCGCCGACAAACACGCTGCCTTCCAGTGCAAATTCGGGGGTGGGCTGGCCACCGGCCTGGGCCACTTGCGCCGCGCTGGTGGTGATCAGGCCATTGGCCGAGGTCTGGAAGGTGCTGCCGGTATGCATCAGCATGAAGCAGCCCGTGCCGTAGGTGTTCTTGGCCATGCCGGCGCTGAAGCAGGCCTGGCCGAACAGCGCACTTTGCTGGTCGCCGGCCACACCGCCAATCGTGATGGCGTGCCCAAGCAGAGTGGGGCTCACCTCGCCAAAGTGCGATGCCGATGCCTGCACGGCAGGCATCAGGCTGGGCGGAATATCGAGAGCGGCCAGCAGCTCTGAATCCCACTGGTTGCTGTGCACATTGAAGAGCATGGTACGCGAGGCGTTGCTCACGTCGGTGACGTGCACCCGCCCTTCGGTGAGCTGCCAGATCAGCCAGCTGTCCATGGTGCCAAAGGCCAGTTCGCCGTTGTTGGCCTGGGCCCGGGCACCGGGCACGTTGTTCAAGATCCACTGCAGCTTGGTGGCAGAAAAATAGGCATCCACCAAGAGACCGGTCTTGTTGCGGATGGTGTCGCCCAAGCCGCGCGCGCGCAGCTCGGCGCAGGCAGGCTCACCCCGGCGGTCCTGCCAGACGATGGCGTGGTGGAGGGGCTGGCCGGTCTTGCGGCTCCATACCACGGTGGTTTCGCGCTGGTTGGTGATGCCCAGGGCTTTGATCTGGGCGGCACTGATGCCGGCCTTCTGCAGCGCCTCGCGTGCGGTGGCCAGCTGCAGGCGCCAGATCTCCAGGGCGTCATGCTCCACCCAGCCCGGCTGGGGGTAGATCTGGGGCAGCTCCAGCTGCGCCATGGCCAAGGTATGGCCACTGGGGTCAAACACGATGCTGCGGCAGCTGGAGGTGCCTTGGTCGAGGGCGAGCAGGTAGGTCATGGGCTTCTCGGGGTGTGGAAGTGGGGTGATTGGGCTTGGTCTGGACGGAGCCAATAGGCGTGCTGCCAATGCGATGCACAGGCCGATTCAACCCGCAGCCACGCTCAGCCGGACCTGCGCCTGCTCCAGCAGGGTGGGGAAGGGCTCGGGCGGTGGCGCGTCGGTAAACAACTGGTCGATGTGCGCCAAGGTGGCCACCTCGGCCATGGCGGGCCGGTTGAACTTGCTGCTGTCGGCGGCCAGCCAGACCTCGCGGGCATGGGAGATGATGGCCTGCGCCACCTTGACCTCGCGGTAGTCGTAATCGCGCAGCGTGCCATCGGCCTCGATGCCAGAGATGCCTATCAGCGCAATATCCACCTTGAACTGGCGTATGAAGTCCACCGCCGCTTCTCCTATGACCCCGTGGTCGCGGCCCCGCACCAGGCCGCCCACCACGATGACTTCGCAGTGCGCATTGGCGCACAGGATATTGGCCACATGCAGGTTGTTGGTGATCACCCGCAAGCCCCGGTGGTGCAAGAGCGCGCGGGCAATGGCCTCGGTGGTGGTGCCTATGTTGAGCATCAGCGAGCAGTCATTGGGGACGGCCGCGGCCACGCTGCGGGCAATGCGTGCCTTGCCTTCTGCATGCAGCACTTCGCGCTGCTGGCGCGCGATGTTTTCGGTGGTGGAGCGCGGTGTGCGCACGCCGCCATGAAAGCGTGCCAGCAAGCCCTCGTCGGCCAGGCGTTGCACGTCGCGGCGCACGGTTTGCAGGGTGACGCCCAGGGTGTCGGCCAGCTGCTCGACGGTGGCGGTGCCCTGCGCCTGGACACAAGCGAGCAGGGTGAGTTGTCGGGGGTTTGGGGTCATGCGTGCCTGGTGGAATGTGCAGCGTCACGGTGATCGTAAAACGAAAAATATAGAATCAATAAAGGGTTATCACCAAGTGAAAACGAATCAAATCGAATAATAATGAATTGTTTCGAAAAAATCGGCGCTGCATATCAACCTTTCACGAAGTGAGCTTGCCCATGCCTTCAAACGCTCGCCCTCTGCCAACGGACCGCAAAGATTTGCTGCAGCGTTTGTCCGAGGACAAGGTGTATGACCTGGCCGTGGTAGGTGGCGGCGCCACGGGACTGGGGGTAGCGCTGGATGCCGCGGCCCGGGGTTTTAGCGTGCTGCTGCTGGAGTCGCACGACTTTGCCAAGGGCACCTCCTCGCGTGCTACCAAGCTGGTGCACGGCGGGGTGCGCTACCTGGCGCAGGGCAACATCGGTCTGGTGCGCGAGGCGCTGCATGAGCGCAGCACGCTTTTGAACAACGCGCCACATCTGGCACAGCCCCTGGCCTTTGTGGTGCCTGCCTACCGCTGGTGGGAGGCGCCGTTCTATGGTCTGGGTCTTGGCCTGTATGACTTCCTGGCCGGCAAGGCGGGCCTGGGCAACACGCGGTTTCTGGGGCGTAAGGCTACCTTGCAGGCGCTGCCCACCGTGCGCACCGAGGGCCTCAAGGGTGGCGTGCAGTACTGGGACGGGCAGTTCAACGACGCTCGCCTGGCCCTGGCCCTGGGGCGCACCGCCGCCGCGCACGGCGCGCTGCTGGTCAACTACTGCGCGGTCACCGGCCTGTTATATGAAGACGGCAAGGTAAGCGGCCTGCAGGCACAGGACACCTTGGGCGGCCAGACCTTTGCCGTACACGCCCGCAGCGTGGTGAATGCAGCCGGCGTCTGGGTGGATGCACTGCGCGAGATGGATGGCAGCGCCCACCAGGCCCAAGGCGGCGGCGTGGTCAAGCCCATGGTGGCACCCAGCCAGGGGGTGCACCTGGTGGTGGATCGCAGCTTTCTGCCTTCCAGCACAGCGCTGATGGTGCCCAAGACCGCCGATGGCCGGGTGCTGTTCGCCGTGCCGTGGCTGGGTCGGGTCATCCTGGGTACCACCGACACCCCGCGCCATGACCTGGCGCGCGAACCCCGGGCCTTTGCCGAGGAAGTGGCCTTCATATTAAGAGAGTCGGCCCGCTACCTGAGCCACCCTCCCACGCGCGCGGATGTGAAAAGCATCTGGGTCGGCTTGCGGCCCCTGGTCAAACCGCAGGACGACCACGGCGAGGCAACCCAGGCACTGAGCCGCGAGCACACGGTGCTGGTAAGCAGAAGCGGTCTGGTCACCGTGACCGGTGGCAAATGGACCACCTACCGGGCCATGGCCGAGGACGTGCTGCAACGCTGCATGGAAAAAGGCTTGATGCCCAAACGCCCGGCCGGCCAGACCGTAAACCTGCCCCTGGTGGGTGCCGATCGCCTGGGCGGCACAGCCCGGGTGCCGCTCAGCCAGGGCGAGGGCGCGCATGCCTATGGCAGCGAACAGGCCCTGCTGCAGGACTTGCCAGGCGCCTCGGCCTGGCTGGCGCCGGGCCTGTCGGAGGCCATGGTGCGCTTTGCCGCACGCCACGAATATGCGGTGACGGTGGAAGACATGCTGGCCCGTCGCTCGCGCCTGCTGTTCCTGGATGCCCGCCTGGCGGCTGATTTGGCCGGGCGGGTGGCCGAAATCCTGCGGCAGGAGACGGGGCTGGACCCCAAACTGCCCGAATTTACGCAGCTGGCGGCCCAATATTTGCAAATCCCGTAAAAAGTTGTTGACCGGGTAATTGGGTGTTGGTAAGATCGTGGGCTTCGCTTTAAAAGCGCGAAGTTTCTGCCCACATGGAGGCTGCTTGAGTGGTTCGAGCGGCGGACAGCGGGCCCAAGACTGACTTGTTGTGCTGGGTTGCCTGGATTTTTACAGGTGGCCGGGTGCCTCAGGTGCAAGTTGGGAATATTTGAAATGATCCAAACTGAATCTCGATTGGAAGTCGCCGACAACACCGGCGCGAAGTCCGTCCTGTGCATCAAGGTGCTGGGTGGCTCTAAGCGCCGTTACGCCAGCGTGGGCGACATCATCAAAGTTAGCATCAAAGAAGCTGCACCCCGCGGTCGCGTCAAAAAAGGCGAGATCTACAGCGCTGTTGTGGTTCGTACCGCCAAGGGCATCCGCCGTGGCGACGGCTCTTTGGTGAAATTCGACGGCAACGCAGCAGTGTTGCTCAACGCCAAGTTGGAGCCCATCGGCACCCGCATCTTTGGACCAGTGACGCGCGAACTGCGTACTGAAAAGTTCATGAAGATCGTGTCCCTGGCTCCTGAAGTTTTGTAAGGACACGCCATGAACAAGATTTGCAAGGGCGACGAAGTCATCGTTATCGCAGGACGCGATAAGGGCAAGCGCGGCAAGGTTTCGCTGCGCAAGGATGACTCCCATGTCGTCGTAGAGGGTGTGAACTTGGTGAAGAAACACACCAAGCCCAACCCCATGAAGGGCGCCACCGGTGGCATCGTCGAAAAGACCATGCCGATTCACCAGTCCAACGTAGCCATTTTCAATGCTGCGTCCGGCAAGGCTGACCGTGTTGGTATCAAGGTGCTGGCAGACGGCAAGCGCGTTCGCGTTTACAAGTCCACCGGCGAAGAAATCAAGGCAGCATAAGCATGGCACGTCTTCAAGAAATTTATCGCGACAAGGTGGCTCCTGAGCTGATGGCCAAGTTTGGCTACAAGTCGCCCATGGAAGTGCCGCGCTTCACCAAGATCACCCTGAACATGGGTGTGAGCGAAGCTGTTGCCGACAAGAAGGTCATGGACAACGCCGTGGCCGACCTGACCAAGATTGCAGGCCAGAAGCCCGTGGTGACCAAGTCCAAGAAGGCTATCGCCGGATTCAAGATCCGCGAAGGCCAGGCCATCGGTTGCATGGTGACCCTGCGCGGCGTGCAGATGTTTGAGTTCCTGGACCGTTTCGTCACCGTGGCCCTGCCCCGCGTGCGTGACTTCCGTGGTATCTCGGGCCGCGCCTTCGACGGCCGTGGCAACTACAACATCGGCGTCAAAGAGCAGATCATTTTCCCTGAAATTGAATATGACAAGGTGGATGCCTTGCGTGGTCTCAATATCAGCATCACCACCACGGCCAAGACCGACGACGAGTGCAAGGCACTGCTGGCGGCTTTCCGTTTTCCGTTCAAGAACTGAGGCGCACTGTGGCAAAAATGGCTTTAATCGAGCGCGAGCTCAAACGTGACAAGTTGGCTGCTAAGTACGCTAAGAAATATGCGGAACTGAAGGCCATCTCTACTGATGCAAAGCGTTCTGACGAAGAGCGCGCTGCAGCCCGCCTGGGTCTGCAGAAGCTGCCCCGTAATGCGAACCCCACGCGCCAGCGCAACCGTTGTTCCATTACCGGCCGTCCCCGCGGCACGTTCCAGCACTTCGGTCTGGCCCGCGCCAAGATCCGTGAAATGGCCTTTGCTGGTGAAATCCCCGGCATCGTCAAGGCCAGCTGGTAAGCGACAGGAGAACTGAACATGAGCATGAGTGATCCCATCGCCGACCTGTTGACCCGCATCCGCAATGCGCAAATGGTGGCCAAGACTTCGGTCTCGGTGCCCTCTTCCAAAGTGAAGGTTGCCATTGCCCAGGTGCTGCAGGAAGAAGGCTATATCGACGGTTTCAAGGTTTCCACCGAAGGTGGCAAGTCTGAGCTGCTGATTGCCCTGAAGTACTACGCCGGTCGTCCCGTGATCGAGCGCATTGAGCGCGTCAGCCGTCCTGGCCTGCGCGTCTACCGTGGCAGCGATGCCATACCCCAAGTCCAAAACGGATTGGGTGTGGCCATCGTGACAACGCCCAAGGGCGTGATGACTGATCGCAAAGCGCGCGCTTCCGGTGTCGGTGGCGAAGTGCTGTGCTACGTCGCTTAAGCCACATAGAGGAGTATTCAAAATGTCCCGTGTAGGCAAACTACCCGTCGTGATCCCCGCTGGTGTGGATGTGTCCGTGAATGCAGGTCTGGTCAGCGTCAAGGGTGCTGGCGGTACGCTGCAACTGGCCCTCAACAGCCTGGTGAGCATGGCCAATGAGGCTGGCAAGCTCAGCTTCGCTCCCGCCAACGCCAGCCGTGAAGCTGATGCCATGTGCGGCACCATGCGCCAGCTGGTGAACAACATGGTGGTCGGCGTGACCAAGGGCTTCGAAAAGAAGCTGAGCCTGATCGGCGTGGGCTACAAGGCCTCTGCTGCCGGCGCCAAGCTCAACTTAGTGGTGGGTTACTCCCATCCCGTGAACATTGACATGCCTGCTGGCATCTCGGTGGCCACGCCCACCCCCACGGAAATCCTGATCAAGGGCGCTGACCGTCAGCGCGTTGGCCAGGTTGCTGCTGAGATCCGTTCTGTCCGTCCTCCCGAGCCTTACAAGGGCAAGGGCATCCGTTATGCGGACGAGAAGATCACGATCAAAGAAACCAAGAAGAAATAAGGAGCTGCATCATGTTGAGCAAAAAAGAGCAGCGTCTCCGTCGTGCCCGCCAGACGCGTATCCGCATCGCCACACAAGGCGTTGCCCGTCTGACCGTCAACCGCACCAATTTGCACATCTATGCCTCCGTCATTTCTGGCGACGGCGGCAAGGTGATTGCAAGCGCATCCACCGCCGAAGCCGAAGTCCGCAAGGCCTTGGGTGCAACCGGCAAGGGCGGCAATGTGGCAGCCGCAGAAATCATCGGCAAGCGTGTGGCTGAAAAGGCCAAGGCCGCCGGTGTGGAAAAAGTGGCATTCGACCGTGCAGGCTTTGCCTACCACGGCCGCGTCAAAGCACTGGCTGACGCCGCACGTGCGGCTGGCTTGCAGTTCTAAGCAGATCGGAAATCAGAATGGCTAAAGTTCAAGCAAAAATGCAAGGTAAGGCCGAGGGTCCTGAGGACGGTCTGCGCGAGAAGATGATTGCGATCAACCGCGTCACCAAGGTGGTGAAGGGTGGTCGTATTCTGGGCTTCGCTGCACTGACCGTCGTGGGTGACGGCGATGGCCGCATCGGCATGGGCAAGGGTAAATCCAAGGAAGTTCCGGCTGCTGTGCAGAAGGCCATGGAAGAAGCCCGTCGCAACATGCTGAAGGTTTCCCTGAAGAACGGCACCATCCACCACCAGGTGATGGGTCACCACGGCGCCTCCAGCGTCATGATGGCACCGGCCCCCAAGGGTACCGGCATCATCGCAGGCGGCCCCATGCGCGCTGTCTTCGAAGTGGTGGGTATCACCGACATCGTGGCCAAGAGCCACGGTTCGTCCAACCCCTACAACATGGTTCGTGCAACGCTGGACGCCCTGTCGGTGTCCACGACGCCTGCAGCCGTGGCTGCCAAGCGTGGCAAGACTGTTGAAGAACTCTTCGCTTAAGTGGAGTTTCAATCATGACAACACAACAAACCGTAAAAATCCAATTGGTGCGTAGCCCGATTGGCTGCCAGGAATCGCATCGCGCCACCGTGCGCGGTCTGGGCCTGCGCAAGCTCAACAGCGTCAGCGAACTGAAGGACTCCCCCGAAGTGCGCGGCATGATCAACAAGATCGCTTACCTGGTCAAGGTTCTCTAAGGGGCACGATGATGGAACTCAATAGCATCAAGCCCGCAGCGGGTGCAAAGCACGCCAAGCGCCGCGTTGGACGCGGCATTGGCTCCGGTCTGGGTAAAACCGCCGGCCGTGGCCACAAGGGTCAGAAGTCGCGTTCGGGTGGCTACCACAAGGTAGGCTTCGAAGGCGGTCAAATGCCTATGCACCGTCGCTTGCCCAAGCGTGGTTTCAAGTCGCATCTGCTGCAGTTCAATGACGAGATCACCCTGACCGCCCTGGAAGCCCTGGGCGCGGCCGAAGTCGATCTGCTGACCTTGAAGCAAGCCGGTGCCGTGGGCCAGAAGGCCAAGGTGGTTAAGGTGGTCAACACCGGCGCCATTACCAAGGCCATCAAGCTCACCGGTATCGGTGCAACCGCTGGTGCCAAGGCTGCGATTGAAGCTGCCGGTGGCAGCGTCGCTTAATTGCTGACGGAAAGAAAAGAACGTGGCAACTAGCGCTGCTGATATTGCAAAGACAGGCAAGTTTGGTGACTTGCGTCGCCGGCTGGTCTTCTTGCTGCTGGCGCTTGTGGTGTATCGCACCGGAGCACACATTCCTGTGCCCGGCATCGATCCATCCCAGTTGCAGCAACTCTTCAAGGGCCAGCAGGGTGGCATATTGAGCCTGTTCAATATGTTCTCCGGTGGTGCCCTGTCGCGTTTCACGATTTTTGCGCTGGGCATCATGCCGTACATCTCGGCATCGATCATCATGCAGCTGCTGACCTATGTCCTGCCCACTTTTGAGCAGATGAAGAAGGAAGGCGAAGCAGGTCGTCGCAAGATCACGCAGATCACGCGTTATGGCACCTTGGGCCTGGCCCTGTTCCAGTCGCTCGGCATTGCCGTGGCGCTGGAGTCTTCGGCAGGCTTGGTGATTGCCCCCGGCTTTGGCTTTCGCCTGACCACCGTGGTCACCCTGTCGGCCGGAACCATGTTCCTGATGTGGCTGGGTGAGCAGATCACCGAGCGCGGCCTGGGCAACGGTATCTCGATTCTGATTTTCGGTGGCATTGCTGCGGGTCTGCCCAACGCCATTGGTGGTTTGCTGGAGCTGGTTCGCACCGGCGCCATGAGCATCATCGTGTCGCTGCTGATCCTGGTGCTGGTGGCCTTGGTAACCTACTTTGTAGTGTTCGTGGAACGCGGCCAGCGCAAGATTCTGGTGAACTATGCCCGCCGGCAGGTTGGCAACAAGGTGTACGGCGGCCAGTCTTCGCACCTGCCCCTGAAGCTGAATATGGCCGGCGTGATTCCGCCCATCTTCGCCTCCTCTATAATCCTGCTTCCCGCGACGGTGGCGAACTGGTTCAGCACTGGCGACTCGATGCGCTGGCTGAAAGACATCTCCAGCACGCTAAGCCCCGGTCAGCCGGTGTATGTGATGCTGTATGCCGCTGCCATCGTGTTCTTCTGCTTCTTCTACACCGCTTTGGTTTTCAACAGCCGTGAGACTGCAGATAACCTGAAGAAGAGTGGTGCGTTCATTCCGGGCATTCGCCCGGGTGACCAGACCGCGAAGTACATCGACAAGATTCTGCTGCGTCTGACGCTGGCCGGTGCTGTCTACATCACATTCGTGTGTCTGCTGCCCGAGTTTCTGATTTTGAAATACAACGTGCCGTTTTACTTCGGTGGAACGTCACTGCTGATTATTGTGGTGGTCACCATGGACTTCATGGCCCAGGTGCAGAATTACCTGATGTCCCAGCAATATGACTCGCTGTTGAAGAAGGCTAATTTCAAGTCGTCTTGATACAGTGGGTGGGGATCAAACGGATTCTTCCGGGTGACCAAGTAAACCGTTGAGATGCAGCCTGCCAGGCAGCATCTTGTGAACAAAGTAATAGCGCAGGTTCCGCGCGATTCAAAGTCGGAACATGGCGAAGGTTTTTAGGAGAGAAATATGAAAGTTTCGGCTTCGGTCAAGAAAATTTGCCGTAACTGCAAAATTATCCGACGCAAGGGCGTTGTGCGTGTGATCTGTACCGATCCGCGCCACAAGCAGCGTCAGGGTTAATTGCAAGAGTTTTAGAGGACGAAAATGGCACGTATCGCTGGCATCAATATTCCGCCGCATCAGCATTCTGAAATTGGCCTGACGGCTATCTTCGGAATTGGTCGCACCCGCGCACGCAAGATCTGCGAAGCCTGTGGCATCGCTTATTCCAAGAAGGTCAAAGATCTGACCGACCTGGACCTGGAAAAAATTCGCGATCAGATCGCCCAGTTCACCATTGAAGGTGACCTGCGTCGTGAGACAACCATGAACATCAAGCGTTTGATGGACATCGGTTGCTACCGTGGTTTCCGCCATCGCCGCGGTCTGCCCATGCGCGGTCAGCGCACGCGCACGAATGCCCGTACTCGCAAAGGCCCGCGCAAGGCCGCTGCTTCGTTGAAGAAATAAGGGATAGAGAACCATGGCAAAAGCACCCGCCAATAACGCAGCACAACGCGTCCGCAAGAAAGTCCGCAAGAACGTTGCCGACGGCATTGCACACGTGCACGCTTCGTTCAACAACACCATCATCACCATCACCGACCGCCAGGGCAACGCTCTGTCCTGGGCATCGTCGGGTGGTCAAGGTTTCAAGGGCTCGCGCAAGTCCACTCCGTTTGCAGCCCAGGTTGCTTCCGAAGTGGCTGGCCGCGCTGCACTGGAACAAGGTATCAAGAACCTCGATGTCGAAATCAAGGGTCCTGGTCCCGGCCGTGAATCTTCTGTGCGTGCCCTGGCCGCACTGGGTATTCGCATCAACATGATTGCTGACGTGACTCCGGTGCCGCATAACGGCTGCCGTCCACAGAAGCGTCGTCGCATCTAATTCATTCACAAGCCCACCGCCACCATCTGTTGATGGTGGCTCCCGCATTTGTAGTGCGGAAGATGACATAAAAGGAAGTTCAAGTGGCACGTTACCTCGGCCCCAAGGCCAAACTCTCCCGCCGTGAAGGCACAGACCTGTTCCTGAAGAGCGCACGCCGCTCCATCGGCGACAAGGCCAAGTTCGATTCCAAGCCTGGTCAGCACGGCCGCACCTCGGGTGCCCGTACCTCTGACTACGGCGTGCAGCTGCGCGAAAAGCAAAAAGTAAAGCGCATGTACGGCGTGCTGGAGCGCCAGTTCCGTCGCTACTTTGAAGAAGCCGACCGTCGCCGTGGCAACACGGGCGCCAACCTGCTGTTCCTGCTGGAATCGCGTCTGGACAACGTGGTCTATCGCATGGGCTTCGGCTCCACCCGTGCAGAAGCCCGTCAGCTGGTGTCGCACAAGGCGATTACCGTGAACGGCAACTCGGTGAACATTCCCTCCTACATGGTCAAGCCCGGTGACGTGATCGCCCTGCGCGAAAAGTCCAAGAAGCAAAACCGTGTGGTTGAAGCACTGCAACTGGCTGCCCAAGTGGGTATGCCTGCATGGGTGGAAGTCAATGCCGACAAGGCTGAAGGCGTGTTCAAGGCTGTTCCTGACCGCGACCAGTTTGGCGCAGACATCAACGAATCGATGATCGTTGAGTTGTACTCGCGTTAATTCGCTTGAATAGTTGAATCCGTTCCCTGGCACAAGCAGGCCTTGTGTTGGGGTGCTTCACCAGCCTTACCGATGTAACGAGTCGGGGGTATTGAGAGGAAGTCTGCATGCAGAATAGTTTGCTGAAACCAAAATCCATTAGCGTTGAGCAGCTCGGTACCAACCGTGCCAAGGTGGCCCTGGAGCCCTTTGAGCGCGGTTATGGACACACCTTGGGCAATGCCCTGCGTCGCGTGTTGCTGTCGTCCATGCCTGGATTTGCAGCAACTGAAGTCACCATCGCCGGAGTGCTCCACGAGTATTCCTCGATTGATGGCGTGCAAGAAGATGTGGTCAACATCTTGCTGAATTTGAAGGGTGTGGTTTTCAAGCTGCACAACCGCGAAGAAGTTACCCTGAGCCTGCGCAAGGACGCCGAAGGCGTGGTGACTGCCGCCGACATCCAGACGCCGCATGATGTGGAAATCATCAACCCCGGTCATGTCATTGCCAACCTGTCGCATGGCGGCAAGCTGGACATGCAGATCAAGGTGGAAAAGGGCCGTGGCTATGTGCCCGGTACCATGCGCCGCCATGCCGACGAACCCAACAAGTCGATCGGCCGCATCGTGCTGGACGCATCGTTCTCCCCGGTCAAGCGCGTGAGCTACACCGTGGAAAGCGCCCGTGTCGAGCAGCGCACCGACCTGGACAAGCTGGTCGTTGAAATCGAAACCAATGGTGCCGTGACTGCAGAAGACGCAGTGCGCGCATCGGCCAAGATTCTGGTGGAACAACTGGCTGTGTTCGCGCAGCTGGAAGGCAGCGAACTCGCCGCCTTTGATGCACCGGCACCGCGCGGCAACACGCAGTTTGATCCGATTCTGCTGCGTCCCGTGGACGAGCTGGAGCTGACCGTACGCTCGGCCAACTGCCTGAAGGCCGAGAACATCTACTACATCGGTGACCTGATTCAGCGCACCGAGAACGAGCTGCTCAAGACCCCGAACCTGGGTCGCAAGTCGCTCAACGAAATCAAGGAAGTGCTGGCTTCCCGTGGTCTGACCTTGGGCATGAAGCTCGAGAGCTGGCCGCCGGCTGCACTGGAAAAGCGCTGAAGCGCGGCTCCGCCAATCGTTTAAATAAATAGATATGCCCGCAAGGGTGTAGCGCCCCGGGCAGTACCTGATACGGCTGCCCGTTAAATAACTGAAGGAAATTACCATGCGCCACGGACTCGGCCTACGAAAACTCAACCGCACTACATCGCACCGCCTGGCGATGCTGCGCAACATGATGAACTCGCTCATCGAGCATGAAGTCATCAAGACCACCGTACCCAAGGCCAAGGAACTGCGCCGTGTGATCGAACCCATGATCACCCTGTCCAAGGAAGCCACCGTTGCCAACCGCCGCCTGGCCTTTGACCGCCTGCGCGACCGCGACAGTGTGACCAAGCTGTTCAACGAACTCGGCCCGCGTTTCAAGACCCGTCCCGGCGGCTATACACGCATTCTGAAGATGGGTTTCCGCGTAGGTGACAACGCACCCATGGCCCTGGTCGAACTGGTGGACCGCGCTGAAACTTCTGCTGCTGAAACCTCGGCAGCCGCTGCAGAATAAGGTATACTACTAGCTTACCGCGCGATGGAGCAGTCTGGTAGCTCGTTGGGCTCATAACCCAAAGGTCGGAGGTTCAAATCCTTCTCGCGCAACCAATAAAATCAAGTACTTAGCTTGATATCAAAGCCCGCTAATAGCGGGCTTTTTTATTTTGGCCCATTTTTGGCCCAAATCTAGCCCATTTTTGGCCCGCGGTCCTTTTGAGTATTCCTCATGTGACCATTGGGTTGTGGCCCAATCGCCCTATTCTGTTCGACCATTGGGGCACTTTTCCAATGGTCGGTAATTGGCCAATTTTTTACGACCTTTGGGTATTTACGAGGACATGCAGCTAGGGTTGGCATTGTTGAACGTATTGGGCCAGCTATGGGCCATAGATATTGGTTCATGGTGTATTCCAGTGATGGTGGCCGTCCATCAAGGCAACATGGTCTGCAAGAGTAAAGGTCATGACCTGTGATTCATCTCGGTCAAATCCGGCGATCAACGGGCATTTAACTTCGATGAGTGAACTGGCACTCCAGGCTGATAGCGGTCGGCCGCATCTCGTCGATTTCATCGCAATGTAAAGGCTGGCGCCGGACGCCCATTAGCGGCCGCTCACCTGAGCCGGCGATCGACCCAAAGCTGAAGTTGAAATGTTCGAATTCACCGCCTGTAAGCAGCCGTTCCACATCGGCATGATTGGCAGTATTCAAGTGGGCACACTTAACAGCCATCAGACATAATGAATTTCAGAAGCAGGCTTTTCTGGGAGGATCAATGATCACGGATCGCAGTACCAAGTTTGTGGGTTGGAGCATAGTTGCTTTTGGATTCGTGGCGGTTGCAATTTCGGCCACCGCACGTGCGCTACTGAGCCTGGCGATGCCCCTTTGGGAGGCCGAGCAGGGCTGGTCTAGAAGTTTGATTTCATTAGCAGGCGCGCTTGCTTTGGTGGTCATGGCGTTGACCGCCCCCATTGCCGGAAATTTCATTGACCGATTCGGTCCGCGCAAGTTGTTGACAGTCGGGTTCGTCATTCTCGGTCTTGGCCTCCTTTTAACTACTGTCTCCATTGCGCCTTGGCAATTGCTGCTGAGTTTTGGCGTGGTCTCAGGAATCGGATTCGGTGTAGTTGCAGTGGTTGCTTTTTTCGCAGCAATAGCGCCGTACTTTACTGAGCAGCGGGGCTTTGCAATGGCCGTAGTGGATTCTGGATCTACAGTAGGTCCGCTTATCTTTGTTCCTGTTGCGGCCTTATTGATAACTGGATTCGGCTGGCGCATTGAGTTCATAACAATGGCTTTGGCATGCATTGCAATGGCTCCACTTGCCTGGTATTTGCTGCCGGTGACGTCTGGCAAGAAGTTGAACAGTGGTGGAAGTAGTGACGAGAAGTTGTTACATCGCGTCATTGAACTGATTCGAAACCCGATATTCAACCTGTTGTTTTGGGGATTTTTTCTGTGTGGATTCACCAGTTCAGGAGTAATAGAAACTCACTTCCTGCCCTATGCCCAAATTTGCGGATTCAACGGAGTGACCGCCGCGGGGGCCTATGGCTTTTTATCCGCAATCAATTTGGTGGGAATACTTGGGGCAGGATGGCTATCTGACCGAGTTAACAGACCGCTCCTGTTAGCTGGAATTTACGTAATTCGTTCGTTGAGTTTTATCTTACTTATTCAGGTCGGTAACGACGTACCTTCGTTGTATTTTTTTGCCGCCCTATTTGGATTGTTCGACTACGCAACAGCGCCGGTCGTAGCGAGCCTGGTGGCTTCACACCTTGGAGTCAGGGTAATGGGATTGTCTATGGGCCTTCTCGGAGCAGGCCATTCGCTGGGAGCTGCTGTAGGAGCATTTGCTGGTGGCGTCTTGTTTGATTCATTCAGCAGCTATAGTGGCCTATGGCTCATGTCGATTGCAATGGCCGTGCTGGCCGCACTAATTTCGGCATTCATTCCCAAAGTTGCTGTGGCGAGTAGTCTCGAAGCGGCCTGAACGAACGAATCTCAAAAGAATATTCGCCTGTTAGGCAATTCAGTCGGCAAGTCCGACAGCCAAATTCGACAATGGTCTATCGTCGATACAAGCTAGGTTCGTTGCAAACGCAAAGCTCAGAAACGCTGACGATCTTGTGATCGTTGAACCACTGATAACCTCCTATTGGTGACCAGAAGGTATCGCGACATTCCGTCCCTAACACTTGCAGAGCCGGTGCAGCATCTCGAACCACGATTGGCTTCCAGATACCTGCCATTCGCCAGCGACCGCAGATGGCCGATTTATGCCCGCTAGCGTTCGGATTTGCCTGCCCGAAACCGGGCGGTCAGAACTTGCTAGCTGGACGACTGCTCTCGGGCGATGGAGTTGGCCCAGAAGGCGCCCGCACCCGGCCACAACCCGACATCGGCGAATGGCCGGTAACTGGAAGCCAAAATTGGCGTAGGTCGCCGGCCCTGCTAGTGCGTTCAAATCTCCGTTTGCTCTGAGAGTTCCAAGGCATCCTCGACCTCGATGCCGAGGTACCTCACAGTGCTTTCCAGCTTGGTGTGTCCCAGAAGCAATTGCACGGCTCGGATGTTTTTGGTGCGACGGTAAATCAAGGACGCCTTGGTGCGGCGCATGGTGTGAGTGCCATAGGCTGTTGGATCCAGTCCGATTTCCTTAATCCAGGAATCCAATATTCGCGCGTATTGCCTGGTTCCTAAGTGTGGTGAGTCATGGACCCGGCTGGGAAAAAGGTAATCGTCATTTCCTAGTTCCGCCTCCTTGATCCATTCAGTTACTGCATCTCTCGTTGGCGGCGTGATTTCAAACTGAACAGGCTGCGAGCGAGGTTTTCTGCTGCATGACAATCGCCCGTGTTGAAACGCGATCACCGTGGCAGATGTCTCGTACGCGCAAGCGCACTAAGTCGCACCCCCGAAGTTTGCTGTCCAACCCGAGGTCAAAAAGAGCAAGCTCCCGCGTACGATGACCCAGTTGAAGTCGTATACGAATGGCCCAGATGTCTTTGAGTTTGAGTGGGGCCTTCTGTCCAACAATTTTCCCTTTGTTCCACGGAGCTTTGACGGGTGAAGCAGTTTCGCTGTCCATGATGCTCTCCTTAAGTTGAAGGGGAGTGCAACTGTGGACCGACCGCGACGATAGTCAATCCCGCCTCTGCATAGGGAGTAACTGATAGCAATCGATGGTTGTTGGCACATGGTTGCCCAAAGTGGAAGGACAATTGACAAAACTATGACCTTCTCAGTCCACTGCACCAAGAAGCTCCTCGACCGGGTGAAGCTACCCGTGAGCACTGAACAAGTCGCGCCAACGACTTACCTTGGCAACTGGTACGCCACGGCCTTGTTCTGGAAGCCGCAGGTGGCATTACTGATCAATGAAAGGACACTGCTGCCGGTCTTGATGCCACTCGCCCCAGCTGCAGAATTGGCGCTACGGTTCCCCGAGCACCTTGCATCTGTACTATTCGCACACGGGGCGCCCCATGCGCTGGTAGAGCATGAACTGACCGCCATGCTCGATTTCCAATATGCCAAGACCTCAAATCGCAGCCTTCTTGGAATGCTCAACCAGTTCAAGTACCTGGTCGAGGGCTACCGTGATTACAACCAGACCAACGACTTGCTCTGGCTGTCAATGAAATTGTCCGAGACGCCCTGTAGCCCGCTGTACAAAAAGGCGATTTCACCGGATCGGGAGTTGCGACGATTAATCGAAGCCGAATGGGTGGTCACCGCTGCGAACGACCAGCTTTATTGAGAGTAAGGTATTGCGCGAATCGTTTGGGCCATCAGCTGTCATTTATGACGGGGCGCATCGTGCCCAATCCCGACGTAGAGCTATTCCGGGCTTATGTCTCTGATGCTGCGAAAAGCGGTCCTAGGAATTTGCAGTCTGCCTGCTCAATAGCAGCTGTAAGCAATCGAGATTCGTCTGACCGTCCAGCGGGGAATACTTCGTCAAAATAAAACGTTGATCGACCTGAGGTACGGGTTCAGCTTGCAGTCGCTTGCAAATTCCGTCTGTCCTTGCGGATCGCCTCGTCGAGTTGCAGCACAGCGCTTGCGTTGCCGGCTGTCGTCGCCAGGGTTTTGATCGCTCCCGTACGCAGTGCTCCCAAAATTCCCGTGACTTTGCTTGATTCGGCCGCTACAGCGATCACATTGGGAATTCTCTGAAGATCATTGTGGTTAAGGCCTACGACGCGTCCTTGAATAGGTGTCATTGCCGGTTGACCGTGGATGTCTATGAAGTCATATCCCATCATGTCCCCCACAGTCCCATTGCGCTTCGCTTCCGTGATTTCCGCGGCCGTAAACCATCCCATGCGCACCATGTTGCTGTCCTCGCTCATGTCGCCAATGCCAATCAGCACTATGTCAGCCCGTCGGGCCTTATCCAATGTATGGCGAACGGTTTCATTTTCCAGCAGGTTCTGGCGGACCAAGGGATCATTCACCAGAGCGGGCGCGTACAGTGACTCGGACTCCCCTCCAAAGCGCGCAGCCAGGCGCCTGGCGATATGGTCTGCATTCATGGCCTGCCCGCCTCGGTAAGAGCCTCCAATGGCACTGACAAAAACGCATTGCCTACGCGTGGTAGACATGGCGTGCTCTGACACAGAGCTCAGGTTGCGTCCCATGCCAACGGCAACAATGCTGCCGTCCATCAGAATACGGTCCAGCTCGCTTGCCACCAAACCGGCCAGAAGTTCTCTTTGCTTGTCCACGTCCTTGTGGTCAAGGGCAATCAAGGCACGGCGGATGCCAAACCTTTCGATCAGCTGGCGTTCCAGGTCGGAGGCGAAAGTTGCATGCGGACGCACGCGTATCTCAACGATCCCTTCCTCCTGTGCCTTGCGCAGCAAACGACCCACCGTGGCGCGTGAAATGCCAAAAGTCTTGGACAACTCCTCTTGCGTGCAACCGTCCACGTAATACAGTGTTGCAAGTTTTGCCAAGTCACTATCGGTCATGGGGTTCAGATTCCTTGTGGTCCATTGAAAATCCAATGGTGCGCATTTCCACGTGATTGCGCACGGCTTACTGCACGGTATAGCCTCCGTCGATGATAACGTTGGAACCCGTCATGATGCCGGCGTGCCCGCTCACAAGGTAGAGAATGGCCGAAGCGATCTCTTCGGGCTGAGCAAAGCGCCCCACCGGTATTTGCCTCTTCATGGCTTCGCCCACTTCGCCAGCCCAGGCTTTCTTTCCCAAGGCAGTTTCCACGACCGTTGGTGACACTGCATTCACGGTAATCCCTTTGGACGCCCACTCAATGGCCAAAACCTGGGTAACAGAGACCAGTGCGGCCTTGCTGGCACAGTAGGCTGCATGCCTATTCAGGGCGATCACTGCCGCCTGGGATGCGAGGTTGACAATGCGACCACCGCCATTGCGTGCCATGACCGGGCCCACTGCCTGGGCCAGGAAGAAAGGGGCCTTCAAGTTGATGTCCATGGTGACATCCCATGCCGACTCGGTCACAGCATCCGCGCTCTCAAGTAGCGCGACACCAGCGTTGTTCACCAGAATGTCGATACGCCCCATATGTGCGTCTGCCTTGGCGACTGCATTGCGGATTTGTTCCAGATCGGAGACGTCGCAGACCAGCCCAAGATGCTCACTACCCAGTTGGGTCGCTTTTACTAGGACTTGCTCGCTGCGATCCAGCAGCACCAGACGGGCACCTTGTGCGGCAAACAATTCCGCGACAGACTCCCCTATGCCGGCAGCTGCACCGGTTATCAAAGCCACTTTGCCGCTCAGGTCAAACCCACTTTCGAATTTGTTTTTCATACCGTGTTTCGATTCGTTTTCAAGATTCAAGAAGAGGAGCGGAAAAAATCCGCCCCTCATTGAAACCAACCCATTTACCCCATCATTTGGGCAAGAACTGATCTGCGTTACTCATGGTAATAGGTGTCCAGGGGATGCTGTACGCCTTGGCGGTTCCATCACCCCAGCTTAGGCCTGCGGCCTTGTAGTTTTCCCAGAGTTTGGCCTGCGGCTTGTAAGAGGCGCCAACAATGCTGCGCATCAGCACGTCCAGAGAACCCTGGGCCTGTGCACTTGCATCCTGCAGAACACTGGTCATGAGCCCCGCTTTGACTGCACGAACGGCATCGGCAACGCCATCAATCCCTGCTGTGGGGATAGTTTTTGGATCAAGGCCTTTGGCCTTGACTGCTTCAATGGCTCCGAGAGCCATTTCGTCATTCTGGCCAATGATGCCGTTGATCTTTCCGCTATGCGCAGTTAGCCAGTTTTCCATCAAGCTCAGCGCTTCAGCGCGAGACCAGTTGGCAGTCTTCATCTCCAGGACCTTCACATCCTTGTACTTGGCCAACACATTTTGATTGCCCTTGCGACGCTCGATTTGCGCGGATTGGCCAATTGGACCTTCCAGAATTACCACATTGCCTTTGCCGCCGATTGCCTTGATGACCGTCTCTGCCTCCATCTCTCCGGCAATCACGTCATTGGATCCCACGTAGGACGTCAGCTTGTCGCTGTTGACGCGGGTGTTGGATCCGACCACAGGAATCTTGGCAGCTGCGGCCTTGTTCACGGCCTCTGCACCCGCCTGAATGTCAATTGGTACAAAGATGATGCCATCGACCTTTTGTGTGATCATGGTGTCGAACTGGTTGTTCTGTGTCAGCGCGTCGTACTTGCCGTCCAGAATGGTCAGCTTGATGGTGCCATCCTTGACCAAGGGGTGCTCTTTCAATGCATTGGCCCACAGCTGCATGAACTCACCTTTGAGGCCATACACAGCTGCCCCCACGTTGTAAGTCTTCTTGGTTTGGGCAATGGCAGAAGCACTGCCTGCCAGGGAAAGTGCGACAGTAATCGCAGCAAATTTCAGAAAACGCATTTCAATCTCCAGTAAATTTATGAACCATGATTCGAATTGGTGCAGCGTTGCATCAATTCCTGCTTTTGCGCGAAACATCGATAAGCACTGCTGCAACGATGATTGCGCCCTTGATGACCTGCTGGTAGTAGGAAGAAACCCCCATCAGGTCCAAGCCGTTGTTGATCACTCCAATGATTAGCGCTCCGATCAGCGTCCCGGTGAGCGTTCCTACGCCTCCGTTCAGACTGGTCCCGCCTATCACCACTGCAGCGATCGCATCCAATTCATAAGCAACCCCGGCCTGAGGCAGGGCGGAGGTGGTTCTTGCAGCAAGAATCAACCCGGCCAGAGCCGCGAGAAGGCCAGAAAGTGCGTAAACCGAGAACACCACAAGGCGTGTCCGGATTCCGCTGGTTTTTGCGCTCTTTTCGTTACCTCCCACGGCGTACACATATCGGCCGAAGGTAGTCCGGTTCAGAATGAACCAAAACACCGCAAAGACCAGAGCCAGCACGATGACCGGAACTGGTATGGCGCCGACCATTCCCTGCCCCAAATACCGAAACTCAAGCGAGAGGTTCGCAATGGGCATGCCGTCGTTGTAGATAAACGTCAGGCCTCTGGCGATGCTCAACATGCCAAGGGTCACCACAAAGGGGGCGACGGCCAGACGGGCAACCACTAGGCCATTCAATGCGCCCAGCATCACACCAACACAGAGGCCAGCGGGTATGGCAATCCAAACGGACCCGGCCGTCTCTCCGGTCACCAGACTGCCAGCGACGATGCCCGAAATCGCCAGCAGAGAGCCGACAGAGAGGTCGATGCCCTTGGTGAGAATGACATAGGTCATCCCAATGGCCAGGATGCCATTGATGGACGTTTGCCGGAGCACGTTCACCCAGTTTCCCCAGGTCATGAAGTTCTCGTTTGCAAAACTCAGGCAGATGCAAAGGAACACAAAGGCAATGACAATTCCGTACTCTGAGAGCGTGTGGCGCAGGTTAGAACGCCGGTCCGATGTCGATAGTGTGTTTTCGCTTTTCATGGTTTCTTGCTTGATAAGTTGTTGTCACGACCCGCTACGACGCGAGATGCAGTAGTTCTTCCTGTGTGGCGGTGTGGCCTTCAATCACCGTTGCCAGGCAACCCTTCCTGAAAATCCCGATGCGATCACTCAATTCCAGAATCTCGGGAGCCTCAGAGGAGACCACCAGCACGGAGCCTCCCTGTTTCGCGAATTCGGTGAGAAAGGCGTAGATTTCCCGCTTGGCGCCCTCATCGATTCCCCGCGTGGGTTCATCACAGATCAGACATATG
>Ga0228700_1000665_pt1 | contig 28211 bp, 22 predicted proteins | sample McNCre317_Aug_MG_FD_178019 | JGI IMG/M metagenome (GOLD analysis project Ga0228700, IMG submission 178019) | Freshwater microbial communities from McNutts Creek, Athens, Georgia, United States - 3-17_Aug_MG | ecosystem: Environmental > Aquatic > Freshwater > Creek | place: USA: Georgia...
TGTCTACAATGCCGCCCCATGGCTACAAAGCAAACCACGACACCGCCCCAGTACTCGGAAGGCTCGATTCGCGTCCTCAAGGGACTCGAACCCGTCAAGCAACGTCCGGGCATGTACACCCGCACCGACAACCCGCTGCACATCATCCAAGAGGTGTTGGACAACGCGGCCGATGAAGCCTTGGCCGGACACGGCAAAAAGATCAGCGTCACGCTGCACAGCGATGGCTCGGTCAGCATCGAAGACGATGGCCGCGGCATTCCGTTTGGCATGCACCCGGAAGAAAAAGCGCCTGTCATTGAGCTGGTGTTCACCCGCTTGCACGCCGGTGGCAAGTTTGACAAAGGTTCGGGCGGAGCCTACAGCTTCTCAGGCGGCTTGCACGGCGTGGGCGTGAGCGTGACCAACGCGCTGGCCAAACGCATGGAAGCCACCTCGCACCGCGAAGGTCAAGTGGCCCGCTTGGTGTTCTCAGGCGGCGACGTGGTGGAGCCGCTCATCACCCGCAAACAAGAGCAGGGTGACCGCAAGCAGGGCACCACCGTGCGTGTGTGGCCCGATGCGAAATACTTTGAATCATCGGCTTTGCCCATGAACGAGCTGGTGCACTTGCTGCGCAGCAAAGCCGTGCTCATGCCCGGTGTGAGCGTGACGCTCATCAACGAGAAAACCAAAGACACGCAAAACTGGCTCTACAAAGGCGGCTTGCGTGACTACTTGATGCAAACCTTGCACGGTGACCCTGTCATTCCTTTGTTTGAAGGTGATGGTTATGCCGATGGTAATCACGACAGCTTTGCTGAAGGCGAGGGTGCGGCGTGGGCTGTGGCCTTCACCGAAGACGGCCAGCCCGTGCGCGAGAGCTATGTCAACCTGATTCCCACCAGCGCAGGCGGCACACACGACAGCGGTTTGCGCGATGGTTTGTTCAATGCAGTGAAGAGCTTTATTGAATTGCACGCCTTGCTGCCCAAAGGCGTCAAGCTCTTGCCCGAAGATGTGTTTGCCCGTGCCAGCTATGTGTTGAGCGCCAAGGTGCTCGATCCCCAATTTCAAGGTCAAATCAAGGAGCGCTTGAACTCACGCGATGCGGTGCGTTTGGTGTCTAGCTATGTGCGCCCCACGATGGAGTTGTGGCTGAATCAACACGTCGAGTACGGCAAAAAACTGGCAGAGCTGGCCATCAAAGCTGCGCAGACCCGCCAAAAAGCAGGTCAAAAAGTGGAAAAACGCAAAGGCTCGGGCGTGGCTGTGTTGCCAGGCAAGCTGACCGATTGCGAAAGCAAAGACATTGCCCACAACGAAGTGTTTTTGGTGGAGGGCGACTCTGCCGGTGGCAGTGCCAAGATGGGGCGTAACAAAGAAAACCAAGCCATCTTGCCGCTGCGTGGCAAGGTGCTCAATACTTGGGAAGTCGAGCGTGACCGCTTGTTTGCCAACAATGAAATTCACGACATTTCGGTGGCTGTGGGCGTAGATCCACACGGCCCTCATGACACGCCTGATCTGAGCGGTCTACGCTACGGCAAGATTTGCATCTTGTCCGATGCGGATGTGGATGGCTCGCACATTCAGGTGTTGTTGCTCACGCTGTTTTTCCGTCACTTTCCCAAGCTGATCGAAGCGGGCCATGTGTTTGTGGCGCGTCCGCCGCTGTTCCGTGTGGATGCCCCGGCGCGCGGCAAAAAACCAGCGTCCAAGGTTTATGCTTTGGACGAAGGTGAGCTCACCTCTATCCTCGACAAGCTGCGCAAAGATGGCGTGCGCGAAGGTTCGTGGAGCATCAGCCGCTTCAAGGGCTTGGGAGAAATGAGCGCGGAACAACTGTGGGACACCACCCTCAACCCCGACACCCGTCGCCTCATGCCCGTGCAACTGGGCCTGCTGGACTTTGCAACCACCGAAGGTTTGATCACGCAACTCATGGGCAAAGGCGAAGCCGCTGCGCGACGTGAGCTGATGGAACTGCATGGCGATTCGATTGAGATTGACGTATGACCGATTTGTTCACCCCTGAGTTGACCGCCACCCCTGAGGCCGACGACGACCAAAGCTTGGGTCGCTACGCCCAACGGGCCTACCTTGAATACGCGCTCAGTGTGGTCAAAGGCCGCGCCTTGCCCGATGTGTGCGACGGTCAAAAACCGGTACAGCGCCGCATTCTGTATTCCATGTCCCGCATGGGTTTGGGCTTCAGTGGCAACTCGGGTGCCAAGCCTGTCAAATGTGCCCGTGTGGTGGGTGACGTGTTGGGTCGCTACCACCCCCACGGCGACAGCGCTGCGTATGAAGCGTTGGTGCGCATGGCGCAAGATTTTGCGCAGCGCTACCCATTGATTGACGGCCAAGGCAACTTTGGCTCACGCGACGGTGACGGTGCTGCCGCCATGCGTTACACCGAAGCCCGCTTGGCAAAAATCACCACCTTGCTGCTCGACGAGATTGACGAAGGCACGGTGGACTTTCAACCCAACTACGACGGCTCTACCGAAGAGCCCAAGCAGTTGCCAGCGCGCCTTCCCTTTGCGTTGCTTAACGGCGCAAGCGGCATTGCAGTGGGTATGGCCACCGAAATTCCTAGCCACAACCTGCGTGAAGTGGCGGATGCGTGCGTGGCACTCATCAAGTCGCCCAAGCTCACTGACGAAGAGCTGTTTCAAATCTTGCCCGGCCCGGATTACCCCGGTGGCGGCCAAATCATCAGCAGTGCGTCTGACATTGCCGATGCGTATCGCACGGGACGCGGCTCGCTCAAAGTGCGTGCGCGTTGGGTGATTGAAGATTTGGCCCGTGGTCAATGGCAATTGGTGGTCAACGAATTGCCACCCGGTGTGAGCAGCCAGCGCGTGTTGGAAGAGATCGAAGAGCTCACCAACCCCAAGGTCAAGACGGGCAAAAAAGCCTTGAGCGCCGAGCAAACTCAACTCAAAGCCACCGTGCTTGCGGTGTTGGACGTGGTGCGCGATGAGTCAAGCAAAGACGCGCCTGTGCGTTTGGTCTTCGAGCCCAAAACCCGCACCATCGAGCAACAAGAACTCATCACCACACTGCTGGCGCACACCAGCTTGGAAACCTCGTCGTCCATCAACCTCACCATGGTAGGCATCGATGGCCGTCCGGTCCCGAAGTCGCTGCGCGACATGTTGACCGAGTGGATTGAATTCCGATCTGCCACTGTTCTAAGACGCTCGCAGTACCGCTTGAACAAAGTGCTGGACCGCATCCATATCTTGGAAGGCCGTCAGTTGGTGTTGCTCAACATCGACGAGGTGATTACCATCATCCGTCAGAGCGACGAGCCCAAGCAGGCGCTGATGGAGCGCTTCCGCTTAAGTGAGCGACAAGCCGAAGACATCTTAGAAATTCGTCTGCGTCAGCTGGCGCGTTTGGAGGCCATCAAGATTGAGCAAGAACTCAAAGAGCTGCGCGACGAACAAGCCAAACTTGAAGACATCGTGGGCAACCCATCGGCGCTGCGACGTTTGATGGTGAAAGAGATTGAAGCCGATGCCAAAACCTTTGCCGACCCACGCCGCACACTCATTCAAGAAGAGAAAAAAGCTGTGGCCGAAGTAAAGGTTGTGGACGAGCCTGTGACCGTGGTGGTCTCTGAAAAAGGCTGGGTACGCGCACGCACTGGCCACGGCCATGAGGCCAGTGCCTTTGCCTTCAAGTCGGGCGATGGCTTGTACGGCACGTTTGAGTGCCGCACGGTGGACACCTTCATCGCATTTGGCTCGAACGGTCGCATCTACTCGGTGCCTGTGTCGGCTTTGCCAGGCGCACGCGGCGACGGCCAACCTGTGACCACGCTGGTTGATTTGGAATCAGGCACGCAACTGCTGCACTACGTGGCGGGCCCCGCAGCTGCCACGTACCTGCTCAGTAGCTCGGGTGGCTATGGCTTCATGGCCAACGTTGAGCACATGATTTCGCGTAACAAAGGCGGCAAAGCCTTCATCTCGGTCGGCGAGGGCGAAACCGTGTGCCGCCCATCTCCTGTCAGTGGTGGCTCGGGCGCTCAGCCTGTGGCCCCGGCCACGCATGTGGCGTGTGCATCGACTGGCGGCCGCTTCTTGACCTTTGAATTGTCTGAACTCAAAGCGATGGAAAAGGGCGGTCGTGGCTTGATGCTGATTGACCTAGAAGCCAAAGACACCTTGGCTGGCGCGGCTGCTTACACGCGTAGCGTGCGCATCGAAGGCATTGGCCGTGGTGGCAAAGTGCGCGAAGAAACCCTGGAAATTCGCAGCTTGAACAACGCCCGTGCAGCGCGAGCCAAGAAAGGCAAAGTGGCTGACTTGGGCTTTAAGCCGAATGCGGTGGTGCGGGTGGAGTAACGCAACGCGCTACTTCCCCAATAGAAACGGCCCTTGCAAGCAAGGGCCGTTTCTATCTCAAAAAATGAAAAAGCGGCTTGTCAGCCGCTTTTTTGTGGATGCCAAGTTTTAAGCTTTGGCTTTGTCAGCTGCCGCTGGAGCTGCTGGCTCGGCCTCTTTTTTAGGAGGGCTGCAGTCAAAGCACACAAACATGGATGAACCCAAGATGCGCTTGAATGAACCATTGTTGCGAGGCTTGTGAACGCCGCATTTGATGCAGCTCATGGTGTCGCCGGTGCGGCCAAGGCCTTCGAATGGTGAACCGCCCTTTTTTGACTTGTAGCGCAAACCATCGTTGGAGATTTCTGTTTTTTCAGGGCGTGACATTCGTTTTAGTTCTCGGGGCAAAGATGGTATTTTCGCAAATTTATCAGCCGATCCGCGAAGTCGCCCATAAAAACCTCAAAAATCACCTCAAAAAACGCTTGGAGAGTCGTAAAACGCTTGGGCCAATGCGTTTAGAGATGGTTTGGCGGTGTTTGGCGAACAGCACATAGGCCGGTTGCAACACGGGCATGAGCCAGCGCCGTGACAGTATCCAAGCTAAAACTGGCAGGTTGGCCAGTTTGTAAGCCTCTGCAAAAACAGGGACCCCCACCAGCACTTGACCATCTGCCGTACGGCCGTGGATTTGTGCCATGGCGGCTTCGCACGACATGTTGTGTCCTTCCGCCTCAAAGGCAGCGTGTGTGACATCTACAAATGCAAGTTGACCGTGGTGATTACGACTTTGCAAAAACGTCATCTCAGCGACGCACAGCGGACATGTGCCGTCGTAATACATGGTGAGTGCAGGCTCGGCGGTGTTTTGTGTTTTTTGCATGAGGGCCAAGGCTAGCACGACGATTGCGAGTGGGGCGATGCGGCAAAATTAACCGCATGAATCAACCCAGTTTTGACATCGCCACCTCGGCAACGCAACGTGTGTCTCGTGCGTTAGAAGACGCTACGACAGGCGCAGCGCAACATGTGTTCACCCAGTTGTATGCAGATGCTGCGCTCGCAACGGCGCACGAATGCGACGCTGCGCAACAAGCGGGCCGCAGCTTGGGCGTTTTACAGGGGATGTGCATCACGCTCAAAGACAACTTCGATGTTGCGGGTGAAACCACCCTCGCAGGCAGCGCGGTGTGCGCAGGCGAAACGCCTGCACAACGCGATGCGTTGGTGGTGCAACGCTTGCGCGATGCGGGCGCTGTGTTGCTGGGTAAAACCAACATGAGCGAATTTGCATTCTCGGGCGTAGGCATCAACCCGCACTACGGTACCCCTGCAAATCCTGCTGACACAGTGCATGCACGCGTACCTGGTGGCTCCTCGTCGGGGGCGGCTATGTCAGTGGCTTTGGGGCTAGCCCAAGCGGGAATTGGCACGGACACGGGTGGGTCCATTCGCATACCCGCTGCACTCTGTGGCTTGGTGGGGTTCAAGAGCACGCAAGCACGCGTGCCATGCAAAGGCGTGATGGAGTTGTCGCGCAGCTTGGACACCGTCGGCAGCATCACGCGTTCGGTGCGTGCGTGCTTGCAAGTGGATGCCGTGATGTCCCAGCAGCCGTTGCCTACCGATGCCGCTGACTTACGCGGCCTGCGTTTTGCGGTGCCGCAGACGTTGATGATGGACGAGGCCGATGCCACAGTGGCTCAAGCGTTTGAGCGTGCATTGCAGCGTATTGCAGAGGCGGGCGCAGAGGTGGTGCACATACCTTTCATGGGGCTAGGTGAGATTGCCGCACTCAGCATGCCCGCTGGTTTTTCACCGATCGAGGGTTATGCCGCGCACCATCTGCGCTTGGCGCGTGGTGCCGATCGCATGGACCCGCGTGTCGTTGCCCGTATGACGCTTGGCAAGGGCATCAGTGCCCAAGATTATTTAGAGTTGCATAACCGCCGCAACGCATGGATTGCCGACGCAGAGCAAACCCTGCACGGCTTTGATGCCATGCTTTGCCCCACTGTGCCCATCGTCGCACCCCTGATTGAGCCCTTGCTCAAGGACGATGATGCGTTTTTCAAAGTCAATCGTTTGCTGCTGCGCAATCCATCGGCCATCAATTACATGAATGGTTGCTCGTGGAGTTTGCCGTGTCACGCAGCGGGGGAGTTGCCTGTGGGCCTGATGGTGTCGTCGGTCGCAGGGCAAGATGCAGATTTGGCGCGGGTGGCTTTGGCGTTGGAGGCGTTATTGAAACCTTTACATAGCTAGATCACAATGGACCCATTCTGAGAACGAGGTGCTTTATGACTTCTAAATTTCGCGCATTTGCTTTGGGTATGTTGCTGGCTGCTAGCTTGCCCGCTGCGATGGCTCATGGACCCTATGGTGGCGGTTATCGCCGTGGTGGCGGTGATTATTGGTTGGGGCCTGCGCTGGTTGGCGGTGCGATTGTGGGAACGTCCATCTATTTGTCGCGCCCCGTGCAGCCCTCGACGGTGATCATCACCAGCCCTCCTGCCGTAGTGGTGACCACACCTGCTCAACCGACCACTTGGGTCAACGGTACGCCCGTGCAGCCGCCCGTTGAAGCGTATTACTGCCGTGACTATGGGCAGTACTTTCCTGCGGTGCAAACTTGCCCGACACCTTGGCTGGTGGTGAATACGCGATAAACGGTTTGTAAAGCTGTCATCCAATCTGTGAACTGCTGCGTTGTAGATCTACCTTTTGAATCAAGTGAGTTCATCATGAAACGCTACGCTGTCCTCTTGGCTTGTTTGTTGTCTGCTGTGCTGGCAGTGCCTGCTCAGGCGCATGGCTTTGGGCATGGTGGTTATGGCTACCGTGGTGGTTGGGGACACAACTGGGTTGGTCCGGTGTTGGGTGCTGCCATCGTGGGTGGTGCAATTTACGCTGCCAGTACACCGAGTTATGCGATGCCTCAGACGGTGGTGGTGCAACAGCAATATGCGCCGCCTAGCCGTGTGGCATATTTCTGTCCGACAGCGCAGCAGTACTACCCGAATGTGCCAAGCTGCCAAGTGCCTTGGCAGCCCGTGAGCTACTAAAACACAAAAGCTGGGCTAGCCCGGCTTTTTTCTTGGTGTGTCGTGCTTAGAGCGTGACCACTTCTTTGTTGCCTTGGCGGTTGGAGTAGCGCACTTTGCCGCCCGTGGTTTCTACTTCCACACGCACACTGCGCCCACCGTACACATGGTGTTTGAGCCATTCAAGTTCTTGTTTCATTTCGGTGTCGCCGGCAACCACGCGGCTCCAGCATCGCAGATCTGCAGACCAACGATAGTTACGGGCTTTGAGTTTGTCTTTGGTCTCAAATGGTGAGTTGATGGCGTACACCTTTTGCTGTGGCTTGTTCAAGGTCAGCACCACAGCCAGCAAAGCCGTTTGTTGACTTTGCGGCAGCACTTGGTTGAGCAATTCGAGCAGGGCCCAACAATCAGCCTCGGCACGGTGTGCTTCGTAAAAGTAACCTTGTGTGCTGAGCAAATATTCCAACTTGGCCGAGCCAAAGCCTTCTTCACGCCAATCAATGTCTTTGATGCTGCAGGCCCAGTTGAGGTGTTCAAACAAAGGCCAACGGGCTTCGACAAATGGGCGATCAAATGCTGCGTTGTGTGCAATCACAACGTCTGCATTTTTCAAAAATTCAGCCACGCGCGCATCATCAATGTGCTGGCCTTTCACCATCTCATCGGTGATGTGGTGCACCGCAATCGTGGCCGGTGGAATGGCAAATCCTGGATCTTCTAGTTCGTCAAATACATCGGTGACGCGGTAGACCACACCTGTGACGGGATCAAACTCAAAAGCCAGCATGCCAAGTTCAATGACACGGTCTGTTGCTACGTCAAAGCCCGTGGTTTCTGTGTCTAAAACGATGCCTTTGCTCAGTTTTTGGCCTGGGGCAGGGGTGTTAAACACACGGCCCGGCACTAGGCGGCGTAGCACGCGGTAATCAGGGTGTTTTTCTAGTTGTTGGGCGAGTTGTTCAATGTCTTGTGTCATGGCCGCAATGTTAAGCGTGGTCGGCCTGTGTGGCGTTGCGCTTGGCGATGACGTGTGCAAAAAAAATGCCTAAGAGCACCACTCCCAAGGCATCAAAGCCCAAGACGTAGCTGGAGTTGATGTGTCCCATCAATGCAGCCAAGATCAGAACGCCGAGTGATTGACCTAAAAACAAAAAACCAGCAAACAGTGTCACGCCTGTGCCGCGGGCCGTGGGCACCATCTGCGTGGCTTTGGCTTGCATGGTGTTGTGGAACATGGCAAAACCAAAGCCTGCCACAAAGCATGACGGCAGTGCCAATTGCCACCAAGGGCAAAAAGCAATCACCAAAAAGGCAAGTCCAAAATACAAGCCACCGTAACGCGCTAGTCCCACTTCGCCAAAGCGACGAATCGCAAATTTGGCCGCTGCCATGTAAGCCATACCACCCAAGCCAAAGAAGGCGGTGGTCCCTCCTGCCAAGGTGAGAGAAATGTGGTGCATCTGATGCAAGTGAGAAGCCGTGATCGCAAGTAAACCAAACACCATCGCTCCTTCGATGAGTGCCACGCTCAGTAATGTGCGTGCCCATGCGTTGTGAGCGACTTGCTGGAGCTGTTTGAAGAAGCCTGTGCGTGCGTGTGCGTGATGCGTCGGGGCCTCTAAATGCTTGAGTTGCTGCCAAAGCAGCCAGCTCACGCTCCCAAATGCCAAGGCCATCAACACAAATGCCCAGCGCCAGCCCAAGGTATCCGTCATGAGTCCACCAAATAATTGGCCGGCTGTGATGCCTAACATGGTGCCCAAACCGACGCGAGCCAAAGTTTCTTGCCGATGTTCGTAATGCACCACATCACCCACCCATGCAAGCGACAGTGGAATGATGGCCGCGGCAGCCAGTGCCGTACCAATACGAGCGGCGACCAAAAATGTGAGGTCTGCGCTCAAGGCCGACAAAACGCAGCCCAGGCAGCAACCGATGGTGGCTAACATGACCACACGGTATTTGCCAAATCGGTCACCCACGGGCCCATAAAACAGCTGCATCAACCCATAAGCAATGGCAAAAAACGAAATAACTTTTGAAACCTCGCTGATGGGCGCATGAAAGACGATGGAGAGTTCCGGCAGCATGGGGTCACAAATGCGCTGAACCGCCATGCTGGAGAACGTGGCCAGTGACAACAAAAAAATCGCCCGACGTGTGGTGGGCGATAACGTGTGCGCAGAGGGGGATGGGTGTGAGTGAGACTTCAAAGCATTTCGACTTTACTATGTAGGCGTACATTGAATTTGTCACATGGATGTCAAATGCAAATACAACAATGAGGCCCGTAGAAAAAGATTTAGTCTGCCAGCTCTAAAAGCGCACCAATTCAGCGCAAAACGCTTGTCAATCTGGAACTTGTCTTTAAAATACATCCCATGCTGCACTGCAACATAGCTTGAGCCACTGGAACAAGTTCAGAGCAGTTTCACCACTCTTTTTAATTTTGGAGATTTGACATGACACTGACCCCTGAACAAGTTATCGCCGCCAACAAAGCCAATTTGGAAACTTTGGTGGGTTTGACCAACAAAGCTTTCTCTGGCGTAGAGCAACTCATCGAGTTGAACTTGGCCGCAGCTAAAAGCACTTTGGCTGACTCACAAAAACAAACCAACGCCGTGTTGAGCGTGAAAGACGCACAAGAATTGTTGGCTTTGCAAGCCAGCTTGTTCCAGCCTTTGGCTGAAAAGGCTGTGGCTTACAACCGCCATTTGGTTGAAATCGCCACAGGCACTGGTTCACACTTCCAAGAAGAAGTAGAAGCCAAAGTGGCTGAAGCCCAAAAAGCTTTCCACGCCATGGTGGACAACGCTGCTAAAAACGCACCTGCTGGTTCTGAAGCCGCTGTCGCTGCATTCAAAACAGCGGTGTCCGCTGGTAACAACGCTTTGGAATCTGTGCAAAAAGCGGTCAAGCAAGCCACAGACGTTGCTGAAGCCAACTACAAAAACATCACTGCAACAGCTTTGAATGCTGGTAAGCCAGCCGCTAAGAAGCGTTAATTCCGCGAGTTTTCTAAACGGCTCAAACGGCTCCCTCGGGAGCCGTTTTTCTTTGTGCGTGGGGTTTACTTGCGGTTCTAATATTGGCAAAGAACACGGGAGAACATTTGTGGACAAAGTCGATGGTGTGGTGATTGGTGCTGGCGTGGTGGGTTTGGCTGTGGCAAGGGCCTTGATTCAAGCTGCGCCTGAAACGTCACGCGAATGGTTGGTGCTTGAGGCTGCCGATGCGATTGGCACAGGCACCAGTTCGCGTAATAGCGAAGTCATTCATGCGGGCATTTACTACCCACAAGGCTCCTTGAAAGCGCAGCTGTGTGTGCAGGGGCGCGACATGCTTTATGCCTACGCCGCAGAGCGTGGCGTGTCACACCAGCGTTGCGGAAAATTGATCGTAGCCACCCACGTTGATCAGTTGCCAGCGTTGGATGCCATTTTGCAAAAAGCCCGATTGAATGGTGTCCATGATTTGGTCATGCTCGACGCTAAGCAAGCGCAAGCGATGGAGCCTTCGTTGTCGTGTGTGGCCGCGTTGCACTCGCCCAGCACTGGCATTGTGGACAGTCATGGTTTGATGTTGAGCTTGCAAGGCGATTTTGAGAACGCTGGCGGTCTTGTGGCTTTGAATTCACCGGTGGCTGCAGCTGTGTGTCGGGCCGATGGCATTGTGTTGCGCATGGCAGATGGCTCTGAGTTGTTGGCTCAAACCGTGGTCAATGCCTCTGGCCTGACCGCCCCTTGGCTGGCGAAAAAGTTTGAAGGCTTGTCGGCTCAACATGTGCCGCAAGCGTACTTTGCCAAAGGCAATTACTTCACGTTGTCAGGCAAGTCGCCTTTTTCACACTTGATCTACCCTGTGCCCGAAGCGGCAGGCTTGGGGGTGCATTTGACGTTAGATCTTGGCGGGCAAGCTAAATTCGGCCCCGACGTGCAGTGGGTTGACCGTCCCGACGATCTGGTGGTGTCTGCCGAGCATGAGCAAGCGTTTTATAACGAGGTTCGCAAATACTGGCCGGCACTGGCTGATGGAGCTTTGCAGTCGGGCTACGCGGGCATTCGCCCAAAAATTTCTGGCCCCAACGAGGCCTCGGCTGATTTTTGCATCCAAGGTCCCGCTGTGCACGGTATTAAGGGGTTGCTGAACTTGTTTGGCATTGAGTCGCCAGGTTTGACCAGCGCACTCGCCATTGGCAATGCGGCTGTGCAGTCTTTGCAGTAAAGTGCCAAGCATGAATAAGCGCTTGTTCTTTGGCGTTTGCTTGACGCCACTTTTGTTTGCGTGCTCCACCTCTTGGCGCAAGGGTTCATCGACTGACCAAACCTCGCAAAGCTATCCCAACAACCCCGCTAAACGCCAAGACATCGTCATGCAAGCGATGGCTATGTTGGATCGTGGTTACACCTACGGTGGCAAGAAAGTGCACACGGGGTTTGATTGCTCAGGCCTTGTGAGTTTTGTCTACAAAGAGTCAGCCAACATCCCATTGCGCGGCAGCGCTGCGCAAATGGCCGAAGTTGCCAAACCGATAGATGCCGCTCAAGCGTACCCCGGTGATTTGGTGTTTTTCAATACCTTGGGCAGCCCGTTCTCTCACGTGGGCATCTACATTGGGTCGGGTAAATTTATCCATGCCGCGAACGAGAGAACTGGGGTGAGGTCAGAGCGCTTGAACAACGGGTATTGGTCCAAGCGCTTTGAAGGGTATCGCACCCTGTTTGCCTGATCAGGCCTCGTCGCGAATGGCTTGCGCAGCTTCTTTCACGAGCGCAGGGCCTTTGTAAATGAGGCCTGTGTAAATTTGCACGACGTCTGCACCTGCGTTGATTTTTGCTACGGCATCCGCGCCACTCAAAATACCGCCTACGCCAATGATGGGGAAGTTCGGGCCCATTGCAGCGCGTAGCTGGCGAATCACTGCATTGCTCTTTTCGAACACAGGAGCGCCTGAGAGTCCTCCGGTTTCGTCGGCATGCGCCAAGCCTTGAACGGCATCGCGTGCGATGGTGGTGTTGGTGGCAATCACGCCCCACGACGGTGTACCTTCATGCACGCAATGGCGTTTCAGTGTGACAGCGATGACCGCGATTTGGTCGCCGTCCAAGTCAGGTGCAATTTTGATGAACACCGGGACTTGCTTGTTGTGCTGTTTGGCCAACTCGGCACGGCGTTTGGCGAGTGTGCCGATCAATGCGTCTAATGCTTCGTCACTTTGTAGCTCACGCAGGTTTTTGGTGTTGGGGCTGGAAATGTTGACTGTGACGTAATCCGCATGCGGGTACACGCCGTCTAAGCAAATCAGGTAATCGTCTGCGGCATTTTCAATTGGGGTGGCCGCATTTTTGCCAATATTCAGGCCCAACAACATCGGCGTGTCACCACCTTTGTGACGGAACTTGGCTTGCTTGACGTTACGCAAGAACGCGTCCAATCCCTCGTTGTTAAAGCCCAAGCGATTGATGAGTGCGTTGGCCTGTGGCAAACGGAACATGCGGGGTTTGGGGTTACCAGGCTGACCTTTTGGGGTGACCGTGCCAACCTCGACAAAACCAAAGCCCATGGCGGCCAAGCCGTCGATGCAGTGGGCGTTTTTGTCTAAACCTGCAGCCAGGCCAACGCGGTTGGGAAATTTCAAGCCGGCCAGCACGACGGGGTCTTGTACGCGCTCTTGGCAATAGGTCCAAGCCAGCGGCGTGTTTTGTGTGCGAGCCAGCATGGACAGGGTGTGCTCATGGGCTGTTTCAGCATCCATGGCGAATAGAAAAGGGCGGGCAAGCGAATAGGGCAACAACGACATGGATAATCTCAAGCTTTCTAAAGAACCTTTGAACTTAACCTCGGATTTTCGCCCATGAACACGCCTGCCAACGCCGCCTCCTTGACGCAAGATGAATTGAAGACCTTGGTTGGCCAAGCCGCGTTGCAATATGTCGTACCTGGTGAGGTCGTGGGGGTAGGCACAGGCTCTACGGTGAACAAGTTCATCGATGCATTGGCCACCATGAAAGACCAAATCAAGGGTGCTGTGTCTAGCTCGGTGGCTTCGACCGAACGCCTGCAAGCTTTAGGTATCCGGGTGTTTGAAGCGGCAGAGGTGGAAAGCCTGTCGGTCTACATCGATGGCGCAGATGAAATCGATCACCACGGTTACATGGTCAAAGGCGGCGGCGCAGCCTTGACGCGTGAAAAAATTGTGGCTGCGCAGTCCAAGATGTTTGTGTGTATTGCTGACGAGAGCAAATTGGTTGATGTTTTGGGGGCCTTTCCGTTGCCTGTAGAAGTTATTCCTATGGCCACGGCCCGTGTGATGCGCCAATTTGCTGAGATGGGGGGTAGTGCCAAGGTCCGCTTGAAGGATGACAAACCGTTGGTGACCGACAACGGCCAACACATCGTGGATGTGACGGGTTTGAAAATCACAGACCCACTCAAATTTGAAACTGACATCAGCCAATGGCCGGGCGTGGTGACGGTGGGTGTTTTTGCCTATCAAAAAGCACAGGTGTGTTTGCTGGGGACTTCAACTGGCGTGAAAACTTTGAGGTTTTAAGATGGCTTTGTATGAATACTTTGTATTGTTTTATGTGTTGAAAAAGGTTACAGTTAAACAATACTAGGTAAAACACTTAGATTCTTCATAACACTCGGAGGTGTCGACATGGACCGTTTACAGAAGGCGCTGATCGTGGCGACAGCCTTTGTCTGTTCGATGCCGGCATACGCTGATCAGCCTGTTCAAACTGCGCCACAAACTGGATTAGCTTCTACGGATTTAGAGGTGACTGACGATGGTTGGGTTGCATTTGTGTTGCCATTCAACGAACACAACGTCATTTTGGAAACGTCGATTGATAACCTTGACCGCCTAGTTGCCAAGCAGATTGCAGGTCTACAAAGTCCAGAGAAAAAAGGACTATTGGGCGTGAATCTTGGCGATGATGTGGCTCAAGCTCTTAAAGTGCTTGGTGCCCCGCTGGAGCGTCGAGCTGCCATCGATGAAAACACACTCAAGCCAATTCCTCATCGTTTTACTTACCAATACAGCAACGCCAGTTTCGATGCTGTGAATGGCAAGATTGCAAGCATCAAAGTGAGCTTTGACAGCCCTTTCACCACGCAACAAGCGCTTGTTCTACCGACCGAAACGCGTCCCGAAGGTCTCTTGCAATATGCCTACCAACGATGGCAAACAGGTGTGCAAGATAAATACAACTGCAACGAGCCACGTGTTATTTCGGCTCAACCGGCAGATGTGTCCCGTAGTGGCATGCTCACAGAGCACTGGCAAGTCAACGTCTGTGGGCAAACACATGTCTTTTCCCCCTTTGTGGCTCAGTATGGCGATGGTGGTTACTTGGTTGGCTTCAGTAAGTGATGCGCACCTAACAAAGAAAAACCCGCCGATGGCGGGTTTTTTCATGGGCGCCATGAAACGCTTATTTTTTGCGCGCTGCAATGGCCGCTTCGGCCGTGTTCACCAAGTCAGCACCGATGGTGTTTTTCCACTTGTTGTATACGCCGCGTGTCGCTTTCACAAACGCATCGCGCTCTGCGGGGCTGAGTTGGGTTACGGTCACGCCCAAAGCTTCAATGCCTTTGATCACGGGCTTGTCGGCTTCGATCAAACCTTTGCGTGCAATTGCAATTTCTTGGTGACCGGCATCCAATGCGGCTTGACGCACGATGGCCTGATCTGCTGGTGTCCATGAGTTCCAAATGTCTTTGTTCACCACGAAGATGAGCGGGTCAGCCATGTAACCCCATGTGGTGATGTATTTTTGGCCCACGGTGTGCATCTTGAGCAGATTGAACAAGAACAAGGGGTTTTCTTGACCGTCCACAGCACCGCTGGTGAGTGCGGGTTGTGCATCTGCCCAGCTCATTTGCGTGGGGTTGGCCCCCAAGGTGCTGAACATGTCAGAGAAGATGGGTGAACCGACGATGCGAATTTTCATGCCTTTCAAATCTTCGGGCGCCTTCACGGCGCGCTTGGAGTTGGTGAGTTCACGGTAGCCGTTTTCACCCCAAGCCAATGGCACCACGCCAGATTTCTCGAGCGTTTTGAAAATGTGTTTGCCCACTTGGCCTTGGGTGAGTGCGTCCACGGCGGCATAGTCGGGCATCAAGAAAGGCAGAGAGAACAAGTTGAGTTCTTTCACTTGGGGTGACCAGTTGATGGTCGAGCCCACGGCCATGTCAATCACACCTTGGCGCAAGGCGCTGAATTCGCGCGTTTGGTCACCTTGAATCAACGACACGCCTGGGTACATCTTGATGTTGATGCGACCTTGCGTACGCTCTTTCACCATGTCGGCCCAGAGCTTGCCTGCTTGGCCCCAAGGGGTGGGGACGTTCAACACCAATGACATGCGGTATTCCGCTTTGTAGGGTTGCTGTTGCGCCGAGGCCGTGCCTGCGAAGGTACCTAACACACTGGCTGCTGCAACCAAGCTCAAAAGAGTTCTGCGAAGTTTCATTGTCTCTATCTCCTTGTAAAAATAACTCGAAATCAATAGCCCATTTGGCGTGGCAGCCACAAGGCCAACTCAGGCCAAGCAATGACGGCCACCATCACCAAGAACATGCCAAACAGCATCCAGCCCACCCAAGGCACGGTTTCTTCCATGCGCACACCGGCAATGCGGCTAGACACCATCAAATTAACTGCCAGCGGTGGTGTGAACTGACCCAGCGCGACCTTGAGTGTGAGGATGACACCAAACCACACAGGGTCCCATTTGTAGAACTGCACGATAGGCCACAGCAACGGCACAAAGATCAAGAAGATAGACACGCCATCAAGGAACATGCCCACGGTGATAAGCATCAAAATCAACAACGCCAACACACCGTACTCACCCAAACCTGAGTTGACGATGGCGTTGGTGATGGGGTCGATCACCCCGAGGGTGGACAGCGAGAACGCGAAGATGCCAGCGAGCGACACCACCAACAAAATGATGGCCGACAACTCACCCGACTCTTGCAGAATGGTGAACAGGTCTTTGACCTTGATGGTGCGGTGAATCACCATGCCCACAAACAACCCGTAGAACACGGCGACCACAGCCGCTTCGGTGGGCGTGAACCAACCTGCGCGCATACCGCCCAAAATCAAAATGGGTGCGGCTAAGCCCCATGTGGCTTCACGCAAGCTTTGCCAAAACGCAGGGCGCGGCAAGCTGGCTTCGAGTGCGCCCATCTTGTGTTTACGCGCCATCCACACCGCAGGCACGATCAGGGCCAAGCCCGCCAACACGCCGGGCACCATACCTGCTGCAAACAGCGCTGGCACAGACGCACCAGGCACCAACACCGAATAGACGATGAAGGCCACAGAGGGGGGAATCAAAATGTCCGTGGCTGCAGCTGCGCCGACCACGCTGGCCGAAAACGCAGGTGGATAGCCTGCGCGTGACATGGCCGAAATCATCACCGCACCTACCGCCGCTGCGTTAGCGGGCCCCGAACCCGAAATGCCGCCCAAGAACATGGCCACCATGATGGCCACCAAAGGCAACATGCCGGGGCCACGTCCGACGATGGCGACGGCAAAGTTCACCAACCGCAAGGCCACGCCCGAGCGGTCAAAAATGGAGCCAACCAAGACGAACATGGGAATGGCCAACAATGGGTACTTGCCCAAGCCTGCATAAAAGTTTTGCGGCACAGCCAACAGGCCAAACCACTGTGCGTCAGAGTTGGCCAAGGCGATACAAGCAGCGCCCGCCAAACCGAGTGACGCGCCAATCGGAACGCCTGCCAACATCATGGCGATGAAAGCGACAAAAAGAAGCGTGGGGATCATGCGCGACGCCCCCGACGGATGAACAAACCCAAAGCACGGCCTGCAATGGCCACCGACATGATGGGCAGCCAAATGGTGTACCACCACTGCGGAATGCCAATGCCGGGCGAGGTTTCTTCAAAGCGAATGTCGTCCCACACCACGCGTGAGCTGAGTACAGCGATCAACGCAAACAACACAAACACCATGAGGGCCCCAAAACGGGCGAGGGCGCGTTGACGCTCGGGCGAGCCGCTGTCAGCAAAGTATTCGATGCGAATTTGGCGGTTGCGCGCCACCGAAGCAGAGCCTGCTACCAACGACAACACAATCATCAAGAACACAGAAAACTCTTCAGTCCATGCAAACGATTGGTCGGTGAAATAGCGCACCAGCACGTTGGCAAAAGTGATAAGCGAGAGCAGGCCCATCACGATGACGGTGAGCCAGTCTTCAATTTTGAGGGGAACGACGGTGACTTCATCTTGCGCTGCTGGATCGTGGATCTCAACAGGCAAGTGTGTCGGTTCGTGGAGGTGAGGCATAAAGTGCAGACGCGATACAAAGAGATAACGCGAAGCACTTTAGCATGGTCAAAATATCGCTCAGACCGAATTCATACCTTGGTGACGCAGCAATGCATCGAGTTTGGGCTCACGGCCACGGAAGGCTTTGAACGACTCCATGGCGGGGCGGCTGCCCCCCACTTCCAAAATCGTTTCACGGTAGCGGCGACCTGTGTCGATGCTGGGCTCGCCGTTCGAGTCCGCAGTTTCTTCAAATGCAGCGTAGGCATCGGCGCTGAGTACTTCAGCCCACTTGTAGCTGTAATAACCAGCTGCATAGCCACCCGCAAAGATATGGCTGAAGGTGTGCAGCGTGCGGCCCCACGCAGGACTTTGCAGCACCGACACTTCGGCACGTACGTCGCGCAGCACTTGCATGAAGTCTTGGGCTTTTTCGCCTTCGGTGTGCAAGCGCATGTCTACCAGTGAGAACTCAATTTGACGCAGCGTTTGCAAACCACTTTGGAAGTTTTTGGCAGCCAACATTTTGTCGAACAGGTCGCGTGGCAATGGCTCGCCCGTGTCCACATGTGCCGTCATGTGGCGCAACACGCTCCACTCCCAGCAAAAGTTTTCCATGAACTGACTGGGCAGCTCGACCGCGTCCCATTCGACACCGCTGATGCCTGATACATCGCGCTCATTCACTTGTGTGAGCATGTGGTGTAAGCCGTGACCGCATTCGTGGAAGAGGGTGATGACGTCGTCGTGTGTCAGAAGTGGCGGCTTGCCGCCCACGCCTTCTGCGAAGTTACACACCAGGTGTGCCACGGGGGTCTGCAAGGTGTTGTTATCAGGGCGCAACCAGCGGGCGCGCACATCGTCCATCCATGCGCCGCCGCGTTTGCCTGCGCGTGCGCCGGGGTCGAGGTAGAACTGGCCCACCAAAATGCCACTGCGCTCAATGCGATAAAAAGCCACGGCTGGATGCCACACAGGTGCTGTGTCTTGGCGAATGCTGACCTCAAACAAGGTTTCCACAATCTTGAACAAACCTGCCAACACTTTGGGGGCCGTGAAGTACGGTTTGACTTCTTGCTCGCTGAAGGCGTAACGGGCTTCTTTGAGTTTTTCGCCGATGTACGGCCAGTCCCAGGCTTGCGGGTTTTGAAGGTTCAGGTGTTCAGCGGCGAACTCGCGCATTTCAGCCACGTCTTTGTCGGCATAGGGGCGGGCGCGTTGTGCCAAGTCACGCAAGAAGGCCATCACCTCGGCAGGCGACTGTGCCATCTTGGCGGCCAATGACACTTCTGCATAGTTGGCGTAGCCCAAGAGTTGCGCTTCTTCTTGGCGCAAGGCCAAGATTTCTTTCACCCACGGTGTGTTGTCCTGTTCGGTTTTTCCTGCTTGCACGGCTTCCGATTGGTCAGATGCGCGTGTGGCGTAGGCGCGGTACAACTTCTCGCGCAGGGCAGAGCTGTGTGCAAACTGCATCACGGGCAGGTAGCACGGCATTTTTAAATTCAGCTTGTGACCGGCGACACCGTCTTTCTCAGCGGCTGCGCGTGTGGTTTGCAGCACGTCGTCAGGCACACCGGCCAACTCTTCGGTGGTCACGATGGCAGACCATTGGTCGGTGGCATCGAGCACGTTTTCGCTGAACTTTTGGCTCACTTCGGCTTGGCGCTCTTGGATGGCGGCAAAACGCTCTTTAGCAGCACCCACCAGTTCAGCGCCTGACAACACAAAGTTGCGCATGGCCAAGGTGTGGGCGTGTTTTTGTTCAGCATTCAAGCTGCTGACTGGAATGGCTTTGTACTTGGCATAGAGGCGCTCGTCCGCTCCCAAACGGGTGTAGAACTCGGTCACACGAGGCAGGGCTTGGGTGTAAGCCGCACGCAGTTCGGGAGTGTCTGCCACCGAATGCAAGTGGTTCACTGCGCCCCAAGCACGGCTGAGTTTTTCTGTGGCGACATCGAGCACTGCGGCAATGGCACGCCAATCGGCGGGGAAGTTGGCAGACGTGACTTTTTCAAGCGCTGCATCCGCATCGGCCAAGAGCGGATCAAGCGCAGAGGCGATGTGTTCGGGTTGGATGACATCGAACAGCGGAAGGTCGCTGAATTCGAGGAGCGGGTTGGGGTGTGCGGTGTTGGATGTCATCGTGAACTCTCGTTAAGCGTGTGGCTTCTCAGATAAGGCCCGTTGCGCCGATTCCAAGGTGTTGACCAGCAACATGGTGATGGTCATCGGGCCCACGCCGCCTGGCACGGGGGTGATGTAGCTGGCCACTTCTTTCACGCCTTCAAAGTCCACGTCGCCGCACAGCTTGCCTTCGTCGTTGCGGTTCATGCCCACGTCCAGCACCACAGCCCCTGGCTTGACCATGTCGGCGGTCAGCACGTTGCGTTTGCCCACGGCTGCCACGATGACATCGGCTTGCAAGGTCATGGCTTTTAAGTCGGGCGTGGCGCTGTGGCAGATGGTGACGGTGGCGTTTTGTTGCAAAAGCATCAACGCCATGGGCTTGCCGACGATGTTGCTGCGGCCAATCACCACCGCGTGTTTGCCTTTGAGGTTGTAGCCAATCGATTCAAGCATCTTCATGCAGCCATAAGGCGTGCAAGGCCAGAAGCCGGGCATGCCCGTCATTAAAGCTCCCGCGCTGGCGATGTGAAAGCCGTCCACATCTTTGGCGGGGCTGATGGCTTCAATCACTTTTTGCGCGTCGATGTGCGCAGGCAAGGGCAGTTGCACCAAGATACCGTGAATGGCGGGGTTGTTGTTCAGTGCTTCTACGCGGGCCAGCAAGTCAGCCTCGGTCATGGTGGCTTCGTATTTTTCGAGCACTGAGTGCAAGCCTGCCTCTTCGCAAGCTTTGACTTTGTTGCGCACGTACACCTGACTGGCTTGGTTGTCGCCCACCAGGACCACGGCCAAGCCGGGCGTGAGGCCTTGGGCTTTGAGTTTGACGGTGTCCGCGGCGACTTGGGCGCGCAGTTGTTTGGAAAGGGCGTTGCCGTCAATGAGTTGTGCAGTCATGGTGTGTATACAGATGGAAAGTTGAATTGAAAACGCCCGTGGTGAAACGGGCGTTGAAAGGGCGGATCAAACGCGTGCGTTTAAGCTTTGGCTGCGTTTTGTCCGAGTGCTGTTTTGAGCAAGTCGGCCACCGTGTTGGCGTTGAGTTTTTCCATGATGTTGGCGCGGTGAGCTTCAACCGTTTTGATGCTGATGCCCAAGTCGTCTGCGATTTGCTTGTTCAAGCGACCGGCGACGATGCGTTCCAACACTTGAGCTTCGCGGGTCGTCAGCTTGGCCATGAGTGCATCGCGGCTCGCCGCTTGTTGGTGATCGGCAAATGAGTCGGTGGCTTGCGCCAACATGCGTTCCACCAAAGTGACCAAAGCAGTTTCGTCAAAAGGCTTTTGGATGAAGTCCATCGCGCCTTTTTTCATGGTGTCTACCGCCATAGGCACATCGCCGTGACCGGTGATGAACACGATAGGCAATGGCGACTTGCGCTCGACCAATTTGTCTTGCAGCTCAAGACCAGTCATGCCACTCATGCGGATGTCCACGATCAGACAAGCCACTTCGCGTTGGTCGTAACGGCTGAGAAATGTCTCAGCAGAGTCAAAGCAGCGAACGCGATAGTCCTTGCCCTCTAACAACCATTGCAATGAATCACGAACTGCCTCGTCGTCGTCCACAACGTAGACGGTACCTTTTTTGGGAATCAAGCTCATCAAAAAAACTCCAACCTAGCGGACCGGTATCCAGAAGGAAAAGCGGCAGCCCGTTATTTCTTCGCCATTGTAGAGGTTCTCTGCTTTCATCCGACCTTGGTGAGATTCCACGATCGAACGGCACAAATTCAAGCCAATGCCCATGCCTTCAGACTTGGTGGAGAAGAAAGCTTCGAATAAATGCTCCATCACTTCTGGTGGCAAGCCACGGCCTGTGTCTGTGACGGAAAATTCAATCACCGCCTGTCCTTCCTCGGTGCTGGGCAAGACTTTGAGTTCCACATCACGTTGGGTCAAGGGGCGTTTGGCCGAGTCAATCGATTCGGCGGCATTGCGCAACAAATTCACCAACACTTGTTCGATCAAGATGGGGTCGACGTTGATGGCTGGCAGCCGTGCAGCGAGCACTTGGTTCAAGCGCACTTGTCTTCGCCGCATCTCAATGCCCGCCAATTCCACCGCCTCACCCACCATGGTGGCGACCTCCGAGCGTGTGCGGTTGGGCTCGCTGCGTTTCACAAAGCTGCGAATGCGCTGAATGATTTGCCCCGCACGCTGCGCCTGGTGCGCGGTTTTTTCCAAGGCCTTGAGCAAGTCTTCTTCGTTCAAGTTGTTGGCCTTGATGCGTGACACCATGCCGCTGCAATAGTTGTTGATGGCAGTGAGCGGCTGGTTCAACTCGTGCGCGACGCTGGATGCCATTTCGCCCATGGTGATCAGTCGACTGGCCGATTGCGCGCGCTCGGCTTGCACCTGTGCTTGTTCTTCCGCTTGGCGGCGTGGCGTGATGTCTGAGGCAATCACCATTTGTGCCAATCGACCATCCACCCAGTTGAGGTAGCGTGAGCGCACCTCAAGCCACTTGTCGAGTTCTGGGATGTAGATCTCGGCGTTTTCGGCTTGTGTCTCTGTGAGGCCATCGGTCGGCAAGCCCATCAAACCATCGTCTTGGTCTTGGGCATCGTCGGCAGAGGCTTCGGACATGGCGGAGGCGCGTGGCTGCCCCGCTTGAGACACCAAACTCAAATGTCCTTGTGTGGTTGCGTCAAACCACTGGCGGTACAGCTTGTTAGCAAACAACAGCTCTTTGCTGCCGAGCGGGGCGACAGAGACCGACGCATCCAAGCCCTCCAGCACGGTGGTGAATCGGTCGTGCGCGGCAGACAGTTGTTCGCGCACGCGGTTGGGTTCGGTGATGTCCGTCATCGAGGTCATCCAACCGGTTTGCTGGCCACGTGCATCCACCAGTGGCGAGACATACAAACGTGCATCAAACACTTGGCCGCTTTTGCGCTTCACGCGCACTTGAAAGCCGCTGGCCGTGGTGTCTCCTTGCAGTTCTTGGGCTAGCTTTTGCTCCAAAGTGGCACGGTCTTCTTCAGGCCAGTATGGAAACGGTGGGACACGCCCCACCAATTCTTCTTCGGTCCATCCCGTCATTTGGCAAAACGCGGCATTCACATAAGTGATGCGTCCTTTCAAATCCATGGCACGCATGCCTGTGAGGATGGAGTTTTCCATGGCACGGCGAAAGTTGGTTTCAGCAACCAGCGCCTGCTGCGCTTGTACGCGACGGCGGGTGTGACGCCATGTGCCAATCAACATCCAAGCGGTCATGGCGCTGAGCACGGCAACCAACCAAAACACGCCATTGCCAATCAACCCTTGTGACGTGCGATACGCCTGTGCGTGCAGCGACAAGGCATAACCCACGGGGGTGATGGGCACCTCGTATTCGTTGGTTTGGAAAAGCCAAGGCAAAACCTCGGTCACTTTGGGGCGTGCTTTGTTGGCCTGACCGGCGAGCACGTTGTTGTTGGCGTCTCGCAAAGACACGGCGTATCGGTTGGCGATTTCGCTAGGCACGGCAAAGCGCAACATGCCGTCCATCGTGTATTCAGCCAGCAGCACGCCTTCGAATTTGCCGTGGTTCACGATGGGAACGTGTAGTTCTAACTGTGTGTAGGGTGCTGCATTGAGGTGCTTGTCAGTGATGGGCTGTGCATATACCGGTTGCAGTAAATCACGCGTCAATTGAAAAGTACTCAGTGTTTCCGTGTGCGTGAGCGGGTCACCCACTTGATGGGTCATGGCCGAATTGGTGCTGGCACTTGAATAAGTCGCCCGAACACGCTGACGAGCGTCCACCCAAGTCAAACTGGCCAATTCTGGGCTTTGATTTAACAAAGTTTGGGCTTCGCCCGAAAAAGCTTTGCTATCGGTTTCCCTGTTGGCAATGTCACGCGCCATGCGCATGATTTGTTCTTGCTTGTCGAGCAAACGCAAACGCAGACGTTGCTGGGCGTACTCCACATCGCGGCGCACCACCTCTTGTTCACGGTCGAGTTCTTCGTAGCGCAAATACCAAAACGCGGTGGTGATGGCGGCCATGAACAGCACCACCGCAGCCAGTGGTGCTATGAAGGCGAATCGATCTTGTCGGTTGGGCGTTTGCTCGCGCCACCATTTGCGCCAGAGAGCAGAAAGGGGTTTGAACAGTAAGGTGGGTGATGTTTCCAGCATGTGCTCAGAGTTTATTCGTGCCCAGAAAAGTGCCATTTAGATAATTACTGAATTTCACAATAAGAAATCAATAGTCGCTATTTGAAATTTCAAAAAATTGTGAGAAACTTCGTACATTCGAGTCAAAACAGTGCAACACAGAGGAGACAAGCATGTCAGCACAACCGAACGATCCACGTAACGACGTGGATACCCAAGAAACACGTGAGTGGATGGATGCTTTGTCCGCCGTGATCAACGCGGAAGGCCCCGAGCGCGCTCACTTTTTGTTAGAGCAGTTGCTCGAACATGCGCGTGAGAGCAGCATCGACATGCCGTTCTCAGCCAACACCGGCTACGTGAACACGATTGAGCCTGAACAAGAAGCCCATTGCCCCGGCAACATTGAAATTGAAGAGCGTCTGCGTGCCTACATGCGTTGGAACGCGATGGCGATGGTGGTCAAAGCCAACCGCCACAACCCCGAAGACGGCGGTGACTTGGGTGGCCACATTGGCTCATTCGCATCGTTGGCCCACATGTTTGGTGCTGGTTTCAACCATTTCTGGCACGCTGAGAACGAAAACCACGGTGGCGACTGCCTGTATATCCAAGGCCACGTGTCACCCGGCGTTTATGCCCGCGCTTACTTGGAAGGCCGTTTGACGGAAGAGCAGTTGCTCAACTTCCGTCAAGAAGTCGATGGCAAAGGTTTGTCCAGCTACCCACACCCCAAACTCATGCCCGAGTTTTGGCAGTTCCCAACAGTGTCGATGGGTCTCGGCCCATTGATGGCTATCTATCAAGCGCGCTTCTTGAAGTACTTGCACGCACGCGGCATTGCCAACACCGAAAACCGCAAAGTTTGGGTGTTCTGCGGCGACGGCGAGATGGACGAAGTGGAATCCTTGGGCGCGATTGGCCTGGCTGCACGTGAAAAACTCGACAACTTGATCTTCGTGGTCAACTGCAACTTGCAACGTTTGGATGGCCCTGTGCGCGGTAACGGCAAGATCGTGCAAGAACTCGAAGGCGAATTCCGTGGCTCAGGCTGGAACGTCATCAAGCTCTTGTGGGGCAGCGAGTGGGACAAACTGCTGGCCCGCGACAAAGACGGTGCTTTGCGTAAGATCATGATGGAAACTTTGGACGGCGACTACCAAGCCTTCAAAGCCAACGACGGCGCTTATGTGCGCAAGCACTTCTTCGGTCGCGATCCACGCACACTCGAAATGGTCTCGCACATGAGCGACGACGAAATTTGGGCTTTGAAGCGTGGCGGCCATGACCCACAAAAGGTCTACGCGGCGTACCACCAAGCGGTGAACACCAAAGGTCAACCGACCGTGTTGTTGATCAAGACTGTCAAAGGTTTTGGCATGGGCAAAGCGGGTGAAGGCAAGAACAACGTTCACCAAACCAAGAAGCTCACGGATGAAGACATCAAGTACATGCGTGACCGCTTCAACATTCCTGTGCCTGACAGCGAGTTGGCCAACGTGCCGTTCTACAAACCCGCAGACGACACGCCTGAAATGCAATACCTGCACGAGCGCCGCAAGGCCTTGGGCGGCTACTTGCCACACCGTCGCACGAAAGCCGAAGAAAGCTTCACTGTGCCTTCGTTGGACATCTTTAAATCGGTGATGGAGCCCACAGCCGAAGGCCGTGAAATTTCCACCACCCAAGCCTATGTGCGTTTCCTCACGCAACTGTTGCGTGACCAAGCTTTGGGACCACGCGTGGTGCCAATTTTGGTGGACGAAGCCCGTACGTTTGGTATGGAAGGTTTGTTCCGTCAAATCGGTATTTACAACCCAGCAGGTCAGCAATACACACCGGTCGATAAAGACCAAGTGATGTACTACAAAGAAGACGTGGCTGGTCAAATCTTGCAAGAAGGTATCAACGAAGCTGGCGGCATGTCGAGCTGGATTGCTGCAGCGACGAGCTACTCCACCAGCAACCGCATCATGGTGCCGTTCTACGTGTACTACTCGATGTTTGGCTTCCAGCGCATTGGCGACTTGGCGTGGGCGGCTGGCGACATGCAAGCACGTGGCTTCTTGTTGGGCGGCACATCGGGCCGTACCACCTTGAACGGCGAAGGCTTGCAGCACGAAGACGGTCACAGCCACATCATGGCCAACACCATCCCCAACTGCGTGTCGTATGACCCCACCTTCGCGCACGAAGTCGGCGTCATCCTGCACCACGGTTTGAAGCGCATGGTTGAGAAGCAAGACAACGTCTTCTACTACTTGACTTTGTTGAACGAAAACTACGCGATGCCTGGCCTCAAAGCTGGCACAGAAGAGCAAATCATCAAAGGCATGTATTTGCTGCAACAAGGCGAGGGCGACAAAAAATCACCACGCGTGAACTTGTTGGGCTCGGGCACGATTCTGCGCGAATCCATCGCTGCACGCGACTTGCTCGCTGCCGATTGGGGCGTGGCTGCCAACGTGTGGAGCTGCCCAAGCTTCAACGAGCTCACACGCGACGGCCAAGACGCTGAGCGCTATAACTTGTTGCACCCCACCGAGACACCGAAAGTGCCTTTCGTGGCTGCTCAGTTGGATCCTTATGTGGGCCCCGTGGTTGCTTCGACCGACTACATGAAGGCGTATGCCGAGCAGATTCGTCCGTTCATTCCAAAAGGCCGCACTTACAAAGTGTTGGGCACTGACGGTTTCGGTCGCTCTGACTTCCGCAGCAAGCTGCGTGAGCACTTTGAAGTCAACCGCCACTACATCGTGGTTGCGGCCCTCAAAGCCCTCAGCGAAGAAGGCACTGTGCCCGTCGCGCAAGTGGCTGAAGCCATCAAAAAGTACGGCATCAAAACCGACAAGATCAACCCGCTGTACGCCTAAAAATTCGGGAGACACAACATGGCATTGGTAGAAGTAAAAGTCCCGGATATCGGGGATTTCGACGAAGTCGCAGTCATTGAGCTGTTGGTCAAAGTGGGTGACACCGTGAAAGCGGAACAGTCCCTCATCACCGTCGAATCAGACAAAGCCTCGATGGAAATTCCATCGAGCACAGCGGGTGTGGTCAAAGAGCTCAAAGTGGCTTTAGGCGACAAAGTCAAAGAAGGCTCAGTGGTGTTGGTGGTGGAAGCCGCTGGTGCTGCCACAGCCCCTGCAGCCGCCGCACCCGCAGCAGCTGCTCCTGTAGCCGCCGCGGCGCCTGCACCTGTTGCTGCAGCCCCTGTTGCAGCCGCTGCATCGGGCCCCATCGAAATTCATGTGCCAGACATTGGCGACTTCAAAGACGTGGCCGTCATTGAAGTGTTTGTGAAGCCTGGCGACGCCATCAAGGTGGAGCAATCGCTCATCACCGTGGAGTCTGACAAAGCGTCGATGGAAATTCCATCGTCACACGCTGGCGTGCTCAAAGAGCTCAAGGTCAAAGTGGGCGACACCGTCAACATCGGGGACTTGCTGGCCATTTTGGAAGGCACAGTGTCTGCCGCCGCTGCACCTGTGGCTGCTGCCGCATCTGCAGTTGCCGCCGTAGCGCCAGCCGCTGTTGCTGCACCTACTGCTGTTGCCGCAGCAGTTGCAGCCGTGGCAGCACCCGCACATGCACCAGGCGCACCTACATTGGGCTTGCCACACGCATCACCCTCTGTGCGTAAGTTCGCTCGTGAACTCGGCGTGCCGTTGGAAGAACTCAAAGGCAGTGGTCACAAAGGCCGCATCACCCAGGATGACGTGCAAGCCTTCACCAAGGCTGTCATGTCGGGTGCCACTCAGACCAAGGCGCAAGCGGCCAAAGCCCCTGCGGCATCTGGTGGTGACGGCGCGGGCTTGGGCCCCATCCCTTGGCCAAAAGTCGACTTTGCCAAATTCGGCCCCATCGAGCGCAAAGAGATGGGCCGCATCAAGAAGATCAGCGGCGCGAACTTGCTTCGCAATGCCATCATGATTCCAGCCGTCACCAACCATGACGACTGCGACATCACCGACCTCGAAGCCTTCCGCGTCTCGACCAACAAAGAGAACGAGAAGAGTGGCGTGAAGGTCACGATGCTGGCGTTCTTGATCAAGGCTTGCGTGGCCGCGCTCAAGAAATACCCAGAGTTCAACAGCTCACTCGACGGCGATGCACTGGTCTACAAAAACTACTGGCACATCGGCTTTGCCGCTGACACACCCAATGGTTTGATGGTTCCAGTCATCCGCGATTGCGACAAAAAAGGCGTGCTGCAAATCAGCCAAGAAATGTCAGAGCTGGCCAAGAAAGCCCGCGACGGCAAACTCGGCCCCGCAGAAATGACTGGCGCAACC
>Ga0228700_1000667_pt1 | contig 28043 bp, 30 predicted proteins | sample McNCre317_Aug_MG_FD_178019 | JGI IMG/M metagenome (GOLD analysis project Ga0228700, IMG submission 178019) | Freshwater microbial communities from McNutts Creek, Athens, Georgia, United States - 3-17_Aug_MG | ecosystem: Environmental > Aquatic > Freshwater > Creek | place: USA: Georgia...
AAGTGCAGTGCCTCGACGGCGTCATGGACGAATCGGGTACCGACAAAAACGAAGACCGTTTCGATGGCGACGTGGCCCTGTCGACCGGCTTGCTCGGCCCCTTGCTGGACAGCCTGATTGAAGCGCTGGGCGGCGAGATGGAATTAGGGGCTGCGCAAGCCGTGGCCGAAACCACGCCCGCTGCGGCCGACGACCCACCCTTCTGATCACTTCTAGGATCCAGAAATGCAAGCCATTCTCGCCATCTGTTTCGGTGCCTGTCTGGGCGCCCTCGCCCGTTGGCAACTCGGCCTTTGGCTCAGCCACAGCCAAGCGCTCATCCCTTGGGGCACGCTGGCGGCCAATCTGATCGGCGGCTATCTGGTGGGCGTGTGCGTGGGCGTGTTTCAGCAAATGCCAGAACTCGATCCGGTCTGGCGCCTGACACTGGTTACCGGTTTTCTGGGCGCTCTGACCACCTTCTCCAGCTTTTCAGCCGAGGTGGTCACCATGCTGCAGCAAGCGCGTTACGCGCTGGCCCTGGGCACCACCAGCGTGCATCTGTTTGGCTCGCTGGCGCTGACCTTGCTGGGGCTCAAGACGGTTGCGGCGATCTGGGTGCGCTGAGCACAAGGTGGGGTTTCGGACTTGCAAAGGTAGAGGTCAGTCAGCATCAACCTTGCGACGGCCGCTTTCGGCGGCGGATTCAACCGGTCGATCAGACTGGTTCGCGTCGAGGATTGCAAGCAGTCTTCAACAGCCATTCAACGCACCTGACACTCACCCCCCACCCCGCTGCATCGTCAAATCAAAGCGCTTCATGAAACGCTGACGCGCGTCCTCTTCCACACCCTCAAAGGCAAAAGTGACTGCCAGCCGCTGCATGCGCAAGAGCGCGATCACGCGTGGCGGCAGGGTGTGCCATTGCAGCAGCAGGTGGCCTTCACCGATCTGCACGCGGGCCCGGCCTGTGCCCAACACATAGGTGTGGTCACCCAGCGCGCGGGGCAAGGCCGTCAACCATTCGGTTTCGGTGGTGCCCATGTCGCGTTCGAAGTGTTCGGGGTAATAAGACTGCACAGGAACGTACCAGAGTGTGCTGACTTCAACCACCCGCCACGGGCGGCCAGATAGCGAGCACATCACCGTCCACCAGGGTGGTGGTGCCACGCGCCTCGGGTGCGATGTATTTGCCGTTGACCAGCACCAAGTGCACCAGCTTGGGCGGCAAGCCGAAGGGCTCGATGACTTGCATGATGGTGGTGCCGGGTGCCACGTCCATGGCCATCTGGTTGCTGCGGCGAACCTCGGCAGGCAGATAGTCGGTGAGCGTGGCAAACAGTTTGAAGGTGATGTTCATGCGCACATTGTCACTTCAGCGGCGACGCGCATCTTGCGCACCCTGCCAGCCACCTTGCCCCTGGGCGCACGCCAGGTAGGCATCGACCAGCCGGGTCGGGTCGTGCAGCAAGCGGTCTTTCCACTCACCCAGCCGGATCTGGCCTTCGACCAGACCACGCATCACGCCCACATGCTCGGTCCAGCCCACGCTGTTGCAGCCGATCAGCACATCGTCCTTGAATTGCAGGCTCAAATGACGACCTGCGGCCTGGTCAGTCAACACCGCGTGTTCACCACCGGGCACACCTTCCCAGTTGCCAAAGCTGGTCGAGATCAGGCCCAAGGTGTCGAGCACGTTGATCTGCGTCACGCCTTTGAGCTCGGCATTCTGGCCCACCATGTTCAAGGCGGCCACACGGGCTTGTTCCGCCGCATTGGGCTGGATGGCGCTCACAATGGTCTTGCCACTGACCTTGTCAAATGCTTCGGCGCAGTCACCCGCCGCATAAATGCCGGGCACATTGGTTTGCATGCGGGCATCGGTCAGCACCCCCTGCAAGCAGCTGATGCCGCTGTCCTGCAAATACCCGATGGCCGGACGCACGCCCGTGGCGCTGATGACCAAATCCGCTTCGATGGTCTGGCCGTTGGACAGGCGCACCTTGAGCGCTCCGGCATCGCCTGAAGACAAACCCACCGCTGAAGCGAGCTTGCCCAACAAGCCCTTGTCGGCACCCGATTCAATGGCTTCGACCTTGGCGCCGGTGAACACCTGCACGCCCTTGGCCTCGCACCAGTCGCGGATCATGCCGCCTGCCACCGGTCCCATCATGCGCGGCACCATGCGGTCACCCATCTCGACCACGCTGAGCTTCACGCCCCGCGCAGCCAGCGCTTCCATGATGATGCAGCCAATGAAGCCTGCGCCCATTTGCAAGACACGTGCACCGGGTTTGGCCAGGGCCTGAATGGCCCGCGCGTCCGCCAGCGTCCAGCACGGATGCACGCCGGGCGAGTCGATGCCCGGAATCGGCGGGCGCACGGGGTGCGAGCCGGTCGCGATCAGAAGCTTGTCAAACGCCAGGAATGTACCGTTGTCCAGTTGCAGCTGTTGGCCTTGGGCATCCACCTTCGTCACCCGGGCCTTGACCTGCTGGATGCGCAAATCGTCAAAATGCGTGGGCGACTTCCGCAAGTAAGTGCCGCGCTCGTCGATGTTGCCAATCAGCAGGTAAGGGATAGCCATGCGCGAATACGGTGCATCGGGCTCGTCACCCACCAGGGTGATGGTGTCGGCGGGGGCATGCTTGCGAATGGTTTCGGCGGCGATGACGCCAGCGGGGCCTGCGCCCAGAATCACGTGATGGGTCATGGTGTGTTCTCCAAAAAAGAAGCGACCTGTTCGGGCCGCTTCTTGCTGCAAGTCCGGGCGGTTTACAGGCCCAGACGTTCCTTGGTGGCCGAGGTGGGTCGGCCTTCGCCGTCCCAGCCGCGTGCATCGTAGTACTTGGGCAGCATCTCGTTCAACTTGCTGACCATGCCTTTGCCCGGGCCGGTTTTGGCGGCTTCGGTCATCAGGCGCTTGGGCAGGTTGTCGTCGGCTTTGGTGAAGCCTGCGGCGTTGTTGAACTCGCGCTCCATGTTCCAGATGCGCTCGCCAATGTGGGCCAGGTGCTCCATGGTGAACTCTTCGCCACAAGCGGCTTGCACCTGGGGGGCCACGTCGGCCAGGGTCCAGGCAAAGCTGGTGAAGATGCAGATACCGGCCGAGTCAAACGCAGCGGTCGCGTCCTGGAAGGCCTTGACCAACTCGGGCTTGCCTTCGTGCTCGGTGGGCTCGGTCTTGACCGGGATGCCCAGCACTTCAGAAGCGATGGTGTAGCCGCGCAAGTGGCAGGCACCGCGGTTCGAGGTGGCATACGCCAAGCCAATGCCCTGGATCACGCGACCGTCATAAGCCGGGAATTCCTGACCCTTGACGCTCATGGACAGGTCGGGATGGCCGTACTTCGCGGTCAGGCGTTTGGAGCCCAGGCCGATTTCCTTGCCAAAGCCAATGCCCTTGGCCGTCATGTCGGCAAATTCACACAGGGCTTCTGCCGAGCCGAATGGCGCTTCCACACCAATCTGCTCCTTGGTCAGCACGCCCATTTCGTACAGTTCCATCACGGCACCGATGGTGGCGCCAAAACTGATCGGGTCAAAGCCTTCTTCGTTGCAAACCATGTTGGCGTATTGCAGCGCTTCGAGGTCTTTGACGCCATTGGCCGCACCCAGCGCCCAAGCCGCTTCGTATTCCAGACCACCGGACGCGCCCCAATATTCGGGCTTGTTCTTGACCGAGAAGTGGCCTTCATCCATCTTGCTGATGCGACCGCAGGCGATGGTGCAACCGAAGCAGGCCTGGTTGGTCACCAGGTGCTTTTTGCCATCGGTCTCGCGGGGCGTGACCATGGCTTCGGCCGAGATGTCCTTGGCGCTTTCAAACTGCACATCGCGGTGGTTGCGGGTGGGCAAAGCGCCCACTTCGTTGATCACGTTCATCAGCACCTGGGTGCCGTAAGCGGGCAGGCCTTGGCCGGTGACGGCGTTGTCGGCCAGCACTTTCTTGGCAGCCTTGGCTGCGGCCATGAAGGCTTTGGGGTTTTGCACATTGCCCACGCCCTTGGTGCCGCGCACCGCAATGGCTTTAAGGTTTTTGCTGCCCATGACGGTGCCCACGCCCGAGCGGCCAGCCGCACGGTGCAGGTCGTTCACCACGGCGGCATACAGCACGCCGTTTTCACCGGCCTTGCCGATGCTGGACACGCGCAGCAGCGGGTCCTGCAGGCTGGACTTGAGGATTTCTTCGGTCTTCCAGACGCTTTGGCCCCACAGGTGGCCCGCATCGCGCAACTCGACTTCGTCGTCGTTGATGTAGAGGTAGACCGGTTTGGCCGATTTGCCTTCAAAAATGACCATGTCCCAGCCGGCCATCTTGAGCTCGGCACCCCAGTAACCACCCGAGTTGGAGCAAGCAATGGCGCCGGTCAGCGGGCCTTTGGTGATGACGGTGTAGCGGCCACCCGTGGAGGCCATGGTGCCGGTCAGCGGGCCGGTGGCCCAGATGATTTTGTTGTCGGCCGACAGTGGATCGACTTTGGGGTCAACCTCGCTGATCAGGTATTTGCTGCCCAGACCGCGCGAACCCAAGTAGGCCTTGGCCCATTCCATGTTCAGCGGTTCGGATTTGACGGTGCCAGCCGTGAGGTTGACGCGGAGAATTTTTCCAGCCCAAGACATGTTGATGCTCCTTGTGGGTGGGGGATTAACCGGCGGTCGGCTGGTTGCCCAGCTTGTCGGCCCACTGTTTCATTTTGTCGATGCCGGTCCAGTTGGCATCGACAAAGGTGATGGCGCCGGTCGGGCAGGCGTCGGCACAGGCCGGGTCGCCACCGCACAGGTCGCACTTTTGCACCTTGCCAGTTTCCTGCACATAGTTGATCGTGCCAAACGGGCAGGCAATGGTGCAAACCTTGCAGCCCACGCAGGTGGACTCGTTGACCACCTTGGCGCCGGTGGCCTTGTCCACGGTGATGGCCTCCACCGGGCAAGCATGCAGGCACCAGGCTTCGTCACACTGGGTGCAGGTGTAAGGCACTTTTTTGCCGGTGTGGTGAAAGTCGAACACCTTGATGCGCGACTTGGAGGTGGCGTATGTGCCGTAGTTCTCGAAAGAACAGGCCATTTCGCACTGCAAGCAGCCGGTGCATTTGTCCGGGTTGATGTGCAGGACTTTCTGCATGGAGGTCTCCTGTGGTGTGGCGGCCTTTTCAAAGCCGCCCTTATGAATCAGAATGCATAGGCATTGTTGATGCCTGCGTGACGCGTCCTGACTCGTATTAACCCTAGGATTCGCAGGCTTAACCCCATAAATTCTCAGCTTGAGACACATCCGCCATGCCTTTGACCACGCCGACCAGTGACCGCCTGATGCGCATTGATCAAGCCCGTGACCTCGTGTTTCAAGGGCGCAGCACGGAGGTGCAGCCAGGCGTTTCACCCTGGATTGCCCAATCCTGGCAACGTTGTCTCGACATGGGCTTGCAACCTGGGCAAGCCGTGGGCTTTGACGCCGTGTCTGCCCAGCACATGCGGCGTGTGCAGGAAGCCAGCCGTCCGTTGGTGCAGGCTGCCCAGCCCGTGCTGGTCGAGTTGGCCCGCACGATTGCCGACATCCGGTATTTCGCCATACTGACCAATGTGCAAGGCATCGTGGTGGATGTGCACGGTCCCGTGGACCGGCAAGACAAACGCGCCGATGTGATCGCCCGTGTGGGCGTGGATTTGTCCGAAAAAGCCGTGGGTACCACTGCCATCAGTGCCACACTGTCTGAGCTACAGCCCGTGTGGCTGCACCGGGGTGAGCATTTCTTCCAGGACAACAGCGTGTACAGCTGCGCTGGCGCTCCAGTGTTCGGCCCCGATGGCCTGTGCGCCGGCATGCTGGACTTGACCGGCATCGAAACCATGGAACGCCCGGCCCTCAAGCACCTGGTACGGCGTTCGGCGCGCAGCATTGAAAACAGCTGGCTCTTGTCCACGGCGCATGCACTGGTGCTGCGCCTGAACTGGCCGGGCAACCAGCCCGGCGACGACAGCGATGGACTGATGACGCTGGACGAAGACGGTTACATCACCGGCGCCAATCCGGCCGCCCGCCAGATGCTGTCACTGCAGGCACACACCCCAGGCGAAATCTTGCACGCCAGCGATATCTTTGCTGCACCTTGGGAAAATTTGTTCGATGCCGCCGCACGCGGCGCTGCAGCCAAAGAATTGCCGCTGTGGTCAGGACTGAAACTGCACATTCAGGCCCAAGCCTGCGGCAGCCGTGTGCCCCTGCAAACCGGCCTGACGGCCAGCCCCAAACCGCTCAAAGACATCCAGACCGACATGATCCGAAAAGCGGTACAGCAAGCACGCGGTAACGTGGCCGAAGCCGCTCGCACTTTGGGCATCAGCCGCGCCACGGTGTACCGCAAGCTCGGCACGCCCAGGCACTGAAGGGCCTTACTTGCCCGCGTTTGGAAAGAACAAGGCCTCGCCACCGATCTTGTATTCGGCGATCGTTGCCTGCCCCGCAGCCGACGTCACCCAATCCACAAATTTTTGCGCCTCAACCTGCTTGACATGCGGGTGTTTGACAGGGTTGACCACCATCACACCGTACTGGTTGAACAAGCGCTGATCGCCTTCGACCAGGACCGCCAGATCGGCGCGGTTTTTGAAATTGAGCCAGGTGCCGCGATCGGCCAGCACATAAGCGCCTTGCGAAGCCGCGATATTGAGCGCCGGCCCCATGCCGCAGCCGCACTCGCGGTAAGCATTACCTTTGTTGTCTGCCAGATTGGCCATTTTCCAGAAGCGCAATTCGGCCGCGTGCGTGCCACTCTTGTCTCCACGGGAGATGAAGGCCGTGTTGCTGGCCGCCAGCTTGCCCAAAGCGGCCACGATGTCTTTGCCCTTGGTGCCCGCCGGATCGGCCTTGGGGCCAATCAGCACAAAGTCGTTGTACATGACCGGCAAGCGCTTGAGGCCAAAGCCATCGGCCACAAACTTTTCTTCAGCCACCTGGTCGTGCACAAACACCACATCGGCGTCCCCACGTCTGGCCATATCCAAAGCCTGGCCTGTGCCCAAAGCCACCACCTTGATGTCAATGCCACTGGCTTTCTTGAAGGCGGGCAACAAATGCGAAAACAAGCCCGATTGCTCGGTGGACGTGGTGGACGACATCACCATGGACTGCGCCTGCACCCAACTGACCGAGGGCAGCAACACGGCACAGAGCATCGCTCGTCGAATCTTCTTGAATGGCATGGTCATGAAAGTTCTCCTTGCACAAAAGCATGGGCCGCCGGACTGCGCGCAGACAGCTCAACAGCATTGAAAAACACCTCGACAGGCAAGTCAGCCTCGATGCGACCGGCCTCCAGGTAAATGACACGGCTGGCCAGGCGCTTGACCTGCCCCAGGTTGTGGCTGGCCCAGATCAGGGTCATGTGGGAAGCGTGCCCATGGGTGAATTCGGCGATCAGGCTTTCCACCTCACGCTTGGCATGCGGGTCCAGGCTGGCGGTCGGCTCATCGAGCAGCAACACATCGGGCTGGCGCACCCAAGCACGCGCCAAGGCCAGGCGCTGCTGCTGACCGCCAGACAATTGGCGCCCATTCTTGGAAGCCACTGCCGTCAGTCCAACACGCTGCAATGCGGCCATCGCACGCACCTTGGCCTGCGCCCATGACAAGCCCAGGCCACGATCGAGCCACAGGCCCAGGGCCACGTTGTTCAACGCCGAGCTGCGCAAGACATGCGGCTTTTGAAACAGCATGGCCTGACGCAATGTCGGATGCTCTTGCCTTTGCCCTTGCTGCACCGGCAAGAGTCCATGCAAGGTGCGCAGCAAGGTGCTCTTGCCCGAACCATTGGAACCCACCAGGGCCACGCGCTCACCCGGTTGGATCTGCAGATTCAGCTGCTGCAGCACAGGGCTTGAGGTCAGCTGCACTTCAACCCCATCCAGTTGCACCACGGCCTGCACCATCTTCATGCCACCCATCCTTTGGGCGCATCCACGGCATGGCCTTGTCTGCGCTCGGCCCATCGGCGCAAGCCGACGACCGCCAAATTCAACAGCAGCACCACACCCAGCAACATCAGGCCCAGGCCCAGGGCCAAAGGCAAGTCGCCCTTGCTGGTTTCCAGCGCGATCGCGGTGGTCATGACCCGGGTGAAGCCGTCGATGTTGCCGCCCACAATCATCACGGCACCCACTTCAGAAATCGCGCGGCCAAATGCAGCCACGCCAATGGTCAGCAAGGCATAGCGCTCATCCCAGGCCAGCAACACACCGCGCACCCAAGGGCCCGCCCCCAGCGAAGCCCATTGCTCGCCATGCTGGCGCTCCACGTCTTCCACCACCTGACGGGTCAAGGCCGTGACCACCGGCACCACCAAAATGAACTGAGCCAGCACCATGGCCTTGAAGCTGAACAGCCATCCCAGAAAACCCAGCGGGCCGGTTCGTGACAAAAGCAAATAAACCACCAGCCCCACCACCACCGAAGGCAGCGCCAGCAAGGTGTTGAGAACCAGCAGCACCGCGCCCCGTGCAGCAAAGCGCGCCACGGCAAGCCAGGCACCCAGCAACACGCCAAAAACATAGGCCAGCAAGCAGGCCGTGGCACTGACGGCCAAAGACCGTCCCACCACCGCCCACAAGGCGGGATCCAGCGAAACGATGAGATCAAGCGCCGTCAAGACGCTGTCAGAGAAGGTGTTCATACAGCAGCCTTCGATCCTATCGGAGCACAAAGGCTGTTCAGCTAAGGGATGTCCGTTATGAATTCATTTGCATAGGCCGGTGATCCCAAGTAGATGGGCCTCCATTCGCTTAGGGCACACTATAGCCGTGCGACACATTGACCTCTCATACAGCTGGAGCCCCAATGCCAATCCGGCATCACCAGACTCCACCTCACCCTTGCGCAACCCTTTGATGGATTTGCTACAGGCTGTGCGCAGTGCGGGTTCCATTTCCGGTGCGGCCAAGACCCTGAATTTGTCTTACCGTCACGTGTGGGGGGAGCTCAAACGCTGGGAAGGCATGTTGAACCAGGACCTGATCGTTTGGGAAAAAGGCCAATCGGCCCGCCTGACCGAATTTGGCGACAAACTGCTGTGGGCCGAGCGACAAGCCCAGGCCCGACTGACGCCGCAGATCAGCGCTTTGCAAGCCGAACTGGAAAAAACCTTCGCAGCCGCCTTTGATCCTCACTCGCATTTGTTGACGCTGTATGCCAGCCACGATGACGCCCTGGTGTCCCTGCGCCAAATGGCTGCGCAGCAATCCTTGCATCTGGACATGCGCTTTTGCGGCAGCGTGGACGCCTTGCGCGCACTCAACGAAGGCCGCTGTACTGTGGCCGGATTTCATGCGCCGATGCAACCGTCTGCCCGATCTCTGGTGGCCAAAACGTACAAACCACTGCTGCGCACAGGTCAACACAAATTGATTGGTTTTACCCTGCGCCAGCAAGGCTTGATGGTGGCGGCCGGCAACCCGCTAAAGCTTCGCACGCTGAGCGATCTCACACAAACAGGCGTGCGCTTCATCAACCGCAGCCTGGGCACCGGCACACGACTTTTGCTGGATGATGGCCTCCAAACTGCAGGAATTGCCCCCGAGCACATCCTGGGCTACGACCAGGAAGAGCCTTCTCATGGCGCTGTGGCCGCTCGCGTGGCCGCGGGTCAGGCCGATGCGGGCCTGGGCATTGCCTCGGCGGCACAGGCCCAAGGCCTGGACTTTGTGCCATTGGTTCAGGAGTGTTATTGGCTGGTCTGCCTCAAATCGGTGCTGAACTCGCCCGCCATGGAGGCGTTGGCCCAGCTGCTTAAGACAAGCCAATGGCAAGAACAGCTGAGCGCCCTGCCCGGTTATGAAAACGCACCGCTGACCGGTCAGGTTCAGTCGCTGCGAAAAGCCTTGCCCTGGTGGCAATTCAAAACAGAACACGCCCACAAAACAGCACCCCAGTGATGCGGCTTTGAGCACCAGACGGTGACTGGACCTTTTGCGAATATCCACCTAGAGTGAGCCACTTACAATTGGCCATCCTTTGAGGAGATGATTTTGTCTGGATTGCTTAAATTTGCCTTTGGCATCGACTGGCTCAACGACCGCCTGGGTCGCTTGGCAACCTGGACGGTCTTGCTGGCCGCCCTCATCAGTGCTGGTAATGCTTTTGTGCGCTACGGCATTGACTGGAGTTCCAACAGTTTGCTGGAAATCCAGTGGTACCTGTTTGCCTACATGGTCATGATCGGTGCGCCTTATGTGCTCAAGGTCAACGAGCACGTGCGTGTCGACCTGGTCTATGGCAAGCTCACAGGCAACCGACCCGTTTATGTGGACATCTTCGGTCTGGTGTGCTTTTTGATGCCCGTCATGGGCTTCCTGGCCTGGATTTCCTTCCCCTATTTCTGGAACACCTTCGTTTCAGGCGAAGTCAGCAGCAACGCAGGTGGCCTGATCCGTTGGCCTGTCACCTTGGCCATGCCCTTGGGCTTTGGCATGCTCTGGCTGCAAGGCCTGGCCGAGCTGATCAAGCGTGTGGCGTTCCTGCGCGGCGAATACGCGATGGACACCCACTACGAAAAACCACTGCAGTGAGCGGTCACGCCACAACTGCTCTCTGTCTCGCTGCAAGGAATTAAAAAATGCAAATGGAAAACTTTGCGCCCATCATGTTTGTGGGCTTGGTCTTCGTGATGCTGATCGGCTTCCCGGTGGCCTTCTCGCTGGCCGCACTGGGTCTGGCCAGCGGCTTCTTCGCCATCGAAATGGGCTGGTTCCCGCAAGCCTTCCTGGGCAATTTGCCCATCTCGATCTTCTCGATCCTGAACAACGACCTGTTGCTGGCCATCCCCTTCTTCACCTTCATGGGCACCATCCTTGAAAAGTGCGGTTTGGCCGAAGACATGCTCGACGCCATGGGCCAGTTGTTTGGCCCCATCAAAGGCGGTCTGGGCTACTCGGTCATCATCGTGGGCTTCATCCTGGGCGCCATCACCGGCACCGTGGCAGGGCAAGTCATCGCCATGGCCCTGATCTCGCTGCCCGTGATGCTGCGCTACGGCTACAACACCCGTTACGCCACGGGCGTGCTGGCCGCGTCCGGCACCATCACCCAACTGGTGCCCCCATCGCTCGTGCTGGTGGTGCTGGCAGACCAATTGGGTCGCCCCGTGGGTGACATGTACAAAGGCGCCTGGGGCCCCTCGCTGATGCAGATCGCCATGTTCGCGATCTACACCTATGCGCTGGGTGTGTTCAAACCGCATTACGTGCCTGGCATTCCCAAAGAATCACGCACCCTGAACGGTTGGCCCCTGTGGCGCAAGTGCCTCAAAGGCATCATACCTTCGGCCGTGCTGATCTTCACCGTGCTGGGTTCCATGGGCGGCTTGCCCTTCCAGGACCGCGCGATCGCCACCCCCACCGAAGCCGGTGCCATGGGCGTGGTCGGCGCCTTGATTCTGGCGGCCATGCACAAGCGCCTGACAAACGGCCTGCTGTGGGAAGCCATGCACGGCACGATGCGCCTGACGGCCATGGTGGTGTTCATCCTGATCGGCTCGCGCGTGTTCAGCCTGGTGTTCCAGGGCGTGGACGGTGCCAAGTGGGTTGAGCACTTGCTGTCGGGTCTGCCCGGCGGTCAGGTGGGCTTTTTGATCGTGGTGAACATCTTCGTGTTCTTCCTGGCCTTCTTCCTCGATTTCTTCGAGATCGCCTTCATCATCGTGCCCATGCTGGCCCCTGTGGCCGACAAGATGGGCATTGACCTGATCTGGTTCGGTGTGCTGCTGTGCGTGAACCTGCAAACCAGCTTCATGCACCCGCCGTTTGGTTTTGCGCTGTTTTACCTGCGCGGCATTGCCGACACCATGTTCAAGGAAAAGCGCATCGCCGAGCCCATCAAGACCAACGACATCTACATGGGCTCCATCCCCTGGGTGATCATGCAAATCTTGCTGGTGGTGATCGTGATCTTCGTGCCGCAATCGGTGACCGCGTTCCTAGACAAAGCCGAAGTGGTGGACGTCAACTCGGTGGTGCTGGAGGCAGCACCGGCCCCGGACGATGCGCCAGCACCTGATGCCAACACAGATGCACCAACGGCGGGTGACCCAATGAAGGATCTTCCTGCTGCTGACAAAAAGTAAGCACCGCCCATGACCAGCACCTCGTTCATCTGATGACGAGGTGCTTTTTTCTTTTTGAAGTCCGCCTCACATGCCCCAGACACACCACGACACGCAGGCCTCTTCACTGCCCTACCCTTACCAACCCCCAGCGCAAACCATGACCGCCCAAGCCTTTGGCCCCCTGTTCAAGGTCCTGGCCTGGTTCATCCTGCTGGCGCTGCTGGTCTGGTTTGGGCGCTTGGAACTGTCATGGAACTCACGCCAAGGCGCCTGGACTGCCGTGGTCTGGGCCATGATGGCTTTCATCGTCTGGCATATCCAGCGCAGCCGGATCATGCTGAACTCAGAAGCCATTGAGCAAACCTGGATGTGGCGCAGACGCGTGCCCCTCAAGGAACTCGCGTTCGTCAAAGTCATGCGCATCCGAGGCTTGGAGCAACTCATCGCCCCTCGCATCTATGTGCGCAACCTCGGTGGCACCTTCACCTTTTTCTACTGCCACGATCGTGCCTTGCTGGAAGAATTCACGCGCCTGGCTACAGCCCTCAAACAACACGAACAACGGGTATAAAAAAACCCGCCGGGCTTGCGCGCGGCGGGTTGGTCGAGGCATCTGAAAAATCAGAGCTTCTGAGCCTGCATGAAGCTGTCAAAGCGGGCTTCGCCAAAACGGAACCACCAGTTCTGATCGGCACGGAACTTGGAATAGTCTGCATAGACTTTTTTCCAGTTGGGGTTCTTGTCGTTCAGTTCACTGTAGACAGCCTGCGCGTGCTTGAAAGCCACATCCATCATTTCCTTGGGGAAAGGCAGGACTTTGGTCTTCTGGGCAGCCAGTTGCTTGAGTGCGCCGGGGTTGAACGCATCGTACTTGGCTTGGATGTCCACGTGGGCCAAACTCGAAGCAGCTTCGATGATGGCCTTGTTCTCTGGCGACAATGCGTCGTAGGCCTTCTGGTTGACCATCAATGTCAACTGAGGACCGCCTTCCCACCAGCCGGGGTAGTAGTAGAACGGAGCCACTTTGTTGAGGCCCAGCTTCAGGTCATCGTAGGGGCTGATCCATTCAGCCGCATCGATCGTGCCTTTTTCCAGCGACTGATAAATCTCGCCAGCCGGAATGTTCTGAGGCACAACACCCATACGTTCAAGCACTTTGCCAGCAAAGCCACCCACGCGGAACTTCAGGCCCTTGAGATCAGCAGACGATTTGATTTCCTTGCGGAACCAACCACCCATCTGCGTGCCGGTGTTGCCCAGCATGAAGTTGATGATGTTGAACTTGGCATAGTGCTCACGCATCAGCTTCATGCCGTTGCCATGGACCATCCAGGCGGTCATCTGACGGCTGTTCAAGCCGAAAGGAATGGCGCAATCCAGGGCGAATGTTTCGTCCTTGCCAAAGAAGTAGTAAGGCGCGGTGTGTGCGCATTCCACGGTGCCGTTCTGCACGCCATCGAGCACGCCGAAAGCGGGCATCAGTTCACCAGCCGCATGTGTGGAGATTTCGAATTTGCCGCCGCTCAGTTCCTTGACTTTCTTGGCAAAGAGCTCGGAGCCACCGAACAGTGTGTCCAGCGACTTGGGAAAGCTTGAAGCCAGGCGCCAGCGCACAGCGGCTTGAGCATGCACCGCCGGTGCAATACCTGCAGCCAACACACCGGCGATACCGGCATTTTTCAGAATGGAACGACGATCCATGGAGAACTCCTCATTGAAAAATAAACATGCCCCCAACTTCAAGGCATGGACATAAACGGTCTGGTCTATTTTAGAAAGGTCCGGGCCCGATTCAGGCCCGGGTTTACCCTTTTTGTCAAATTGAGGCCCGACAGTCACCTAGGTTTGAAGGCCGCTTGACGGCCATCCCCAAGCCAGCGCCTCAAGCCCAGCGTTGGCGAATGGATGCTTCGATGCCTGCGGCATCGAGTCCTTGCGCGGCCAAGAGCTGGGCATGGTCACCGTGTTCAATGAACACATCCGGCAAGCCCAGCTGCAGCACAGGCCGCACCAGACCCAGCTGCTGCAAAGCTTCGGCCACGGCACTGCCCGCACCGCCCATGATGCAGCCCTCTTCCACCGTCACGATCTGCGCATGGTCTTGGGCAACGCGCTGCAACATCTCGATGTCCAGCGGTTTGACCCAACGCATGTTGACCACGGTGGCATTCAGGGCTTCGGCCGCCTTCAAAGCAGGCGCCAGCAAAGAACCGAAGGCCAGGAGGGCAATGCCCTGGCCCTGACGGCGGAGCTCGGCCTTGCCCAAAGGCAAGGCGTTCAAATCGGCATCGGGCACAGCGCCCACGCCCGCACCGCGTGGATAGCGCACCGCCACCGGATGGTTTTGCGCGTAGGCCGTGCTCAGCAGCTGGCGGCATTCGCGCTCGTCGGCCGGGCAGGCCAGGCTCATGTTGGGAATGCAGCGGATGAAAGCGATGTCGTAAGCGCCCGCATGCGTAGCGCCATCGGCCCCCACGAGCCCTGCGCGGTCAATGGCAAACACCACCGGCAGGTTTTGCAAGGCCACATCGTGGATCAGCTGGTCATAGGCCCGCTGCAAGAAGGTGGAGTAAATCGCCACCACCGGCTTGAGGCCTTCGCAGGCCATGCCCGCAGCGAACGTGACGGCATGCTGCTCGGCAATGCCCACGTCGAAATAACGGTCGGGAAAGCGGCGGTGGAACGCCACCATGCCCGAGCCCTCGCGCATGGCGGGCGTGATACCCACTAGGCGTTTGTCTTGCTGCGCCATGTCGCACAGCCACTGGCCAAACACCTGGGTGAAGGTCGTTTTGGCAGGTGTGCTGGGCGGCACCAACCCCACAGCCGGGTCGAACTTGCCGGGGCCGTGGTAGGCCACCGGATCGGCTTCGGCCAGTTTGTAGCCCTGGCCTTTTTTGGTGACCACGTGCAAAAACTGCGGACCGTCCAGGTGCTTGATGTTTTCCAGCGTCGGGATCAGCGACTCCAGATCGTGACCATCGATGGGGCCGATGTAGTTAAAGCCGAATTTCTCAAACAGCGTGGCGGGCACCACCATGCCCTTGGCATGTTCTTCTAGGCGCTTGGCCAGCTCAAACAAGGGCGGTGCATTCTTGAGCACGTTCTTGCCCATGCTCTTGGCAGCTGAATAAAAACGGCCACTCATCAACTGCGCCAGATAACGGTTCAAGGCACCCACAGGCGGGCTGATCGACATGTCGTTGTCGTTCAGGATCACCAGCAGCTTGCACTCTTCCACACCCGCGTTGTTCAGGGCCTCGAAAGCCATGCCCGCGGTCATGGCGCCATCGCCGATCACAGCGATCGCGTGGCGCGATTCACCCTTTTGACGCGCGGCCAGCGCCATGCCCAGCGCCGCCGAAATGCTGGTGGACGAATGGCCCACGCCAAAGGTGTCGAACTCACTTTCGTCGCGGCGCGGAAAACCCGACAAACCGTTCAACTGGCGCAGCGAGGGCATGCGGTCGCGGCGGCCCGTCAAAATTTTGTGCGGATAGGTCTGATGCCCCACGTCCCACACGATGCGGTCTTCGGGGGTGTTGAAGACGTAATGCAGCGCCAGCGTCAGCTCCACCGTGCCCAGGTTCGAGCTCAGGTGGCCACCGGTTTTGGACACGTTGTCGAGCACGCAGGCGCGCAACTCTTGCGCCACGGTGGGCAAATCGCTGCGCGGGATCTGGCGCAAATCGGCCGGTGACTGGATGGCGTGAAGGAAATCGGTCATGACATCAATGGGTTCGTTGCACCACCATGTCGCACAGGGCGCGCAAAGCGGCCAGGCGATCAGGGGGCAAACCGGTATCGTGCAAAGCTTGTGTGGCCTGGGCCACCAGCTGATCGGCCAGGCGCTGCGCGCCCTCCAGACCCATCAGCGCCACATAGGTGGGTTTGTCGGCCGCAGCATCTTTGCCAGCGGTTTTGCCCAGGGTGGCCGAGTCGGCGGTCACATCCAGGATGTCATCGACCACCTGGAAGGCCAGGCCCATGGCCTCGCCAAACTGCTGCAAAGCCGACTGGGCAGACGCCGACACGGCGGTGCCGCAAGCCGCGCCCATTTGCACGCTGCACAGCAGCAATGCCCCAGTTTTGAGTCGGTGCATCTGACGCAGCTGCGCCTCGGTCAAGCGCTGGCCCACACTGGCCAGATCGATCGCCTGGCCACCGGCCATGCCCTGGTAGCCCGAAGCACGGGCCAGCAAGCCCACACAAGCGGCCTGCACCGCAGGGCTCACGCTGCCGTCCAGCGGCGTGAGGAATTCAAACGCCAGGGTCTGCAAGGCATCACCCGCCAGCAGGGCTTGGGCCTCGCCAAACTGCACATGCACAGTGGGTTTGCCCCGACGCAGCACATCGTTGTCCATGCAAGGCATGTCGTCGTGCACCAGGGAATAAGCGTGGATCAACTCAATGGCGCAGGCCGCACGCAAGGCGGCTGCCATGTCGCCCCCCACCGCCTCGGCAGTGGCCAGCACCAGCAAAGGCCGCAAACGCTTGCCCCCGTCCAGCACGGCGTAGCGCATGGCCTGCCCCAAGTCGGCGGGCGACTGCGTGGCGATGCCATCGGCCAAAGCCACCTCCACACGCGCCAGGTGCGGCTGCATCCAGGCTTTCAAATCAAACAAGCTGCTCATGCGCCGGTCCAGGGTTTGAGTTGGCCGTTGTCCAGCACCTTGATCTGGTCTTCCACCGCCTGCAGCTTGTCGCGGCAAAAGCCCAGCAAGCTGGCCCCGCGCTGGTAACCCGAGAGCAACTGATCCAGCGGCATCTGGCCCGACTCCAGCTGCGCGACCAGCTGCTCCAGTTCGGACAAAGCCGCCTCGTAGGTGGCCGGCAAGGCCTGCACGGCGTCTGAAGTCTCGGTTTTGGAAGCCTTGGGCATGGGTAGTCCGCGCAAAAAGACTGATTTTAGGCGCTTGGCCAGACCCTCACGGACAGCCATGCCCTGACCAAGGACAAATCGGGGGAGATGGCGCTAGCTCAGCGTCTGTGGCCGCCTGCACGGTGCCCCAAGCCCCTCAGGGTACAATCTTGGGTTCCCCGGCAGGACTTTTCCTGCCGTTTTTTGCGCCCGGATCGAAGGATTCAGCGCTTTGTCCCTGCCCCTTCATAGGGGGAGTCTCTAGGTCAGGTCATCCATGTCTGATTTAAGTCTTCAACTGCAGCAGGCCGCAAGCCAACTACCAGTTTCCACTTACTTCGATGAGGCGCTGTTCCAGCGCGAATTGAAAACGCTCTTCCAGCAAGGCCCCCGCTATGTGGGCCACCAACTGGCAGTGCCCAACCCGGGCGACTATTACGCCCTGCCCCACGAGGGCGAAGGCCGCGCCCTGGTGCGCAACGCCCAAGGCGGGGTCGAGCTCGTCTCCAACGTCTGCCGCCACCGCCAGGCCGTGATGCTGAACGGCCGGGGCAACCTGCAAACCCAACAAAAAGGCAGCGCAGGCGGCAACATCGTTTGCCCGCTGCACCGCTGGACTTACTCGCCCCAAGGCGAGCTGCTGGGCGCACCGCACTTTGCGCACGACCCCTGCCTGAACCTGAACAACTACAAGCTGCAAGAGTGGAACGGCCTGCTGTTTGAAGACAATGGCCGCGACATCGCCGCCGACCTGGCGGGCATGGGCCCCCGTTCGCAACTCGATTTTTCGGGCTACGCGCTCGACCGGGTCGAGCTGCACGAGTGCAACTACAACTGGAAGACCTTCATCGAGGTCTATCTGGAGGACTACCACGTCGGCCCCTTCCACCCAGGCCTGGGATCGTTTGTGACCTGCGACGACCTGAGCTGGGAGTTCAAGGAACACTATTCGGTGCAGACCGTGGGCGTGTCGGGCGGCTTTGGCAAACCCGGCTCCGACACCTACAAAAAGTGGCACGAGGTGCTGCTGAAATACCGCAACGGCCAACTGCCCGAGCGCGGTGCCATCTGGCTAACGTATTACCCGCACATCATGGTCGAGTGGTACCCGCATGTGCTCACGGTGTCCACTCTGCACCCGATCAGCCCCAACAAGACGCTGAACATGGTCGAGTTCTACTACCCCGAAGAAATCGTGGCGTTTGAACGCGAGTTCGTCGAAGCCCAGCAAGCCGCCTACATGGAAACCTGCATCGAGGACGACGAGATTGCCGAACGCATGGACGCGGGCCGCAAAGCCTTGCTGGCACGCGGCGACAACGAAGTGGGCCCCTACCAAAGCCCCATGGAAGACGGCATGCAGCACTTCCACGAGTGGTACCGCCGTCAAATGAACACGCTCTGAGCAGAAAGCACCGATGCAAGCCTCCTGGATGATTCTGGCGTCGCTGTTTTTCGCGACGATGAGTGTGTGCATCAAATTTGCATCGAGTCACTTTCACACGTTTGAGCTGGTCTTCTACCGTGGATTGATCGGCATGGTCTTCATGGCCTGCTTGTGTCGCGCCCAAGGCGTGTCACTGCGCACCACAGTGCCCCTGATGCACGTCTGGCGCTCGGCCATCGGAGTGATGTCCTTGTCAGCCTGGTTTTATGCCATCGCGCATTTGCCGCTGGCCACGGCCATGACGCTGAACTACATGAGCGGCGTCTGGGTCGCCGCGTTCCTGGTGGGCGGCACACTGGTCATGGGCCGCCTGCAGGATGCCACCCGCCAAGGCCCCATCGTGCTCACCGTGATCGCTGGCTTTACCGGTGTGGTCATGATCTTGCGACCCACCATCGAGCAAAACCAGCTGTTTGCGGGTGTGATCGGTTTGCTCTCCGGATTGGGCGCGGCCATGGCCTACATGCAGGTGGCCGCGCTGGGTCGCATCGGCGAGCCCGAGTCGCGCACCGTGTTTTATTTTTCAATTGGCACCACTTTGGTGGGGGGCACGGCCATGCTGTTCACCGGGGCCAGCGACTGGGTATGGCCTCAGGTGCTGTGGCTTTTGCCCATCGGCCTTCTGGCCGCTTTGGGCCAGCTGTGCATGACCAAAGCCTACAGCCACGGCGCCACCTTGCTGGTGGCCAATTTGCAATATTCGGGCATCGTGTTTGCGGCCTTGTACGGTCTGTTCCTGTTTGGCGACCTGATTCCCCCCATCGGCTGGATGGGCATGGCCCTCATCATCGCCAGCGGCATTGCAGCGACGGCCTTGCGCAACCGCGCCCTGCCCCAAGCCCCTGCCGAAGAACACTGACTGGAGCCGCCATGTACCCCTTGCTGATCTCTGCCGCTCAACTGCAAACCCTGCAACAACAAGGCACGCCCCTGGCCGTGGTGGACTGCAGCTTTGACCTGATGAAGCCCGAGTTGGCAGACGGCCTGTTTGAGGCCGAGCACATCGCAGGCGCGGTGCAAGCCCACCTGGACCGTGACCTGAGCACGCACGAAGGCGACGCCGTCAACGGCGGACGCCACCCCCTGCCACCCCGCGAACGCGTGGCCGCCTGGCTGGGCAGCCTGGGCATTGGCAACAGCACACAAGTGGTGGTGTACGACCGCAACGCAGGCAACTACTGCGGGCGTTTGTGGTGGATGCTCAAGTGGCTGGGCCACGACGCCGTGGCCATGCTGGATGGCAGCCTGCAAGGCTGGAAAGCCGCTGGCGGCGCTGTGACCAGCGGCCCTGCAACCCGGCCCGCTGCGGCCTCATTTGAAGTGCGCCCTGCCTTGCGCGAACTGGTCTTCACCGACCAAGTGGTGGCCGACTTGGGCCGCCCCACACAAACCGTGGTCGATGCGCGTGGCGCCCCCCGCTACCGTGGCGAGGTGGAACCGCTGGACCCGATTGCCGGGCACATTCCCGGCGCACTCAATCGCCCTTTCACCGACAACTTCACACCGGAGGGTTTTTTCAAAAGCCCTGAAGTGCTCAAAACCGAATGGGACAAAGTCTTGGCAGGCCGCAGCGCCAGCACCGTGGTGCACCACTGCGGCAGCGGCGTGAGCGCCGTGCCCAATTTGATCGCCATGGAACTGGCCGGTCATGGCTCCACCGCCCTGTATGCCGGCAGCTGGAGCGAATGGAGCCGCACCCCTGACCTGCCCTGCGCCCAGGGCTGAATGTCTTAGCCCTGGTGGGCCAATTGGCTGACGGCCATGACCATGGCCATGCCGCCGACCAGCCAGATCACTTGCGCGGCGGTTTCCTTGGCGCTCAGGCGCTTTTGCAATTGCGGAATCAAGTCGGCCAGCGCCACATAAATGAAGCTGCTGCTGGCCACCACCAAAAAGTAGGGCAAGGCACCGTGCAAGGCATCCACCAGCACATAGCCCACCGCCCCACCCAAAGCCGTGATGGCCCCGGCCATGGACACCTTGAGCACCGCCGCCTTGCGGTTGCTGCTGCCCTGGCGCAACACGACCAGATCGCCCATGTGGTGCGGCACCTCGTGGGCCAGCACCGCCAGTGAGGCGATCGCCCCCAACTGCACATCGGCCATGAAGGCCGAGGCGATCAAGATGCCATCACCAAAACAATGCACGCTGTCACCGGCCAGCACCGCCCAATGCCCGGCGGTGCGCTCACCGTGCGCGTGGTGGTGCGCATGACCATGGTGGTGTTCGTGTTCATGCTCGTGGCCGTGCTGGTGCGCGTGATCCGCCTCGCCATGGCCATGGTGGTGCTCATGCCCGTGGTGCCACAGTTCGGCCTTGTCGAGCAAAAAGAAAAACACCAGACCCAACAGCAAGGTCAGGAACAAGGCGTGCGGCCCCACATCCGACTCAAAAACTTCCGGCAATAAATGCAAAAAAGCTGTGGCCAGCAAAGCCCCTGCAGCCAGACTCAGCATGTGCTGGGTGTACCGACTGATCACACCAAAACTCAGCCACGCCGCCAACCACACACTGCCAATACCGGCCAACAGGGTACCGATCAAAATTGCCAAAAAAATCATCTTGTTTCCAGGGTGGCCAGAGCACCCACTGACTGAACCTGCACGATGAACCGCTCAGCATTCAAAAAAGAAGGGCTTGTCAGCCCCGATGCCTTCATCTTATCAAGCCTGTCAAGCGGCCTGAACACGTGCGCTGCGATCTCCACGCTGAGCGGCTTTAGACTTTGGCCATGTCCAATGCCTTGCCACCCCCGTTGCCCGTTTTGTATTCGTTCAGACGTTGCCCCTACGCCATGCGCGCCCGGCTGGCTTTGCAGGTCAGCGGATTGGTTTATGAGCACCGCGAGGTGGTGCTGAAAAGCAAGCCCGCATCGATGCTGGCCTTGTCGCCCAAGGGCACGGTGCCGGTGTTGTGGCTGCCTGCACAGGCGCGGGTGATCGATCAGAGCCTGGACATCATGCTGTGGGCCTTGGCGCAAAACGACCCGATGCATTGGTTGCCGCAAGGCGATGCCTTGGCGCAAGCTTTGCAAGACATCGCGTTCAACGATGGGCCTTTCAAACAGCAGCTGGACCGCTACAAATACCCCCAACGCTCGGGCCTGGCCAGTGGTGTGGCCGACCGCGACCTGGGCGCGCAGTGGCTGGCACAGTTGGATGGCCGCTTGCAGCAGCAGGCCTTTTTGTCAGGCGCGCATTGGGGCCTGACGGATGCAGCGCTGGCACCGTTTGTGCGGCAATTCGCGCACACCGACTCGGCCTGGTTTGCGGCCCAGCCTTGGAGCCGCTTGATCGGCTGGCTGGCTGCTTTTGAAGGCTCTCAGGCTTATGCGCAGATCATGGCCAAGCACCCGGCTTGGCAAGATCCGGCGGCCTGATTCATTGCCGCGCTGTGCGTGTGTTGGGCGGCACCGCGCCGGGGTGACTGGTGCGCCAGGGGTTGATGTCCAGTCCACCGCGCCGTGTGTAGCGGGCATACACACTCAGCTGCGAGGGTTTGCAGCGCGTCCAGATGTCCATGAAGATGCGCTCGACGCATTGCTCATGGAACTCGTTGTGGTTGCGAAAGCTGACGATGTATTGCAACAGGCCCTCCTGGTCGATCTGGTGGCCGCTGTAGCGGATTTGCACGCTGCCCCAGTCGGGCTGACCAGTCACCAGGCAATTGCTTTTGAGCAAGTGACTGACCAGGGTTTCGGTCACGGGCGCGTCTTGGGTGTTGACCGTGAGCAGCTCGGGCGCGGGCTGGTAGCGGGTGCACTCGGTGTCGAGCCGGTCCAGGTTCAGGCCGTCCAATTCGTGCACCGGCTCGGCGTCGAACTTTTCGGGCATAAAAATTTTGACGCCCACGCTGGCTTGCACCGCGCTGCCGTGCCAGACGGCCGCGCTGATGTCGCGGCGGATGCGGTCGCGCACTTCGTCGGCGCTGTCGATGCGGGTGTTATTGAAGCTGTTGAGGTACAGCTTGAAGGACTTGCTCTCCACAATGTGCGTGCTCTCGGCTGGCACCGTGATGTGGGCCAGCGCCACTTGCGGCTTGCCTTTGGTGTTGAGCCAGGACAGCTCAAACGCGGTCCACAGGTCGGCACCAAAGAACACGGGCTGCGAGGTGATGCCGATTTCGGCGCGCTTGGTGGCACGCGGGATGGGGAACAGCAGGCTGGCGTCGTACTGGTCTACATAAGCGCTGGACTTGCCCAGCTGCGATTGTTCGGGGGTGTTGTGGCTCATGCTTGCAATTTGCGGCGAAAGACCAAGCGGTCGGGATCGGACACGGCGGCATCGTAGGCATAGCCTTCGAGGTCGAACTTCAATAGACCTTCAGGGTGGGTGATCTTATGTTTCACCGCATAACGGGCCATCAGGCCACGGGCGCGTTTGGCGTTGAAGCTGATGATCTTGTATTTGCCGCCCTTGAAGTCTTCAAACACGCACTCGATCACGCGGGCTTTGAGCGTTTTGCGGTCAACCGCCTTGAAGTATTCCTGCGAAGCCAAGTTGACAATGACGGGCGTTTTGTCTGCGGCCAGGCGATCGTTGAGGTGCTCTGCAATTTGCGGACCCCAGAACTTGTAGAGGTTGCTGCCCTTGTCAGTCTGCAGCGTGGTGCCCATTTCCAGGCGATAGGGCTGCATCCAATCCAGCGGGCGCAACACGCCGTACAGGCCACTTAGGATGCACACATGGTTTTGTGCCCAGTCCAGCTCTTTGGCGTTCAGGGTTTTGGCGTCCAGGCCTTCGTACACATCGCCATTGAAGGCCAGCACAGCTTGTTTGGAATTGTTGGCGGTGAATTTGGGGCGCCAGGCTTCGTAGCGGGCCACGTTCAGAGCCGACAGCGCGTCCGACAGGTCCATCAGCTCGGCGATCTGCTGAGGCGACTTCTGGCGCAGGACCTCGATCAGGGCCTGCGACTGCGGCACGAACTGGGGCAATGTGTGCGGCACATCGCCTGCGGGGGTCTCGTAGTCCAGTGATTTGGCGGGTGACAATAAGAACAACATGCTCGACATCCTTTACCTGGACGATTATCTCGCCATCGTGCACAAGCCCGCTGGCTGGCTGGTGCATCGCACCCCGTTGGACAAGGGTGAAACCCGCTTTGTGCTGCAAACCCTGCGTGACCAGATCGGGCAACACGTCTCGCCCGTGCATCGGCTGGATAAGGGCACCAGCGGCGTGCTGGTCTTTGCCTTGAGCGCGGATGTGGCCCGCACGCTGGGGCAGGCTTTTGAAACGGGCGAAGGTCTGCACAAGACTTACCGGGCCATCGTGCGGGGTTGGCCTTCTGATCAAGGCCTGATCGACCACCCCTTGAAACGCATGCCGGACGACATGCGCTCAGAGCGCGAGGAAGTGCAGCCCGCCCAAACGCGTTACGTCACGCTGCGCCGGGGCGAGCTGCCCATTGCGCAAGGAAAATTTCCAAGCCTGCGCTGGGCCGAAGTGGCGCTGCAGCCCCTGACCGGCCGCCGCCACCAGCTGCGCCGCCACATGAAGCACATCGCCCACCCCATCATCGGCGACGCCACCCATGGCAAAGGCCCGCTGAATCGGGCGGTGGCCGTGCACATCGGTGTCACCCGACTGTGGCTGCACGCACTGCGCCTGGACATGCATCACCCGGTGACAGGGCAACCGCTGACGGTGGAGGCGCCTTGCGGCGATGAATGGGCGCGTTGGTCTGCTCAAAACCAAACAAGGACCATGGTCATGTCGCAGAGCGGATAGGCATCCACCGGCTGCTGCATAAGATCGCGGGATGAGCCTACTTTTCGCCCCCTTCACCTTCGACGCCCCCAGCGGCCCCCTGACCCTGCCCAACCGCATCGTGATCGCGCCCATGTGCCAGTACTCGGCAGAGAACGGCCTGGCCACCGACTGGCATCTGACGCATTGGACCAATATGCTCAACAGCGGTGCGGGCCTGTTCACCATCGAGGCCACAGCGGTGTCGGCCGTGGGCCGCATCAGCCCCGGCTGTCTGGGCCTGTGGGACGACGCCACACAAGCGGCATTCGCCGACAAACTGCAGCGCGCCCGCCGCCAAGCACCGCATGTGCCGGTCTGCATCCAGATCAGCCACGCGGGCCGCAAGGCGTCAAGCGCAGCCCCCTGGAACGGCGGCATGCTGATCGCCCCACAGGACGGCGGCTGGCAAACCGTGGCGCCCAGCGCCCTGCCCCACCTGCCGCAAGAAGCGGCCCCCACCGCGTTGAGCCTGGCCGACATCGCGCAGATCAAAGCCGACTTTGTGAACACCGCCCGGCGCAGCCAAGCTTTGGGCATCGAGGCCGTCGAGCTGCACGCCGCGCACGGCTATTTGCTGCACCAGTTCTTGTCGCCTTTGTCGAACCAGCGCACCGACCAATACGGTGGCTCGTTTGAGAACCGCATCCGCTTTCCGCTGGAAGTGTTCCAAGCCGTGCGTGAAGCCTTTGGTGGCACGCTGGGCATGCGCATCTCGGGCACCGACTGGGTCGATGGCGGCTGGACGATCGACGAAACCTGCGGACTGGCGGTTTTGCTCAAACAAGCCGGAGCGCAGTTCGTGCACATCTCCTCGGGCGGCGTGTCGCCCTTGCAAAAAATCACCTTGGGCCCCGAGTACCAGGTGCATCTGGCCAAAGCCGTCAAAGAGCGCTCAGGCCTGACCACTTTTGCCGTGGGCCTGATCACCGAGCCCGCCCAGGCCGAAGCCGTGCTGCAGCGCGGTGACGCCGACCTGGTGGCGCTGGCCCGTTCGTTCTTGTACAAGCCACGCTGGGGCTGGGAAGCCGCCGTGGCCCTGGGCGGCACCGTCGATGCGCAGCACCAGTACTGGCGCAGCCTGCCACGCGAAGCCAAAAACATTTTCAACGACGCCAAGATTGGCATGCGCTGAACCCCAACCTTCAGGACACGGACATGACCCACTTCACCTTCACCCGCCCAGCCGCATGGATGGCCGCTCTGGCACTGGCCGCCCCTTTGAGCTTGCTGGCGCAAACCTTCCCCAGCAAAAACATCAGCTTGGTGGTGCCCAACCCGCCCGGCGGTCTGGTGGACACCTCGGCCCGCTTGGTGGCCGAACCCCTGGCCCGCGTGATCGGCCAAGCGGTGGTGGTGGACAACAAGCCCGGCGCCAGCGGCAACCTGGCCTACCAAACCGTGGCCCGCAGCGCCAAGGATGGCTACACCTTGCTGGTCTCGTATTCGGGTTACCACATCGCCAATCCGATCCTGATGGACAAGCTGCCCTGGGAGCTGAAAGACCTGACACCGGTGGGCCTGATCACCGTGGCCACCAATGTGATCGCGGTGCACCCCTCGGTACCGGCCAACAACCTCAAGGACTTCATCGCCTGGGTCAAGGCCAACCCCGGCAAAGTGAACTACGCCTCGCAAGGCAATGGCTCGGTCTCGCACATCGGGACCGAAATCTTCAAGCAACAAACCGGCGTGGACATGACGCACGTGCCCTACAAGGGCTCTGGCCAGGCGATTGCCGATGTGCTGGCGGGTCAGGTGCAGGTTTTCATCACCACACCGCCTTCGGTCATGCAGCATGTGCAAGGCGGCAAGCTCAAGGCCCTGGCCGTGACGGGCAAGACCCGCCACCCACAAATGCCCCAAGTGCCCACCGTGGCGGAAGCCGGTTTGCCGAGCTTCTCGCTGGAGTCTTGGGTGGCTTTGTATGCGCCAGCGGGCACGCCTGCACCGGTCTTGCAAAAGCTGTCGGCCGACGTCAAACGCAGCATGGAGCTGCCCGAGACCAAGCAACGCGCTGACCAAGCGGGCATCGAGGTGCGCTATTTGCCGCCTGCCGACATGACCCGTTTGCTGGAGCGTGAAACCACCGAATGGACCAAAGCCATCCAGGCGGCCAAGGTCAAGCTCGATTGAAGTCCCCGGCCAGGCTGGCCAAGGTGGGTGCAGCCATATCGGTATGCGCCGGGTAATGTGTGTGGTCGCAGCCCAGTCGCACAGCCGCCCCGGCCTGGACAAAGGCCGCCATGGCCGCGTCCAGCTCAAAGCGCAAAAAATGCACGGCTGAGGTCTTGGTGGCGGTCTCACGCACCAGGTCTTCATCGGCGATGGCGTAAACGCGGGGGTGCCCCTCGACCTCCACAAACACGCGGCTGGCCACCCCCACCAGCTTGGCCAGCTCACGTTGGCGCTCCTGGGCGTCGGGGTAGCCCAGCAGCAAGGTAGCCTTCCATTGGTGGCCCGTGGGCACCAAGGGCGCATAGGCGGCGATCTCTTGCAGGATGCCGTCTTCTTCAAAGATTTTTTCGATCCGCAGCATCTCCTGGATCTGGTAGCGCACCGTGGCTTCGTTTTCGAATTGCACCCGCAGGTGCTCGCCCAATGGCACGCTGCGCAAGCGGCGCAGCGCCACCATTTCAGGCTGGTGGACCTTGCGCCACTTGGCGTAGGCCTCCAAAGTCATCAGGTTCTCGGGGCTGATCTGGCCATCACTTTGCATGCCGGGGTTCAGCTTTCCAGACTGTCGATGGCTTTTTGGTAACGGTTGGCATGCGAGCGCTCCGCCTTGGCCAGGGTCTCGAACCAGTCGGCGATGTCGTCAAACCCTTCGTCGCGGGCCGTTTTGGCCATGCCGGGGTACATGTCGGTGTATTCGTGGATTTCACCGGCCACAGCCGATGCCAGGTTCAGCGCGGTGGTGCCAATGGGAAGCCCGGTGACCGGGTCGCCCGAGAGGGCCAGAAAGTCCATGTGCCCGTGCGCATGGCCGGTTTCACCATCGGCGGTCGAGCGGAACAGGGCCGCCACATCGCTCAGGCCTTCGATGTCGGCCTGGTTGGCAAAGTACAGGTAGCGGCGGTTGGCTTGCGCCTCCTCGGCAAAAGCCTGCTTGAGGCATTGCTCGGTGCGGGAACCTTTGAGGGCGGGCATGGGGATCTCCTGAACGGGGTCTGGCTGCGGAATGCGGGGCCTGAAATGGCCCTTGGCAAAGCGTATTTTCGGATTGTCCGCCCAGAAGCGGCTTTGGCGGGTAAGAAGGGCCACAAAAGTTAAAATCAAGGCAGTTCGACATGTGTCGCCTTTTCGCTTCTGAAACGAAGCCGCACCTATTTCCAAAGACCCCCATGAGCAACGCACCCGCCACCCCGGTCCAACCCGGCCTTGAGAGCCTGTCCAAATCCTTCGAGCCCGCCGCACTGGAAGCCCATTGGGGCCCCGAATGGGAAAAACGTGGCTACGGTGTGGCCGGTTTCCGTGGCACCCAAGCGGCCAAGGGCGGTGCGCCCGCCTTTGCCATCCAGTTGCCGCCCCCCAACGTGACCGGCACGCTGCACATGGGCCACGCGTTCAACCAGACCATCATGGACTCGTTGACCCGCTACCACCGCATGATGGGCTTCAACACCGCCTGGATTCCCGGCACCGACCACGCGGGCATTGCCACGCAAATCGTGGTGGAGCGCCAGTTGCAGGCCAAAGGCATCAGCCGCCACGACATGGGCCCGACCCCCGCCGAAGCACGCAAGAACTTTGTGAGCAAGGTCTGGGAGTGGAAAGAGGAATCGGGCAGCACCATCACCAGCCAGATGCGCCGCATGGGCGACAGCGTGGACTGGAGCCGCGAATACTTCACGATGGACCCCAAGCTGTCCAAGACCGTGACCGAAACCTTTGTGCAGTTGTACGAGCAAG
>Ga0228700_1000669_pt1 | contig 27899 bp, 23 predicted proteins | sample McNCre317_Aug_MG_FD_178019 | JGI IMG/M metagenome (GOLD analysis project Ga0228700, IMG submission 178019) | Freshwater microbial communities from McNutts Creek, Athens, Georgia, United States - 3-17_Aug_MG | ecosystem: Environmental > Aquatic > Freshwater > Creek | place: USA: Georgia...
TTGGTGACCGACGTGCCTGAAGGCCACACCCGTTTGATTGGCAGCGATGCCTCGCACGCGTGGGTGTCGGTCTATGTGCCCAACGATTTAGACGATGCGGCCGAAACCGCCAAAACCGGCGCACTCACCACCCACGGCCAATGGTTTGACCTCGACCCCACCAACAACCGCTGGGGCCTCAGCTCGCCCGGCATCGACTACGTGACCTTGGCCATTGGCCGCGACTACGCCGATGTCTCGCCTGTGCGCGGCGTGATTCATGGCGGGGCGAGCCACACCTTGGAAGTGGCCGTCACCGTTCAACCGGCGTCGGAGTTGGTGGCGACATCGCGTCAGACGCAATCGCAATCGCAATCGCAAAGTCAAAATTAAGCGCTCTTAAAATCATCGGATTCAAACCAAGGAATCCCGATGAGCGTTTACGACAAACTCCAAGCCCTGAACATCACCCTGCCCCCCGTGGCTGTGCCCGCTGCGACCTATGTGCCGTTTGTGCAGAGTGGCAACTTGGTGTTTTTGAGCGGTCACATCGCCAAACAAAACGGCCAAGTGTGGACCGGCCAACTGGGCAAAACCATGCACACCGCCGAAGGCGCGCAAGCCGCACGCGCAGTGGCGGTGGATTTGTTGGGCACGCTGCACGCCGCCGTGGGCGACTTGAACAAAATCAAACGCATCGTCAAGGTGATGAGCTTGGTCAACTCCAGCCCCGACTACACCGAGCACCACTTGGTGACCAACGGCTGCAGCGAACTGATCGGCCAAGTGTTTGGTGACTCAGGCACACACGCACGCTGCGCATTTGGCGTGGCGCAACTGCCTTTGGGTGCTTGCGTGGAAATTGAATTGATTGCTGAACTGGCTTAATCAAACCCCCAAGCCTGTCCCCTCAACGAGATAGCCCCACCACACGGCCACCGTGGTGAGCCACACACCGCCCGATACTTTTCTGGCGTAGACCCAACCCCCTGACTGAAACGCGATCAAGCTTTTGGTCAGTGTGTTGGCACTGAGGGCCATCAGCAAGGGCATCAACGCATCATGGGGCAACAGCTTGTTTTGCAGCAGCAACGATGCCACCGTTGGCACGATGGCATGCGCATCGACCAAGCCCGACAACGCCGCACCCAGCCACAAGCCAGCTTGGCCATACAGCGCATTCAACGCAGCGGATGCATATGACACCCCACACACCACAGCCGTCAACGTGAGCAAGCTTTGCCAATCAAAAGGGAGCGCTTCATCCGTGGCCACGTTGATAGGTGCTGCAGGCTTTGCCCCAACAAGCACCCACGCCGCATACGCACACATGCCCAACATGCCAAAGCACAGCGGCTGAATGAACAACACCAACAACGCCGGGGCAAGCAACCGCAACAGCAACACCAGTTGCAACAAGGTCGCGATGTTGGACAACACGCCGCCCAAGGCGGCACGGTCGGCCAGCTGTGGTTGTGACCGAGCCACCGTACCCAAGGTGTGAATGGTGGCGGTGCTCGACGCAAAGCCACCCATCAAACCCGTCAGCAACAAACCATAGTGCACACCCAATACATGCACGGCCAACTTGCCAACGAGCGAGATGGAAAAAATGGTGATGACAAACTCCATGAGCGCGTGCGGGTTCCACGCTTGGTAAGGCCCCAGGTAACGATCAGGGAACAGCTGCCACGCGGTCAAGGCCAAGACCGCCCACACACCAAAGCGCAAACCCGTGAAGACGATGCGTTTACTCATCAAAGTCCCAAATTTGATGCAGGTCTAGGCGTATCAAGGCCAGCAACTCCACCACCTCAAGTTGCATGCGTTGCGCCGCATTGAGGTTGTCGCTGGCCAAGCGCGCAATCAGCAACACGTCGGACAAGCTGCCCTCACCCAAGGTGTAGGCCTTGACCGATTTTTCTGCGGCCAAGGCTTGGCGTTGCGCGGCAGATTTCAAATTGTCAGCGGCGGTGCGTTTGTGTTGAAACTGAATCCACATGCTGTCAAACATGGCACCCAGTTGCTGCTCGGCCAGCAGCACTTTGTCGCTGGCGGCCTGCGCATCGGCCACTGCCGCACTGGCGTGGTGAAAACGTGAAGCACCTGGAAACGGGATGGCGAACATCACCCCCGAAATGGTTTCAGCCCCCGCCCGTTCTCGCCCACTGAACACACCCACAGTCGGATCGGGCCAACGGTCACGCGAGACACGGTCGGCCGCGAGGCGCAAGCGTTGAGCGTCCACGCGCATCATGTTGAGCTCGTGGTTTTTGTCTAAAAATTCTTGACGCATGGCGGCCATGCTCTCGGTGAAAGCGGGCAAGTTGGGCGATGCATCTAAACGCAGAGCCACAGGCATGTCCATGGGCAACACCATGCCGGCATAGCGGCGCGTGAAGGACGAGGCACTGGCGGCCAGCTGCGCATCGGCCACCGAACGCGCGGCAGTGATGCGCTCCAACTCGGCGTTCGCCAGTTCGGCATCGAGCTGGGAAATTTCGCCGTGTTTGAGCTGCACTTGCGTGAGACGTTGCATCTTGGTCGCCAAGTCAAACGTGGTCACTGCATTTTTTTGGTCAGCCAAAGCGCGCAAGTAAGCAAACCAAAAACGCATCAACTCGCGCGCCCCTTCGTGCATGGCATCGGCGTATTCGATGTCGGCAAAGGCTTGGGTTTGTGTGGCGAGGTCGGCGTCCATGCCGCGTTTGCCCCACAAGCGCACGGGGCGTTCGATGCTCACCATCGACTCATGCAACTGCGTACCCGCAGCCACATCGCGACGGCGCTGCGAGGTGCTGCGCAAGGTGAACTCTGCAGTGCCCGAGTCAATGCCTTTGGCACGCGCTGTGCCGGCTTCTTTTTTGGCGCGCGCGGCTTGCATCAAGGGGCTGCTGAGCAAGGCGTCTTTCACCGCAGTTTCAGCAGGGAGATAAGGTGCAAGCGGTTGTGCCTGCACAAGCCCCAGCGCCAAGACACACATGCAAGCCACAACACAAGATTTCACGACACGTCTCATGATTTCCTCCCAGGCAACAAGCGCGTGAGCGCATGCCACGGCACGCTGTCTAGCCCACCAAAGCGTTCAAACAATTTGGGCAACAGCAACAAGGTCAGCAAGGTGGAGCTGAGCAAACCACCCGTCACCACAATGGCCAAGGGACGTTGAATTTCCGAGCCAGGCCCCGTGGCAAACAGCAGCGGAATCATGCCCAACGCGGTGATGACCGCCGTCATCAGCACAGGGCGCAAGCGGCGCTCGGTACCTAAACGCACCACCACATCCATGGCTTCGCCATCAAGCAAACGCTCGTTGAAGTGCGTGACCATCACCACCCCATTGAGCACCGCAATGCCTAACAGCGCGATGAAACCCACGGACGCAGGCACCGACAAATACTCGCCCGAGACAGCGAGTGCAACCACGCCACCGACCAACGCAAACGGGATGTTCAAAAAGATGATGCCCGCCTGAATGGCTGAACCAAAGGTGAAGACCAAGATGGTGAAGATGAGCACCATCGCCGCAGGAATGACCAAGCCCAAACGCGCTGCGGCACGTTGCTGGTTTTCAAACTGGCCACCCCACACAATGCGCACATCGCTGGGCAGCTTCAACGCCGCCACGGCTTTTTGGGCATCGCCCACAAAACCTGTCAAATCACGGCCATCGACTGACACCTGAATGCTGGTGAAACGCGCGCTTTGCTCGTGGTCCACACGGATGGGGCCATCGACCAAGCGGATGTCGGCCAGCGCACTGGCCGCCCACACGCGGCCATCGGGTGCGGCCAGCTGCAAGTTTTTGAACGCTTCAGGGCTTTGGCGCGTGGCCTCGTTGCCGCGCAAGGTGAGCGGCATGCGCACACCGTCTTGCAGCACATAGCCCAGCGATTCACCTTCCACTTGGTTTTTGAACGCTTGCTGCAAAGCCTCCACATTGAAACCGGCTTGGCCCATCGTGGTGCGGTTCAAGTTGACCGACACGTATTGCAAACCTTCGGCCTTGGGGGCGATGACTTCGGCAGCGCCGGGGATGGTGCGCACAACATCGGCAATGTGGTGGGCGGCTTCGTTCAAGCGGCCGAGGTCTGTGCCAAAAATTTTGATCGCCACATCGCCGCGTGTGCCGGTGAGCATTTCAGACACGCGCATTTCAATGGGCTGCGTGAAGCCATAGACCAAGCCCGGAAAACCCTCCAGCACCACGCGCAGCGCATCGACGATGTCGTCTTTGCTGCCACGCCATTCACTTTTGGGTTTGAGCACCAAGAAGGTGTCGGTCTCGTTCAAACCCATGGGGTCTAGCCCCAACTCGTCAGAGCCTGCACGTGCAACGATGGATTTGACCTCGGGCACGTTGTCCAAAATGGCTTGCTGCACGCGGGTGTCTATTTCCAGCGATGCCTCAAGAGAAATCGAAGGCAGCTTTTGCAGTTGCACCAAGATGTCCCCTTCGTCCAAGGTCGGCATGAAGGTTTTGCCAATGAAGCTATACAGCACCGCAGCCACCACCAACGAGGCCAGCGACACGCCATACAACCACTGCGGCTTGGCCCACACACGTTCACGCAAGCGCAAATACGCCGCCTGAATTTTTTGCATCACCACAGGCTCGTGTGCGCCCTCTTCCTTCAACACCAACGAGGCCAACGCCGGAATCACACTGAAAGCCAACACCAGCGACGATGCCAGCGCCAGGATAATGGTCACGGCCACAGGCGCAAAGAGTTTGCCTTCCAAGCCTTCAAGGCTCAGCAGCGGCAAAAACACCACGCAAATAATCAAGACGCCAGACGCCACCGGCTTGACCACTTGCCGCACGGCGCTCAACAAGATTTCGGTTGTCGACAAAGCGTGGCCGGCTGGGTGCGATGCAAAGGCGGTTTCAATGTTTTCCACCACCACCACCGCCGCATCCACCAACATGCCCAGTGCAATGGCCAAGCCCCCCAAGCTCATCAAGTTGGCGGTCAACCCAACACCACGCATGAGCATGAAGGTGCTGAGCAATGACAAGGGCAAGGCCACCGCCACCACCACGGCGGCACGCATGCCGCCCAAGAACACATACAAGGTGAGGCACACCAACACGGCCGCTTCAACCAACGCGTGAATCACCGTGTCTGCGGCACGCGTGACCAACTCGCCTCGGTTGTAAAAGGTTTTCACCGTCATGCCTTGGGGCAAGCGCGGCGCCATCTCAGCCAATTTGGCATCGACCGCCGTCACCAGTTGGCGCGCATTCACACCACGCATGCCCAACACCAAGCCCTCGACCGCTTCGCCTTGACCGTCATGGGTAACAGCACCGTAGCGTGTGAGTGCGCCATGCGTGACGGTGGCCACATCGTCAAGCTGCACCTGGGTGTTGCGCGTGGTGCTCAGGCGCACGGCACGCAAATCGTCCAGCGTTTTGACGGCCCCCTCTACGCGCACGACCAAGGCTTCTTCACCAGCCGTCAACCGACCTGCGCCATCGTTGCTGTTGTTGGTCAGCAAGGCTTGGCGCAGCTCGGCCATGCGCACACCCATGGCGGCCATCTTGGCGGTGTTGGGAATCACCTCAAAGGTTTGCACTTCACCCCCGAGCGAGTTGACTTCGGCCACACCGGGGATGGTGCGTAGCTCGGGGCGAATCACCCAGTCGAGCACACGGCGTTTTTCGGCCAAGCCGAAATCACCTTCGAGCGTGAACATGTACACCTCGCTCAGTGGCGTGGTGATGGGGGCCAAGCCACCGCTCACGCTGGCGGGCAAATCACGCATGACCGAACCCAAACGCTCAGACACTTGTTGGCGCGCCCAATACAAATCCACCCCTTCATCAAAGTCGATGGTGATGTCAGCAATGCCGTACTTGGAGATCGAGCGCACGATGCGCTTGTTGGGAATGCTCAGCAGCTCTTGCTCAATGGGTTTGACCACGCGCTGCTCCACCTCTTCGGGCGTCATGCCCGGAATTTTGAGAATGACTTTGGCCTGCGTGGGCGAAATATCGGGGAAGGCGTCAATCGGCAAATTGAGCCACGCATAGGTGCCTGCGATGCACAGCAAGCCCGCGCACGCCAGCGTGAGGCTGCGAAAACGCAGGCTCAGACGGATCAGGTGTTCAAACATCACTCGTCCTTTTGCAGCAAAGCACGCAAGGAAGCAATGCCGGTGACCGCCACTTTGCTCCCAGCAGGCAGTGCAACTTCGACCAACGACAAGTCGTCGGTGGACGACAGCACCGTCACGGCTTGCGCTTCAAAGCCTTTGTCATTCACCACAAACAACCAAGGCTTGCCGCGCCACTGGGTGACGGCGCGTGCAGGCACCAGCCATTGCGTATCGGGCTTGGCTGCGATGGCTTTGCCTTTGGCATGCACAGTGACTGACACCAACTCGCCCGCTTGCAAACTGCCGCGGCTCGTCACGGTGGCGCGTGCGCGGGCCGATTGGCTGGCATCCACGGCACGGCTGACGCCAATGATTTTGGCTTTGGCATGGCGCGAGGCAATGCTCACCTCGTCGCCGACTTGCAGCTGGGCGGCTTTGTCCGATGACAGTTGCACGTCGAGTTGCAACTGCGCGCTGTCCGCCAACTTGAACAACATCGCGCCGGCTTCGACGCGTTGGCCTACCGCGACAAAGGCCTCCGACACCGTGCCCGACAACGGCGCTTTGAGCGTGCCCGTGGCGTAGCCCGTGTTGGCATCAAAGCGCACGCCTGCGGCGGACAGCTCGGCCTCACGTGCGTGCAGTTGTGCTTGTGCGACTTCTTGTTTGGAGCGGCTCAGTTGCAAACGCACCGCTGGGATGATGCCTTCGTCAAACATGGCCTGGTCACGCTGCGCGGCGGCTGAGGCGTTTTTGTCATCGAGCGAGGCTTCGTTGAGCAACCGACGTGCGTCCCCCAACATCGGGCTGGTGAAATGGGCGAGCGCGGCACCGGCCTTGACCGTGTCACCCACGCCCACCAACAGGCGCGACACTTGGCCGGCATAGGGCGCAGACACCGTGAACTCTTTGCCTGGTGGCATCACGACCGTGGCACTGGCCAGCAATTGCCCGCCCGTGGAGGCCTGCACCGCGGCCACTTGCACACCTAAGCTGGCTTGTTGCTTGGCATTCAACGCCAACAGCAGAGGTGCGCTGGCGGCCACCTGTGCAGGCGCAAGGCCTTGCGCAAAGACAGTCAAAGCCACACTGGAAAGCGCCAACACCGAGGCGCCACGAATCAAAGAACCCAAACGAATGAACATCGCCAACTCCAAACATCAAACCACCGAAACCCCATGCACAGACGCGTGCATGGACGATCGAAACATCAAAGGTGGAGCGTTGGAGGCGCGTGCGCAGGCGGTGGCAAACCTAGCGCATAAGTGCAGGGCAAAAATTCAAGACTCGGACGTTGACGCCATTGAACGCAACAGCCGTACACAACAGCGGCAAACAGCACCAAGACCGTGGCCACAAAATCTGCCGAGGCATCGCCTTCTCTGTCTTGCAGGGTTTGACGGGCATACGATGTCGTCACCCCTATCGCGGCCGATTCCTCTTCTGTCTCTTGGCTCAGACTGGTTAAGTCAAAGTGATGGGCAGCACCTGTCGCTTGAGCAATGCCATCGACATGAAAACCCAACATGCGCGAGCTGCCGTAATGCGCATGCAAAAACGGCCCCAATGCCAACAAGACCATGAGCATGGCCATGAAAGGCAAGCAAAGTCGTTTGATGAGAAGGTTTTGTATTGGCACCACATGATCTTAAACGCCTTTGATGACGGCTGGATGAAGTAGCATGACTCGCCATGACCGTTCACGCTTTTTCCATTTCTGCACTGATCAACGCCATCAAGGCACGACCGAGGCTGTTGATCAGCATCGTCGTCGGGTTGCTGAGCGTTTCGGCCATCCCCGCCGATTGGCAATGGCCGCAGGTCACGCAGTGGACGATCGGATGGAATGTGGGCGCCCTGCTTTACCTAGGGCTCGCCATTCACATGATGTTTGGCAGCACACATGAACGCATGTGCAAACGTGCCGTGCGCGAGGACGATGGTCGGTTGGTTTTGTTGGCAATGGTGGTGATCTCGGCGCTGACTTGCTTGGCCGCCATCGTGGCAGAGCTCGTGATTGCCAAAGCCGCGCACAACAGTGCGCGCAATTGGCACATTGGATTGGCGACTTTGACTATTTTTTCATCTTGGGTGTTCACGCAAATCATGTTTGCACTGCATTACGCCCACGACTATTACTTGGCCGAAGCCACGAACAAAACGGGTGGCTTGAAATTTCCGGGCGACCACGCCCCCGACTATGGTGATTTTTTATATGCAGCCTGTGTGATCGGCACGTCGGGCCAACCGGCTGACGTGAGCTTTACCAGCCGAACCCAACGCCGCGTGGGTTTGCTGCACAGCGTGTTGTCCTTTTTCTTCAACACCGTGGTGGTGGCGTTGACCATCAACATCGCCTCTGGTCTTTTTTAAAGTCAGCGCAGATGTGCTGCGCAGGTTTTGAACTGCGTCAACGGCGTTTGCGTGGCTTTGCCTGAAGGCCCAAACTTCGACAAATCAATCACCACCGCGGGTTGCTTGTTCACCAGCGGAAACAAAAGACTCAGTTGTTTGTCGGCATCACTGATCCGCGTTTGCAGCTCGTTTTTGGGGGTGTCTTTGTACTGCGCGCACACGCTGTTTTTCTTGCAGCTGGTTTTGCGTTGGGCGAAATGACGAACACTGACGTCTTCCACCCCCAACTCAATGCGTGAAATTGAAAATGGTTTGACCTCTTTGCCCCCTGATGCGAGCTGATGGTTTTGCCCGATCACCGACAACACGAGGGGCTTACCCGCTTCACGCGTGGCAACCACAGACCCGGTGAACGCAAACTGCGTGAACTTTTTATTGAATTTGCTGGTGTAGACATGCATGAGCGTGAGCTGGCAACTGGGTTCTTTTTTGTTCTTGTTGTTTTCCTTGAATGCCATGCGTGAGGTGGCTCCTGAGATTTCAGGCAACTGTGCATGGCGTGCCGCATGCGTGGGCATCACCACCATCCAACCTAAAACGCAAGCCACGGTCCAAACCACAAGGTTTTTGGCCGGAGAGAACAGCCGCATCAATCTGCCGTGAAGATACCGCTGACGCTGTGCAATTGATCCAACGCCATACCGCAACCCAATGCCACACACGTGAGTGGATTTTCGGCAATCAACACGGGCAAGCCGGTTTCTTCGGAGATCAAACGATCCAAATCACGCAATAAGGCGCCACCGCCGGTCAGCATGATGCCGCGCTCGGCAATGTCTGAGCTGAGTTCAGGGGGCGTGCTCTCCAGCGCAATCTTGACGGTAGACACCAAGTTGTTGAGTGTGTCTGTCAAGGCTTCCAAAATCTCGGTGGAGCTGATGGTGAAACTTTGCGGCACGCCTTGGCTCAGGTTGCGCCCCGTGATTTCCATCTCCATCACTTCGCCTGTTGGAAATGCGCTGGCAATTTCTTTCTTGATGCGTTCGGCCGTTTGTTCACCAATGAGCATGCCAAAGTTACGGCGGATGTAGTTGACGATGGCTTCGTCAAACTTGTCACCGCCAATGCGCGCACTGTTTTTGTAAACCATGCCCCCCAAGGACACGATGCCCACTTCCGTGGTCCCCCCTCCAATATCGACCACCATCGAACCACAGGGCTCGGTCACGGGCAAGCCCGCGCCAATGGCTGCGGCCATCGGTTCTTCAATCAGGTACACCTCCGATGCGCCAGCACCCAACGCCGATTCACGAATCGCGCGGCGCTCCACTTGGGTTGAGCCACAAGGCACGCAAATCACAATGCGTGGGCTGGGCTTGAACAACATGTGCGGATGCGCCAGCTTGATGAAGTGCTTGAGCATCACCTCGGTCACGGTGAAGTCGGCAATCACGCCGTCTTTCATCGGACGAATGGCTTCGATGCCAGTGGGCACACGCCCCAGCATCGCTTTGGCTTCATTCCCCACGGCCAACACGGAGGTCTTGCCATTGAATTTGCCTTCTTTTTTAATGACCACCACCGAAGGCTCGTCTAGCACGATGCCATCTTCTTTGGTGTAGATCAAGGTATTGGCGGTGCCTAAATCAATGGCAATGTCGGTGGAGAAGAATTTGGTAAATCTAGAAAACAAAATAACCTCGCGTGAAGGAGTAATCGCGCGAAATTATCGGTAAATTAACAAAATTGATCCATACACCGCAAGGCGTATAAATCTTTGAATTGAAAGAAAAACTACTTAATTAGTGTGCAAATAAAAAGGGCGCCGTTGAGGCGCCCTTCAAAAACGGGGTTGGGATCAGGCTTTGACAGCGCGAAATCCTGAGTACATGCGTGAAGCTGGACGGCTGCGCTGCTCGGCTTCTTGCGCTAATTGTGCGCGGATGCGATCGAAAGTTGCCTTGATACCGGTCTTTTCGCAAGACACGATTTTGAAGCGGCGCTCCACGGCAACATTAGGCGATTCGATCTGAACAACTGATTTATCCAATTGAGGCTCCTGAGAACTTTGTAGAGAATCAACGCACCAGCTTTGCGTTTGGTGTACAAGTTTTTAAAAAAATATCGAAGCCGTACATAAGTCCTTGATTTACTTATAATTTTTCATTAACTTTTGCAATCAATGACTTTGAAAAACGCCGCATTCTTCCGTCTCAATCTAGGCCACAACACAAAAAACACGTTGATTTGGTGGGTACTGGGCGTCCATGTGCTGGCGTGGGTACTGGCGCATGGGATTGCAGACACCAACCTCGACAGCTACGCCGACATGCTTGAAAACTACGCATGGGGGCAGACATTGACATGGGGGAGCGCCAAGCACCCGCCGCTGTTTGCCTGGGTCACGGGCATTTGGTTTGCGATCTTTCCAACCACGGACACGGCCTACCACTTGCTGTCGTACCTCAACGTGGCCATCGGCTTGCTGGGGGTCTATCGCTTGGCACAGGCGATTGAGCGCTCGGACTTGGCGCTGCCGGCCGTGGTGTTGCTGTGCATGGCTTTTCCTTACAGCACCTTGGCTGTGAAATTCAATGCGAACGCCATTTTGCTCAGTGTGTGGCCGTGGGTCGCTGTGGCTTGGGTGCACAGCATTCGTGCGTCAGGCCACAAAGGTTTGGCTTGGTCTGCGGCGCTGGGCGTTTTGGCCGCGCTGGCCATGCTGGGGAAGTACTACAGCGGTGTGTTTTTGCTCGCGTTGTTTTTGGCGGCACTGGCATCAGACGCCGGTCGTGTGTGGTGCCTCACGCCTAAACCATGGCTGACTTTAGTGGTGTTCGGCCTGAGCTTGCTGCCACACATCCATTGGCTACAAGGACACGACTTTGTCACCCTGCACTATGTCAGCGAACAAGGCACAGAGGATGGTGTGAACTGGCGTTTGCTCAGCAAATTTGCCATTGCGCCCATCGGTTACTGGCTTGTCCCATGGCTGCTTTGCACCGCTTTGTTGACCCCTGAAAAAACATCGATTGGGCGCATGCTGTGCACATGGCCTGCACGCATGTGGCGCTCGTGGTGCCCGACGGGCTGGGGTGACAGTTTGTTTTGGTTTGCCATGCTGCCATGGGCCATCACACTGGTATTTGGCATCACAGGCTTTGTGGAGCTGTCTCTGCCTTGGGCCATCCCCATCGGTTACGGTTTTTCGTTGCTGTGGCTACGCAACCTCAGCCAAGACGAAGCAACAACCTGGCTTGTCACACAGCGCTTGCTCAAGTGCTTGGTGGCGTGGTTTGCCCTCGTGGTGCTGGTCAGTCCTTGGTACGCTTGGCATCAAGCCCAAGATGGCACAGAGAATCACTACCTCCCTAGGCGCGAAGCCGCCACGGTTGTGTTGCAAACATGGCATGACCGTCACCCAGATATACAACTGGAATGGGTCGGTGGCCAATGGGCTGAGAGTGCGCTACTGGCTTTTTATGGCGACCACACATTACGCGTGGTGCCCGAAGTGCCCGATCAATTTCCAGCCACCGTCAACCCTCTGCCCAACTGGCCCTCACGTGCAGGTTTGTTGCTTTGTCCTCGGGGATTGGTGAGCGAGCCCCTCGCGACCGATTGCCCAGAACGCATGCAAGCCTGGTTGCAATCTCAGGGGCAAAACGCGACCCCATTGACGATCACGGTCAAAAGCCAAGGCATGCGCTTTCCACTGGACATGCCATTCGCTTACACCGTCTTTGAATATTTACCAAAGAGCACGCAATAAAAAAAGCCACCCGAGGGTGGCTTTTTGATGGATAGCCCGTGATCAACGCACCACTGCAATTTGGTCGCGCTTGCCTGCTTTGAAGGTGTAAAGCGTGAGGGCACCGTTCTTGATGTCGCCTTTGGCATCAAATGCGATTGTCCCTGTCACCCCTTTGTAGCCTGCCGTCTTGGCCAATTCTGGCAAATACTTGGCAGGTTCTGTGGACTTCGCACGTTGCATGGCGTCGACCATCACATAAACGGCGTCATACACATAGGGCGAATACAGTTTCACATCGTCGTTGAAACGCTTCTTGAACTTGACGCCGAAGTCGTCCATGCCCTTTTTCAAAGCACCGTCAACGCCTCCGGCTTCAGCGCACACCACTTGACCATCGGCCAACGCATCACCAGCAAGCTTGACCAACTCGGTTGTGCAAATGCCATCGCCGCCCATGAATTTGGACTTGATGCCCAAAGATTTCATTTGCTTGAGCATGGGACCGCCCACCGCGTCCATACCGCCAAAGAAGATGATGTCTGGCTTCTTGCCCTTGAGTGTGGTCAAGATGGGCATGAAATCTGTGGCTTTGTCGGTGGTGAACTCGTGTGCCACCACATTGCCGCCGGCCACCTTGACCGCTTTTTCAAACTCCTCAGCCACCCCTTGACCATAGGCCGTGCGGTCATCGATGACCGCAATGGTTTTGCCTTTGAGCTCGTTCACCGCATAGCGTCCCAACAAGCCCCCCAAGCGCACATCGTCAGCCACCAAACGGAAGGCTGTTTTAAACCCTTGACGCGTGTATTTGGGATTGGTCGCCGAGGGGGAAATTTGAGGAATCCCAGCATCGCTGTAAATTTTGGAAGCCGGAATGGTGGTCCCCGAATTCAAGTGCCCAATCACACCGCTGACTTTGGCATCCACCAGCTTTTGCGCGGCGGCTGTGCCTTGTTTGGGATCAGACGCATCATCTTCTGCCACCAATTCAAACTTGATCTTCTTACCATTGATGTTCACGCCTTTGGCATTGAGCTCTTCAATGGCCAAGCGTGCGCCGTATTCGTTGTCTTTTCCCAAATGTGCAATGGCACCACTCAAAGGTGCCACATGGCCAATTCTCACCACTTGTTCTTGCGCCATGGCCACACTGCCAAGCGCGGTCAAGGTGGCAATAGCTGTCAATTTGAAAGAGAGATGCATGCAAGAGCTCCTAAAACATGAAAAACAAAAATCAAGCCGAAGTGTCCTTCAGCTTCAAATCATGACGCGTGATGGAATACCCGCGATCGGCATAGTGCTTCCAGCGTTGGCGCGCGTGCTGGCGGTCTTCGTCATCGAGGCTCACCACTTCGATGGTGCGCTCAAAGCGCTCATAGCCTGCAGCCACCTCAAGGCCCAAGTTCAGCAACACTTGATGATGCGGCAGTTCAGGGCCCCCTTCAATGTTGGCAGCCAACACCACAGGGGACGCCATCAGCTGCTCAGCGGGACTACCCGCGCGGCAATGCGCGACAAACTCCAGCGGAGAAAACGTCCACAACAAGGTGTCGAGCGCTTGCAGCGAGGCAGGCTCACCCGTGACCACCACACGCGCCCCACTGGCCACGGCCTTACGCAACAAGCGACAGGCATAGACCAATTTGTCAGGCGCGTTGAAATGGAAAGCGATTTCGGTCATTTCGCTTTGGCTGTACCCAACAAGTACTGGAGCAACAAGCCCACAGGTCGACCTGTGGCACCTTTGGCGGCACCGTTCTTCCATGCCGAGCCTGCGATATCCAAATGCGCCCATGGGTAGTCTTTGGCAAAACGCTGCAAGAACTTGGCAGCAGTGATCGACCCACCCTCACGCCCTGCCACGTTGGCCACATCGGCAAAGTTGGACTTGAGGCCTTCGGCGTACTCGTCGTCCAGAGGCAAGCGCCAGCATGGGTCCAGGGCAGCTTCGCCCGCCGCAAACAAGGCATTGGCCAACTCGTCTGAGGGCGAGAACAAACCACTGCGCACATGGCCCAGCGAAATCACGCATGCGCCAGTCAGTGTGGCAATGTCAATCACCGCACGGGGCTTGAATCGGGTGGCGTAGGTCAAAGCGTCACACAAGATCAGGCGGCCTTCGGCATCGGTGTTGAGCACCTCAATGGTTTGGCCACTCATGCTGGTGATCACATCACCGGGCTTCAACGCGGTGCCATCGGGCATGTTTTCGCAGGTCGGAATCAGGCCCACCACGTTGATCGCTGGTTTTAACTGCGCCAAGGCTTCAAACGTGCCCAACACGCTGGCGGCACCACACATGTCGAACTTCATCTCGTCCATGCCGGGACCCGGCTTGAGCGAGATACCACCCGTGTCAAACGTGATGCCTTTGCCCACCAACACCGTAGGTGCGACCGACTTGGCGGCACCGCTGTACTGCAACACGATGAAACGCAATGGCTCGACCGAACCACGCGCCACGGCGGCGAACGACCCCATGCCGAGCTTCTCAATCTCTTTGGGGCCGAGCACTTGGCAATGGATGCCCGCCTTTTTCCCCAAAGCCTTGGCCACATCGGCCAAATGCGTGGGCGTGGCGTGGTTGGCGGGACGGTTGCCCCATTCTTTGGCCAACGACACACCGGCGACTTGGGCGCGGGCGAGGTCAAACTCATGCTGAGCGGCTTTGGTTTTTTCAGCCGTGGGTAAAGCCAACACCACACGTTTCAAACCAGAGGCCTTGGCCGATGGTTTGGTGGCGGTGTACACGTAGCTGGTGTCCGCCACGGCTTGGGCAGCGGCTTGCAAGCGGTGTGCGCTGGCATCGGTCAAACACACGGTGATGTGAGCGGGCTTGGCCGATTTGAGCGAGGCCACGGCAGCCGTCACGGCTTGGCGCACCACGCGCGCACTGCCATCGCCACTAGACACCAACACCACACGCGAAGCTGTGACGCCTTGCGGGCGCCACACGCTCAACAACTTGGCGGGTGACTCATCCAAATCCCCGCTTTTGCGCGCCTCAGAAATAAGTTGCGCCAAAACGCTTTTGGCGGGCTTGTCCTTGGCAGATACCAAGATAATCAGCGCATCGGTTTTATGCGTGGCTGCTGCGTGTAAATCTAGGGTCTTGAGCTCGAAGTTCATAATTGGGTTTTTCCTCTGTCGCTGATGTTATTCCATTCCTCTATCCGTCATGAGCTGGCCCGCAGCTTCGGCGCCACTTTGGTGGTCCTCGTCACCATTGTGATGACCATCATGCTCATTCGCACCTTGGGCCAAGCTTCGCAAGGCAGCGTCAACCCTTCTGAAGTCAGCCTGGTGATGGGTTACACCATGCTTGGGCACTTACCCACCGTGCTGACCATGAGTTTGTTCATCGCCTCTGTGGGCACACTGTCACGCAACTACTTAGAAAGCGAAATGGTCATTTGGCTGGTCAGTGGCAAAGGCCTGCGCTCTTTCTTAACCCCGATGCTGCGATTTGCTTGGCCCATGCTGCTGGGCGTTGGGGTGTTGGTGCTGCTGGTATGGCCTTGGTCTAACCAACAAATCAGTGAACTCAAAGAACGCTTTGAACGACGCGGCGACTTAGAGCGCGTCTCGCCCGGACAGTTTCAAGAATCTGCCAATGGGTTGCGCGTGTTCTTTGTGGACAAAGACAGCGTGGAAAACAAAGAAGGAAAAAACGTTTTCATCTCGTCCACCGACCACGGCAAGCAAGCCATGACCTCGTCCAAAACAGGCCATATTGCATTCATTGACGACGATCGTTTTTTGATTTTGGACATCGGCCAACGCGTGGAACAAACCGTGGGGGAAGCGGAAATCAAAATCAGTGAGTTCAAAGTCTATGGCACGCGCATCGGGCAAGACGTCAAAGCCGCCGCCCTCGCACCAGCCAAAGCCACCAACACATGGACACTGATCCAACAACCCACGCCCAATAACTTGGGCGAGTTGGCTTGGCGTTTGGGCATGGCCATGGCCGCTTGGAATTTTGTTGTCATTGCCTTGGCCATTACCAGCGCCAACCACCGTGTGGGTCGTGGTGGAAACTTGGCATTGGCGCTGTTTATTTTTGTGGTGTATTACAACTTCATCAACCTGGGACAAGGTTGGATCAGCTTGGGCAAAGTGCAATTCATGCCCTTTTTGATTGCGCTGCACGGCGGCGTTTTATGCGCAGCCCTGCTTTGGCTCAGCGTGCGACATAACAACTGGAATTGGCGTCAGCTGTTGCGCACACCGCCTCCATCGGAGGCGCGTCCATGAAAACATTGCGTCGCCTGATTTATGGTGAAGTGCTGGTCGCGGTGGGCTTTGTCACGCTCGGCTTTTTAGGCTTGTTCTTTTTCTTTGATTTTGTAGACGAGCTCCAAGGCGTGGGTAAAAACAACGGGGCTTATCAGCTCAAGCACGCCCTCACCTATGTGCTGCTGCTGATCCCCAGTCACTTGTATGAATTGCTGCCGATCACTGTCTTGATTGGCACGATCTTTGTGATGGCGCGGTTGGCGCAAAGCTCAGAATTCACCATTCTGCGTACCAGCGGTCTGGGTCCTGTGTTGGCCTTGCGTAATTTGCTGGGACTGGGCTTGGCCTTTGTGGTGCTGACATTTGCCGTGGGTGATTACTTGTCCCCCCTCTGTGACCGCTACGGTCAACTGCTGAAGTCGCGCTACCTCGGACAAATCAAAGTGGGCTACACGGGTGCTTGGCTTCGCGAGCGTCAAGGCGACAAGAGTTATGCGGTGAATGTGGCCACCCTCACACCTGAGGGCAACCCCAGTGGCATTCGCATTTTTGAGTTCAACAAAGACGGCCAATGGGTTGCACTGATCAAAGCTCGCGATGGCTTGCTTGCCAACAACGACACATGGACACTGCAGCAAGTCGAACGCAACCAATTCACCCGAAATAAAACCAGCGAGTCCGTCCTGACGCGCACACACCTTGAGTCTGAAGCGTGGTCGACAAGCATCACTTCAGAAATGGTCTCGGTTGCTTTGCTCAAACCTGAACGGATGCGCACCGTCGATTTATTCCAGTACATCCGCCATTTGAGCGCCAACGGTCAAAGCACCCAGCGCTTTGAGATTGAATTTTGGAAAAAAGTGTTTTATCCGCTCAGTTGTTTGGTCATGGTCGTGCTGGCCTTGCCCTTTGCGTACTTGCATTTCCGCAGTGGCAACATTGCCAGTAACGTGTTTGGTGGCGTGCTGGCTGGCATTAGTTTTTTCTTGTTGAACAACGTGTTTGGCTACATCGGCAACATCAACAACTGGGCGCCTTGGTTTGCAGCGGCAGCGCCTGGCATGCTCTACTCACTCGCATCGCTGGCCGCTTTTGGTTGGTTGGTCATTCGCCAATAAGGTTTTATGCACGCCATTATTTTGTTTGCCCACGGCTCACGCGACCCGCAGTGGCACAAGCCCATCCAAGCGGTGGCCGAACGCATTGCACAGCGCTCGCCCAGCACGGTGGTACGTTGTGCCTACCTTGAGCTGACTGAGCCCGATTTACCCCATGTGGCCAACGCGCTGGTGGCCGAAGGCGCCACCAGCCTGTGCGTGGTGCCGATGTTCTTAGGTGTGGGCCGACATGCCCGCGAAGACTTGCCCGAGCTCATCACGGCGTTAAAGCACGCGCACCCAACCGTTGCCATCAACTGCCAGCCTGCCGTGGGTGAACAAAACGCCCTGCTCAACTTGCTCGCGGACATCGCTTTGGGCTCGGACCACAAACCCGAGAAGCAAAAGATATAAAGAATCGATTGGTTAGATGCCCAAGGCATAATGGGTGGCACATCACACCGCCACGCCATGAACTTGCACCAGTTTCGCTTCGTCCAAGAAGCCGTCCGCCGCAACCTCAACCTCACCGAGGTGGCCAAATCGCTCCACACCTCACAGCCCGGCGTGTCCAAAGCCATCATTGAACTCGAAGAAGAGTTGGGCATCGAAATCTTCTCGCGTCACGGCAAGCGCCTCAAACGGGTGACCGAGCCAGGCCAGCACGTGCTGCGCAGCATCGAAGTCATCTTGCGCGAAGTGGGCAACCTCAAGCGCATTGGCGAACAGTTCAGCGCCGAAGACAGCGGCACCTTGTCCATCGCCACCACCCACACCCAAGCACGCTACGTCCTGCCCGTGCCCGTGGCCAAGCTGCGCGAGACCTACCCCAATGTAAACATCAGCCTGCACCAAGGTGCCCCCGCACAAGTGGCGCAAATGGTGATGGACGAAGTGGCCGAAATTGGCATTGCCACCGAGTCGCTCTCGGAGTACCCCGAACTGGTCACCCTGCCCTGCTATGAGTGGGAACACATGCTGGTCATTCCCAAATCGCACCCGCTCGCGGGCAAAGTGCGCATCACGCTGGAAGACTTGGCCGCTGAACCCATCATCACCTACCACCCGTCGTTCACGGGCCGCACCCGCATTGACAAAGCCTTTGCCGCCAAGCACCTCACGCCACGCATCGCACTTGAAGCGATTGACTCCGACGTCATCAAAACCTATGTGCGTTTAGGTTTGGGCGTGGGCATCGTGGCTGAGATGGCCGTGAAAGACGGCTTGGACGATGACCTGGTGGCCCGCCCCGCCTCGCAGCTGTTTGGCAAAAACGTGGCGCGCATTGCCTTCAAACGCAGTGCCTACATTCGCCACTTTGTGTATGACTTTGCAGCCCTCTTGAGCGACCGCCTGGACCGCCACCTGATCATGAAGGCCCTCGATGGCCACCCCACTGATTTCAATATGTGAGCCCCGTGATGACCACACCGCACCTCGATACCAAATTCCCCAAAATCGGCACCACCATCTTCACGGTCATGTCGGCTTTGGCCACCGAAAAGAACGCTGTCAACCTCGGTCAAGGCTTCCCCGACTTTGACTGCGACCCCAAACTCGTGGCCTGCGTGAATGACGCCATGACCCACGGCCTCAACCAATACCCGCCCATGACGGGTGTGCCCGCGCTGCGCGAAGCTGTGGCCGACAAGATTGAGTCGCTCTACCAACACCGCTACGACCCCACCAGCGAGATCACCATCACGGCGGGCGCCACGCAAGCCATCCTCAGCATCATCTTGGCCGTGGTGCGTGCGGGGGACGAAGTCATCGTGCTTGAGCCCTGCTACGACAGCTACATCCCCAACATCGACATGGCGGGTGGCGTCGCCGTGCGCGTGCCATTGACCCCTGGCACTTTCCGTCCTGACTTCGACAAAATCTCGGCGGCCATCACCTCCAAAACGCGTGCCATCATCGTCAACAGCCCGCACAACCCCAGCGCCACCGTGTGGACGCGCGAGGAAATGCTCAAGCTGCAAGAGCTGCTGGCCCCCACCAACATCGTGCTCATCAGCGATGAGGTGTACGAACACATGGTCTACGCCCCGCTGCAACACCTGAGTGCCTCCAGCTTCCCCGGCTTGGCCGAGCGTGCATTCATCGTGTCGAGCTTTGGCAAAACCTTCCATGTCACGGGCTGGAAAATTGGCTATGTGGCTGCCCCTGGGGCCTACAGCGCCGAGTTCCGCAAGGTGCACCAGTTCAACGTGTTCACCGTCAACACCCCCGTGCAACATGGCTTGGCCGCGTTCCTGCAAGACCCACAACCCTACTTGCAACTGCCCGCCTTCTACGCCGCCAAGCGCGACCTGTTTCGCCAAGGCTTGGCTCAAACCAAGTTTGAGCTGTTGCCCTCCGAAGGCAGCTACTTTCAGTGTGTGCGCATCGACAAATTAGGTGTGCCAGAAAAAGACCTGAGCGAAGCCGAGTTCTGCAAATGGCTCACCTCTGAAATTGGCGTGGCCGCCATTCCCCTGTCGGCTTTTTACGCGGATGGGTTTGACCAACGCGTGGTGCGCTTTTGCTACGCCAAAAAGGATGAGACCTTGAAACTCGCCCTTGGCCGATTGGCCCGTTTGTGATGATGCAGCCATGAAAGTCATCGTCGTTGCAAACCCCAAAGGTGGCGCAGGCAAATCCACCTTGTCCACCAACATTGCAGGCTACTTTGCCAGCCAAGGCCACCGCGTCATGTTGGGTGACGCCGACACGCAACAGTCATCCAGACTCTGGCTGCAACAACGCGCTGAAGCACTACCCAAAATTTCCACTTGGGAATACGAGGCCGACCTCGTTCTCACGGCCAAGCCCCCCCAAGGCACCACCCATGTGGTGATTGACACCCCGGGTGGCATTCATGGCTGGCGGTTGAAAGAAGTGATTCTGCGCGCCGACAAAGTCATCGTGCCAGTGATGCCCAGCATCTTCGACATGCACGCCACGCAAGACTTTTTGAAACAACTGGTCAACATCACCAAAGACATCCCCACCGATTTGCGTGTCATTGGCAATCGTGTGGATGCCCGCACCATCTCGGCATCGAACCTGCGTCAATTTGTCGAATCCCTCGATGTGCAAGTCCTCAGCTATTTGCGAGACACCCAGTACTACTTGCACATGGCTGCGCATGGCTTGTCTTTGTTTGACATCACGCGATCTAAAGTGCAAAAAGACTTGGAACAGTGGCAACCCATTTGCGAATGGCTTGACCAAGACTAAACCTTCACCGCGCACACATGACCGCCATCCCTCGTCGCCTTTTGTTAACCCTCTTGGCTAGCGCAGCACTGCCCATAGATGCAGGCGCGCAAACCACACATGCCAGCAAAAAATCAGGACATTTGGTCATCATTGGTGGCGCAGAAGACCGCCAACAAGACCGTGTCATCCTGCGCAAATTTCTAGAGCTCAGCGGCGGCCCCAGCGCCAAGTTGCGCTTCATCACGGCAGCCAGCGGTGTCCCCGATGTGGTATGGGCCAGCTACCAAGCTGTGTTCAAAGATTTAGGTGCGCTCGACTGCGAGGTGGTGCCAATGCTGACACGCGAAGACGCGTCCAAACCCGACGTGGTCAGCCAAATCGCCGATGCCGATGGCATCTTCATCACCGGGGGTGACCAAACACGACTCATGGCTTGCTTGTGGGAGTCACCTGCTTTTCAGGCGCTGCACCGCGCATTCTTTCTAAACGGCTCCTGTGTCGGTGGTACCAGTGCTGGGGCGGCTGTCATGTCACGCCACATGCTCGCACTTGGCACGCCCACTCCCTCACCGCAAAAAGACACCGTATCCACCGACATTGGGTTAGGCTTTGTGGCCAACGCCATCGTCGATCAACACTTCTCACAGCGTCACCGCTTGAGCCGCTTGCTCTCAGCCCTCGCCCAACGCCCTGACTTGCTCGGCGTGGGCATTGACGAAGACACCGCACTCATCATTGAGCCGAATCAATTCGTAGAAGTCGTAGGCAAAGGCTCCGTCACCTTGGTCGATCCGCGCCGTTTGCGCACCAACCGCGAAACCATCGACGACGGCGAAAAACTCGAAATGCTAGGCCTGCAACTGCACCTACTCCCTGCAGGCAAACGCTATGTGAGACCAACAGGCAAAAACCGCAAACCGACCACACCGTTTGGTGAAGCACTTGAGTTGCTCACCAAGCCTGGGCCGATGCGGGGGTAAAGCGACTGCGTCTCATTAAAAAATGACTCCCCAAAAAATCTACATTTTTCTCGCAGTAGCACTTGCGGTTAGCTATGCACTAGGTCGTTTTCACGCACGCTATCAAACTTCGGCATTTCAAAACAAAGGAGAGGCACTTGTCACACGTGCAATTCAATCGAATTTTGCTCCGCCAAGCTATCACCTGTTGAATCATGTCACTTTGAAATTAGCAGATGGAACCACACAAATCGATCATGTCTTGGTATCTCGATTTGGCGTGTTCGTTATTGAAACAAAAAACTTCAACGGGTGGATATTTGCAAACGCTAAGCAAGCAACTTGGACTCAGGTTTTGTTCCACAAAAAATTTAAATTTCAAAACCCAATTTTTCAGAACATGCGACATGTTCAAGCTGTCGCAAACTCACTCGATTTTTTGCCTCCAACAGCCATCAAGCCCTTGGTAGTTTTTACAGGCGACGCCAAATTCAAAACTGAAACTCCATCTGAGGTTTTCACAATCAACACGCTCGTTGAACACATCAAGCACCACACCGAAGAAATCATCTCCTTAAATCGAATGCAGTTTTGTGTTGGTCGACTTGAGACTACACGTCTAGAAATCAGCGGCCAAACTGATATCGAGCATGTGGAAAGCTTAAGGCGTCGACACGGAAACAAGAACTAATCGACGTAGACGATCAATAACTCAACTGCTGCCAAGCCTTGTCCAGCCGCTTCACACTCACCGGCTGGGGCGTGCGCAGCTCTTGCGCGAAAAAGCTCACACGCAGCTCTTCCAGCAGCCATCTGAACTCTTGCATGCGGGCATCGGTCACACCTTTGCGTTCGGCCACAAGGCGCCAATACTTTTGCTCCAGCGGTTTGAGCTCGGCCAGCTTGGTGGCGTCACGTGCCGCATCGGCACGCAGCTTGTCGAGGCGCAACACCACGGCTTTGAGGTAACGCGCAAAGTGCTGCAACTGCGTGTAAGGCGTCTCGGTGATGAAGCGTTTGCCCACCAAGCGTTGCAACTGCTGGGCGGCGTCGGCCACGCTGTCGGGGCTGGTTTTGGTGTCTTTCACTTTGCGGCTGGCGGCTGCAAATTCAGTCAATACCGTCCCTGCTAAGCGGGCCACTTCGTTGGCAATCAGTGTTAACCGACCACGGCCCTCGTCGAGGCGGCGTTTGAAATCGGCTTCGGTGGTGGGCAGCGGGTCGAGCAAGAAAGCGCGGTCCAGCGCGACGTCGAGTATTTGTTGCTTGAGTTCATCTGAGGTGCCCAGACTCATATAGGCCACCGACATTTTTTGCAGATCGGGCAAATTCTTCTCCAGATACTTGAGCGCATCTTTGATTTGCATGGCAAACAAGCGGCGCAAGCCCGCACGGTGTTTGGTCGCAGCCACCTCAGGCTCGTCAAACACTTCAATGCACACCGCATCACCCACATCCACCAACGCTGGAAAACCAATGAGGGTTTGTTTGCCTTTGGTGATTTCCATTAACTCGGGAAGTTCACCAAACGTCCAACTGGTGTAGCGCTGATCCGCAGGAGAAGAAGCAGCAGAACGCGCAACAGACGCAGCGCCAGCCGAAGGCGTTGAGCGATGCGGGGCAGCGGGTGACGATTTCTGTAAAGCATGAGGAGCCCGCTGCCCCGCATCGTTCAACGCTGCTGCATCGTCAACGCCAAGACCAGCGCCAGAACCCGACAGAGTGCCCACCCCCTTCAAAGCCGCCAACGCCTGAAACGCCCCCCGCGCCTGACTGCCCAACTCGGCTTTCAAAGCACCCAAGTTACGCCCATGTCCCAACTGCCGTCCATGCTCATCCACCACGCGGAAGTTCATGAACAAATGCGGCGGCAACATGTCGAGTTTGAAGTCGGCGCGCTTGACGTCGACTTGCGTGGCATCGCGCACCATCTTGAGCAAGGCATCCACCAAAGAGCCAGAACCAAACACCGTATCTGCAGACAACGCCTCCGTCAAACGCGCCGCGCTCTCAGGCAACGGGACCAAACGTGAGCGTGGTTTTTGGTGCAACGTTTTCAGCAACGCATGCACTTTTTGATTCAGCATGCCCGGCACCAGCCACTCGGCACGCTCTTCGCTCACTTGGTTCAACACAAACAGCGGCACGGTCACGGTCAAACCGTCTTTGGCGTCACCGGGTTCGTGCAGGTAATCGGCCGTGCAATCGACACCGCCCAAGCGCAACGTTTTGGGAAACGCTTGCGTGGTGATGCCCGCTGCTTGGTGGCGCATCAGCTCTTCACGGCTCAGGCACAAGAGCTTGGGTTGGCGTTTCACTTCTTCGCTGTACCAGTGCTCTAGCGTGACCAAGCTGCACACATCGGCGGGCAGCTGTTGGTCGTAAAACGCATAAATCAGCGCGTCGTCCACCAGCACGTCTTGGCGACGCGATTTGTGCTCCAGTTCTTCCACTTGCGCAATGAGCTTTTGGTTGGCTGCGAGAAACGGCAGCTTGGTGTCGAGCTCGCCCGCCACCAGCGCTTCGCGAATGAAGATTTCGCGTGCGCCCACCATGTCCACTTTGCTATAGCTCACACGGCGGCCGTTGTAGACCACCAAGCCATACAAGGTGGCGCGCTCCAGCGCTTTGACCTCGCCTGCTTTCTTTTCCCAATGTGGGTCGAGCAATTGTTTTTTCAGCAGATGGCCGCCCACCTGCTCTAGCCACTGCGGCTCCATGGCCGCAATGCCACGGCCAAACAAGCGCGTGGTCTCCACCAACTCGGCCACCACAATCCAGCGCCCCGGCTTTTTGCGCAAGTGCGCACCGGGGTGGCGGTAAAACTTGATGCCTCGTGCGCCCAAATACGCCTCGTAGTCTTCGAGCTTGCAGCCCACGTTGCCCAACAAACCCGCCAACATCGACAGATGCAGTTGCTCGTAGCTGGCTGGCAAGGTGTTGATGCGCCACTTGTGTTCGGTCACCACGGTCAACAGCTGGGTGTGCGTGTCGCGCCATTCGCGCACGCGGCGCACGTTGATGAAGTTTTGGCGCAGCAAGGCTTCGTATTGGCGGTTGCTCAGCTTGTGCTCTGTGGGCACGCCCGTCATGCCCACCTTCACGGCGCTCTGCTTGCTTTGCGGTTGCTTCACCGCAATCTGCTGCTTCATGCTGGCTGGCACATGCGGCTTGCCGCCACGCGAGTTTTCCAGCCACTTCCACAGGTTGAGGTAGCCGCTGAACTCGCTGCGGTCGTCGTCAAACTTGGCGTGGGCTTGGTCGGCCGCAGCTTGCGCTTCCATCGGGCGGTCACGCACGTCTTGCACGCTCAAGGCGGAAGCAATGATGAGCACTTCGTCCAAGGCGTTGCGCTCACGCGCTTCCAAAATCATGCGGCCCACACGGGGGTCAAGCGGCAGCTTGGACAACTCGCGACCCACATGGGTCAGCTCGTTGTCGTCGTCCACTGCGCCAAGTTCACTCAGCAGTTGGTAACCATCGGCAATGGCTTTGGGGCGCGGCGCTTCGAGGAACGGGAACTGCTCCACGTTGCCCAAGTGCAACGACTTCATGCGCAAGATGACACCTGCAAGCGAGCTGCGCAAAATTTCGGGGTCGGTGAACTTGGTTCGACCGTTGAAATCCACCTCGTCGTACAGACGAATGCAAATGCCGTTGGCCACACGGCCGCAACGGCCCGCGCGCTGGTTGGCCGCGGCTTGGCTGATGGGCTCGACCATCAGCTGCTCCACTTTGCTGCGCCAGCTGTAACGCTTCACGCGTGCGGTGCCTGCATCAATCACGTAGCGAATGCCAGGCACCGTCAATGAGGTTTCGGCCACGTTGGTGGCCAGCACAATGCGGCGGCCGCTGTGGCTGTCAAACACACGGTCTTGCTCGGCTTGCGACAAGCGGGCAAACAGCGGCAGCACATCGGCGCCGCGCAGCACAGGGCTGTGGCTCAAGTGCGCACGCAAGTGGTCTGCCGCTTCACGGATTTCGCGCTCACCCGGCAAGAACACCAAGATGTCGCCTTGTTGTGATGGATTACCCCACAGCTCATCCACGCCGTCGGCAATGGCGTTGTTGAGGTCGTAGTCGCGCTTTTCTTCAAACGGGCGATAGCGCATCTCCACAGGGAAGGTGCGGCCCGACACCATCAAGACTGGCGCAGGCCCCTTGGCAGACGCAAAGTGCTGCGCAAAGCGGTCGGCATCAATCGTGGCCGAGGTGACGATGATTTTGAGGTCGGGCCTGCGCGGCAAGATTTCGCGCAAGTAGCCCAGCAGGAAGTCGATGTTCAGGCTGCGCTCGTGGGCCTCGTCAATGATGAGGGTGTCGTAGGCTTTGAGCAGCGGGTCGTTTTGCGTTTCGGCCAGCAAGATGCCGTCGGTCATCAGCTTGACCGAGGCGTCTTTGCTCAAGCGGTCTTGGAAACGCACCTTGTAGCCCACCACCTCGCCCAGCGGAGTTTTGAGCTCTTCGGCAATGCGCTTGGCCACCGAACTGGCGGCAATGCGGCGCGGCTGGGTGTGGCCAATGATCTGTTTACGCTGTCCAGGCTTGGGGCTAGGGCCTAATTCGCGTCCCAATCCTCGCCCCAAAGCGAGGGCCATCTTGGGCAGCTGTGTGGTTTTGCCCGAGCCCGTTTCACCACACACGATGACCACTTGGTGCGCCTGCATGGCCGCCATGATTTCCTCACGTCTGGCCGAGACGGGCAACGATTCTGGGAATTCAATCTGGAAGGGAACGGGCGTAGACAAAACAGGCACTGACTTGATGGACAATTCGCAATTATCCCCGTCCGGCCCCCACCGAGAACGCTCCACCACTTACCCGCCACAAACCAGCCCACATGTCCGCCGTTTTTGACTTCACCTTTGTGCCTTGGTTCCGTTCGGTGGCACCCTACATCCACATGCACCGCGGCAAGACCTTTGTGGTTGGCATCGCGGGCGAGGCCATTGCCGCCGGCAAGCTGCCCAACTTGGCGCAAGACTTGGCGCTCATCCAAAGCATGGGCGTGCGCATTGTGTTGGTGCATGGCTTTCGCCCACAGGTGAACGAACAACTGGCCGCCAAAGGCCATGTGCCGCACTACTCACACGGCATGCGCATCACCGACGGTGTGGCCCTCGACTGTGCGCAAGAAGCGGCAGGCCAACTGCGCTTTGAAATTGAAGCCGCATTCAGCCAAGCCCTGCCCAACACACCCATGGCCGGTGCCACGGTGCGCGTGATTTCAGGCAACTTCATCACCGCCCGCCCGGTGGGCATCTTGGATGGGGTGGACTTCCAACACTCGGGCCTGGTGCGCAAGGTGGACGTGGCGGGCATCACCCAAACCCTCGCCTCGGGGTCGATGGTGCTCATCTCTCCCTTTGGCTTCTCACCCACGGGCGAAGCGTTCAACCTGACCATGGAAGAAGTGGCCACCTCCGTGGCCACCGCACTGCAAGCGGACAAGCTGATTTTTGTCACCGAAACACCCGGCATTCGCATTCGCCCACAGGAACCCGCGAGCGATGACAACCCGATTGACACGGAGCTACCGTTGGATGTGGCCAAGCAATTGTTGGCCACCCTGCCCCACACCACCAACCCCTCCGACATTGCGTTTTACTTGCAGCATTGCGTGAAAGCGTGTGAGACAGGCGTGGAGCGCAGCCACATCCTGCCATTCGCGGTGGATGGTTCGTTGCTGCTGGAGGTGTACATGCATGACGGCATCGGCACCATGGTGGTGGACGAAAAGTTAGAAGAACTGCGCGAAGCCACGCACGAAGACGTGGGCGGTATCTTGCAACTGATTGAACCGTTTGAAAAAGACGGTACTTTGGTCAAACGTGACCGCAATGAAATTGAACGCGATGTGGGCCAATACACCGTCATTGAGCATGACGGCGTCATCTTTGCCTGCGCGGCGCTCTACCCTTACCCCGAAGCCCAAACCGCGGAGATGGCCGCACTCACCGTGTCACCGCAGTCGCAAGGCCAAGGTGATGGCGAGAAGGTGCTCAAACGCATCGAACAACGCGCCCGCAACAAAGGCCTCAAGAGCATTTTTGTGTTGACCACACGCACCAAGCACTGGTTCTTGAAACGCGGCTTTGTGCAGGTCGACCCCGACTGGTTGCCCGAAGCGCGCAAGCGCAAATACAACTGGGACCGCAAGAGCTTGGTCTTGGTGAAGAAGGTGTCATAAAAAAAACGGGGCGAATCACA
>Ga0228700_1000670_pt1 | contig 27896 bp, 25 predicted proteins | sample McNCre317_Aug_MG_FD_178019 | JGI IMG/M metagenome (GOLD analysis project Ga0228700, IMG submission 178019) | Freshwater microbial communities from McNutts Creek, Athens, Georgia, United States - 3-17_Aug_MG | ecosystem: Environmental > Aquatic > Freshwater > Creek | place: USA: Georgia...
AAATGATCGAAATGAAGGGTGTCGTGACCGAGGTCTTGCCCGACTCTCGCTACCGCGTCACCCTGGAAAACGGTCACTCATTGATCGCATACACCGCCGGCAAAATGCGCCTGCACCGCATCCGCATCATCGAAGGCGACAAGGTCACGGTTGAACTGTCGCCTTACGACATGAACAAAGCCCGTGTGACCTTCCGTCACATCGAAGGCAAGGCCCCAGGCGGCCCAGCCGTTAAGCGTCGTTTCTAACCGGACCGCCACGCGGTCAATTTGGCGTGTACCTGCCCCCGCAGTTCAAGGCCAAAGATGAGGCTCATGCGCTCGCACTCATGCGGGCGCATCCGTTTGCAAACCTCATCAGTGTGGACGACGATGGTTTTCCATGCGTCACACACATCCCCCTTCATTTGACCCACCAAAATGGCCAGCACATGTTGTTGGGCCACTGTGCCAAAGCCAACCCACACTGGCGTTACTTGCAAGCGCGCCCCCAAGCATTGGTGACGTTCATGGGCCCACAGGCCTATATGTCGCCCAAGGTGTACCCTGATCTCACACGTGTGCCCACGTGGAGCTATTTGGCGGTGCATGCCAAAGTCGAGGCTCAATTGGTCGAAGAACCGCAGACCAAAGACCGCTTGCTCAAGCAACTCATTGCTGACCACGAGCCGCCTTATGCCGCGCAGTGGCGTGGTTTGGGTGAAGACTACCAACACAAGATGCTCAGCGCCATCGTGGCGTTCGAGCTGCGCATCACCGAGCTGGAATGCAAGCTCAAACTTAACCAGCACCGACCCGAATCCCATGCCGCCATGCATGCTGCGTATGCACAGGGCAGCCCTGATGAACAAGCTTTGGCCCAGTGGATGGTCAAGCTTGGCATGGTTCAACCATGACGCATTCGCCAGAAGATATTGGCTTCATGAAGCTGGCCCTGCGCCAAGCCCAAGCCGCCGCCGATGCAGGCGAAGTTCCGGTGGGGGCGGTGGTGGTGAGGGCAGGGCAGGTGATGGCCTCGGCCCACAATGCGCCACTGGCCAGCCATGACCCCACGGCGCATGCCGAAGTTAACGCCATGCGTGCGGCGGCCCAAGCACTGGGCAATTACCGGTTGGACGACTGCACTTTGTATGTGACGTTAGAGCCTTGCGCCATGTGCAGCGGTGCGGCGCTGCATGCACGTTTCAAGCGCGTGGTGTTTGGTGCGACCGAGCCTAAAACAGGTGCTGCGGGCTCGGTGCTCAATCTGTTTGCACACGCACAACTCAACCACCACACCCAAGTGACGGGCGGCGTGCTGGCCGACGAATGCGCACAAGTGCTGCAAGGTTTTTTTGAACAACGCCGCGCGCAACAGCAACTCGACAAAGTGCCTTTGCGTGACGATGCCTTGCGCACACCTGAGAGCGCGTTGACGGGGCTGGATGTGCCGCATGCCATGTCGCGTTTCACAGCAGCGTTGCCCGCTTTAGAAGGCTTGCGTTTGCATTGGTTTGACAACCGACCAGACGGACAGGTTGCCCCCCATGTTTACTTGCACGGGATCGATGGCTGGAGCGCGCAATACACGGCGCAGTTGCAATCGTCAGCGCCTGTGATTGCATTGGACTTGCCTGGCTTTGGCTTGTCTGACAAGCCCAAAAAAGTCGCCTCCCATCGCATCGCTTGGCACGCCCAAGTGCTGCACGAGTGGTTGACCCGTATGCAACCCGCGCCTGTGGCCTTGCACGCACCGCGTGTGATGGCCCCTCTCTTGACCAAGTTGGCGTTGCCGATTCATTGGGTGGACACGCCAACGCTGCCTGCGACCTTGCGCGATGCACCGTATCCCGACCGTGGCCACATGGCCGGTCCTCGTGCCTTGAGCACCTTGCTGGCTGCGCCTGCACCCACGCCCCCCCCGAAACGAAGTTAACCATGCCCAACGCCACACCCCCCATCGGTTACGAAGTGAAGTTTCAGAGGGTCGGTGTCGGAGGCGGGGCTGATTTGCAGATTCGCTCGTTGCTCGACAAGCAACAGTTTTACGACCCCTTAGGTTTGGCATTGGAGGCCGGTATTTCATCGGCCACATGGCCATTGTTTGGTTTGGTGTGGCCCTCCGCACAAAAGTTGGCAGACCTGATGCAGACCTGGGAACTCAAAGACAAACGCGTGCTCGAAGTCGGGTGTGGTTTGGGGCTGGCCAGCTTGGTCGTGCATCGCCGCGAGGGCAACATCACGGCCAGCGATTGCCACCCGCTGACGGAGACCTTTCTCAAAGCCAATGTGTTGCTGAACGAATTGCCACCGCTGCATTACGAAACAGGCAATTGGGGCAGGGTGAACAAAGGGCTGGGCGCGTTTGATTTGCTCATCGCCAGCGATGTGCTGTACGAGCGCAGCCATCCAGCGCAGTTGTCTGGCTTTATCCAAGAACACGCCGCAGAAGGCGCGGAAGTGCTCATCGTGGACCCCAACCGTGGCAACCGCAGCGCGTTTCATCGCGACATGGCGAACATGGGTTTTGGGGTGACAGAGATCATCATGAATGAACCGCTGCAAGACCTGAGTGCGTACCGCGGTCGTTTGTTGCATTACAAGCGCGGCTGAGTTTTGAGGCCTCTTGAATTTGCCGCGACAATGGAACTATGGCTCATATTTACATCTATTCCCCCAGCGGCGCGGTGCGCGACAAAGCAGCTTTCAAACGAGGCGTTGCCCGCCTGAAAAAACTCGGCCATGAGGTTGAGATGGATGCAGATGCCCTCCGCAGTCACACCCGTTTTGCGGGGGACGATGCCACCCGTTTAGCGGCCATCCACCGCGCTGCAGACAGCGGTGCGGATGTGGCCTTGATTTCACGTGGGGGCTACGGGCTGACACGCATCTTGCCCGGCATCAAATACAAACAAGTGGCCAAAGCGATTGCCAAAGGCACACAGTTTGTCGGTTTGAGCGACTTCACGGCTTTTCAAAATGCCCTGCTGGCGAAAACTGGCGCCCTCACTTGGGCAGGCCCTGCGTTGGGCGAAGACTTTGGCGCAGAGCAACCGGACGACATCATGGAAGCCTGTTTTGACGACATGGTCAGCGGGCAGGGCGAGGGTGCGGGTTGGCATTTCTCCGCCGCATGTGCCAGCGCTAATGCCAAACGCCGTCCAGGCGTTTGGGCACATGATGCGGTGCTGTGGGGTGGTAACTTGGCGGTGTTGGTGTCGTTGCTCGACACGCCCTATTTCCCGCAGATTAAAAATGGTGTGTTGTTCTTAGAAGATGTGGGTGAGCATCCATACCGCATTGAACGCATGCTCACGCAGTTGTTGCATGCAGGTGTGTTGGCGCAGCAAAAAGCGATTGTGTTGGGTCAATTCACCAACTACAAACTCACACCACACGACAAAGGCTTCAAACTGCAAAGTGTGGTTGATTGGTTGCGTACACAAATCAAAGCGCCGGTGCTGACCGATTTGCCGTTTGGTCACGTGCCAACCAAGCTGTGTTTGCCTGTGGGCCAAAAGATTGATTTGGTCGTGGAAGGTCGCGATGCTTTGTTGCTTTGGGCGCATACAGACCATTAATTTGGCCTTAGTTAAATTTGATACGATGTATATTATGTAAAGTTAAAGAGGCAGCGAAAACCGCATCACTCTGCTGTTCGCGTCACCTCTACTTAGGTGGAGTATCTTCTACGATCGGATTTTGAATGAACCAAGACTCTGTGAAAGCGCGAATATAAAACGCGCTTTGCTGGCGGTCTTTGCTCAGTGCGATGTCAAGCGCTGATGCATTGTTGTTGTTCACCAATGTCGGGTCGGCACCTTCTTCTAAAAGTAGTTTCACAGCCAACGGGGATGCTGATGCCGCGGCCATCATCAATGGTGTGCTGCCATCGGCTGCTTCGCTGTCGATATAAGCATCGTGCTCCATCAACAAACGCATCATTTGACGGTGCCCTCGTGTCGCGGCGTAATGCAATGGCGTCCATTCGGGTTTGTTCACATCGGCACCACGTTCAATGAGCACATGAGCGAGTGCCAGCTGGTTGTTGATTGCCGCGAGCATCAATGCTGTTTCGCCGTGCGGATTGCTTGCATTGACATTTGTCAGTGGGTATTGCGCGAGCAACAAAGCGGACTTCGGTGATGGCGACTGAATGGCCATCAAAAGCCCGGGCACACCTTTTTCATTGGGCGTGTTTGGATCAAAGCCACGCGACAACAGCTTTTCAATGACCTCTGGCTGATCAAATGTGACGGCAGCCATGAAGTCATCATAAGACCCTGCATTGGAAAAAGAATATCCAATAAAAACATATAGATATAAAAAATACTTAAAGTATTTTCTCATTTCAAAACACCGCTGAAAAGTTGGTCAAAATTGCGACTGGTCACTTCAGCCACCGCATCGACAGACATGCCTTTGATCTCTGCAATTTGCTTAGCCACAAACGGCACATAAGACGGATTGTTGGTCTTGCCACGGTGCGGCACAGGGGCCAAATACGGGCTGTCGGTCTCAATCAAGATGCGGTCCATGGGCACAAATTGGGCAACATCGCGCAAATCTTGGGCATTTTTGAAGGTCAAGATGCCCGAAAACGAGATGTACAGACCGAGGTCCAAGCCCGCACGCGCCACATCGGCCGTTTCGGTGAAGCAGTGAAACACGCCGCCTGCACTGCCTGCTGAGCCATCTTCGCCCTGCTCTTTCAAAATCGCCACGGTGTCTGCGGATGAACTGCGGGTATGAATGACCAAAGGCAGTTGGGTTTGCTGCGCGGCTTGGATGTGGATGCGAAAGCGGTTGCGCTGCCATTCCATGTCAGCCACGGTGCGCTCGCCCAAACGGTAATAGTCCAGGCCTGTCTCGCCAATGCCCACCACTTTGGGCAGTTGGGCGCGGGTGAGCAAGTCATCCAGCGTGGGTTCTTGCACGCCTTCGTTGTCGGGGTGCACGCCCACGGTGGCCCAGAAGTTGTCAAACTGCGTGGCTAAGCCGTGGACTTCGGAGAAACGTTCCAGCGTGGTGCTGATCACCAAAGCCCGCGTGACTTGGGCTTTGGCCATGTCGTCACGGATGGTGTGGATGTTTTCAATCAGCTCTGGAAAATTCAGGTGACAGTGAGAATCGGTGAACATGGTTTTCTTTTAATCTTTGGCGCGCAACGCCGTTTGCGCACGCGCCACCAAAGCCTCAAACATCAAGCCCGCGTTGTACGGGTGTTCGGAGGTGCGGGCCGCATCCATCAGGTCTTTGGACCATTGGGTGAGCGAATTGACAGTGCCAGCAGCCGGTAAATCCGCCGCCATGAAAAACCGTGGCTCGCCCCCCGTTCGCAACGCCAACAAGTCGTGACACAGCTTTTGCAGCATGGCAATGGCTTGCGATGGCGTGGCATCCGACACCGCGCCCACATCCCCGCGCAACACAGCTTTGGGCAAGCCCGCCCAAATGGCGGCTTTGAGGCCTGCATGGGCCAGGCCGAGTGCGTCTTCAGGGCGCCCGCCCGCCGCGCGCAGCAACACGGCCGCATCTGCGGCTGGGACGCCTTGGGTCTGCAACCAGTTCAACGCCTCGGCTTCGGTGGGCCAGACCATGGTGTGGGTTTGGCAGCGGCTGCGGATGGTGGGCAGCAGCTGATGGGCCGCTTCGCTGGCCAGCACAAAGCGGCATTCGCCTGGTGGCTCTTCCAGCGTTTTGAGGATGGTGTTGGCCGTCACATGGTTCATGCGCTCGGCGGGATAGACAAACACCACTTTGGTCGAGCCGCCTGAACGGGTTTGCTGGCTGAAGGCCACCATGTCACGTGCTGCTTCGACGCGAATTTCTTTGCTGGGCTTGCGCTTTTTGTCGTCGAGGTCTTTTTGGGTTTTCTCGTCCAAGGGCCAGCTCAGCTCTAACGCCAAGGTTTCAGGCATCAGCGTGCACAGGTCGGCATGGGTGCGTACATCTACGGCGTGGCAGCTGCGGCATTGGTAACAAGCCCCCTGCTTCGTGGGCGCTTCGCACAGCCAAGCGCGGGCCAGTTCTAAACCCAGCGTGTATTGACCCAGGCCCGATGGGCCTTGCAGCAGCCAAGCGTGGCCGCGTCGCTCTAACAACGTGGTGAGCTGGCCTTGCAGCCATGGGCTTAGTACGGGCCTCGCTTGGGGTGTGTTGGTTTCGGTCATGCCGCGCTGGATGTCAATTCGCGCTCAACCAGCCGCGCTGCACAAAGTTCTGGTGCAGTTGTTGCCACACGGCTTCACGGGTTTGGGCGGCGTCTAGGCGCACAAAGCGTGGCGCATCGGCTTGGGCGCGAGCGGCATAGCCGTCAGACACTTTTTGGAAGAATTCAACCGGCTGCGCCTCAAAGCGGTCGGGGACGCGGGCTCCCGCCAGACGCACGGCCGCGATGGCGGGGTCGAGTTCAAACCACACGGTCACATCGGGTTGGCGCAAGCCGCTTGGGGTCTCTTGCACCCAGGCTTCGAGCTGTTGCAGCACGCCCAAATCAAACCCACGGCCACTGCCTTGGTAGGCAAAGGTGGCATCGGTGAAGCGGTCACACAACACCACGTCGCCACGCGCCAAAGCGGGTTCAATCACGTTGTGCAAATGGTCGCGGCGGGCGGCGAATATCAGCAGTGCTTCGGTCAGCGCATCCATCGCGTCGTGCAGCACCATCTCGCGCAGCTTCTCGGCCAAAGGCGTGCCGCCGGGCTCGCGGGTGAGCGTGACTTGGCGCCCCTGCGCTTTGAACGCGGCAGCCAAGCCATCGATGTGCGTGGACTTGCCTGCGCCGTCGATGCCTTCAAAACTGATGAACAGACCTGTTGTTGTCATAGCCCGCTATTTTGCCTGTTGGCGTTGGTAGCGATTCACCGCGGCGTTGTGTTCTTCCAGCGTGGCGCTGAAGTAGCTCGTGCCATCTCCCTTGGCCACAAAGTACAACGCATTGCTGGGTGCGGGTTGCACAGCGGCTTTGAGCGCGTTGCGCCCGGGCATGGCGATGGGCGTAGGCGGCAGGCCTTTGCGGGTGTAGGTGTTCCAAGGGTGGTCGGTGCGCAGATCGGCGCGTCGAAGGTTGCCATCGAAGTTGTCGAACATGCCGTAAATCACCGTGGGGTCGGTTTGCAGCGGCATGCCCACGGCCAAACGGTTGTGAAACACACGGCTGATGGTGGTGCGGTCACTCTCGCGGCCAGTTTCTTTTTCAACGATGCTGGCCAAGATGAGCGCTTCATCGATGGTTTTGATTTGAATGTCCGATTGGCGTTGGCCCCATGCGGCGGCCAGTTGTTTGGTCATGGCATTGGCAGCGCGTTGCATCACATGCAGCTCAGAGGTGCCTTTGCCATAGGTGTAGGTGTCGGGGAAAAATCGGCCTTCAGGGGCCACACCCGGCATACCCAACTTGGCCATGAGCTCGTCCTCGCTCAGGTCTTGGGTGTCGTGTTTGAGGCCGTCGGCCTTGGCCAGTGCGGCGCGGAATTGGCGAAACGTCCAGCCGTCAATCAGGCTGATGGCTTTGAGGCTTTCTTCACCACGGGTGAGTTTGCGCAGCAAATCAAGTGGCGTGTTGCCTTGGCTGAGCTCGTAGCTGCCCGCGCGTAGCTTGCGCGACTGGCCACTGGCACGGAAAAACGCATACAGCACCACGGGGGGGACATCCACCCCTGCATCGGCCACAGCTTGGGCAATACCGCGCACAGGGGTTTGGGGCTCGATCGACAAGTCCACGGTGGGCGTGGGGAGTGACAAGGGAGCCAACACCCACCAGCCAGAAGCCGCTGACAGCAACAGGGTCAGACTCAACACCGTCCAAAAGATTCGCTTGATGAGCCGCATCACAACCCTATGTCCAATCACGTTAATCAAGCGCGCATGATAATTCACCCTATGTCACAGACTCCCTTTGCCACTTCCGCGCCTTTCAACGGCATTGCGCCCCTGCCCCACCTCGGCATCATCCGCGCTGCGGGCGCAGACGCCGCCAGCTTTTTGCACAACCAGCTCACCAACGATGTGCTGCTGATGAAAGCAGGCCAATGCCGCTTGGCCGCGTTTTGCAATGCCAAGGGCCGCATGCAAGCGAGCTTTGTGGTTTACAAACGTTCCGCCGAAGAAGTGCTGCTGATTGGTCGCAAAGATTTGATGGCCCAAACCGTCAAACGTTTGTCGATGTTTGTGCTGCGCGCCAAAGCCAAGCTGAGCGATGCCACCGATGAATTTCAGTTGCTGGGGTTGGCTGGTGATGCAGCGCTGGCTGCATTGAACGGCTCGACGGTTGAGCCTTGGCAACGCCACGCAGCAGGTGCTGCCGATGTGCTGACCCTCTACCCTGCCCTAGGCCAAGCACGTGCGTTTTGGCTTGCGCCCAACGAAATCGCTGCCCCCACAGGCCCAGCCCTCAGTGCTGACCTGTGGCAAGTGGGCGAAGTGATGAGCGGCATTGCATGGGTGGAACTCGCGACCTTTGAAGCCTTTGTGCCGCAAATGCTCAATTACGAATCGGTCGACGGCGTGAACTTCAAAAAAGGCTGCTATCCCGGCCAAGAGGTGGTGGCTCGCAGCCAGTTCCGTGGCACCTTGAAGCGCCGCGCGTTCATTGTGCAAAGTGCCGTGGCGATGAGCACAGGTCAAGAGGTTTTTTCGAGCTTAGACGCCACACAGCCTTGCGGTCTGGTGGCGCAGTCGGCCAGTGACGGGATGAGCCATGTGGCGGTGGTTGAGCTGCAACTCAGTGCCACTGAAAACAGCAGCTTGCATTTAGGGACGGCAGATGGCCCTGTGCTGCACCTGCTGCCACTGCCTTATGCGCTGCGAGACGATATCTAAGCGCTCAAACCAAAGCCAACCGCATCTCCACATGCGGGATGCCCACCTCGTCAAATGGTTCGCCCGCCACCACAAACCCGTGGGCGGCATAAAACCCTTGCGCCGTGCGTTGGGCACTCAGGCGTACTTCTTTGTGATCCCGTTCGCGTGCGCAGCGAATCAAGGCCTGTAACAACCTTGCGCCATAGCCCCGCCCTCGAGCCTCTTTCAGCACCGCCATGCGCCCGACTTTGGCCACACTGGCAGAGGGTTGCAGCAAGCGTGCATTGCCCAGTGCTTGGCCATTCAGATCAAACAACACGGCGTGCAAAGCGCTGGCGTCCTCCGTATCCCATTCGTCCTCAGGCGCAATGCCTTGCTCTTGCACAAATACGGCGGTGCGCACTGTTTGCGCCGCGTTTTGCATCAAAGGCCATTCGCCCATTTCGATGTAGGTCATCGCCAGCATCTCATTCACCAAACGCGTGTCGCAAAGCGCGTGCTGCATCTAGGTGCGCGGTCAGTGCTTCGGGAATCACGCGGCCCATTTGGATGAAGCTGTGCACCACCCCCTTGTAAATTTCTAAGTCCACAGGCACGCCACTCAAGCGCAGATGGTCTGCGTAGGCGATGCCTTCGTCCACGATGGGGTCGCATTCAGCCAGGCCCAACCAGGCGGGGGCGACGCCTGCCACATCCGCCAACATGGGCGAAAAACGTGGGTTTTGGCGGTCTTCAAGATTGGGCACGTAGTGGCCGTAAAAGTAGTCAATGCTGGCTTTTTCCAACAAGAAACCTTTTTCAAACGTGTGCGCCGAATCCAAATACTCGGGTGAGCAGCCGGGGTAGAACATGAGTTGCAGCTTCAGGTCAATGCCTGCATCACGTGCGGCAATGGCGGTCGACGCAGTCAACGTGCCGCCTGCGCTGTCCCCACCGATGGCGATGCGTGTGGCGTCTAGGCCTAAGCTGCTGGCGTTGGCGACGAGCCATTGCAGCGCATCCAACGCGTCGTTGTGAGCGGTGGGGAATGTGTGTTCAGGCGCAAGCCGATAGTCCAGCGACACCACGGCACAGTGCGCCAAATGCGCCAAGTGTTTGCACAACGCCTCGTGTGTCTCAGGGCTACCCACGGTGAAACCACCACCGTGAAAGTACAACAACACCGGCAAATTGGGCTTGGCGTGCTCGGCCCACAGCTTGGCGCGCAGCGTCGTCCCATCACGGGCGGGGATGTGCAGCGTGTCGTCACGCGCCATCTTGTGTGCATTGATTTCTAGCACACCTGCACCGAGTGCGAACGCTTGTTTGGCTTGCTCAGGGGTCAGCAGCGCCATGGGCGGGCGGCCTGCTTTGGCAATGGCGTGCAGCACATCGCGCATGGCAGGGGTCAGCAGGCTTTGCGGGTTACGTGGGTGACTCATCGGTGTTTGCTTTTGGAGATTGGGCTTTTATAGTGTGCCATGGCTCAAATTCTTTACCTCACCCACATCCAGATTGACTTCGGCGTGCTCGCGACCCTGGGGGCCGAATGCGAAAAGGCCAACATCAAACGCCCACTCATCGTGACCGATCCAGGCGTGAAAGCCGTGGGCATTTTGCAAAATGCACTGGATGCGTTGCAAGGCCATCACGGTATTGAACAGGTGGCGGTGTTTGACCAAACCCCTTCTAACCCCACCGAGGCCGCGGTGCGTGCTGCGGTGGCGGTGTACCACGCCCATCGGTGCGATGGCTTGATTGCCGTGGGCGGCGGTTCTTCCATCGACTGCGCCAAAGGTGTGGCCATTGCGGCCACCCATGAAGGTCCACTCAAAACCTACGCCACCATTGAGGGCGGCTCGCTCAAGATCACCCCTGCGGTGTCGCCCATCATTGCCGTGCCCACCACGGCGGGTACAGGTAGCGAAGTGGCGCGTGGTGCCATCGTCATCGTGGACGACGGGCGCAAGCTGGGGTTTCACTCGTGGCACTTGGTGCCCAAAGCGGCCCTGCTTGACCCTGAACTCACCCTGGGTTTGCCCCCTGCCCTCACTGCAGCCACCGGCATGGACGCGATTGCCCACTGCATGGAAACTTTCATGGCGGCCCCGTTCAACCCACCTGCCGATGGCATAGCCCTGGACGGCCTCACACGCGGCTGGGCGCACATCGAACGCGCCACGAAGGATGGCCAAGACCGCGATGCCCGTTTGAACATGATGAGCGCCTCCATGCAAGGCGCGATGGCGTTTCAAAAAGGTTTGGGCTGTGTGCATTCGCTCAGCCACAGCTTGGGCGGCGTGAACCCCCGTTTGCACCACGGTACTTTGAACGCGATGTTTTTGCCTGCCGTGGTGCGCTTCAATGCTGAAGCAGCGTCGGTTCAGAAAGAGCGTCGCATGGAACGCATGGCCTATGCGATGGGTTTGGGCGAAATCCCTCACCGACTCGAAGCCGCGGAGGCCATTGCCCAAGCCATCACCGCCATGAATGCCCGTTTGGGCTTGCCCAAAGGTTTGGCCGAGATGGGCGTGGAGACCGCGTGGTTTGACAGCATCATCGACGGTGCCATGGCCGACCACTGCCACAAGACCAACCCACGCTTGGCCACCGCGCAGGAATACCGCGAGATGCTGCAAGCAGCGATGTGATGGTGGTTTGACGCCTAAAGGCGCTGCACAGAAGCCATGTTGGGATGGGCGACCCAATCGGCAAACTCTTGCGCCAACTGTTCACTCGCACGCACCGCTTCTTTCCAAACCTTCACCCGCCCCTCAAAGTCCGAGGCATAGCTCACAAAGTCGCTGCGGTCAGGCAGTTTGCCGTTGGGCAAGGTCTTGACCCACTCGGGGTTGGGGGCCAAGACGATGGTGTTGTCTAAAAACGAAGTCGATTTGTGTCGCCACTTCAAGGCTTTGTCCAGCCAGCCTGGCACCACCGCTTGTTGAAAGTGCGGGTAAAGAACCAATGGACTTTTGGCCAAGCCGTTGTAGTTGAGGTGTAAGTGGTAGTCGGTGATGCCTCCATCCCAATACGCGCCAGTGGGGGCATCAGGGATGTCGTGCACAGCTTGCAACACAAACGGGATGGAACAACTGGCTTGCAGCGCAGCCATGAAATTACGCTCGTTCAGCGCCATGTGCTGGGTGGCAAAGTCTGCTGCATCAAACGGCAGCTCGCCACGGCTAGAAAACACCACGCGCTCTAGCCACGCCCCCATGGCGCGGCGCTGCACGGCGTTGCACAGGTAGGCACCTGCGTAGCCCAAAGGCGTGAGCAACGGGTGCTCGTGGTGCAGGATGTGTTTGCCACGCGAGGTCACCACATGCAGGCGATAGCGCGGGTTGTTCAGCACTTCGCTGACATGACCGCCATAAAACGCTTGCAGGGTTTGGCTGAACTCGTCACTCACCTGCTGGGCGCTGGGGCGCTTTTGGCCCTCGGGTACTTTGTACGCTTGGTGGATGTAGTCGTGCGACAGGCGCTCAAAGCCTTGCACGGGGTTGTCCAAACACGCCGTGGCCATGCGCCATGCACCAATGGATGCGCCCACGAGGTCGATAGGCTGTGTGCTTTGGGGCAACCACTCGCCAAACAAAAAGCGGTCCAGTGGCCCGAGGATCAGCCCTTTAGGCCCACCCGCCGCAGCGGGGATGACGCCGATGTACTCAGGTCTCAAGCCATTGGCCTCGATGTGGGCCAAGGCTTTGGGGCCAGCGTAGATGTGCAGGGCTTTCAACGCGCGGCCTTGGGCTTACTTTTTCAAACCCTGCAGCTTGGCAAATGCACTCGCCATGGCCGAGCCCGCTGCCGCTTGCGGTGGTGCGGTGTAGCCACTGCTGTAGCTGCCGCCGCCACCTGATCCACTTCTTTGACGGTTATCACGACCAGCGTGCTCAAAGCGGTTGTCGCGTGGAGCGTCGCGTTTGGCAGGTGCGCCATCCATCTTCATGGTCAGGCTGATGCGTTTGCGGGCCACGTCCACTTCGAGCACCTTGACCTTGATGATGTCGCCCGTCTTCACCACTTCGCGTGCGTCGGTGATGAACTTGTTGCTGAGTTGACTGACGTGAATCAGGCCGTCTTGGTGCACGCCGAGGTCCACGAACGCGCCAAAGGCGGCCACGTTGCTGACCGTGCCTTCGAGCACCATGTCGACCTTGAGGTCTTTGATGTCTTCCACGCCGTCTTGCAGTTTGGCCACTTTGAAATCAGGGCGCGGGTCGCGGCCTGGCTTTTCGAGTTCGCTCAAGATGTCTTTGACGGTGATGACGCCCACGGTGTCATTGGCAAACAGCTCGGGCTTCAAAGTTTTGAGCATGTCAGCGCGGCCCATCAGTTCGGCCACAGGCTTGCCCGTTTGCGCCATGATGCGCTCGATCACGGGGTAGGTTTCGGGGTGCACCGCCGTCATGTCCAGCGGGTTGTCACCGTCGCGGATGCGCAAGAAGCCTGCGCTTTGCTCAAAGGTTTTGGCACCAAGGCCAGTGACCTTGAGCAACTGCTGGCGGTTGGCAAACGCGCCATTGGCTTCGCGCCAACGCACCACGGCTTTGGCGGTGGTGGTCGAGAGGCCCGACACGCGGGTGAGCAAGGGCACGCTGGCGGTGTTGAGGTCCACCCCCACTTTGTTCACGCAATCTTCCACCACGGCTTCAAGGGTGCGGGCCAATTCGCTTTGGTTCACATCGTGTTGGTACTGGCCAACGCCGATGGATTTGGGGTCAATCTTCACCAACTCGGCCAAGGGGTCTTGCAAGCGGCGCGCAATGCTGGCGGCGCCGCGCAGGCTCACGTCCACATCGGGCATCTCTTGGCTAGCGTACTCACTGGCGCTGTACACCGACGCGCCGGCTTCGCTGACCACCACTTTGTCGATCACCTTGCTGGCGTCGTGTTTGGCCATGAGTTTGATCAGCTCACCCGCCAGCTTGTCGGTCTCGCGGCTGGCTGTGCCGTTGCCAATGGCAATCAGGTTCACGCCGTGTTTCTCAGCCAGCTTGGCCAAGGTGTAGAGCGAGCCATCCCAGTCTTTGCGGGGTTCGTGGGGGTAAACAGTTGAGGTTTCCACCAACTTGCCCGTGGCATCGACCACGGCCACTTTCACGCCAGTGCGAATGCCTGGGTCCAGGCCCATCACCACGCGGGGGCCAGCGGGGGCGGCCAGCAACAAATCGCGCAGGTTGTCGGCAAACACCTTGATGGCCACCTTTTCGGCTTCTTCACGCAATCGAGTGAACAAGTCGCGCTCGGTGGAGAGGCTGAGCTTGACACGCCAAGTCCACGCCACGCATTTGCGCATCAGGTCGTCCCCTGCCCGGCTTGAATGGCTCCAGCCCAAATGCAAAGCAATCTTGCCTTCGGCCAAGCTGGGTTTGCCGGGTTCAGGCTCAACGGGAAGAACCAATTTAGCGTCGAGCATTTCTAGCGCTCGGCCACGAAACACAGCCAAGGCGCGGTGCGAGGGCACGCGGCCAATGGGTTCGTCGTAGTCAAAGTAGTCACGAAACTTCGCCACGTCGGGGTTGTTTTCGTCTTTGCCAGCCGCCAATTTGCTGCGGAACAAACCTTCGGCCCACAGCCATTCGCGCAAGGATTGCACGAGTGCGGCGTCTTCGGCCCAGCGCTCGCTCAACAGGTCGCGTACACCGTCGAGCACGGCAGCCACGGTGGTGAAGTCGGCCCCTTCAATCTTGCCGGCGGGCAAGATGAACGCTTCGGCTTCCACATTGGGGTTGAGCGTGGGGTCAGCAAACAGCTTGTCGGCCAACGGCTCCAAGCCGGCTTCTTTGGCAATCATGCCCTTGGTGCGGCGCTTGGGCTTGAACGGCAAGTAAATGTCTTCCAGTTCTTGCTTGGTGGGCGCAGCTTCGATGGCAGCCAGCAGTTCGGGCGTGAGCTTGCCTTGTTCTTGAATGCTTTTGATCACGGCTGCGCGGCGGTCTTCCAGCTCGCGCAAGTAGCTCAGGCGCGCTTCGAGTTCACGCAGCTGAATGTCGTCCAAGCCGCCGGTCACCTCTTTGCGGTAACGGGCAATGAAAGGCACGGTGGCGCCACCGTCGAGTAGATCCACGGCAGAGCGCACTTGAGCTTCGGAAATCTTGATTTCGTCCGCCAGTTGGCGGGTAATTTTTTGCATGTTTGAAGGAAGGCTGTTTTGTCAAAGCGGACAATTTTAGGGGTTGCGGTATGCCAAGGCGGCGCCATTCGTCGCGCAGCGATGTAAGCCGTCTTGGCATACCGCAACCCCTAGCCAACGAGGGGAAGTTAATCCGTCGACACCTCATGCAACTCAGTTGGCGCAGCATCGCGCTTGACGTACTTGAAAGTCGCCGTCGCATGCGCACACACATTGCCTTGCGCGTCCAACAACGTACCCTCACAAAACGCCATGCTGCCCGTGCGGTGCATCAGCCGGCCCTTACCTGTGAGCTCGCCTTTCGCGGGCTGCATGAACGAGGTTTTCATCTCAATCGTCACCACTCCCATGCCTTTGTCCACACTGCGCGCGGCACTGGCAAGGGTGACGTCTAAGAACGTCATCACAGCCCCGCCGTGCGTCACATTGAACGAGTTCATGTGCTCAGGCTCAGGGGTGTAACGCAGCTCGGAATAACCGTCGTCAAAGAACACCATCTCAAAACCCAGATGGTCAACAAACGGGATGTAAGCGCCAAAGCTTTCTTGCATGGTGTTCTCCTTTGAAAATTAAAGAACCTCGAAGATACCAGCAGCGCCCATGCCACCGCCAATGCACATGGTCACGCACACGCGTTTGGCACCGCGGCGTTTGCCTTCAATCAGCGCATGACCGACCAAACGTTGGCCGCTCACGCCATAAGGGTGGCCCACCGCAATGGCGCCGCCGTTGACGTTGAGGCGGTCATCGGGAATGCCCAGTTTGTCGCGGCAGTACAGCACCTGCACCGCAAAGGCTTCGTTGAGTTCCCACAGGTCAATGTCGCCCACGCTCAGGCCCAAACGCTGGAGCACTTTGGGCACCGCGTAGACGGGGCCAATGCCCATTTCATCAGGCTCACAGCCGGCCACGGCAAAGCCGAGAAAGCGGCCCAAAGGTTTGAGGCCGCGTTTGCTGGCCAGTTCTTCGCTCATCACCACGCAAGCGCCTGCGCCGTCTGAAAACTGGCTGGCGTTACCGGCGGAAATCAGCCCACCGGGCATGGCCGATTTGAGGTTGGCCAAGGCTTCGGCTGTGGAGCCTTCGCGGATGCCCTCGTCTTTGCTGACCGTGACTTGCTTGGTCATCAAGCCCATCACTTTGTCGGCAATCCCAGCTTTGACGGTGATGGCCGCAATTTCTACGTCAAACAAGCCCGCCGACTGCGCCGCAAAAGCGCGTTGTTGGCTGAGGGCCCCGTATTCGTCCATGGCCTCGCGACCAATGTTGTAGCGCTTGGCCACGTTCTCGGCGGTTTGCAGCATGTTCCAGTAAATCTCAGGCTTCTTTTTGTTGAGCGCCAAGTCCATCAGCATGTGTTGGTTCATCTCTTGTTGCACACAAGAAATGCTTTCCACACCACCGGCCACATACACATCGCCCTCGCCCGCAATGATGCGCTGGGCCGCAGTGGCAATGGTTTGCAAACCCGAGGAGCAAAAACGGTTGATGGTCATGCCCGACACCGACACCGGGCAATCGGCCATGAGCGCAATTTGGCGGGCAATGTTGGTGCCGGTTGCGCCTTCGGGCAAGGCGCAACCCATGATGACGTCATCCACCTCGGCGGCTTCAATGCCGGCGCGTGCGATGGCGTGTTTGACGACGTGACCACCCAAGGTCGCACCGTGGGTCATGTTGAAAGAACCCTTCCAGCTTTTGGCAAGCGGTGTGCGGGCGGTAGAGACGATGACAGCGTTGGTCATAGATATTCCTTAATTCTGTGTTCAGTTGAAGGTCTTGCCTTCGGCTGCGAGCTTGGCGAGCAAGGGGGCGGGCTGCCAAAACTCGGCGTCATCGTGGGGGTTGGTGGCAAAGCGCTGCATGGCTTGCACCACGTTGAACAGGCCCAGTTCGTCGGCGTAGTTCATGGGGCCGCCACGGAAAATGGGGAAGCCGTAGCCGCTGATGTAAACCATGTCGATGTCGCTGGCCTTGCTGGCAATGCCTTCTTCCAAAATGTGCGCGGCCTCATTCACCAAGGCAAAGTTGAGGCGCTGCACGATTTCTTCGTCGCTGATTTTGCGTGGCTTGATACCGAGCGATTCGCGGTGTTTGGCAATCATGGCCTCGACGTCTTTGTTGGGGATCGCGTCGCGTTTGCCGGGTTTGTAGTCGTACCAACCCGCGCCTGTTTTTTGGCCGAAGCGTCCTTGTTCGCACAACAGGTCTGCGGTTTTGCTGTAACGGCGTTTGGGGTTTTCTGCGTATTGACGTTTGCGAATGGCCCAGCCAATGTCGTTGCCCGCCAAGTCGCTCATGCGGAATGGGCCCATGGCCCAGCCAAATTTCTCAATGGCGCGGTCCACCTGCGCGGGGGTGCAACCTTCGTCCAGCAAGAAGCCAGCTTGGCGGCCGTATTGGTCAATCATGCGGTTGCCAATGAAGCCATCGCACACGCCCGAGAGTACCGCGATTTTTTTGATTTTCTTGGCCACATCCATCGCCGTGGCCAGCACGTCTTTGGCGGTGTCTTTGCCACGCACCACTTCGAGTAGCTTCATCACGTTGGCGGGGCTGAAGAAGTGCAAGCCCACCACGTCCTGGGGACGCTGGGTGAAGTGGGCGATTTTGTTGAGGTCCAAGGTGGAGGTGTTGGACGCCAAAATCGCACCGGGCTTCATCACCGCATCGAGTTGTTTGAACACCGCTTCTTTGACGCCCATGTCTTCAAACACGGCTTCAATCACGAGGTCGGCGTCTTTGATGTCGTCGTAGCTCAGCGTGGTGCTGAGCAACGCCATACGTTGGGCGGCCTTGTCTGCTTTGAGCTTGCCTTTTTTGACACGGTCTTCGTAGTTCTTCTTGATCGTGGCCACGCCACGGTCCAAGGCTTCTTGCTTGGTTTCCAGCATCTTGACCGCAATGCCTGCGTTCAAGAAGTTCATCGCAATGCCGCCTCCCATGGTGCCCGCGCCAATGACGGCGACGAGCTTGATGTCACGCACCAGCGTGTCGCTGGGCACATCGGCAATTTTGCTGGCCGCACGTTGGGCACCAAACAAGTGGCGCAAGGCGCGGCTCTCAGGCGTCCACATGAGGTTGATGAACTGCTCGCGCTCGTACATCATGCCGTCGTCAAATTTCTTCTTGGTGGCCATCTCCACCGCGTCTACCGCTTTGGGTGGCGCGGGGTAGTTTTTGGCCATGCCTTTGACCATGTTGCGGGCAAACTGAAAGTACGCATCGCCTTGGGGGTGTTTGCACGGCAGGTCGCGCACTTTGGGCAGCGGGCGCACATTGGCCACTTCACGGGCATAGGCTATGGCCTCGTCCATCAGGCTTTGCGACGACATGGCCATTTGGTCAAACAGCTTTTGGCCGGGCAACATGCTGAGCATGTCGCTCTTGATGGCCTCTCCGCTCACAATCATGTTCAACGCAGGCTCCACGCCCAAAGCGCGTGGCAAACGCTGCGTGCCGCCGGCCCCTGGGATGAGGCCCAATTTCACCTCTGGCATGCTGATGCTGGTATCAGGTGCGCACACGCGGTAGTGGCACCCCAATGCCAGCTCCAAGCCGCCGCCCATCACCACGGTGTGCATGGCCGCGACCACGGGCTTGCTGCAGTTTTCTACGCAAGCAATCACGCTCAACAAATTAGGTTCTTGGAAGGCTTTGGGCGAACCAAACTCGCGCACATCCGCACCACCCGAAAACGCTTTGCCGTGGCCCGTGATGACCACGGCTTTGACGGCTGCATCGGCTTGCGCTTGAGCAATGCCTGCCACCAACGCACGGCGTGTCTCAAGCCCCATGCCATTGACGGGCGGGTTGTTCAAGGTGATCACGGCCACATCGCCGTGTACTTGGTAGTCTGCACTCATTGCATTTCCTTATGAAAACTGATGGGGTGGGTCAGGCGCTTGGCAGCTTGTAGTCTTTGAGCTGTTCGCGCAATTTGGTTTTGAGCATCTTGCCGGTGGCACCGAGCGGAATGGCATCGACAAACACCACGTCGTCTGGGATTTGCCACTTGGCAGTTTTGCCTTCGTAGAAGGCCAAGAGTTCTTCGCGGCTCACGTGTGCGTCGGGTTTTTTCACCACGGCCACAATGGGGCGTTCGTCCCACTTGGGGTGAGGCACGCCAATGCACGCGGCCATCGCCACGGCGGGGTGTGCCACGGCGATGTTTTCAATGTCAATCGAGCTGATCCACTCGCCGCCCGACTTGATGACGTCTTTGCTGCGGTCGGTGATTTGCATGAACCCATCGGCATCGATGGTGGCCACGTCGCCCGTGGGGAACCAGCGTTGGCCGTCTTTGTCGGTGACCAAGGGATCGCCCTCGCCCTTGTAGTAATTGGCCACCACCCAGGGGCCTTTGACCAGCAAGTCGCCATAGGCTTTGCCATCGTGGGGCTGCTCGTCACCCGCGTCGTTGACGATCTTCATGTCCACGCCATAAATGGCGCGCCCCTGCTTCATCAGCAATTTCATTTGCTGATCTTTGGGCAGCTTGAGGTGTTTGTTTTTCAAGGTGCACAAGGTGCCCAAAGGGCTGAGCTCGGTCATGCCCCACGCGTGCAAGACCTCGACACCGTAGTCGTCACGGAAAGCATCAATCATGGCGGGTGGGCAAGCCGAACCGCCAATCACGGTGCGCTTCAAGGTGGAGAACTTCAAGCCATGGGGCTTCATGTGTCCGAGCAACATTTGCCAAACCGTGGGCACGCCAGCGGCGTAAGTGACACCTTCGTTTTCGATCATCTCGTAGACCGATTTGCCATCCATGCCCGGGCCTGGAAACACCAGCTTGGCGCCTGTGAGCGCGGCGCTGTAGGGAATGCCCCACGCGTTGACGTGGAACATGGGCACCACCGGCAAGATGGCGTCACGCGCGGAGATGCACATCACATCGGGCAACGCAGCGGCATAGGCATGCAAGGTGGTGGAGCGGTGGCTGTACAGCGCGGCTTTGGGGTTGCCCGTGGTGCCGCTGGTGTAGCACATGCTTGAGGCGGTGTTTTCGTCAAACACGGGCCAAGGGTAAGTGGTGCTTTGGTTGCCAATCCACGCTTCGTAGCTGATGAGGTTGGGTATGCCGCTGTCGGCGGGCAGCTTGTCCGCATCGCACATCGCCACCCAATGTTTGACCGTGGGGCATTTGCTGTGCACAGCTTGGATGATGGGCAAAAACGTCATGTCAAAGCACAGCACTTGGTCTTCGGCATGGTTGGCAATCCATGCGATTTGCTCTGGGTGCAAACGTGGGTTGATGGTGTGCAGCACGCGGCCCGAGCCGCTGACGCCAAAGTACAGCTCCAAGTGGCGATAGCCGTTCCAAGCGATGGTGGCCACGCGGTCGCTGAAGCCCAGTTTCATGCCGTCTAGGGCATGGGCCACTTGGCGCGAGCGACGCGCCACGTCAGACCAGGTGTAGCGATGGATGTCGCCCTCCACGCGGCGTGACACCACTTCGCCATCGCCATGGTGTTTGTCTGCGAATTCAATCAAATTCGAAATCAACAGGGGTTGGTCTTGCATCAGTCCTAGCATGGGGTCTCCTTGATGTTTTAGGTTTTCGCACGATCGTGCTTTTTTATCTATTGTGCCAAGTGTTTGTGCATTTTTCGGGAAAGCCCACAAAAAACCTGCCTATGGATAACCCGAGACAATGCCAGCCATGTTCCATCGCCCCACCGCACCGACCGCCAACCTTCCATGGCTCACCACATCTGATGCTGGATTGGCGTCTCTGGGCGCTGCGTTCGCCACGCCGACCGAGCCCACGCCCTTACCTGCCGCCCATTGGGTGGGTTGCAACGACGCATTGCGGGCTGCGCTGGGTTTGCCTGCAGACCTTTGGCAACAACACGAGGCGCTGGATTTGCTCACTGGCAATGCGTTGCCAGCGAATGGCCCCACCTACGCCAGCGTTTACAGCGGCCACCAGTTTGGTCAATGGGCAGGCCAACTGGGCGATGGCCGCGCGCTGAATCTAGGCGCTATTCAGAGCCCCTTAGGCTTGCAAGAGCTGCAGCTCAAAGGCGCAGGCCCCACACCCTACTCTCGCCGTGGCGATGGCCGCGCGGTGTTGCGCTCCAGCATTCGCGAGTTTTTGGCCAGCGAGGCCATGCACGGCTTGGGCATTTCCACCACACGAGCCTTGTGCGTCACGGGTTCGCCCGCCCACGTGCGGCGTGAAGAGGTAGAAACCGCCGCCGTGGTCACACGCGTGGCACCAAGCTTTGTGCGCTTTGGCCACTTTGAGCATTTCGCCTCCAACGGCCAAATCGATGAACTGCGCGCCTTGGCTGACCATGTGGTGACAGCACACTTTCCAGCGTTGCAAAACAAACAAGGTGCTGAGCGCTACGTGGCCCTGCTGCACGACATCACCCAGCGCACCGCACAGTTGATGACCCAATGGCAAGCCGTGGGTTTTTGCCACGGGGTGATGAACACCGACAACATGAGTGTGCTCGGCCTCACGCTCGACTATGGGCCATTTCAGTTTTTAGATGGGTTTGATGCCAACCACATTTGCAACCATTCCGACCACCAAGGCCGTTATGCCTATGCGCGCCAACCGCAAATCGCCTACTGGAATTTGTTCTGCCTAGGCCAAGCCTTGATGCCGTTGATTGACGAGCAAGCCCCTGCCTTGGCTGCGCTAGAGAGCTACAAGCAAGCCTTCCCCGAAGCGATGGACCACCACATGCGCCGCAAACTGGGCCTCAACGGGGCACACGAGGCTGACCGTGCGTTGGCGGAAGACCTGCTGCAAGCCCTGCAACAAGACCGTGTGGACTACACCGTGTTTTGGCGACGTTTGAGCGTCGCGGTGCGCGAGTCAGCCCATAGCATCCATGCGTTTGAACCTGTGCGCGATTTGTTCATACACCGCGAGGTGTTTGACGCGTGGTGCACGCGCTACCTAGACCGCTTAGGGACGTCCAGCCGGCAGGCCGCAGGCGACGCCATGCTGCGCACCAACCCCAAATACATTTTGCGCAACCACTTGGGTGAACTGGCCATCCGCCAAGCCAAAGACGGCCAATTCGCCATGGTGCAAGACCTGCTGCAAGTGCTGCACGCGCCGTTTGACGAACACCCCACCTACGAAGCTTGGGCTGGGCTTGCGCCAGAATGGGCCTCATCCATTGAAATCAGCTGCTCCTCATGACCCTACAAAAAACTGAACAAGAATGGCGTGCCCTGCTCGCCGCCAAAAACGCCGAACCCGTGGCCTATGACGTCACGCGCAAAGCGGCTACCGAGCGTCCGTTCACGGGCAAATACGAAGACCATTGGCAGCCTGGCAGCTACCACTGCATCTGTTGTGACGCCAAACTGTTTGATGCATCCACCAAGTTCGACGCGGGCTGCGGCTGGCCCAGCTTTCACACTGCGGCCAACGACAACGCCATTGCCGAGCACCGCGACACCAGCCACGGCATGGTGCGTGTGGAAACCGTGTGCAGCCAGTGCGGCGCGCACTTAGGCCATGTGTTCAACGATGGCCCGGCCCCCACAGGGCTGCGCTACTGCATGAACTCGGCTTCGTTAGACTTCGTGCCTCACAAATAAAGCGTTTATGAAATTACTGCTCGACTTCTTTCCCATCATTTTGTTTTTCGTCACGTTCAAAACGTGGGGCATCATGGCCGCCACGGCTGTGGCGATTGCCGCCACCGTGCTGCAAATTGGCTATCTGTGGCGAAAGAATGGCTTTGTGGAGCCTATGCAGTGGGTCAGCCTAGGCGTCATTGTGGTGTTTGGCGGTGCCACCTTGCTGACCCAAGACGAAACCTTCATCAAATGGAAACCCACGGTGTTGTACTGGCTCATGGGCGGCGCTTTGTGGATTGGTCATTTCGTCTTCAAACGCAATGTCATCCAACAGCTCATGGGCGCTCAGGTGGAGTTGCCTGCTCACGCTTGGGGCGTATTGCTACACAGCTGGGCTTGTTTCTTTGCGCTCATGGGCTGCCTCAACATTTGGGTGGCTCACCATTACGACACCGACACTTGGGTGAGTTTCAAACTCTTTGGCGGTTTGGGCCTGATGTTGGCGTTTGTGGTGGCGCAAGGCGTTTACATGAGCCGTTTCATCCAAGAGCCACCAGAGGACCAAGCGTGAAGATCACCGCACAAGCCCTGACGCTGACATTGCAAGAGCGTTTAAACCCTGTTTTTCTAGAAGTTATAGACGAAAGCGCAGCACACGCCGGCCACGTTGGGGCCAATGACAGCGGCTTTGGCACACACTTTCGGGTGCGAATTCAAAGTGAGATTTTTACTGGTAAGTCCCGCGTTTCGCGCCATCGCCTTGTGTATGATGCATTGCAACAATATATGGATCAGGGTTTGCATGCCTTGGCCATTGAAGTCATTGAAAACACTTGAGACCTGACATGAAAAAACAAATGATTTGGACCGTGGTTGCCGCTGCTGCGTTCGCTTGCATGAGCATGGGTGCGAATGCGCAAAACATCGCCATCGTCAATGGCAAGGCCGTCCCTAGCAGCCGCGTGGAAGCGTTGAAACAACAAGTCGCACGCTCAGGCCGTCCTATCACGCCTGAAGTTGAAGCCCAAATCAAAGAAGAAGTCATTGCGCGCGAAATCTTCATGCAAGAAGCCCAAAAGCGCGGTTTGGATGCGACGGAAGAGTACAAATCTCAAATCGAATTGGCCCGTCAAACCATTTTGATCCGCGAGTTGTTCGCTGAGTTCCAAAAGACGTCCGCTGTGACTGACGCTGACGTGCAAGCCGAATACGACAAATTCGTGGCCGCCAACGGTGGCAAAGAGTACCGTGCGCGCCACATCTTGGTGGAAACACAAGCCCAAGCCGAAGCCATCCTCGCCAGCCTGAAAAAAGGCGGCAAGTTTGAAGAGATCGCCAAAAAGCAATCCAAAGACCCAGGTTCTGGTGCCAACGGGGGTGACCTCGATTGGGCGGCTCCTGGCAACTATGTCAAAGAGTTCTCTGACGCCATGGTCGCATTGAACAAAGGCCAAGTCTCTGCACCTGTGCAAAGCCAATTTGGGTTCCACATCATTCGCTTGGACGATGTGCGCGAAGCGCAGTTGCCCACACTGGAAGACGTGAAGCCGCAAATCGTGCAACAAATGACACAACAACGCATGGCTGCATTCCAACAAGAACTGCGCGCCAAGGCCAAGGTCGAGTAAGTCACCTTTGCCTCATGCACACAGCGGCCTTCGGGCCGCTTTTGTTTTTCAGATAATCCACCTATGTCCTTGCTCAACCACCAACTCGAACTGCTTGCCCCCGCACGTGATGCCGACATTGGCATTGCTGCCATTCACCACGGCGCAGACGCGGTGTATATCGGTGCCCCCGCCTTTGGTGCGCGAGCCAGCGCCACCAACACACTGCAGGACATTGAACGCTTGTGCCAAGAAGCCCACCGCTTCAACAGCAAAATCTTCATCACCCTCAACACCATCTTGCGCGATGACGAGTTAGAAGCCGCCCGCCAAATGGCCTGGGACGTCTACCGTGCAGGCGCCGACGTGCTCATCGTGCAAGACATGGGTTTATTGGAGCTGGACCTCCCCCCTATCCAACTGCACGCCAGCACGCAAACCGACATTCGCACGCCTGAAAAAGCGAAGTTCATGCAAGACGTGGGCTTCTCGCAAATTGTGTTGGCCCGTGAGCTGACACTGCCGCAAATCAAAGCCATCCACGAAGTCCTGGATGCTGAGCGCTGCAAGCTGGAGTTCTTTGTGCACGGTGCGCTGTGCGTGGCTTACAGCGGCCAGTGCTACATCAGCCATGCCCACACTGGCCGCAGCGCCAACCGCGGCGATTGCAGCCAAGCCTGTCGCTTGCCTTATCACGTGACCGATGCCCAAGGCCGCTTCATCGCCCACGACAAACACGTGCTCTCGATGAAAGACAACAACCAAAGCGAGAATCTGGCGGCTTTGGTGGATGCCGGTGTGCGCAGCTTCAAGATTGAAGGGCGCTACAAAGACATGGCCTATGTGAAAAACATCACCGGCCACTACCGCGTGTTGATGGATGAGCTGATGGAAGCGCGTCAATACTCAAGCGACCCCGAGCGTCCACCACTCAGCCGGGCATCGAGTGGCAACACAACGCTGTACTTCACGCCCAACCCTGAGCAAAACTTCAACCGCGAATTCACCGACTACTTTGTGCAAGGCCGCAAAGAGGACATCGGTGCATTTGACTCGCCCAAGAACCCAGGCATTGTGTTGGGTGAAGTCATGGGCACTGGCCCCAACTGGCTGGAAGTGCAGCCCTACGACAAAGACAGCGTGCTGCACAACGGCGATGGCCTGTGCTACTACGACCTGCAAAAAGAACTGGTGGGGGTGGCCATCAACCGCGCCGAACCCAGCCCGAAAAAAGGCGTGTGGCGCTTGTACCCCAAAGACCCGATGGAGGGCTTTCGTGATTTGCGCGCCGGCATGGTGATCAACCGCAACCGCGACATGGATTGGGTGCGTGGTTTAGAAAAAAATTCCAGCGACCGCCGCATAGGCGCATGGGTGGAGTTTGCAGAAACACCGCAAGGCTTTGCGCTCAAACTCACCGATGAAGACGGCCACACGGCCAGCGCCACCCTCGCCTGCACCAAAGAACTCGCCAAAGACGCCGTGCGCAACGATGCCAGCCTGCGCGAGCACCTGAGCAAATTTGGCACAACCGTGTTTGAAGTGCTCAACCTGCAACTCAACCTCAGCCAACCTTGGTTTGTGCCCGCCTCGTCGCTCAACGCCTTGCGCCGCGATGCAGTTGCGCAGTTAGAACTTGCGCGTCTCAAAGCGTATGAACGCCCGCAACGCGCATCAGCCGTTGAACCGCCGGTGAGCTACCCCGAAGATTCACTCACCTACCTTGCCAACGTCTACAACCAAAAATCCCATGACTTCTACGCCAAGCATGGCGTGAAGCTGATTGAAGCGGCGTATGAAAGCCATGAGGAGTTGGGTGAAGCCAGTTTGATGATCACCAAACACTGCGTGCGCTTCAGCATGAGCCTGTGCCCCAAACAAGCCAAGGGCGTCACAGGGGTACAAGGCACGGTCAAAGCTGAGCCACTGATGCTGATCAACGGCAGCGAAAAACTCACCTTGCGCTTTGACTGCAAGCCTTGCGAAATGCATGTGGTGGGCAAGATGAAAAAGTCGGTGCTCAATCAGCGCATCAAAGAGATGACCGAGTCACCGATGACGTTTTACAAAACGCGACCCTAAGAAAAAACGCAGCGTGAATTAACCCACCCACTTGCGTGCATTGCGCCACATGCGCATCCATGGGCTGAACGCCTCCACGCCACCCGAAGCAGCCAAGTCGGTCCAGCTCATTTGCACGTTGCGGAACACGCGCTCGGGGTGCGGCATCATGGCGGTGAAGCGGCCGTCTGCCGTGGTGACCGAGGTCAAGCCACCGGCACTGCCGTTGGGGTTGAATGGATAGGCCTCAGTGGCTGCCCCGTGGTTGTCCACAAAGCGCATCGCAGGCAATGCTTTGGCGGCGTTGCCGCGCTGGCTGAAATTGGCGAAGCCTTCACCGTGCGCCACGGCAATCGGCAAACGGGCGCCGGCCATGCCTGCAAAGAACAACGACGGAGATTCCAACACTTCCACCATCGAGAGGCGCGCTTCAAAGCGCTCGCTTTGGTTGGTGGTGAAGCGTGGCCAATGTTGCGCACCAGGGATGATGTCGGCCAACTCGGCAAACATTTGGCAGCCGTTACACACGCCCAAACCAAAGGTGTCGGTGCGTGCAAAAAACTGCTGCATTTGCTCAGACAACACCGGGTTGAAGGTGATGCTGCGCGCCCAGCCAATGCCCGCGCCCAAAGTGTCGCCGTAGCTGAACCCCCCACACGCCACCAAGCCTTTGAAATCTTGCAGCTTGGCGCGGCCGGTTTGCAAGTCGGTCATGTGCACGTCGTAGGCGTCAAAGCCGGCCTCAGCAAACGCATACGCCATTTCGACGTGTGAGTTGACGCCCTGCTCCCGCAGCACGGCCACTTTGGGTTTGGCAGCCACGTTGATGAACGGGGCGGCCACGTTGTCGGTCATGCCCGCTGGCAAATGCACATGCATGCCAGGGTCGCTGGGGTTGCCCGCTGCGGCGTGTTCGGCGTCGGCACAGGCAGGGTTGTCGCGTTGTTGGCAAATCTTCCAGCTCACGCTGTCCCACACTTGGTGCAGGTCAGCCAGCTGGGCCACGAACACTTCTTTGGTGTCACGCCACACGCTGATCTCGCCCTTGCCTTTGTCGATGGGCGACGACTGTGGGCGTGTCTTGCCCACGAAGTGGCTGTGCTTGGACAAGCCATGCTCACGCAAGGTTTGCATCACCTCGTTGCGCTCAGAGGTGCGCACTTGCAGCACCACGCCCAGTTCTTCGTTGAACAAGGCTTGCAGCGTCAACTCTTCGCGGCGTGCGTTCACTTGGGTGGCCCAGTTTTTCGAGTCGCCGTATTCGGCGCGGCTGTCGGTGATGCCATCGCCTTCGGTGATGAGCATGTCCACATTCAGCGCCACGCCCACTTGGCCGGCAAACGCCATTTCGCACACAGCGGCCATCAGGCCACCATCGCTGCGGTCGTGGTAGGCCAAGATCTTGCCTTGCGCGCGCAAGACGTTGACGGCGTTGACGAGCTTGACCAAGTCTTGCGCATCGTCGAGGTCGGGCACTTGGTCGCCCGCTTGGTTGAGCACTTGGCCCAAGATGCTGCCTGCCATGCGGCGCTTGCCCTCGCCCAACTGCACCAACACCAAGGTGGTGTCGTCGGTGTTGTTGAGCTGTGGCGTGAGCGTGCCGCGCACATCGGCGATGGATGCAAACGCGCTGATGATGAGACTCACTGGTGAGGTGACTTTTTTGACCTCACCGTTTTCTGCCCACTGCGTGCGCATCGACAAACTGTCTTTGCCCACGGGGATGGAAATGCCCAAGGCGGGACACAGTTCGAGGCCAACGGCTTTGACGGT
>Ga0228700_1000671_pt1 | contig 27870 bp, 29 predicted proteins | sample McNCre317_Aug_MG_FD_178019 | JGI IMG/M metagenome (GOLD analysis project Ga0228700, IMG submission 178019) | Freshwater microbial communities from McNutts Creek, Athens, Georgia, United States - 3-17_Aug_MG | ecosystem: Environmental > Aquatic > Freshwater > Creek | place: USA: Georgia...
CGAGGCAGTGTTCGACCTGATTGATAATGAACTTACCTTGGCCCAAAGCTTCGGCCACCTGCGCCAAGACATCAAAATAGTCGACGTGATGCGTCCTGCCCGTGGATTCATGTTGAAAATGCTGTTGCCCCTGGTATTCAACGGCAAATACAACAGCCCCGAGTGGTTGGCGGTTTCGAGTCTGGTTTCCGCAACCATCTTCCAACCGATGCCAGACCTATCTTCCCCAGAGTCGATTGCAGCCTTGGAGGCTGACATGACTGCCCTGGCGGCAAAGATGGCGGAGCAATCCCCCCTCCAGACCAGCACCTGTGGCCTAAAAACTGTGCCTCCAATCGGCTAGATTTGCCATATGCACCTTCACGTAGCGAACCACCCGTTGATCACCCACAAGCTATCGGTTCTGCGCGACGTGGCCACTCCGTCGCCCGTGTTCCGTCAGCTGGTTGAAGAGCTAGTAACCCTGCTCGCTTACGAGGCCACCCGCGATGTGCGCGTTGAACAAGTGGATGTTCAGACACCGGTAGCCCTCACCAAGGGTGTTCGCTTGTCTCACCCTCGCCCGATTATTGTGCCGATTCTGCGCGCCGGTTTGGGCATGCTTGAGGGCATGACCAAGTTGCTGCCAACTGCCGAAGTTGGCTTCTTGGGCATCAAGCGTGACGAAGAAACCCTAGAGCCATTCACGTACGCAAACCGCCTACCGGATGACCTAACCGGCCGTCAGGTTTACATCATTGACCCGATGCTAGCCACCGGCGGAACCCTCATCGATTCGATTGATTACGTGTTTAACCGCGGCGCCACCGAGGTCACCTGCGTTTGCCTGCTTGGCTCCCCGGAGGGAGTTGAGGCAGTCCGCGCACACGTGGCTGACCGAAACGTGAACATCGTGCTAGGCGCACTGGACGAGAAACTCAACGAAAAAGGTTACATCGTTCCTGGACTCGGTGATGCCGGAGACCGCCTGTACGGAACGGCCGCCAACTAGTGGGTTCTGCCTTGCGCGTTGCCGTACTTGGCCTGGGTGAGGCAGGCCGAGAGCTGGCTCTAGCACTCAAGGTAGCTGGCGCAGATGTGGTCGCATATGAAGCCGGCAGGGTGAAAAACCCTCCAGTAGAACTTGCCGAATCGGCGGAGGCCGCCGTTGACGGAGCCGATGTCATTCTGTCCGTGAATTCCTCAACCGTCGCGGCTCGGACTGCCGAAAGCGTTGCCGCCGCGCTAAGGCCGGGAGCAATCTACGCAGACCTCACCCCCGGCACCCCGGCACTAAAACAGAGACTTGCCGGCATCATTCCTGATGGATTGTTTGCGGACGTTGCCGTGCCATTGACCACTGTTGACGATGAACGCAAAGAACCGATGATGGTGTCTGGCCATGGCGCCAACAAATTAATCGAAAAACTGAGCCCCTACGGCCTTTGCTTTGATTACGTTTCGGACGAACCGGGTGCTGCCGCGGCCCGAAACCTGATTCGCAGCATGCTAGCCAAGGGAATGGCCGCCGTCGTGGCAGACACACTTTGGGCAGCCAAAGCGATGGGGCTCGATCAGTGGGCAATAAACGAAATTAACAAGACGTTTGACGCCGCAAGCTCAGCCGCGGCTCAGGCCGCCCTGAACGACACCGCCAAACACGCAAAAGTGCGCTCGGTGGAAATGACGGACATCGTGGAAATGCTGGCTGCTGCCAACTACGACAGCACTTTGGTGAACGGTGTTGGCCTGACCTTCAGCCACGTTATGCACGGGCGGAAAGTTCCGTTCGCGGATCTGAGCGAAGACTAATTCGAAATGACTTAAACGCGAATCCCGCCAGGCCTTCGGCCTGGCGGGATTCGCAATTTTGGTTTAGTAGGCCAGCTGTTGCTGTAGCTGATCCAGCACAATGTAGCAAGGCAACACCGAAGCCACCGAGGCGTTCGGCTCGCGGCCTTCCTTGATTGCTGCCACGAATTCGCGATCCTGAAGTTCGATTCCGTTCATCGAAACATCCACCTTTGAGACGTCGATTGGCTCCTCCTTGCCGGTCACGAGGTCGTCGTAACGGGCGATGAACGTGCCGTTGTCGCAGATGTAGCGGAAGAAGGTGCCGAGCGGTCCATCGTTGTTGAAAGACAGCGAGAGGGTACAGATTTTGCCGTTCTCGGTTTGCAACTGAATGGACATATCCATGGCAATGCCCAACTCAGGGTGCTTTGGACCCTGAATGGCGTTGGCCTTCACAATCTTCTCGCCGGTCTGGTACTGGAACAGATCTACGGTGTGAGCCGCATGGTGCCAGAGCAGGTGGTCGGTCCAGCTGCGCGGTTTTCCGAGCGCATTCATGTTGGTGCGACGGAAGAAGTAGGTCTGAACATCCATCTGCTGGATGTTCAATTCACCAGCCTTGATCAGGTTGTGAACATACTGGTGCGAAGGGTTGAAGCGGCGGGTGTGACCTGCCATAGCAATCAGCCCGGTTGCCTGCTGAAGGTCAACAATTTCCTGCACACCGGCCAGGTTGTCTCCCATCGGGATCTCCACCTGCACATGCTTGCCGGCGTTGAGCGCCTGGATTGTCTGCGAGTGGTGCATCTGGGTTGGGGTAGCCAAGATCACCGCATCCAGGTCTGGCTGAGCAAGCAGCTCCGTGTAGTCTGCAAAGCCACGGTCAGCACCGTACTTTGCGGCAACCTCATCGGCCACATCCTGCTTAGAGTGTGCGACGTACTTGATTTTGGCATCCGGAATGTTTGCCAATGCGTCTAAGTGCTTCTGGCCAAAGGCGCCTAGGCCAACAACTGCAACGTTTACGGTCATTTAGTTATCCTTCGGGGTGAGGATCATGTGGCCTACGGCCGTGTTTGATGCTGGTACGTGATAGAAACGGTAGACCTCGTCTACCTTGTCACCGAGTGCCCCTCGCATGATGAGCCACATGATTAGTTCGACGCCTTCGGAACCAGCCTCCACCATGTACTCCAGGTGAGGCTTGTGCTGCAGAGTCTCCGGGTCGTTCACCAGGTCGTCCATGAATTTACGGTCCCATGGTTCGTTAATCAGTCCGGCGCGAGCACCTTGAATCTGGTGGCTCATGCCGCCAGTTCCCCAAATCTGAACCTTTAGGTCTCCGTCGAAGTTTTCCACGGCGCGACGAATTGCCTTGCCGAGTGCAAGACAACGCTCCCCCGATGGTTGCGGGTTCATGACCACGTTCACCGGCAGCGGGATGACCTTAACCGGCCAGGCTTCCGGGGCACCAAACATGAGCGACATTGGCACGGTGAGCCCGTGGTCAACTTCGAGCACATTCAGGATGGTCATGTCGAAGTCGTCGGTGATGAGGGATGCGGCAAGGTGCGTAGAGAGCTCCGGAGCACCCATTACGTCTGGGATTGGTCGCTTGCCATAACCTTCGTCGCAGATGCCGTATTTTGGTGCAATACCCATGGCAAAGGTGGGCATGATCTCCATGCCAAAGTAGCTGGCGTGGTCGTTGTAGACGATGATGACAACGTCTGGCATGTTGTCTTTGATCCACTGCTTACTGAAGTCATAGCCGGCGAACATCGGAGCCCAGTAGCTGTCGGCTTCCTTGCCCATGTCAACGGCCATGCCAACGGCTGGAACGTGACTGGTTGATACTCCCGCGGTGATTTTGGCCATTATGCCTCGCCTCGTTCCTTCTTGCTGCGCCAGCCCTCGATGTTGCGGCCGCCATCAAGCATCATCTGCTTGTACTCCTCGACGTTCATGTCGGTCATCGTGGAAACCGCCTGAACGTAACTTAGGCCGTCGCTGGCAAAGATTTTGGAGAGGAAGTAGACGTTGCCACCTAGGTCCAGCATCTTCTGGAAGTCGCGGTCCAGAACAGCCTGCTTCTGTTCCTCGGTCATGTTGAACTTGTCCACATAGGCTCGCTCATCCGCGTGGAATTCATCGCGGTTTGCCTGGCTACGCAGAGTCATGCAGAACTGGTTGAGTTCAAACCCAAGTTGCGCAAGCTCGATGGTGAAAATTGTGGTGCCGGGAATGTCCTTGAACTGCTCAAAATCGGGCTTCATGCTAGCTCCAGTAGAGGTTATTCGGGTTGGTGACCAGCAGCTTTTGCTGCAGCTCTGGGGTGGTTGCAATGCTTGGCACATAGTCAACCAGAATGCCGTCGTCCGGCATTTCTTTCTTCATATTTGGGTGCGGCCAATCGGTACCCCAAAGCACGCGATCACTGAATTCCTCGACGATGTGCTTGGCGAATGGAACCACATCGGCATAAAGCGGCGAACCCGATACCGTTAGGCGGTCCGGGCAGCTGACCTTGGCCCAGACATCGTTCTCGCGCATGAAGCGCAGGAAAAGGTCGAAGTCTGGGTTATCCAGCGGCTTGCTGACGTCAGGGCGACCCATGTGGTCCACCACAATGGGAACTCCCAGAGAAGTGAAGAAGTCCCATTTTTCGCGCAAATCTGCCGGCTCGAAGTAGAGCACCACGTGCCAACCAAGCGGCTTGATCTTCTCGATGATGCCTCGGTAGTAGTCATCCGGTTTTGGGTCAACCAGGCGCTTCACATAGTTGAACCGCACTCCGCGCACACCGAGGGCGTGCATGCGAGCCAGTTCGGCCTCGGTGATTTCGGGACGAACGGTGACCACGCCACGGGCACGGTCGTTTGAACGCTCCAGGACGTCCAGCAGTGCGGAGTTATCGGCTCCGTGGCAGGTGGCCTGGACAACGACGTTCTTCTCGAAACCCAGGAAGTCACGTAGGGCAAATAATTGTTCCCAGCTGGCATCGCACGGAGTGTATTTGCGTTCCGGAGCAAACGGGAAGACCTCACCAGGACCAAACACATGACAGTGTGCATCGACCGCACCGGCTGGCACCGCGAAACTTGGCTTGGTTGGTTCTGCGCACCAGTCCAACCAATCGGCATCTTTCACAAAGGTCTGGCTCATAGTCCGCGGGCCTCCAGAATCGGGTTCAGGCGTGGGAATACCTTGCGGGCGTTGCCCTCGAAGATCGACGCCTTCTCGGTGTCGGTGATCTTTGCGGCATCGATGTAACGCTTAGTGTCGTCAAAGTACTGACCGGTCTGTGGGTCAATTCCGCGAACCGCACCGATCATCTCCGAACCGAACAGTACGTTCTTGTTTTCGATGACCTGGAGCAATAGGTCGATTCCAGGCTGGTGATAGACGCAGGTGTCAAAGTAGACGTTGTTCATCACGTGGGTGGCAAGTGCAGGCTGCTTGAGCATGTCGGCCAACCCGCGGTAACGACCCCAGTGGTAAGGAACCGCGCCACCACCGTGAGGGATGATGAACTTTAGGGTTGGGAAGTCCTTGAATAGGTTGCCCTGAATCAGCTGCATGAACGCGGTGGTGTCGGCGTTCATGTAGTGCGCGCCAGTGGCGTGGAAGTTTGGATTGCAGCTGGCCGAGACATGGATCATGGCTGGTACGTCTAGCTCCACCATCTTTTCGTAGATGGGGTACCAGAACTTATCGGTAAGCGGCACGGTCTCCCACTTGCCGCCCGAAGGGTCCGGGTTTAGGTTCACACCGATGAACCCGAGTTCGTTCACGGCACGATTCATCTCGTCAAGGGTTGCCGCGTGGTCCGAACCCGGCGACTGCGGCAGCTGCGCTACGCCGACGAAATATTCCGGGAACAGGTCAACCACTCGCTTGATCATGTTGTTGCAGCGAATGGTCCACTCGGTGCTCACCGACTGGTCGCCTTCGTGGTGGCCCATGTGCGAAGCGCGGGGGCTGAAGATGGTCAGATCGGAGCCGCGCTCCTTGATCAGTTTCAGCTGGTTTTCTTCAATGGATGCGCGCACAACGTCATCGGAAATTTCCGGGTATTCCGGAGCCGGCTGGCCAGCCTTAAATGCTGCCAGCTGGTCTACACGCCACTGATTGTGTGGTTCCGGAACCGTGGTGTAGTGACCGTGGATATCGATAATCATTGATGACTCCTGCTAGTTCCAGGCGGACTTCGGGACGTAAACGCTGCCGGACATGAGCATGCGTGCGGTGCGTAACAGTGCAGACTTGGTGACCACCGGCTGCCCGCCGGTGGAGTCCACTTCCATCTGCACTGTGAAGAAACCGGTTGGGTGCTCCACCTCAACGTCAACACTGTCGGCGGCATTCGCCCCGGCAACGTCGGACGTGTTTGCCAAACCAGTTATCCGGTTGGCAACACTCCCTTTGAGCATGCAGGCCGTGGCAACCGAAACGGCACCGAGGACGCCGATCGACTCGTGAACTCGGTGCGGAATGAAGGTGCGGGTTGAAACCAGACCACCGTCGCGTGCCGGTGCGAGCAGGCTCATCTTTGGCACGGTCTTATTGGTGACATCGCCCAGATTCATGCGCTCGCCAACCGCCAGACGCACGGCCTCAACCTTTGCGCGCAAGTCTGCGTTTGCCTCGAGCTCCGCAGGAGTCTCGTAACCAGAAATACCGAAGTCGGCTGCATTTAGGCACACCACCGGCATGCCATTGTCGATGCAGGTGACCTGCACGCCTGCCGGCTGGAGCGCGGTGGTTACGGTGTCAACCACGTTGCCGGTTGGAAGCAGAGTGCCGCAGCTGGAGCCAGCCACGTCTTCAAAGTTGATGTTGATCGGTGCGTGGGTTCCAGGGACACCGTCGATGCGAGCATCACCCGCATAGTTGACGCGGCCATCGGGAGTCTCAATAAATGCGGTTGCCTTGGAATCGGTGTTGACCATCCAAATTGCCACCGGGGTCACGGCGTCGGCGGCAGTATTGGCAGCCACCAAACCCCGCTCGATTGCGAAAGGTCCAACGCCGGCCAGAATGTTGCCGCAGTTTTGCTGATCGCTCACCTCGGCGCGGTCTGGCCAAACCTGCAGGAACAGATAGTCCACGTCGATTCCGGGACGAGTGCTCTTGCTGATAACGGCTACCTTGCTGGTTAGCGGGTGGCCGCCGCCCATGCCGTCAATTTCGCGTACGTCCGGCGAACCCATCGCGGCAAGCAGGAAGCGGTCACGCGCGACAGGATCGATTGGCAAATCGGTGGCCAGGAAATAGAGGCCCTTCGATGTGCCACCGCGCATCACCGCACAGTCGACCGCTACCTGAGTGTTAGTCATTATTAGCCCTGGTAGTCCTCGTAAACCAGACCCTTGGCAGCCAGCGCCTCACGCATCTTGTAGATGTCGAGACCCAGTTCACCAGCTGCTAGACGGGCACGCTTGGCGGTTTCCATCGCCTCGCGCTCGCGGGCCTTCAGCAACACACTTGCGGCATCCTCGCGGCGCACCACAACCACACCGTCAACATCGGCCACGATTACGTCGCCCGGGTTGATGGCCTGGTTGGCAATCACGATTGGCACCTGAACATCGCCCACGGTGGCCTTTACGGTTCCCTGAGAGCTGATGCACTTTGGCCAAACCGGGAAGCCCATCTCAGTGAGAGTAGCAACGTCACGCACTCCGGCATCGATGATCAAACCGCGAACACCGTGTGCCATCAGGCTTTCGGCCAGGAGGTCGCCCAGGTAGCCATCATCGCAGGGGCTGATTGGGGTAACTACAAGAATATCGCCATCCTGCGCTTGCTCGACGGCAACGTGGATGGTCCAGTTGTCGCCCGGAGCAACCGTGCAGGTGAGGGCATTCCCGGCGATTTTGGCTGGGAATATCGGGCGAAGGCGGTGGTCGAGCAGACCGATTCGCCCCTGCGCCTCGTGAACCGTTGCAACACCGAGTTCGGCCAAACCGTCAACGACATCCAGCGGCGTGCGCGGGGTTCCACGGACTACTCTTGCCATGATTCTGGGTTCCTTCTAGCGAATGCCGACGTAGTTTTGAGCCAGGTTGGTTTGCAAGGCCTTGTTCTTGAACAGGTGCTTCAACTGGGCCAACTGTAGTTGGTTGTCAAACTCGTTACCACTCGTGTGGAGCATGGTAGTCATCCACCAACTGAAGTGTGTCACGCGCCAAATTGTCTCCTTGGCACGGTCCGAATATGCGGCCAGCAGGCTGTCGTCGTTCTTCTTGTAGTGATTGACCAAACCCTCACCGATAAATCGGACGTCGTTGGCTGCGGCGTTGAGCCCTTTGGCGCCGGTTGGCGGCACAATGTGGCCGGCATCGCCAACCAGGAACAGGCGACCGTGTTGCAGCTTGCCGCTGACGAACGACCGCATCGCGAGGATGCTCTTCTCGGTGATCTCACCCGTCTTTAGCTCCCAGCCGTCAAGCGCCATGCGCTTCGAGAGTTCACCCCAGATGCGGTCATCGGACCAGTTCTTAATGTCATCGGTTGGGTCGACCTGCAGGTAGAGGCGACTTACCTTTTCGCTGCGCATCGAGTGCATGGCAAAGCCATCCGGATGCCAGGCGTAGATCAGTTCGTCGGTTGAGGGGGCAACATTTGCCATTACACCCAGCCAGGCGTATGGGTAGACGCGCTCGAAACTGCCCTGCTCCACACCCGGAATGGCCTTGCGGCTTGGGCCCCAGAAGCCATCGCAGCCGGCAATAAAGTCTGCATCGATGCGCTGAGCGTTGCCATTCTGGTCTACAAAGGTGACGAAAGGCGCGTCGGAGTCGATGGCGTGAAGTTCAACATCCTTGGCTTCGTAGTGAATCTGCTGACCCGCTTTGTCGCAGGCCGCGTCCAGATCCTTCTGGATTTCGGTCTGGCCGTAGACCCAAACGGTGTAACCGATCAGGTCTTTGAAGTCGATCTGGTGACGGTCTCCCGGGATTTGCAAGTAGATGCCGTTGTGCTCGAGACCCTCTTTGCGGAGGCGCTCCCCCACACCAATCTGATCTAGGAGGTCTACAGTCTGAGTCTCCAACAGTCCAGCACGAATGCGAGCCTCAACGTACTCGCGGGAACGGTCTTCGATCACGATGGATTCGATACCGTGAAGAGCCAGGTAACGGCTCAACATGAGACCCGATGGGCCAGCTCCGATGATGGCAACTTGAGTTTTCATGTCTCAAGCCAACTTCATTTGGGGCACAGAGAACGCAATTCCTTCCATTGAGCGGAAGGAAGTTATCAAACCGTTTTCTTTGGCTTTAGCGACCGTTTGGACCGAAACCCGCTGGGTCGGTGATACCGGCGGCCGCCAGCTTTTTAGACAATGCCGTAGCGGTAATTTTCAGGATCGGGACCAGGTGCGAGGTGTCCTTGGTTTTGGCCGGAATCACGATACCAAGGGCTCCGATCACTCGTCCGCCGTAGCCGGTAAGCGGAACCCCGATTGAGATCGCAGCATCTGCCAATTCCGCCTTGGTGGCCGCAAAACCCTGCTGCTTGATTTGGGCTAACTGCTTTCGCAATTCCTTGGGATCGGTGATGGTCAACTCGGTATAGCGTTCGAGCGAAGAGAGCACCGCATCCTGCAATTCGGCGCTGCCGTTGGCAAGTAAAACCTTGCCGATTCCCGAGGCATGGAGCGGTAGGCGGGCTCCGGCGCGGCTTAGCACAGTAATGCTCCTGGAACCAGCGATGCGATCGATTACCAAACAACGGACGCCGTCAAGCACCCCGATTTGCACGGCATCTACGCCCAGTTGAAAGATGTCCTCCATGTATGGCAGTGAGAGCTCGCGCAGGTCCGCGTGCACGGAAGCCAACAGACCGAGACGCCAAAGTTTGGAACCAATTTCGTAGGAACCGTCCGCGCAGCGAATCAGGGCGTCCGCTTCGACCAGTTGGTTTACAAACCGGTGAGTTGTGGTGAGTGGCAGTTTGCTGCGACGAGCGATTGCGGCCAAGGTTTGGTGCCGATGAGTGGAATCAAATGCGTCTAGCACGGCCAAGGCGCGCGCAGTTACCGACTTGGAGTCGACATCGAGCTTGGCCATGTCTTGATGCTACCGCTGAATGGAAGTTACTGGGAATTCGTTTGCGCTGATTGCTGCTATCGGCAGTACGTTTCCTAAAGTCGTTATCCCTCGCGGTGGATGCTCTTCATCCGCACGTAGGCACCGATTGCCTCAGGGCCATACTCCATGCCGATGCCGCTGTCCTTCCAGCCACCGAATGGGGCGGCAAGGTTGCTGCCATAGAAGTTAATTCCCATCGAACCGGTTTCGATGCGACGAGCCATCTTGGCTGCACGCTCTGGGTCGCTGGAGAAGATGGAGCCACCCAGACCGTATGCCGAATCATTAGCGATTCGAACGGCATCGTCCTCGGTGTCGTAAGGGATGACGACCAGCACCGGTCCGAAGATCTCCTCCTGGGCGATACGCATGGAATTGTCCACGTCTGCAAAGACCGTCGGTTTCACATAGAAACCACGGTCGATGCCATCCGGCATACCTGGGCCACCGACAGCCACTCGGGCGCCTTCTGCGATACCGATGTCGATGTATTCCGCCACACGTGCACGCTGAGTAGCCGAGGCGGACGGTCCGTAAACCGTTGAGGGGTCAAAAGGATCCCCGATTGGGGTGGCGGCAACCGTAGCGGCAACCGCTTCAACAACCTGCGAATACAGGTTGCGCGGAGCCAAGATTCGGGTGCTGTTGTAGCAGGTCTGGCCGGTGTTTCGCAGGCAGGTGCGGTTCAGCAAACCAGAGAAATTGTCGATGTCGGCGTCTGGTAGCACGATGCTGGCCGACTTTCCACCGAGCTCCAGGGTGACTGGGCGAAGTAGGCGAGCGCACTGCTCGGCGATGGTACGACCAGCACCGGTTGATCCGGTGAAGGCAACCTTGGCGATGCCTCGGTGTTGGACCATGAGCCCGCCGGCGACGCGGTCACCGGTCACCAGGTTGATGACACCGGCCGGAACGCCCGCAGCCACTGCGGCATCGATCAGAACCCGCAGGTCCAGTGGAGTCTCCGAGGCTGGTTTGATCACAACGGTGCAACCGGCAATGAGTGCCGGTGCCAACTTAACCATCACCAGTGTCAAGGGGAAGTTCCAGGGAGCGATTAGCAGGCAAACCCCGCGTGGTTCGCGGAAGACCTGGGTGTAGCGGCCAGGCGCACCCGGGAATGGGCGGCGATCGTCCTGGTCAACGTAGTCGGCGAGCGACGCATAGTAGCGGAGCATTCCAGCAGAGTGCGAGGCCGCGTTTGCCGATTCCGAAATAGGGGTGCCGTTTTCGCTCGAAATCGTGGAACCCATTTGCTCGCCCCGGGCCGCAAGTTCGTCAGCAAAGCGCATCATTATCTGGGCACGTTTTGCGGCACCGATCCCACTCCAAACACCGGAGCGGAAGGCTTCACCAGCAGCGCCGACTGCGGCATCGATGTCCGCCTGGTTGGCATTTGGCACGTGGCCCCACACCTGCTCGGTCGCAGGGTTGATGATCTGGGTGAACTGCCCGGAGGTGGACTTTACCCACTGGCCACCGATGAAAAGATCATCGTGGAATTCGCTAGTCAGTGCCTGCAGTGCCATTAGATTACGTCCAACTTAAGCAGATGAATTGATCGAGCCAATTCCGCGCTCGCCAGCGCACGGGCAGTCTCGGTGATTAGTTCCGGGTAGGTTCCGTTTTCTAGCTGCAGACGGTACTGGCTCGGTGTCTTCTTGAACCAACCCGAGGCAAGTGCGATGCCGGCCGGGGTGAAACGCCACAGGCGATCGGCGTCACGAACCAGCGAATCTTCAATGCTGTATGACTCCATGCGGGTGTCGTGGCCGTCGATGATGTCGGTCACCTTCTTGATCATCGCCTCGTCATAACCCAGACCCGGAAGCACTTCTCGGGCGATATTGCAGCCCTCTTTCTCGTGCAAAACGCGGATGTCGCTCTTGCGCCAGTCGCCTTGGAAGCCCTCGGTGAAAATCTTGGACTCGTCACAGCGTGACCAACCGGTGTCGTGGAGCAGGATTGCGGTTCGCACTACCAGGGCGTCTGCCTCGGGGTGAGCGTCCAGCAGGAACTCCGCAAAAGCAAACGAAAGCGGGGTGTGGATGTCGTTTCCTCGAGAGCGAAGCGGTTCTTCAACGGCCTTCCAGAGCGCATCCATGTTGGACCACTGGCCCTTCGGGTCCTTGCCGCCGGCAAGGGTGTCCACGGTTTCTAGCGTGTATGACATGTCTTCTCTTTCGCTAGTCGGTAACTAGGGTCTTTAGCGCCACCGAGGCATCGGCGGCAGCGATTGGATCAATGGTCTGACCGTTAGTCAGACAGCGGCGTGCAGCCATAAAGTCGGAGACCTGGTTCACGCAGTCGATGGCAAGCAGCCGGCCGTTTTTGTAATACAGAACCGAGAAAGCATCTTCGTCTGGGTTGCCGCGCAGCACGGTCTGGTCGTATCCGGTCGAAAGTCCGGCGATCTGCAGCTTGAGGTCTGCCTGGTCACTCCAGAACCAAGGCAGCGCGCGATACGGTTCGCGGGTTCCAACCAGGGTCTTGGCCGCAGCTTTGGCCTGATCAACGGCATTTTGCACGGACTCCAGGCGCACCAAACCCTCAACTCCGGTTGGGTTCGGAAGCATTACGGCATCGCCGGCGGCAACCACCAGCGGGTTGGAGGTTTCGGCGTATTCGTTCACCAAGATGGCGCCATTTGCCAGCTCTAGGCCCAGCAGGTTGGCTACCTCGGTGCGTGCCAGCACACCGATACCCACCATGACGATGTCCGCCGGCAGCACCGAACCATCCTGCATTGCCACACCGGTCACACGGGTACCATCACCCTCGAAGTGATCAATGCGCGCGTTGAGCACAATCTGTGCCCCACGACGCTCGTGAGCGTTCTTGAAGTATTCGCTGGTGGTTGGGCACACGGCTCGGGCCATCATGCGATCCGCACCCTCAAGCACGGTTACGTTCTTACCCGCCTTGCCGGCAACCGCCGCGACTTCGAGACCGATAAATCCGCCACCGATAACAACGACATTCTTTGCGGAATCCCAGCGGCTTTTCAGCGCGCGGGCATCGGCGATGGAGCGCATGTACAGCACGCCATCCAAATCGGCGCCAGGCAGGTCCAGCTTGCGCGGTACCGAACCCGGGGTAAGCGCCAGGCGGTCGAAGTTCAACACTCGTCCGCTGGCAGTTGTGGCACTGCCGCCGTTTTCGCTCACCGTGACGTCTACGATTGCATCACCCAGGATCAGGTCGATTTGGTTATCCGCGTAGAACTTCTCGTTGCGGAACTGCAGGCTCTCTTCATCGGCCTCACCGTAGAGGTATGCCTTGGAAAGCGGTGGTCTCTGATACGGGGCAATCGACTCATCGCCAACCATGGTGATTACGCCCTGGTAGCCGTCTTCGCGCAGGCTATCGGCTATTTGCATGCCGGATTGACCGGCACCGATGATGAGAATTCCGCCAGACATTTTTAGACCTGCTTAGGTGCGATTTCTACACGCAGGCCGTCGAAGTCGGCACGCATCTTGATCTGGCAGCTGAGGCGGCTGGTCGGCCGGCGGTCGCTCGCGGCACCGTCCAGCATGTCGTCCTCGAGGTCGCTAGGTCCACCAACCATGTCGGCGTATGCCTCGTCAACGTACACGTGGCAGGTGGCACAGGAGCATGCTCCACCACACTCGGCAACGATACCCTTGATGCCGTTCTTCACGGCGGTTTCCATCACCGAGTCGCCGTCGCGGGCGTCAAGGGTTTTTTCGCTGCCATCCGGGAGGATGTAGGTGACCTGTGGCATTGCTGTACTGCTTTCTACTACTTGGACTTGCTAAATAAACTGTTTGCCGCCGTCGACCACTAGGGTCTGGCCGGTGATGAAACCGGCCTTTTCGGAGGCCAAAAATACTGCGGTTCCGACGATGTCTTCCGGCTGACTGGCGCGCTTCAGCGAACCACGGTCAACGCCGTAGCTTTCCGCGTTTTCCATCAGGCCAAGACTGGCATCGGTCAGGGTGAAACCCGGGGCAATTGCATTTACGCGAACACCGGTAGCGCCACACTCTTTGGCCATCACTCGGGTCATGCCGATGACCGCAGACTTGGATGCAACGTAGTGCATCCAGAGCGGGCTGCCGCTGAAGACCGTTGCGGAGGCGATGTTGACGATTGCTCCGCCCTCGGTTAGGTGTGGGTAAATCGAAGCCGAACACTGCCAGGTTCCCTTGACGTTGACGGCCATCACGCGGTCCCACTCAGCTGGGTCGATTTCAAAGAACTTGGCGCGCTTCACTGTGGCATAGATGGCCGCGTTGTTTACCAGCACATCGATAGCTCCGAAGGCAGCAAGCGCGGCCTGTGCAAGCGCATCGGTGGAGGCGCGATCGGTGACGTCAACCTTTACGGCGAGCGCCTGACCACCGGCAGCGTGGACCAGATTTACGGTGTCGTTCAGCCCCGCCTCGGCGACGTCGGCGGCCACAATCTTGGCGCCTTCAGCAGCGAAGCCGAGTGCGAATTCACGCCCGAGCCCTCCGGCAGCGCCGGTGATTACTACTACCTTGCCTTGCAGGCCAAATCCAGTGCTCACGATTAGTCCTTTGGTCGGTAGGTCTTGGAAATTTGTGGGGTTTGCTCGATGCAGGCCAGGCTTACGAGCACACGGCTCATGGCTCGTCCGGCATCGGTGAAAAGTTCGTTGTAGGCGCGATAGGCGCAAAGTCGAAGCGATTCGTCGTCGGTCAGGCCGAACCAGTCATTCACCACACGACGGCCATGCGGGCTAACCCGCCAGATTTTGTCGGCGTCTTTGACGCAGGCATCATTCACCGAGATTGGCTCCAAGCGGGTGTCGTGACCGTCAATGATCGCGCAGATTTCGTCGATTTCGGCTGCCGGTAGTCCAACCTGGGTGAGAATGCCGCGAGCAATCTTGGCGCCCTCTTTTTCGTGCTGGATGACAAGGTGGTTGCGGCTACCATCGCGGTCCGGGGCAATCGCCTCTAGGTTCTCGCGCTCGTCAACTGTGGACCAACCAATGTCGTGAATCAGGATGGCCGGCAAAACGATGTTTTCCTGAGCCTCGGGAATCTGAGAAAGCAGTGCGTTTGCGATGCCGTAGGCGTAAAGGCAGTGGGCGTCGTTGTCGCGGGTCTTCAGGTAATCCTTGGCGAGCTCCCAAATGGCAGCATCCCGCTCGGTGAGTGCAATCATGCCTGGTACTTTGCCGGCCGGTGGGACATTGTCCGATACCGATCGACCCAGGTAATTGACCACTTCGCGGGATGCTGTCATTTTGGGATTCCTCTGTTACCTAGCTAGCCGATGATTTCGACTTTGCCGTTTGATCCGTCAACGCGGATCATCATGCCGGTCTTAATCTTGGTGGAGGCCGAACCGGTTCCGGTTACTGCAGGCAGGCCGTACTCGCGGCAAACGATTGCCGCGTGGCTCATCATTCCACCGATATCGGTGACGGTTGCCTTGATCTTGCCGAATACCGGACCCCACGAAGGAGCGGTAACCGGTGCAACCAGGATCTCACCCGGCTGCAGCTGGTCGAGCTGCTCTGGACCTGTGATGATTCGGGCCTTACCCTCGACAACACCTGGCGAGGCAGCCATTCCCTTGAGGGCGTTTGGATCCTCTTCATCGCCACCGAGCCATTGTGCAACCTGCTCGGTGGTGATACCCCAGAGCATGATGGTGAATGGCTCGTTGATTTCGGCTGGTGGCTCGTTGAACGCAGGCTCAGGGCGTGCGGTCTGTAGAGCTGCCACGATCTTGCGGCGACGCTCAATCTCTTCTGGCCAGTAGCTAGGTGCGATGCAGTCCGCACCAACACCCCAACCGGTAGCGAGGTCGAACAGAACCGGACGAACCTCGTCGCGGGTTAGGTACAGCATGTCGTCTGGCTCGTTCCAGAAGCCGTAGCCGTTCAGAACACGCGAAAGTTGACGAACCTTGCGCCAGAACACGCCCATGGTCCAGTGCTCGATGTAGAAGTTGTGGTCTTCTACATATGGGTAAACGGTGCGGGCCAGACCCAGCTTGCCCTGGAACGTAGCGAGTGCATCGCCAGCCAGAATCTCCGAGTACTCACCAACGATGCGGTCGCGCTCAACAATGAGTGCGTCCTTCGGGCGGTGCAGCTGCTCGCCTGCGGCAGCGCGGCGAACGTAGTCCTGAACGTAGCCCATTGGCAGGTCCAGGTGGTCGCGCCAGTAGACATCCGAGCCGTAGAAACCATTGCCGGAAGTGTAGTTGAACCAAGGGTTCTGAGCGTTAGTCCAAGCAGTTACCCACTCGCGGCCCTTCTCGGTGGTGCCGAGTGCGGCGGTGATTGCGGCGGCGCCATCGTTGTTGGCGAAGACATCGGCCAGACCAAGGTTTGCTGCCAGCATGGCTAGAGTCTTCAGCTCGTCGTCCGGGCGGAACAGCACCGAGTCAACGCCCATAACCATCTTTGCGATGGCGAGGTCAGGAATACCTGGGAATGACTCCTTGCAGAACATGAAGAAGTCAAGGTAGGCAACGTAGCCAAGGTTGAGGAACTCGAAGTGGTACTCCCAGTTCTGGTAAGCCAGCTGAATCAGGCGGTCGTAGTCGGCCATCATCTTGGCGGTTGGGTCGATGCCGGCGCCGGACTCAATGATCGACCAGTCAACCATCTCTGGCAGAGCGGTGAACTCGATGGCGTCCATCTCTTCGATGGTGGCGTGTACCTTCTTCTTCCAGTTCTCTAGGAGGCTGTCCCAGTTCTGGAAGTAGTGACCGGCACGCTGCAGGAAGTGAGGCACACGGTCAGGAATCAGCTCAGGGGCAACGCCGACCGGGCTCATGTAGCAGTAACCGTTGTGAATGCGGAACTCGATGCCGTTGGCTGGCGGGATAATGTAGTGGCGGGTGTTGTAGGCACCCAGGCAGCGCACTGCAAACTCCACACCGACGGTCTCGAACGGCTTGAAAACGTTTGGCCAGTGCTGGCTGTCGCAGAACCAGAACTTGTTGTCCTCTTTTTCACGCAAGTTGTCGCGGAAAACCAGGTTGTATGGGTACAGCTCTTGCCAGCCCTCGGCGCCTGCCGGAGCCTTCAAGTCATATGGAGAGTCGAAACTCTTACGCTTCACAGGTGCTCACTTTCTAGGTTGCTCTACTTTGAGGTACTACTGATTGTGTTGCTGGTACTGCTTGGTCTTGCGTTTATTTGGCCCCGAAACGGTCCGCCATCTGCGCCATCAGCGAGTTGGTGATTGCCTCGATTCCAGAACCCGTCGAGGTGATTTTTACCTCGGCTGGCTTCTGCGACCAGACGGTTTCTGGACGTGACTGCAGCAGCAGCACGTTCTTTCCGGCTGGAAGATCTGCATCGATGGCCCACTCGATGTCCTGAACGCTGCCGTAGTGCTTTTCAGCCGACTTTGCCAGGCGGGCCACTGCAATGAGCTCCTCGTCGTTTAGGCAGGGCGAGTTGCGGCGCTCGGCCTCAACCTCGTGGCGGGTAATTCCGCCCCTGCCATCGGGGATGAGCTCTTCGTGCTTGTCGCTGATCATTCGCTTCACCGGGTGAAGCATGACCTTGTCAATCACGAAGTTGTCTGGGGTGACCTCGCCGGAGACCACCATCTCCCCCAAGCCCCAGCTGGCGTCGACCACAATCTTGGAGCGGTCGCCATTGCTAGGGTCGATGGTCATTGCCACACCAGAGGTGCGGGAGTTGACCATCTTCTGAATCGCTACAGCCATCGACAAACCTTCTTCAGGAATGTTGTTGGCCTGGCGGTACGTCATTGCTCGCGAGGTGTACAGGCTTGCCCAGCACTCGCGAATCTTGTGCATTACGTTGCTGCGTCCGATGATCCACAGGTAGGTGTCCTGCTGGCCCGCGAACGATGCATCCGGCAGGTCTTCGGCGGTAGCACTGGAACGAACCGCCACCGGAACTTCGCCACCACACAGGGCCATCAGCGCCTCGTAGGCCTGGTGAGTTTCCTCGTGGACTGCTTGCGGCACCGGCTGATTGAAGATCAGTTCGCGGATCTGAGCCGAAACAGCATCTACCGCTTTGACGTCCTCGAAATCCAGCCCAGCCTGTAGTGCCTTGATTTGCTGCAACAGGTCGGTTTGGTTCATCACGGCATCGAAGGCATCGGTGGTTACCGCAAAGCCTGGCGGAACCGGTGCCCCGGCCTTGGTCATGATTGCCAAGCTGGTGCACTTGCCACCGAGGCGGTCGTGCTCCGGGGTTTCTGCGCTGTCAAATGGGAAGGTGTACATCGTTGTAGCTTTCCGTTGAGGTGAGGTGGCTGCGGTTTTAGGCCGCTGCGATGTCCCATTCCACTGGGACGGCGGTTGGGACGCGGAAGGAAAGGTTGCTGCCGAAAGTAATTTCGGATCCAGACTTGAGCCGCAGTGAAGGCACATTCTTGCTGATCTCCTCTAGGGCAACTCGGGCCTGAAGTTTGGCAAGCATGTTGCCAAGGCAGTAGTGGATTCCGTAGCCGAAGGCTAGGTGGCTGCGGGAGTTTTCACGTCCGATGTCGAAGGCATCAGGCTGGTCGAACACCTGGTCGTCTCGGTTGGCCGAACCCATTACCAGCAGGACGTTGGAGCCGGCTGGAATCTGCACTCCACCGATTTCGCCATCCTTCACTGCCTTGCGACGCCAGGCAACGATGCTCGGGCTGTAGCGCAGCACCTCGTCTATGGCACCCGGGATCTTCTCTGGGTCGGCGGTGATCGCCTCGTAGGCAACTCGGTGCTGCAAGAGCACGCGAACCGCGTTCGAGATCAAGGTGGTGGTGGTCTCGTGACCCGCAAACAGCATGCTGTAGAGCACCGAAGCGATCTCGTGGTCGCTGATTTCGTCGCCGGCTGCCTGGAAGGCCACCATGTCGGCTACCAGGTTGTCGCCAGGGTTCACCTTGGCATTTGCCACCAGGTACTGGCAGTAGTTCCAGTACTGAACCATGTTGTGAGCGTGTGGAATCTGCTCTTCGTCGGTGAGGTCGGCCCAGGTGATAACTGCACGACTTGTTGCCCACTCCTTGACCTCTGGGATCTTGGTGACTGGAACACCTAGGAGGGTGAGGATGGTGATGGTTGGAAGTTCGTATGCGATGTCGGCCAGGATGTCGCCTCCGGCGGAACCCTTAGCCAGCATCTGCTCGATCAGGGTGTTCACGTTGTCACGGATCATTGGCTCCATCACCTTGTAGCGACGAGGAGTGAAGGCCTTGGATGCAACAGCACGGATGCGGGTGTGTTCAGGCGGGATACGGGCACTTAGGCCCGAATAGGCGGTGAATCCACCTTCGGCCATGATCTTCTTGGCTGGCTCACCGAGTGGGCGGACCGGAGCCTGGGCGTTCTCCGAAGAGAAAGTCTCCCAGTTTTCGAAAGTGGACTTGACGTCCTCGTAGCGAGTCACAACGTAGTAACCGATGCGGTCATCGAACATGACCGGCTGCTCCTCGCGCAGTTCCTGGTAGGCAGGAAACGGGTTGTTCATGTCGAACGGCTCAAAGCCGTGGTAACCGGCTGGGCAGACTGCTTCAGACATCTTTGTCCTTTCGGAATGGTTCTAATCGAATACTTCCGAACCAAGGTGTCTACCTGAAACCTCATTCTCACTCAGTGAGAGGAATCCGAGCCGCCGTTATCAAATCTAAATAATCCGAAATCGGCTATCTGAAATTGGCGCTTAGCGCACGTTCACCTGTGGCCGGCGCTTGCCGCTCGGAGTGAGGGCCTGCTGGATTCGGTCAACAGTGCCTTTGAGAAATGGCAGCAGTTTTTGTAGTTCATCTGCGCGGGCCGATTCCAGCACGATACCCACCGCGGCAATGGTCTCGCCATTCACCACAATCGGCAGCGCAATCGATGAAGCTCCCAGCCGCATCTGCTCCACGGTGACCGCATATCCAAGCTTGGTAACGGTTCGAAGTTCGGCCTCGAGTGCCTCACGAGAGAGCATGGTCTTGGCGGTCGGCGCGATTAGTTTTTTATCCAGATACGCACGCTGAAACCATGCCGGTTCAGCTGCGAGTAGAACGCGACCAACCGCGGTGGCGTGCAGCGGCAGACGGGAACCGATCCGGGAAATGATTGGCAGCTTTCGGGAGCCGTAGATTTTGTCAACGTATAGCGCGGTTGCCCCCTGCCGCACCGCCATGTGCACGTTTTCGTGAACCAGGTCAAACAGATCCTGAAGGAATGGCCTAACCACGTGCTCGCGTTGACTCAGGCTGGCATGCTGGGCCAATTCCCAGATGCGAAGCCCAACCTGGAAGCTACCATCGGCGTTCCGCGCCAGAGCGCCCCACTGCTCCAAGTCACCCACCATTCGGTAGGTGGTTGAGGTTGGTAGACCAGTCTTTTCGGCAATCTGAGCAATTGTGAGTGGTCGAGCACTGGCCTCGAATGATCCCAGAATGCTCAGCAAACGGCCCGTCACCGAGACTTCGGCTTCCTTAGCCATGATCATTCCTCCAAGCCATTGTTGGAAGAAGACTAGCCCAAAAAGGCGTTCCCGCTCAATGAGAAAATGCCACCAGCAGCCCAATTCATCGCTGGGCTGCCGGTGGCATCTCTTGTGGTTCTAGTTACTCCCAGTCGTTGGTGTTCAGCCTGCTAGCATCCTTGGTCAGATAGCGCACGAACAAACCGTTTGGGTCGCGCTCTGCGATCACCTGCTGCAGGCGCTCGTAGTTCTGCTGCGACATGAACTTGAGCTGGCGATTTCCAAAGTCACTGTCACCCAAGTAAGTTCCCTTGGTCACCGGTTGCGCATGTGCCATCGCGGAATCGAGCCAAGCTCGGTTGGCGCCATCGTTGGCCTCGGTTTCAGAAACTAAGTAGGTCGCCACGTAGCCGGGGCTCTGCATAGAGAATGCCATGTCTGGCAGCTCACGCACCGGGCCCATGCTGTACCAGATTGTGAAGCCTTTTTCCTCTGGAATCTCAGTGAACAGCGGGTCAAGTTTGGCTGCGATGTCAGCCGGCTCGCCCTCTACCCAAATGTTGTCTACGAAGTAGCGGTGACCCTCCGGGTTGGCAAGCAACTGCTGCTCTCGGCGCACCGAAAGCTGGGTCTCTTCACCCCAGATGTTGACGATTGCGGAATCTATGCTCGGATAAGTGAGGAACGGTTCGAGGTTCTTCTTGCCCTGGTCAACGTCATCAACCAGGGTAAGCGCGTCCACCACGATGGTGCGCTCGATCGCTCCGTCTGGACCGGTTGGTCCACACTGGCTGACAATCACAATCTCAACATCTGGCGACACCGAGTCGTGAATCGAGTACATCCACTTGAGGATGTCCTGGAACTGTTCCGGCTTGTATAACTGCACGCTTTCGACTGCGTGCTTGTAGCGCGGACGGGTCTGAAGGTAAAAACGAGTGACCACACCCGGGAACGATGGTCCGGCTCCTCGCGCAGCCCAGTAGAGGTCCTGGTTTTGAGTGGCATCGGCGCGCACCAGCTCACCGTCGGCAGTTACAACGTCAACAGCAACTACGCTTTCGGCAGCCCAACCCCAACCGCGGGCAACCCAGCCTTGACCACCCTGAAGCAGGAAGCCACCGATGCCAACGGTCGGGCAATGGCCGCCGTTGAAAAAGCGACCAACCGACTGAAGGTACGGGTCAAGAACTTCGCCACCCTTGGTGGCCGGCGTAGCCGAAGCAATCCCGGTGGCAGGGTCGTAATCCATCTCCTGGTAGAGGCCCAGGTCGATGAGTAGCGTGTCTTCGCGGACACTCCAGGCAGCCCAGGAGTGACCTCCGGCGCGAACCGCTACTCCCCAACCCTGCTCCTTGGCGAACTTCACGCCTGCGATGATGTCGTCACGGGTTTCGGCCAGGAGCACTGCGTTTGGCCTACGGGTTGGACGTCGGTGATTGAAGACTCGGCCTACGGCTGCTTCGTCGAAGCCAGCATCGTTAGGTGTAAAGAACTTTCCGGTAAAGGTTGTCATCCTAGAACCGTTCCTCCTCCGTCAACCACGAGGTTGACTCCAGTGATCCAACTGGCTTCGTCTGAAGCCAGGAAAAGTGCCGCGTTTACGATGTCGCTCGGTTGACCAACTCTGCCTAGCGGAATTCGGGCAATGTTCTTCTTAAACTCCTCAGGCCCGCTATCCACCAGCCAGGCGGTGGATGGGGTGACGGTAAAGCCTGGGCTCACGCACACCGCACGGATGCCATACTTTCCACCCTCGGCAGCAAGCTGCTGAGTCAGATTGATAACGCCGGCCTTGGCCGTACCGTGCGCATTCTGTGCCATGAACTCCACACCGCGGGTACCCGCAATTGAACCGATGTTTACGACAACACCACCGTGTTTCATGAAGTGCGGCCAGATTGCTTTAACTGCGTAAAATACGATGTTTAGCTCGTTGTTCATGACGAACTGCCAATCCGCCACCGAGAGGTCTTGGATTTCGCCGAACTTAGGAATCGAGGCGTTGTTGTAGAGGATGTCGGCTCCGCCGTAAACCTCGATGGCTGCCTCAACCCACTTGCGCGACGCCTCGGCGTCACCAAGGTCTACGGGTGAGAAATTTGTGATTTCGCCGCCAGCCTCACGGACCAATCGGACTGTTTCTTCGGCACCTTCGGCGAAAAGATCGCAACCAACCACCTTGGCGCCTTCGGCAGCAAAGGTCAGGGCGGCCTGACGGCCCATTCCACCGCCGATACCGGTGATCAACACAATCTTGTTGTCTAAACGACCCAAGGCGCGCTCCTTTGTTATCAAAACATCCCTTTGCTACCAAAACACTATGGGAAGGGCGGTGGGTCAATCATCGGTGTAGAACCAATAGTTGTTATCAATCCGAATCATGTTTGAAAGTGGTGTTCGCAAAGTAGCGTGGCAACATGAGCAACCAGGATCCTCAGCTGAACGTGCCGCGCCGCGTAGTTACCGGCCATGACGCCAACGGTAAGTCGGTATTTCTCTCGGATGGCCTAGTGCCGGTGGTTCGCCACCTTCCCGGAGAGGGCGTGGGTTTTTACGAGATCTGGAATACCGCAGCGATGCCAGCACCGGTCAGCGCCACCGAGGCCGTCGAGCCAACTCAACTAGACCTGACCGTGCCGCCTAGCGCAAACGGAACCAAGATTCGCATCAACGAGTTCTTCCCCGGCCACCTGGACCACCGGAACCTGCAAAGTCCAATTCACCGCACCGAGAGCATCGACTACGGAATCGTCTTGGAGGGCGAAGTGGTTTTGGTTTTGGACGACAGCGAAGTAACTCTGAAAGCCGGAGATGTGGTTGTCCAACGCGGAACCGACCACGCCTGGGCTAACCGCAGCGACAAGATTGCCCGAATGGCCTTCATCCTCGTGGACGGCCAGTTCACCGACGGCCTGCGGGCAACCCTGCCGCAAGACATGCACGTGACCCGCAAGGGTCCGGACGACAACGGGGACCGCTAATGCATTTCGATCACGTAGGACTGAGCGTTGCCGACCTAAACGGTATGGCCAACTGGTACGCCAAGGCTTTCGGCTGGAAAATTGCCCAGCCTTTCGAAGTACCACCAATTCAGCTGCGCGGAATGTTTGTGGTTTGCGACGACGGCGTTGCTATCGAGCTGCTGCAGCGCGAAGGCTCGTTTCGCACCGCGAAATTTGACTCGGTGCCGGAGATGGCAGCGAATCAGGGTTACGGCCACATTGCCCTGCGAGTCGAAGACGTGGATGCCCTGCACGACCATCTGGTGAGCCTCGGGGCCACCAGCATTATGAGCCCTCGCCCAGCCCCGGTGGCAGATAGCCGCATGGCATACGTTGCCGACCCGGAGGGCAACCTCGTTGAACTTTTGACTAGGAAAGGTCCGGTAGGCGCATGACTTCAACCGCAAACCAAATTCAACTTCCAGGCCTGACCGACCGAGTAGTGGTAATCACTGGCGCCAATGGCGGACAGGGCACCGCGGAGACGCTGCTGCTGCTCTACTCCGGGGCAACAGTTATTGCTACCGATGTCCAGGCCGACCCATCGGGGGCCTTGGCTGATGCTTCCAAGCTGCACCCGGGCAGACTTCACTATCGCCAGCTAGACGTGTCTTCCCTGGACGGGTGGAACTCGGTGGCCGACTTCATTCGCGGGCTCGGCCTGAAAGTTCACGGTTTGGTGAACAACGCCGGAATTCCGTGGCGCGCGCGAATCGGTGCGGTCCAACTTGAAGACTGGAACCGCGTAATCGGCATCAACCTGACCGGCACCATGCTGGGCATGCAGATGGTCTTGGAGTTCATGACTGAGGGCGGCAGCATCGTAAATATCGGTTCCGCCGCTGCGGTAACCGGGCACCACACCGCCGCATACACCGCAAGCAAATGGGGCGTCCGTGGGCTGACCCACGTTGCTGCTACCGAACTTGGACCGCGCGGCATTCGCGTTAACCTGGTGAACCCGGGTTACGTAAAAACCCCGATGATGGCAGCAGCACCTGCGATCATGACCGAAGCCCAACTGGCACTAACACCGCTGGAACGCCTAGGCGAACCGGAGGACGTTGCAGCCGCGGTTGCGTTCCTGCTCAGCGACATCTCGGGCTACATCAGCGGGGCCGAACTACCCGTGGATGGCGCATTCACTTCCTCGGCCGGCGTGAAATATATGTCCGACCTAATCAAAAAGAACGTTTAAGCCGTGCGCTGCTTTCCTTCGCTACCCCGGCTACGCCGTGCGCTTGCGCAACGTGAGGCTGCCCAAGAGTAGGCAGGCCAGGCAGACACCAGCAACAATCAGAATCTGCTGAACCACATCCCCGGTGGGGTTGCCATCGGTGATGTAGACAATTGCCCGCAGCGAGTGCGTCAGCGGCAGCCAATCGCTGATGGTATGCAGAGCATCCGGCATCTGTTCCACCGGCACGAAGAGACCGCCCAGAATGATCTGAGGGAAGATGAACGCCGGCATGAACTGAATCACCTGAAACTCCGACTGCGCGAAGGCGCTAGCCAGAAGCCCCAGCGACATTCCGCAGAGCGCGTTAACCACCGCGGCGAGGTACAGGTACCAGGCGTTGTCCTTGGTGTCAAAGCCACACACATAGATTGCAAAAGTCAGAGTTATGGCCGACTGAACCAGGGCCATCAAGGCGAATGCCAGTGCGTAGCCGGTGATGAATTCGCCACGGCGCATCGGTGTGGTCAGGAAGCGCTCTAGTGTGCCGGAGCGACGCTCTTTCAGCGTGGTGATGCTGGCGGCCAAGAACATGACCACGAAAGGAAATAGGCCCACGAGACGTCCGCCAACTTTGTCGAACAGCATCTGCGAATTGAACATCCAACTGAAAAGCCCAACTAGCAGCGCGGGCACAAAAAACATCAACGCGATGGTTCGACGGTCGGCCCGAATGGTCAGCAGCACGCGCTGAGCCACGGTCAGAGTGCGAGTTACGGGATTCATGCCGCCACCTCCTGCTTGGCCAGCGTCAGGAATGCCTCTTCGGCACTGGTGGAATCCGTTTGAAGCAAAATGTTTGCCAGGGTGTCACTGGCAATTACCTGGCCGTCACGGACAAAAATCAGTTGGTCGCAGCGCTCGGCTTCATCCATCACGTGGCTGGAGACCAAAAGCGTCTTCCCAGAGTCTGCGAGTTGGCGAAAAATCGCCCAGATTTCTGCTCGCAAGACCGGGTCAAGGCCGACCGTTGGCTCGTCCAAAATCAGCAGATCGGGTGAACCAATCATCGCCATGGCCAGCGAAACGCGATTTCGCTGCCCACCGGACAGGTTGCCCACTTTGGCCGACGCATATGCCTCCAGGCCAACCTGTCTCAGTACCTGCGCGATATTTTCTTTTGCCACACCCAGCATTCGACGGGCATAGCCGAGGTTCTGTTGCACGGTTAGGTCATCGAAGACACTGGAAGCCTGGGTGGAGTAAGCCACTCGGGTGGCCAGCGAACGCGCACCGGCTGGTTGTTCAAGCACCGAGACCGCCCCGGTTACCTTGGACTGCACACCCACCAGGCAACGCATGATCGTGGTCTTACCAGCACCACTGGGACCGAGCAATCCAATGATTTTGCCGGCGGGCAGCGTTAGCTCAATATTGTTGAGAACCAGGGCGCTACCACGCCTGACCGAGACGTTGGTAAAACTGGCAACCTTGCTCATGGCTTTAGCCTAACTCTCTGCCTCGGAATACCCCAAAGGAATCCGGAGATTCAGGAACCTCGGCAGATTTAGGGCCTAAATTTGGGTTGTGGATCAAATGCAATACCCCGGAAGCTCCGACGCCAAGCGCTCGGCACTTGGTCAGAATCGTGAAAACCTGAGGCAGCACAACCTCTCGGTGATTCTGCGACTGCTGCATGTTTCCGGACTGGTGCAGCGATCCCACCTGACCTCCGTCACCGGATTGAGCCGATCCACGGTCTCGGGGCTCATCGGTGAACTTTCGGACCTGGGACTGGCCGTCGAAAGCGAAGCGCAATCGGCCGGTAGCGTGGGCCGCCCTTCGCTGACCGTCGAAGTGTCAGACAAAGTCATCGCGTTTGCCGTAAACGTGGAACGTGAGGCCATCACCGTTGGAGTGGTTGGTTTCAACGGCAAGGTGCAGCAAAAAATCCGTCGACAAACCCCAAGCCCGGTCGACCCACATGCAGTTGCAAAAATTACCGGCGAAATGATCACCGAGCTCAGGGCTCAACTTGACGCCGATTTCCTAATTTCGGGCATCGGCGTAGCCGTACCAGGCCAGGTCAGAGTCCAAGACGGCGTGGTTCGCTCCGCCGGCACCCTCGGCTGGAATGAGGTGCCGTTCGCAACAATCCTGATTCAGCAGACCGGCCTGCCGGTGCGGGTGGACAACAACGCAACCAACGCCTGCGTTGCCGAACGCCTATTCGGTGCCAGCCGCGACATCAGCAACTCGGTGTTCCTATACGCAAGTTCGGGTGGTATCGGTGGCGGGGTCATTGCCAATGATCAGCTTTTACGTGGCGCTTCAGGCTACGCGGGCGAGTTGGGGCACATCCAGATTTCGCCTTCCCGCAACGAAGACTTCTTCGGCATTCCGGGAAGCCTGGAGGCCATGGTTCGCCGCGACGAACTGCTTTACGCCTTCCACATGGACAGGGCCACCGACGAAGAACTGGACGAACTGGTTCAGAAAAACACTTCCTCCAGGGTCACCAAGGTAATCAATCTTCAGGTGGAGGCACTTGGGCGCGCAATCGGCGTACTGGCAACCATCTTCAACCCAGAGACAATCATCCTTAGTGGATTCCTCGGCTCGATTTTTAGGTCGAACCCAGACAGGCTCTTGGCAGTGGTTCGCGAAAATTCGATTAAGCCAGTCAGCGAAACCCTGCTGGTGAAGCTGAATGAGCTTGGTTCATCCGCGGTGCTAATCGGTGCGGCAGAGCTCACGTTCCAGGCAGTATTGGAAAACCCGGCCGAGGCTGGGCTGACTAAGAACCGCAAGCTTTAGACGTTCTTTATCCTGCAGCGCTTTGATATCCTGATTACATGACTAAGCGCACACGCCCATGGGGTTACCAGGATGTTTACGAGGGCGATCAGCCGGACTGGCAGCTGCACCCAGACACCATCGCGGTTCGCGCTGGCTTGGCCCGCAGCGGTTTCGGTGAGACCGGCGAGGCTCTGTACCTAAACTCCGGCTTCACCTACGACAGCGCTGAGCAGGCCGAGAGCGCGTTCATGGAGGAAACCGAGCACTTCCTCTACTCTCGTTTCGCCAACCCAACTGTTGCCATGTTCGAAAACCGCCTGGCCGCGCTGGAAGGTGCTGAGGCCTGCTTCGCTACCCCAACCGGCATGAGCGCCATGTTCGCATCGGTGGCTTCGCTGGTGAAGGCCGGCGACCGCATCGTTGCCTCCGCAGCCATGTTCTCCTCCTGTTACGTAATCCTCACCGAGATCCTCCCGGCGTGGGGCGTTACCACCGTTCTGGTTGAGGGAACCGCGGAGGCCGACTGGGCTGCCGCCCTTAGCGAGCCGACCAAGGTTGTGTTCGTTGAAACCCCAAGCAACCCGCTGATGGAGATCGTTGACCTACGCATGG
>Ga0228700_1000672_pt1 | contig 27839 bp, 29 predicted proteins | sample McNCre317_Aug_MG_FD_178019 | JGI IMG/M metagenome (GOLD analysis project Ga0228700, IMG submission 178019) | Freshwater microbial communities from McNutts Creek, Athens, Georgia, United States - 3-17_Aug_MG | ecosystem: Environmental > Aquatic > Freshwater > Creek | place: USA: Georgia...
ATTAGAATTTCGTTCTTTGCTTCTGGAAAGTCAATTGTCTTATACTCACCGTCTTTGGGTAAGTTCTCTTTTTTAATTTTAATCGTCATGATTTAACTCCAAATGTTATGAATTTATGCCAAAGAAAACTCGCAATAGAAGTTATTGAAACAACCGCTATATTTATTAAATATGGATTAAAAGCCATATACTCAACAAAAAAGTAGACGACTACATAACCTAGCAACATCAGGAAAACTGCGCCTAGTGCAAATTTAAAAAATTCTCTTATTAAACGCTTCTTACTCTGAAAAACAAAAATTCTCTGTAATAAAAATGACAGAATCACATTAAAAAGGCAACTTATGATGTATGCAAGATTAAAGAATTTTCTCCCAAAAAGCTCTTCATAAATTAATGGAAATGAGAACATAGCGAAAACTGTCGCAACACTCCCAGCAATTGCGAAACGGGTCAAATGCTTATATAGCATTTTCAATATCAAAAACTGATTTTAAAATCGCTGAGTTTAAGCTTAGTCCGACACTCAAACCCAATTCATTTTTTATTTTCTCCAAACATGGAACATATCTATTTTTAAAATTAATTAAATCTGCATGACCATTTATAATTACACGTTTGTTTGGGCAAATTAAATCACGGACCAAGTATGCCAAATCCTTAATGGCAATTGCCTCATCAGAGCCTAGATTATAAGCGGTGCCAGACTTACCCTTTTGTAGCATAACCATAAGCCATTTAGCCAAATCATCTTGATGTAAGTACGAGCGAACAGGATGACCATTACCACTCACAACTATTTCTTGTCCATATAAGGCATCACGGATAAAGTTACCAATTGCAAAGTGCACATCCATCGGCAAATCTTGCCCAACAAAAGCAAAACACCTTGCAATTACAAAGTCTAGGCCATATTTTTCAGAATAAAGAGCACACAAATGTTCTGCGGCGCGTTTACCAACGCTGTATGCCGCGCCTGGGTCTAAGGGGTTTGGCATTCCACAGTAACTTTCTGGTATTTTCTCCATTTCAGGCGGTTGTGGGCCGTATACCCCTCCCGAACTAGTTAACAAAAACTTCGTCGCTTTTTTTTGAACCGCGAGATCAAGGATATTTTGAGTTCCTTGGACAATCTGTTGATATCTGTCAAGCGGCTTCAAATGCGGTCCATTTGTAGACTCCGTAGCAGCATGCAAGACATGCGAGACCGATGATATTTCATTTAAAGTTTCCGGCAACATAATATCGCCTTTATGCATAAATATATTCGAACTTTTAATCAACCCCCTGCTGGCTTCGAGAAATCGATCAGGATTTCTTGTTAGGATAGTAATGCGGTCATAAATCGCAATAGTTTCTGGATATGACCTCCAATACCGTAATAGCGCTTTTCCAAAAAAACCTGTCCCACCTGTTACAAGTAAATGCATATGCTTATCTATTCAATGTCGAAGAAGCAAATTTAGCAAACTCTCTGGGTTTGAAGCTAATTTATATTTTCCATTGGATTTATCATAACCCCATTCAATCATAATGAAATCCAGCCCATTTACTTGCGCCGCCTCACCATCCTCATTGCGGTCGCCAATATAGCATGCTGTATTTACATCGATTGATTGCTCAATTAGCACTTCTCTTATTAAATACTCTTTATTCAATAGGGCTGGTGTAAACGAATCTAATGAATAGACAGATTTAAAAATAGAACTCCAATTAAACATTTCAATTAACGAAATAGTCGGAGCGAGTCGCTTATTAGTGACAATATGCAATATATACTCTTTATCATGTAAAGCATTTAAAAGACTAGGTACACCATCAAACACGCGTGTATTTTTATATCCCTCCCGGTCATAATTGTACTTAAAATGATTCAAGAGGCTACCTATGTGTTGTTTTTGACTCTCTTCTACTAACCCTTCAAAGATTTCAATTAAGGGTGGCCCAATCAAGGATTGATTTAATTTCCTGATAGGTAATATACCTACCTTATCAAATGCGGCACCTATCGAACTCAAAATCGCAGGAGCAGAATCAACCAACGTTCCGTCTAAATCAAATATTATATTTTTGTATTTCAACAAATGTCCTTAAAAATTAAATATGAACTTTGGGAACAGCGTAAAATACACTTTCAAAACTATTATGGTAATGTTGCCTTATGTAAAAATTATAGTCCTCGCAAATTTCAAATATTAACTCAGGCAAAGTCCAAAGATCTTGAGGATTATGGTATAGCGATAGTGCCAAAACGGGACGACAACGTTGAATTGCATTTCGTGCTCCATTTAATACCTGAGCTTCAGCACCTTCGACATCCAACTTAATGAAATCAATATTTGTCGTAGGTAACATTTCATCAATTGACACAGCGGCAATATGTACATCACCATTTAAGCCAATTGCCCCCCCTCACCTTGTCCAGAATTAAAACTAAGAATAGAATACTTCTCTGCAGCAGCCAATGGTAAACAAATAGGAGCGCACTCCGCTTTAGATACTACATTCTCGACTAATTGAGAGAAATTTTCAGGATCAGGCTCCATTAAAAAGGCCTGATTGCATTTAATTGAATTTTGACTTAGCAAATCAATATAAGTATCTCCGTTATACGCACCACAATCTATATATGTTATATTTTTATTGCGCAAAGAGCGCAATGTAAATTCATTAAAATATTGATTTTCCTCTGATTTATAGCTAGAGAAATTCATATCCAAGCCTAATCGAAATGCAGCAATTCGCATTAACGTATTACAACTCTCCTGATCCGCTAAACGCGCTGAAACTTTTGAAACTCTATCAATTCCTGATATAAGAAATTCACGCTTGCTTAACCAAAAACGCCACCCTAGCTCTTTTTCAAATACATCATAAGTATCCCAAGGCATAAGCATGTTCGTAAAACCTGCTTCGGTTGCAATTTTTACTAAATTATCGTAAGGCGTACTACGATTTAGAATTCCTAATGCCAGTTGTGCTTTTGTGTCATTTTTTGATAAAGTCTCCCAATTAACTACTGGTAGATTCAATATACTGGCAGATTGTGGCGCTGTTTCAACGAAACCAGCGACATTAATTCCATTTACTTGCATGGCTTGGCAAAGGCTTTTGCCAAAACCTCCCGCTCCAAAAATCCATATTGGGCGCATTGCGTCAATTCGACGAGGTTCGGTTACTGCTGCTTTTAACGATTCGTAGTTATTAAAAATTGAGTCCATTGTTAATCCTATTTCACAATTTCGGCATGAATGAGGCTTGCCTGCTGACGAATTTCATTGAGAATCTTTACATCTAAGAATGGATGCATGTCATCAAGTTCAGGTGTAATAAATTTACCGCTTTCGTCAACACGCGATTTGATGCGTGGCGCAAACTCTTGCCGCGGGTCTACATGCAAGTCAATGATTAGAGGACCATCGTTTTTCAGTAAATCATCTAATTGAGCAAGCTCTTCTGCTGTTTTGATTGTTGCAGCCTTAACACCATAGGCACTAGCCACAGCTTTGAAATCTGGAAACTCCACTCCTGACGCCGGTGTAGCACCAATTACTTTACCAAAGAAATTTTCATGCGTCTGCCAAATAGAAAGATACCCACTATTATTTAAAATAATTACAATTACATTTAAGTTAGTAGTTTTCAGGGTTTGAAGTTCTTGAATATTCATTTGAAGACTGCCGTCCCCAGCAAAACAAACAACGCGCGATTTGCGATCTGCTTTAGCCGCAGTGGCGGAACCAATGGCTGCTGGCAAATCGTAGCCCATCGAAGCAGAACCAGAATTACTGTATAAACGTTGGTTTTTCTTTAATTTACCCACCTGAAATGGCAATATACATGCGGAGGCATTGCCGCATACCACGATATCATCATCGCGTAGTTGATTGAATATGCGATTAACCATAACGTAGGGATTTAAAGGTGCATCGCTTTTTTGGCTATGTTCAGCCATTACATTATAACGCTCCCTAATTCTCAAGCACCAACTCGCCCACGAATCAAATCGAGGAAGCTGCGTCAAAGCTAACTCTTTCTCGAAAGCTGCCATAAAGTCTTTTAGATTAGCCTCAACTCCTAAATCTGGTTTATGAGTCGGTTTATTTAATTCAGCTGGATCAACATCGATTTGTGCAAGCCACGCATTTTTAGCAAACGAGTCCCAGTTGTAGCTTGTTTGACGGACATTTAGACGAGACCCTAAAACCAACACAAAATCTGCGGCTTGCAAACAAATGTTGCCTGGTCTAGTGCCAATAGTTCCAGGTCGACCTGCAAATAACGGATGGTCGGATGCAATTAGATCATGCGTCCATGCCGTCGATAATGGTATCCCGTATTTTTCAATTAAATTAACGAGTCGATTTTCTACTCCTGAGAGTCGAACCCCAGTTCCACCCAAAATCAACGGCCGATTTGAGGTAATCAGTTTTGCAATAATTTCACGGCAGGCTTTGCTTAACTTATCCGCATCAATCTTTGGCACAACAGGCAAAGCCGGTGCAATGTCAATGACCTGCGTAGACTGCTGAATGTCTAGTGGAATGTCTAACCATACTGGGCCCGGTCGGCCTGAAACAGCTTCAGAATAGGCCTGCGGCAGCATCGTCTCGAGATCCGTCTCGGACCTCACTAAACGAGCATACTTACACACTGGACTAGCCATTGCAATGGTAGGCCCCTCTTGATCACCTAATTGGCGCATACCAGGCACATCATTGAACGAGATGCATGTCTCACGCTTAATTTGTCCCGATATGACGATCATCGGTATCGAATCGGTGAATGCACCATAAACACCGTTCAACGCATTTACAGAGCCAGGCCCGGTAGTTAACATGACGACCGCAGGCTTACCTGCAATGCGTGCATAGCCTTCCGCCGCCATTGCACAAGCTTGCTCATGATGCATGAATGTGCAACGCAATTTTTCATGGCCACCCAAAGATTGATTTAAGAACATAGCTCCACCGCCCGTGACGGTGAAAACCTGCTCAATGCCATGAGCGACTAGCCAGTCTGCGATTCGATCCGATATGCGTTTCATTTAAATTCCGCGATTTAAAATTAAGTTTTTCAAAGCGGCATTTTCGCTATATGGGCCATCAATATGGCCAATCTGCAATTGATCATTTGCTTTAATTGGTTTTAATAACTTTTCGCCATTCATGACTTCGCGACAAGAAAGCTGACCTTTGTGGAGTGGCACTGCCAAATAAAAGTCTTTTTCAAAGCTGTCTTTTGTCAACACATAACCAGCCTCCAGGTCATGTTTGGCATAAGCACCACGAACCAATGCATCAAGGTATTCAATCTCTTTACGCGAAATAACACGTCGCGTATCAGATACTCCGCCGCACATTTCTTTAGCCTTATGGAATGCCTTAAACCATGTATCACATTGCTCGGGCAATGAACAATAAGAAGAAACAGGCACCTCTTGATAATTAATATCAATATGGCGCTCCCATGAACGCGCACCTTTACCGTATGAAATAAGCATAGATGAAGACCAATCGTGGTATTCATGCGTTGACAAACCAATGACGTGATTTGGATAACGCTCTCTCAAGTAGTCAATTTGGTCAAGCTGCAATTCGCTATCTTCACTGGGGTAAAGTGATACGCAATGGTTAATTGCTAGCGGGATATCTCGCTTCTCAAAGAAGTGGACTAAATCATCCAGATCTTTCTCTGAAGCGCCACCGGTTGAAACAATGGTAGGCCGACGCGTGGAAGCTATTTTTTCAATTAGCACCCAATCATTCATGTCTGAGCTGGCAATTTTAATAATTGGCATATCAAACTCAACGCACAAATCTACAGACGCCTCATCGAACGGCGTAGACATTGGAATACAACCAATATTCTTAATCTCTTCAACCATGCGAGTGAAGTCTGCCTTGCTCAGCTTTGTGTCTTCAGTTTTTTTGATGTAACGAAGCTCAGAACTGCCCTTGAAGTCGGGGTGAATAAATTCATCCACATCGCGAAATTGCAATTTAATTGCGGCTTTGACATTGTTATAGCGAACCACCGTGCCATGATCATGAATAATCTTCAAACCACGCTCTAACTTACCCCAATGATTATTAGCTAATTCGAGAACAAACAAATTCTCAAATAATTCTTTATCACGTTGGCTTACTTTGTTAATACTCATTTTTCACTCCATTTTTCTCTCAGTTAATTAAAAATTGATGCCCAAAAATGTTTCGATTTTATCGACCACATAATCTAAATGTTCATTGGTCAAGCCTGGATATACACCCAGCCAGAATGTTTGATTCATCACGATGTCTGTATTGGTAAGTTCGCCACTGATGCGATAGTTGCGCCCCAACATATAAGGCTGGCGAATTAAGTTACCCGCAAACAGCAAGCGGGTGCCAATCTTATTTTGGTCTAAGTAGTTGAGCAAGTCCACGCGCTTGACGCCTGAAGACTCTTTGAGCACCAATGGGAAGCCAAACCATGATGGGTCGGCATTGGGTGTAGCTTCTGGCAAATGCAAAAACTCTTCGCACGACTTGAGTTTGTTTTTCAAATAAACGTAGTTGGCTTTACGTGCAGCGATGAACTCATCCACACGATCGAGCTGGGCCAAAGCACAGGCGGCTTGCATGTCTGAAATTTTGAGGTTGTAGCCCAAGTGGCTATACGTGTACTTGTGGTCATAGCCTTCAGGCAAGTCACCAAGTTTCCAGCAAAAGCGCTTGTCACAGGTGTTGTCTTGGCCAGGGGGGCAATAGCAGTCACGTCCCCAATCACGGAATGATTCTGCGATGAGTTTAAGTTCGCTGTTGTTCGTAAATACAGCGCCGCCTTCGCCCATGGTGATGTGGTGGGCGGGGTAGAAGCTGAGCGTGGCAATGTCGCCAAAGGTGCCCACCATTTGGCCGTTGTATGTGGCACCCAAGGCGTCACAGCAATCTTCAACCAACCAGAGGTTGTATTTTTTGCAAAGTGCTGTCACGACTTCCAAATTAAAAGGGTTACCCAACGAGTGCGCCAGCATGATGGCTTTTGTTTTTGGACTGATAGCCGCCTCAATTTTGGAAGCGTCAATGTTGTGCGTGGCTAGATCAACATCAACAAAAACTGGGACTGCGCCAAATTGAATGATTGGGTTAACCGTTGTTGGAAAGCCTGCCGCTACTCCAATGACTTCGTCTCCCTGCTTGATAGCTCGATCGCCTAAACGTGGTGATGTCAGGGCAGAAAACGCGACCAAGTTAGCTGACGAGCCCGAATTAACGGTGATCAGATATTTCACCCCTAAATAGGCGGCCAATCGTTGCTCAAACTCAGCGTTGAAACGGCCGGTAGTGAGCCAACCATCTAGGCTGGCATCGACCATGTTTTTAAGCTCTTGCGCGCCAATGACTTTGCCAGAGACTGGCACTGCACTTTGACCCGGCACAAACGCGCGCGGCGCATGAACAATATCTGAGTACTGCTGAACTAGAGCAGCAATTTCTTGTCGAATTGCCTCTGGATTTTTGGCGGTGAAATGAATGGGGGTAGTCGTTGTCATGCTTGTGTAGAGATGTACTGTTGAATTTGGGTGTGGCACAGTTCGCGAACAGACTGCTTGTTGAGCCATGCTTGGTGCCAAGTTGTGATGTGGTTGAGCGCAGTTGGCAGGTTCCACCTGGGTTGCCAAGCCAAACGCGCCTTGGCTTTGGAAATATCAAGCTTGAGATAGTTGGCCTCGTGCGGATGATTACCGCCATCTAACTGCCAACTCGCATCTTGCCCCCAAGATTGCACCATTTTTTCGACTATCCATTGCACGGGGCGCGCATCATCGTCTTGTGGGCCAAAGTTCCAGCCTTCAGCCCAAGATTGACCATCGGTATATAGCTTTTCTGCCAATAGCAAATAGCCAGACAACGGCTCAAGCACATGCTGCCAAGGCCTTGTTGAATGCGGGTTACGAATCACCACCGGCTGTGACTTTTCAAAGGCACGCAAGATGTCTGGCACAAGACGATCTAGCGCCCAATCTCCGCCGCCAATCACATTGCCTGCACGAGCTGACGCGAGAGCCACGCCTTCGTTTTGGAAAAATGACTTTCGGTAGGCGCTGGTGACCAACTCGGAGCAACCTTTGCTGTTGCTGTAGGGGTCGTGTCCGCCCATGGGCTCATCTTCACGGTAGCCCCAAGCCCACTCTTTGTTTTCATAGCATTTATCGGTGGTGACATTCACAATGGCTTTGACCGTGCCAACTTGTCGCGCGGCTTCCAGTACATGCACGGTGCCCATGACATTGGTGGCATAAGTTTCAACAGGCGCTTGGTATGAATAACGCACCAAAGGCTGGGCGGCCATGTGGATGATGATTTCAGGCCTGATTTCGCTCATGACGCGCTGCACAGTAGCGAAATCACGAATATCGCCAATGTGGCTATGCTGCATACCCTCGGCCACATGAGCCTCGTCAAACAGCGACGGACTGGTTGGTGGCTGAAGCGCTAGGCCATAAAGTGACGCACCCATGGATTGGAGCCAAAGACTCATCCAACTTCCCTTGAAGCCCGTGTGCCCAGTCAAGAGCACACGTTTACCACACCAAAAATCAGGGTTGAGTTGAGACATACTTAGTCCCATTTTTTCCAAGGCGCCTTTTCTGTTGCCCATAGCTCTTCAAGGTGGTGCTTGTCGCGCAAGGTGTCCATAGGCTGCCAGAAACCTGTGTGCTCGAACGCCATCAGCTCTCCACGCTCAGCAAGGCTCATCAAGGGCTCTTGCTCCCAAGTCGTTTTGTCGTCTTTAATCAAAGACAACACACTAGGCGAGAGCACGAAGAAGCCTCCGTTAATCATGCCGCCATCGCCTTTTGGTTTTTCCATAAAGCGCTTGATTTGTTTGTTTTGGATATCCAGTGCACCAAAACGGCCAGGAGGATAAGTAGCTGTCAAAGTAGCTTCTTTGCCATGCTGACGGTGAAACTCGATCAGCTTGCCGATGTCCACATCTGAAACACCATCGCCATATGTGAAGCAGAAAGCCTCGTCGTTTTTGACGTAATCCGCAACGCGGCCTAAGCGACCACCCGTCATTGACTCGTCGCCCGTATCAATCAGCGTGACTTTCCATGGTTCGGCGCGTTTTTCATGCACATGCATTTCGTTGTGTTGCATGTCAAACGTGACATCTGACATGTGCAAAAAGTAGTTCGCAAAGTACTCTTTGATGACATAGCCCTTGTAGCCGCAGCAGATGATGAAATCATTGATTCCATAGTGCGAGTACATCTTCATGATGTGCCAAAGAATGGGTTTGCCGCCAATTTCAACCATGGGTTTTGGGCGCACAGAGGTTTCCTCGCTCAAACGAGTGCCCAGACCCCCTGCAAGAATGACTGCTTTCATCAAATCAACTTTCTACGACTAAGACGCGGAACAAACAAAGGCATCAGAATAAAACTCTGCTTCCTGTAAACCTGCTTTGACCAATAGACTACGGGCGTCTTCGATCATGGCATTCGCCCCACAGGCAAACACCTGTGCGTTTTGAAAATCAGCAACATCGCTAAGGCATACGTTTTGCACATACCCTTGGGCATCACCATCTGCACCTCTCGACAAAACGCGCTTGAAAATATATGGAAACCCAATATCTGGCGTGAGGGAATAAAGGTCAGACGCTTTACGTCCGCCCCAATAAACCCTGATTGAGCGTGGCAAGTCTTCTGACTTTGCCTGAGATAGACCTTCCAGAATTGCTTTGACAGGAGCAAAGCCTGTGCCCGTCGCCAAAAAGATCAAATCTTTTCCTGAGTAGTCTCGCAAGAAGAATGTTCCCAGAGGCCCATTGAGGCGCAATAAGTCGTTAACCTTTGCCTGCTCAAACCAATACTCACTCATCTTGCCGCCATTGAAGCGCTTGATGTGCAACTCAATCTGCCCATCTTTGGTGTGAGCATTCGCGACTGAATAGCTGCGACGAATATCACCCTTGATGACATCAATGTATTGACCTGCGTAATACTGAAGCTGGTTATTTGGCGGCAACCTCAAAGTCACTTTGATCACATCAGTCGACAACGGCTCAAGCGAACTGATGCGACAAGGATGCATTTTGGCCTGAGGCATTTCAAATTTGGACACACCAGGCGCACTGATGGTTAGCTCGGACATTGGCTTTCGCACGCAACCAAGAATCCACCCATCCACTTTCTCAGCCTCCGTCAGGCCCAATTCATCAGCAAGCAAAGCAGTTTCACCCGCAACAACTTTGCACTTGCATGTTTTGCATCGACCCGTCTTGCAGCTGTATGGAAAAAAGATACCCGAAGCGATCGCCGCATCTACAATGCTCTTATCGGCAATCGAATTAAACGCGAGCCCTGTGAGGGTTTTAATTGCGTTCAATTTTCAGTCTCCTGCGCTTTTGAAAGCTGAGCATCCGTTAAACCATAACGCCTCACCCTTGCACCGAACCATTTCAAAGCGCTGCTGAATTCAGCAAGGTCAAAATCTGGCCATAGCACATCGGTGAAATAAAGCTCAGCATAGGCAGACTGCCACAACAAAAAGTTACTCATACGCTGCTCACCACCCGTGCGAATCAGTAAATCAACATCGGGCATGCCTGCAGTGCTCAAGTACTGAGCCAGTTGTGCTTGGGTTAATTGGCTAGCATTTACGGTGGGATTAGCCGCTTGCCAGTTTTTAACGGCTTGCACCATATCCCACTGCCCGCCATAGTTGGCTGCCACAACCAAAGTAATGGCTTGGTTGTGCTGCGCGACAGCCTCAGCTGCGCGGATGCGATTTTGCAACTCGGGCGCAAAGCCAGCGACATCCCCAATGACCTTGAGACGCACCCCGGCATCTGCCAAAGCCCCCATTTCTCTTTCGAGGTACTGCACAAAAAGCCCCATAAGGGTACTTACTTCATCGGCTGGGCGTAGCCAATTTTCGGTGCTAAAGGCGAACAATGTAAGAAATTTAACACCCTTTGATGCGCATTGCTCAACTAAGGCACGCACCCCAGCAGCGCCTTTGGCATGCCCCACCGCACGCGGCATGTGACGCCGCTGCGCCCAACGACCATTGCCATCCATGATGATGGCAATGTGCTTTGGAATGGCTGCGATTGGATCTGCTGACACTAATTTGAAATAAAAAGTTTAGACATGCTACCGCCGTTTCGCTCAATAGCAAAGCCACCAATTATCTAGTGAATTTGACAAATATCCACCTGGAAATGGATTTAATTTTGACCTAAACGAATAGATTTGGCGCTTCAGCACCGTCCTGGCTTACTCCACACTCACATTGAGCAGGTAACCGTGTTTTTTAAGCAAGGCATGCTTTTGAGCCTCTTCCAAATCGGCGGCGACCATCTCGGCACACATTTGCTGCACAGTAATTTCTGGCGTCCAACCCAGCTTAGTTTTGGCTTTGGATGGATCGCCCAACAAGGTTTCTACCTCGGTGGGACGGAAATAACGGGGATCAATGCGTACAACCACATCGCCCACTTTTAGGCCTGGGGCTTTGTCGCCTTTAATCGCGACTACGATCGCCGTTTCTTCAATGCCCTTTCCCTCAAACTGCAACGTGATGCCCAGCTCTTCGGCACTCCACGCAATGAACTGACGCACACTGTATTGCACGCCCGTAGCGATGACAAAGTCATCAGCCTTATCTTGCTGCAACATCAGCCACTGCATGCGCACGTAGTCTTTGGCGTGCCCCCAGTCGCGCAAGGCATCTAGGTTACCCATGTACAGGCATTGCTCTAGGCCTTGGGCGATGTTGGCCAAGCCACGGGTGATTTTGCGTGTGACGAAGGTTTCGCCTCGGCGTGGGCTTTCGTGGTTAAACAGAATGCCGTTACAGGCATACATGCCATAGGCTTCTCGGTAGTTCACTACGATCCAATACGCATACATCTTGGCCACGGCATAGGGACTGCGTGGGTAGAACGGTGTGGTTTCCTTCTGCGGGGTTTCTTGCACCAAACCATACAGCTCGGATGTGCTGGCTTGATAGAAGCGGGTCTTCTTCTCAAGACCCAAGATTCGGATGGCCTCTAGCAGGCGCAGAGTGCCCATGCCATCGACATCGGCTGTGTATTCGGGAGACTCAAATGACACAGCCACGTGGCTTTGTGCGCCGAGGTTATAGATCTCGTCGGGCTGCGTTTCTTGCACGATGCGAATGAGGTTACTTGTGTCGCTCAGGTCGCCATAGTGCAGTTTGAAGTTGGCATGCTCAACATGTGGGTCTTGGTAGATGTGGTCCACACGCTGGGTGTTAAACGAGCTAGCACGACGCTTGATGCCATGAACGATGTAGCCCTTCTCTAACAAGAACTCAGCAAGGTATGAACCGTCTTGACCAGTGATGCCGGTAATCAGCGCAATTTTTTGTTTGGTTTGGGTCATTGTTTGCTCACAAAGTCTTGATAGGCGGTGGCAAGGCCGTGTGGTAAATCTACCTTAGCTTGCCAGCCTAGGGCGTTAAGGCGCGAGCTGTCCAGCCACTTGCGAGGGGCGCCATCTGGCTTAGAGGTATCAAATTCAATTTGACCAGCATAGCCCAAAGTTTGGGCAATGATTTGCGCCACATTTGCAATGGTCACATCTGAGCCGCTACCCACGTTGATGTGGCTTTGCATTGGCGTGGTGTGCTGGTCGTACTGGGCTTTTGGCAGTTGCATGACATGCACGCAGGCTGCCGCCATGTCGTCTACATACAAAAACTCGCGACGTGGCGTGCCTGTGCCCCAAATGGCCACGCTAGGCGCATTGGCCAGCTTGGCCTCATGGAAGCGACGAATGAGCGCAGGAATGACGTGGCTGTTCTCGGGGTGATAGTTGTCACCCGGTCCATACAGATTGGTGGGCATGACGCTGCGATAGTCCACGCCGTGGCTTGCGCCGTATTGGCGGTTGTAGCTTTCGCACAGCTTGATGCCTGCGATTTTGGCGATGGCATAGGGCTCATTCGTTGGCTCTAGCGTGCCAGTGAGCAATGCATCTTCACGCATGGGCTGCTGCGCTGTACGGGGGTAAATGCAGCTAGAGCCCAAGAACAACAATTTCTTCACACCGCTTTGAAATGCGGCCTCAATGACATTGGCCTGCATCATGAGGTTTTGGTAGATGAAGTCGGCGGGATAAGTGTTATTGGCATGAATGCCGCCTACTTTGGCGGCCGCTAGATACACCTGAGTAGGTTTTTCAGCTGCAAAAAACGTTTGCACTGCAGCTTGGTTGATCAGGTCCAACTCGGCATGGGTGCGGGTGATGATCTGGTTTTGCGTCGCCCCCTGCGCCAGCAAATGGCGCACGATGGCAGAGCCCACCATGCCGCGGTGGCCTGCGACGTATATTTTTTCGGTCACATTAGCCGCGCCCATAGGTGTCCTCAAAACGAATGATGTCATCCTCACCCAAGTAGCTGCCTGATTGAACCTCGATGATCTCCAGCGGAATGCTGCCAGGGTTAGCCAAACGATGTACTTCGCCCAAAGGGATATAAGTGGACTGGTTTTCTGTGATGAGCGTGACCTTGTCTCCGCATGTCACTTCTGCAGTACCTTTGACCACAATCCAATGCTCGGCACGGTGGTGGTGCTTTTGCAAACTCAAGCGTGCACCGGGCTTGACTTGGATGCGTTTGACTTTGAAACGTTCAGATTCGTCAATGCTGTCGTACCAGCCCCATGGTCGATGCACTTTGCGGTGCAAGTTAAGCTCGTCGCGCTTGTTGACTTCAAGTTGCTGCACAAGCTTTTTGACATTTTGACTTTGTGAGCGGTCGGCCACGAGGACAGCATCGGCCGTTTCCACCACGATGAGATTGCTCACACCCACAGTGCCTACCAAGCGGCTGCTGGTGTGAATGAAGGTGTTCGATGTATCAGCCAGCAAAGCATCGCCTTGCACCACATTGCCTTGGGCGTCTTGATGGCCGTCTTGGTTGACTTGCCACACCGCATCCCACGCACCAAGATCGCTCCAGCCGGCGTTGAGCGGCACCATGTGAATGGGAAAGCTAGAACCGGGGCACTTTTCCATGACGGCGTAGTCAACCGACTCGGAGGGTACTTGAATGAAGGCGTTTTTGTTTGGACGAACAAAGGGCGTATCGATGGTTTTATCATGCCACGCGGCTTTTGTAGCCGTGGCAATGTCGGGGCGAAATTGGTCCAACGCTTTAAGCCATGTGCTGGCTCGCAGCACAAACATGCCACTGTTCCAGGTGTGTTGCCCACCCTCCAAGTAAGCCTTAGCCACTTCTAGACTTGGTTTTTCTGCAAACTGCGCCACGGTGTATTCACCATGCTCACCAGCAGCACCCGACTGCTGGATGTAGCCATAGCCGGTTTCGGGCTTGTCAGGGGTGATGCCTAAAATCACAATGCCACCAGCCGCAGCCGTGCGAATGCTTTGCTGCAAAGCGGTTTTAAATGCAGCGGGATTCCGCACGGTTTGATCGGCTGGGGTAACTACCAAAATGGGATCTTGTCCATTCTCTGTAGCTTGAAATGCAGCCAAGGTGAGCGCAGGGGCAGTGTTGCGCCCCACTGGCTCTAACAGCAAAGTAGCAGTGATATTTTTAAGTTCTCGCAGCTGCTCTAGCGACAGGAAACGGTGCTCTTCGTTGGTGACCACCAAGGTGCTGCCCACGGCAATGTCAGGTGCATCCAAACGGTTGACGCGCTCGATAGCTTGCTGAAACAAACTGGTCGTGCCCGACAACACCAAAAATTGTTTGGGGAAACCTGCGCGAGACAAAGGCCACAGTCGCGTGCCAGAACCACCGCAAAGAATGACAGGTACTACTTGATGCATGGGCAAAAGCTTACACCACGCGTAGACTCTCGACCGCCATGCGCAGCTTTTGCGGTTGCCCCAACAAATCAACCAATACAAAAGCACGCGTTTCACCGTCGTGCGCGATGTATTTACCCTCCAGGCCTTGCAGGGGACCGCTGGCCACTTGCACGGTGTCGCCAGGAGCAAACATACGCTCCAGAGTTTCAGTTGGGGCTTCTTTTAAGAACGCAATGAACTCCGGCGGCACTTTGGCCGGCTGTGGGCCAAAGCTGACCAGCTTGCTCACGCCCAAGGTTGAACGGATGGGGCCCCAGTTTTGCGTTTGGTCGTCGAGCTGAATGAACAGATATCGGCTGAACATCGGCTCGGTGATCGTCTGCACTTTTTGGTTGCGCAGCTTTTGCACCTGCATGGTGGGCAAGAAGCAGTTGAACCCTTGGTTTTGCAAGTTTTCAAGGGCGCGGGCTTCTTGGCGGGGCTTGGTGTGAACCACGTACCAAGCTTGGTGGGTTGTCTCGGGTTTTTCGCTACTCATGGTTAGAGAAGTCTAACTAAACTTCATATGCTGTTTGACTGCGCTCGGCGTTAAAGTGCAGTTTTGTGTTTTGTTTGAAAGAGTGCCCACATGCCTACTAAAAATCCGTTCGATCCCGCCGCAATGTCTGACAACGTGAAAGAGCAAGCGCAGCAAATTTGGCTGGCAGGCTTGGGGGCTTTCGCCAAGGCGCAAGAAGATGGCACCAAAGCGTTTGAAAAGCTGGTGAGTGACGGCATCACCATGCAACGCAAGGTGCACACCACAGCCGAAGAAAAGCTAGCCGAGGCGACACAAAAGGCCACGCAAGCCGCCCACACCCTGAGCGAGCGCGCCACAGGCCAATGGGGCAAGCTAGAAGGTATTTTTGAAGAACGCGTGGCAAAAGCATTGCACGGCTTGGGCTTGCCATCAGCCACCGAGATGCAAGCATTGCATGCACGCGTCGCAGCGCTCGAAGCACAACTAGGCACAAAGCCTAAGGCGACGGCGAAGACAGCTGCGAAAAAAGTGTCCGCGAAGAAAACAGCCAAGAAATAATTGATGGCAAAGAAAGCGCCACGCCGTACCGCAGAGCGGATTTTGGAGGTCACGCTCGACCTCTTTAACCGCTTTGGCGAGCCCAATGTGTCGACCACCTTGATCTCGTCTGAACTCAACATCAGCCCGGGCAACCTGTACTACCACTACCCAGCCAAAGAGGAGTTGGTCACAGCCTTGTTTAATCGCTACGAGGCGGCACTGAATGATTTGCTAGAAGCGGCTCCGGGTGTGCACGACGTTGAGGACGCTTGGTTCTTCATGCACACCCTGTTTGAGCTGGTATGGCAATACCGCTTTTTGTACCGCGATTTGAATGACTTGCTGAGCAAAAACCGTAAGCTGGAAACCCACATCAAAGACGCGCTGCTGCACAAGACCACTGCGTTTCGCACGTTGCTGGACAGCCTAGAACATGATGGTGCACTGGCTATCTCCGTCAGCGAGCGTGAAGCGACAGCCACGCACATGGTGGTGATGCTGACGTGGTGGCTAAGCTACGAATACGTGCGCGACCCGCGCCACGCACTAGAGCCCGAGAGTGCGCAGGCATCACTGCTGCGCGGGGCAAAGAGTGTGTTGGGTTTGTTGCTGCCTTATGCTACGGCGGAACACAAAGAGCACTTGAACGCGCTGCTCTCTGCATACTGAACTCAAGTTCTTATTGCAGCAAATACGCAATGCGGGCAAAATATGCGCATTGAAACTGCGCACCCAAACATCATGCATGCAGAACACCATACGCCAAGCTCTAAACGAGCCGCAAACTTAACCTTATCCGCCGAAGTTTTAGCTGATGCCAAAGCGTTGGGTATCAACATCTCGAAGGCCTGTGATTTGCATCTGCGCGAGCTCGTACGCAAAGAAAAAGAAGCCAAATGGAAAGCTGAGTACGCAGATTTCATACAAGCCTATAACCAAACCGTAGCCGAAGAATCATTGCCACTTGATGCATGGAGAACCTTTTAATGGCGAGGTTTGATGTGTATCGAAACTCAGGTCCACTAGCCACATCCACACCTTACCTGCTTGATGTTCAATGCGCTTTGCTTGACGGCTTAGACACGCGGGTTGTCATTCCTCTAAGACGGGTTGATAAGTTTCCTGCCGTGAATTTAGCTAAAGATTTGACACCCATTTTTGACATTGAAGGAGTTTCGTGCATTCTGGAAACACCCAAGCTTGCAGCTGTTCCGACGCGACTCTTAAAAACCTACGTCATGAGCCTGAGTGATCAACAAAGCTTGATCTCGAATGTACTTGATCGCCTATTTCAAGGCTATTGACTCATCAACTAATAGGTTTAACCCAATTAGATGCATTAACGCAGTGCACCTTCTACGAGTTTGACCCAATACGTTGCCCCCAAGGGGATGAGCGCGTCGTTGAAGTCGTAGTTGGGGTTGTGCAGGGTGCATGGCCCTTCGCCGTGGCCCATCTCGCGGTGCACGCCATCGCCATTACCAATGAAGCAATACGCACCCGGTTTGGCTTGCAACATGTATGAAAAGTCTTCTGCGCCCATGGTGGGCTCTTGCGACACCACGTTGTCTACGCCCACGATGTCGGCCATCACCTCGCGTGCAAAGTTGGCTTCGGTTGGATGATTGATGGTGGGTGGGTAGTTGCGCTCAAACTCAAACGTACAAGTCGCACCAAAGGCAGCGCTGGTGTGGGTTGCAATGTCGCGCATGCGTTGTTCAATCAGGTCAAGCACTTCCACGCTGAAGGTGCGCACGGTGCCTTGCAACTCGCAATGGTCGGGCACCACGTTGGTCGCTTCGCCTGCATTGATCATGGTGACGGAGATCACGCCAGCATCGACTGGCTTTTTGTTGCGGCTGATGATGGTTTGAAACGCTTGCACCATTTGGCACGCAATCACCACAGGGTCGATGCCGTTGTGCGGCAAGGCGGCATGGCAGCCTTTGCCGTGGATGGTGATTTTGAATTCGTTGCTCGACGCCATCACAGGGCCAGCGCTGAGTGCAAACTGCCCTTCTTTGAGGCCGGGCCAGTTGTGCATGCCGTAGACGGCTTGCATGGGGAATTTGTCAAACAAACCATCGCGAATCATTTCGCGCGCACCGCCACCGCCCTCTTCGGCGGGCTGGAAGATGAAGTACACCGTGCCGTCAAAGTCTTGGTGCTGAGACAAATACTGCGCCGCCGCCAAGAGCATGGCCACATGGCCGTCGTGGCCGCAGGCGTGCATCTTTCCGGCGTGTTGGCTGGCGTGAGCGAATTGGTTGAACTCTTGCATGGGCAAGGCATCCATGTCGGCGCGCAGGCCAATGGCACGGTCACTCGTGCCACATTTCAAAATGCCCACCACACCAGTTTTGCCCATGCCGCGATGGATGGGAATGCCCCACTCGGTCAGCTTTTGAGCCACCAAGTCGGCCGTGCGAATTTCTTCAAAGCACAGCTCAGGATGGGCGTGAATGTCGCGGCGAATGGCAGCGATGGAGGAAGCTTGCTTGGCGAGTGAATCAAGGACTTTCATAGGCTGTCGAGTCTAGCGTGTTCAATACATTCTTGCCACCTCGTTCAAACACTCAAAAATCACGAATTGACTGTTAAACGGATAACGTTTAAAATTTCATATGGCTATTCAATCATTCTCATGCCCAGATACGATGGCTTTGTTTACAACTGGTAAATGTGCAAAGTTTGCCAACATCAAAAAAACGGCAGAAAGAAAACTAGCCCAGCTTGATGCAGCCCCATCTATCAACTTCATGAAAGCACCTCCAGGCAATGACCTCAAAGAGTATGGAGGTGCATGGCATGTTCGCATCAATGGTCAGTGGCGATTAACGTTTAAGTGGGGGCCTGCTGGCCCATATGACGTTTTGATTGAAGACCCACACTAAAAAAGGAGTACCTCATGTTTAAAAATGGTATGCGTCCAATTCACCCCGGTGAAATTTTGCTCGAAGACTACATCAAGCCAATGGGAATAAGCGTGCGTGCACTATCACTTGCGCTGCATGTACCCTACTCACGCCTAAGAGAAATTGTGGATGGCAATCGAGGTGTTTCCGCCGATACGGCACTACGTCTTGAACGTTATTTTGGAAGTGACGCACAGGGGTGGCTCAATTTGCAGGCTGCTTATGACTTGCGGATCGCACACAAACACAGTGCAAAAACAATCTCAAAAGAAATCGCACCGCTTGCAATGGCAGCTTAAAAATCAACCTAGGCTGCTAAACGGTGATCCCACGCGGTCCAACCGCTGCTTGGCAATTTCAAGCAAACCATCAAAGATGAGCGAGTCGACCAACTCAAACTGGACCGACATGCTGGGTGCCATCTTCCAACCAGCACCACCGGTCATGTAGCACGCAGGCTCGGCACCGCAGTGTTGACGCACGTGCTGCACCATGCGCTCGACGGCGCCTGCAATGGCGTAGGTGCCGCCGCTGGTGAGGGCATCGCTGGTGTTGGTGGGGAACTCACACACTTCGCCAGTCGGCACACGCAGACCAGCGGTGCCTGACTCCAACGCGCGCAGCATGATGCCGTGACCAGGCAGGATGAGCCCGCCCAAAAACTTGCCGCTGGCATCAATCGCCTCGACCGTCACGGCCGTTCCAACCATCACCACCACCATCGGTTTAGGAGCGCCGCCCTTGACGTGTTGCAACATGCGCGCGTGTGCGCCAATCATGGCCACCCAACGGTCTGCGCCAAGGCGTGTGGGGTGGTCGTAGCCGTTGGTCAACCCCGCTTCTGCGGCCGAGGAGACCGCCCAGTGTGGCGTGATGTCCCACAGCTCCATTTGCTCTTCGACGCGCCGGCGAATGGCCTCGCCAGCCACGATGCAGCCCAGCATGTGCGTGGGCTCTGGCAGTTCACGCCAATCTTCGTCGGCCAAGCGGTCGATGTTTTCTAAAAATACGGCGCCGTGGCCCAATAAGGTGGCACCGGGCGCAGGGCTGTCATACAAGCCCCACTTGAGGCGCGTATTGCCGACATCGAGGGCAAGAAATGTCATAAGGCGTGCATCAGTTTTGACGCCATGGCAAACCACGCATGCGCCAACCGCCGTGGGTGCCGCGATGACCGTCAGCGTTGGCGTCGCCCTCGAAACCTTCGAGGATGTTGTAGGCCTCTAAGCCCAGCTCTGTGGCACGTTTGGCAGCGGCGATGGATCGCACGCCGCTGCGGCACAAGAGCACAATTTTTTTGCCGTTGGCGGCAGCTTTGATCGATGCATCAAACGCAGGGTTTGTGACCATGCCCGGCCATTGCTTCCAAGGCACGGATACCGCGCCTGGCACAAAACCCACCCAAGCCAGCTCAGCCTCGCTGCGCACATCCACCATCACGGCGTCGCCAGACTGCATCCAAGCGTTGGCAACAGCTGGGGTGATGTCACCCGCATAACCATCGGCTGGAATGACCTGTGAAGACGCGGATTGGGCAGACATGAAATGGCAGCAAAAATGAAATAAGGGGCGTGAAAACGTAGGCAGTATAGAGACTGAACCCACGTTTTCCGCCCCTTGCGGTGGAAAACCCTAGGAGGTTTTTGGGAATGGCCTTAGTGCCCGCCACCCAAATACGCGGCTTTCACTGCAGGGTCGTTCTTGAGCTTGCTGGCTTCGCCGTGCACCGAGATGCGGCCGTTTTCCATCACATAGCCGTAGTCGGCCACGTTCAGGGCCGCAGCAGCGAACTGCTCCACCAACAGCATGGTCACGCCTTGGCTCTTGAGGTTCTCAATGATTTTGAACACTTCTTCCACCAAGATAGGCGCCAAGCCCATCGATGGCTCGTCGAGCAACACCACTTCAGGGTTGAGCATCACAGCGCGAGCCATGGCCAGCATTTGTTGCTCACCGCCCGACAAGGTGCCGGCCAGTTGGTTGCGGCGCTCTTTGAGGCGAGGGAACAAGTCCATCGCACGGTCGAGGTCGCCTGCCACATCGCCTTTGGGGCGACTGCCGGTCAAGCGCGGGAACGCGCCCAAGGTCAGGTTATCGGTCACGGTCATGGTGGCAAACACACGGCGGCCTTCAGGCGAATGGGCCAAACCACGTTTAGCGATGGAGAAAGACTCCATGCCATCAATGCGCTCGCCATTCAAGGTGATTTCGCCAGCAGTAGGCGCGATCATGCCGCTGACCGCGCGCATGGTGGTGGTTTTGCCAGCACCGTTAGAGCCAATCAGGGTCACCACTTTGCCTTTGGGCACTTCGAGCGAAATGCCGTGCAGCACGTGGACTTTGCCGTAACCGGCTTCGAGGTTTTTAATCGTCAACATCTCTAATTCTCCGTGTGCGCTTAGGCCGCTGTGCCGCCGAGGTAGGCTTCAATCACCTTCTCGTCAGCCTGCACTTGTGCGGGCAAACCTTCGGCAATCTTTTGACCGAAGTCGAGGACCGAGACCGTGTCGCAAACACCCATCACCACATCCATGTGATGCTCGATCAAGATCACGGTGATGCCGTGGTCGCGGATCTTGCGGATGATTTGGATCAGCTCCTTGATGTCCGGCGCCGTCAAGCCAGCAGCAGGCTCGTCCAACAACAAGAGTTGTGGGTCGAGCGCCAAGGCGCGGGCGATTTCGAGCAAGCGTTGTTTGCCGTAAGGCAAGTTACGCGCTTGTTCGTCCGCCAGTTCAGACAAGCCCACAAAGTTGAGCAAACCCATGGCACGTTCGTTGGCTGCGGTGTCTTCGCCCACATAGCGTGAGGAGTTGAACGCCACATCCACAAAGTTGCTGTGGAAGGTGTGGTGCAAACCGACCAACACGTTTTGCAAGGCCGTCATCTCACCAAACAACTGCACGTTTTGGAACGTACGTGCAATGCCAGACAACGCGATGTCTGAGGATGTGCGGCCCACCACCGAGGTGCCTTCAAACTCGATGCTGCCAGCTGTGGGCACATAGATGCCGGTCAGCACGTTCATCATCGTGCTCTTGCCTGAACCGTTGGGGCCAATCAAGCCGTGGATGGTGCCGCGTTTGATGCGCAGATCCACTTGGTTGATCGCCTTCAAACCACCAAACTGCATGAGCACTTGGTTTGCCACCAACAGGTCTTCGCCGCCGCTCTTGGCGGCGCGAATGATGGGATCCCCACTGCTAGTGACGTGCTCGACATGCTTGACCATGGCATGCTTGCGATGCGCCCACAAGCTACGCACAAAGCCCACGATGCCGTCTTGGAGGTAGTACACCACGAAGAGAATCATCAAGCCAAAAATGGACAAGCGCCAATCGGTGATGCTCTCCAACCAGAAGGCAAACACAGCCAAGGCTGCAGTGCCCACCACGGGTACCGCCATGGTTTGTGGCGTGGTGATTTTGCGAGCCACGCCAATGATGGCGCCGATCAACATCGCGACGGCCAACACGCTGGCGACCATGCGGAACATTTCCAAGTCATCGAGCAGCTTCGGCAGCAACACGATGATGGTGGCCCCCAACATCGAGCCAATACGCGTTTTGCGCCCCCCCATGATCACGGCCAACAAGAACATCACGGTGAGTTCGTTGTTGTAAGTGTTGGGCGAAATGTATTGCTCAGAGTACGCATACAAGCAGCCCGCCAAGCCGGCAAAACCGGCGCTGATCACGAAGGCATACACCTTGTATTTGTAAACCGACACGCCCATGCAGTCAGACGCCACAGGGCTGCCACGCAGCGCTTCAAAGGCACGGCCCAATTGCGAGCGCAGCACGCGGTGCACCACCAACAAAGACAAAGCCAACAAGGCCGTGACGACCCAATAGAACGATTGTTCGTCAAACTTGTAACCCGACACGGTGGGCTTGGGGATCTTGATGCCCATGGGGCCTTCGGTGAGGAAGGTCATCTCATTGATCAAGATTTGGATGATGGTGCCAAAGGCCATGGTCACCATCGCCAAGTAAGGGCCAGACACGCGCAGCGCGGGCAACGCAAGCAACGCGCCAAACAACGCAGTCACCGCAATGCTGGCTGGCACGATGACCCAAAACGGCGCACCGAGTTTCATGAACAACACGCCCGCCGTGTAAGCGCCAATGCCAAACAAACCGGCATGGCCCAATGACACTTGACCGGTGTAACCCACCACGATGTCCAAACCAAACAGCAAGATCGCGTAGATCATGATGGTTTCGACCAAGTGGATGTAATACGGGTTGTGCGTGAACACGGGCACGAGTGCCAACAGCACAAAGCCCACGAGAGAAGCGAGTAGATATTTGCGATTCATGTTTAAACCTTCTTGATCGCAGATTTACCAAACAGTCCAGCAGGCTTGACTGCCAAGACCAAGAGCAACAAGACCAAGCCCGGCACATCTTTGTAGCCAGTGGAAATGTAAAAACCTGTGGTGGTTTCGGCCACCCCCAAAATGATGCCGCCCACGATGATGCCCATGCCACTGGTCAAACCACCAATGATGGCGACCGCAAACGCTTTGAGGCCCAACACGGCGCCCATGGTGGCGCCCGTCAACGTGAGTGGCGCAATCAACACGCCTGCAAACGACGCGGTGAGCGAGGACAAGGCATACGAGAAAGTGATGACCAAGCCCGTGTTGATGCCCATCAACTTGGCCGCATCGCGGTCATTGAACGTGGCGACCACGGCTTTGCCGTAAATGGTTTTGCGGTTGAAAAACTCCACCGCCAACATCATCACCAAAGCACCAGCAATCACCAACAACTCCATCGGCAACACGTTGGCGCCCAAGACTTTCATGGGGGCTTCTGGCAGGGGTGATGGGAATTTCAAATCGTCGCGACCCCAAATGTTTTCGGCCACGTTTTTAAAAATAATGCCCAAGGCGATGGTGGACATGATCCAACCAAACTCGCTCTTGATTTTGATAGCAGGACGCACACCAATGCGCTCCACCAAGGCGCCTTGCAGCAGGCCAAAAGCGCCCACCACAGGAATAGCCAACCAGTAATTGACGCCGAGGCTGTCAACCAATGTCAAGCCCACCAAGGCGCCCAACATCAAGGCCTCGCCTTGACCGAAGTTCAAGGTGTCAGAGGTTGCAAACGTCAACTGGTAGCCAAACGCGATGACCGCGTAAATCATGCCCAGCGCGATGCCACTGTAAATAAGTTGCAGCAGAATTTCCATAAATGCGCTCTTGATTAAAAAGCACCGTACTTGCCAAGACAGCAAGTACGGTGCTGGGTTTCCTAAAAATAATTACTTCTTGGCAGGCTGCTTGGCAGCCTTGGTACGGATGTCAGACCCTTTCTTGCGGTCTTCTTCGTAGGCGTAAACCACTTTGCTGCCTTTGACTTCACCGAACACAGGAATGTTGGCGGTGATGGCTTCGTGGTCGTCGTGTGTGAAGGGCTTGTCGTACGTGGTCACAACGCCTTCCACTTTGGCTTGCAGGTTTTCCAAAGCTTCGCGAACCTTAGGACCTTCTGTGGTGCCAGCTTGCTTGATGGCAGCAGCCAACAAATACACCGAGTCATAGCCTTGCGCAGCCGACACGGGTGAGTCGATGCGGTTGTTCTTTGGCTTGAAGGTCTTCAAGTAGCTGTCAATGAAGGCTTTGCGCTTCATGGTGTTGGGTTCTTGGATGAAGGTTTGTGGCATGCGCGCACCTTCGCCGCCAGGACCGGCGTTGTCGATGAAGTTGGCCATCGACAAAGTCCAGCTACCAATCATCGGCACCTTCCAACCCAGCTTGGTCATGCCGTTGGCGATTTGTGCCAACTCTGGGCCAATCGCGTAAGTCAGGATCACTTCAGCACCCGCCTCTTTGGCCTTGAGCAACTGAGCGGTCATGTCCACGTCTTTGATGTTGAACTTTTCAACCGCCACGGCTTTCACACCTTTGGCAGCCAATGCTTTTTCCAAATCGTCGCGGCCCAATTGGCCGTAGTTGGTGGAGTCAGCCAGAATGGCCACCTTCTTGAAACCACGGCGTGTGATGGCTTCTTCCACGATCATGGGCGCTTGAATGCTGTCGTGCGCCGCGTTGCGGAAGATGTAGTTGTCTGGGAACTCAGGCGCTTTGAACTGCTGGGTCACCACAGAGCCCGTCGCCACGTTGTTGAACACGGGAATCTTGGCTTCTTGGTAGAAACGCTGTGAAGCCAAAGCCACACCCGTGTTGATGAAGCCCATGGTGGCCACCACTTGCTCTTTGTTGATCAGCTCTTGGGCAATTTGCACGCCGCGCTCGTTTTTGGCTTCGTCATCACGTTCCACGAGTTGGATTTGCTTGCCCAACACACCACCGGATTTGTTGATTTCTTGTGCCGCCAAGCGCACGCCATCGCGCATGCTCACGCCCATGGAAGACGAGCCGCCGGTGTAAGGGCCAGTCACGCCAATTTTGATGGTGTCAGCCGCTGTGGCCAAGCCTGCCGCGAACATCAACGACGCAATGGCGGTCAATTTCAAGGTACGAATCATGGGGGTCTCCTAAAACGTGAATGATTTCGAAAAATACAAGCGCGATTCTGATCGTCTTGGACAGCTTTTGTCACCCTTCGGCATACGTAAAACTACGATTTAGTCACGCCGGAGACGAGTGAAAACCCTAGGATTGATGCGGTTTGCAAGGGTTGTTGAGCAAAATTCACAAAGCCCCCGCTATGATTGACGTTTACGTAAACGTAAATTCACCAACCTTCCGTTTTCCGGAGCGCCGTATGTCTGACTTGTCTGCCGAATTCCAAGCCCTTGCCAACTACAAGCCCACGCAAAAAGTGCGCTTCGTCACTGCTGCGTCTTTGTTTGACGGGCATGACGCTGCCATCAACATCATGCGCCGCATCTTGCAGGGCATGGGTGCCGAGGTGATTCACTTGGGCCACAACCGCTCGGTGGACGAGGTGGTGACTGCCGCGTTACAAGAAGACGTGCAAGGCATTGCCATCAGCTCCTACCAAGGCGGCCACGTGGAGTACTTCAAGTACATGGTCGATTTGCTGCGTCAGCGCGGCGGCGAACACATCCAAGTGTTTGGCGGTGGCGGCGGTGTGATCGTGCCCCCAGAAATTCGCGAGCTGCAAGCCTACGGCGTGACCCGTATTTACAGCCCAGAAGACGGCCAAAAAATGGGCTTGCAAGGCATGATTGGCGAAATGATCATGCGCTGCGACAAAGACTTGTCGGGCTACGCCCCCAAGGCCGTGAAAGAGATCCAAGGCCATGACGAAATGGCGTGGCGCAAATTGGCACAACTCATCACCGCGCTTGAGAACGAAAAGGCCGACCACAAGATCGTCGAAGCCGTGCGCAAAGAGTCGCTCAACCACAAGGTGCCTGTGCTCGGCATCACCGGCACTGGCGGTGCGGGCAAGTCGTCCCTCACCGACGAGCTGGTGCGCCGTATTCGTTTGGACCAAGGCGATGCGCTGCGCATTGCCGTCATCTCGATTGACCCCTCACGCCGCAAGAGCGGCGGTGCCTTGCTGGGTGACCGCATTCGCATGAATGCCATTTCGCCTTGGGCGAAATCTCCTGGTTCTGACCTTGGAGACAGTGGTGCGCGCGTCTTCATGCGCTCACTCGCCACACGCGACTTTGGCAGCGAAATCAGCGCCGCCTTGCCAGACGTGTTGGCTGCCACCAAGTGCGCGGGCTTTGACCTCATCATTGTGGAAACCTCTGGCATTGGCCAAGGTGACGCCGCCATCGTGCCGCATGTGGATGTGCCGATGTACGTGATGACACCCGAGTTTGGCGCCGCCAGCCAGCTGGAAAAAATTGACATGCTGGACTTTGCCGAGTTCATCGCCATCAACAAGTTTGACCGCAAAGGCGCCAGCGACGCGCTGCGCGATGTGGCCAAGCAAGTGCAACGCAACAAAGAAGCGTGGCACACCCCCACCGAGCAAATGCCCGTGTTTGGGACCATGGCCGCGCGCTTCAACGACGATGGCGTGACCGCGCTGTACCAAGCGCTCAAAGGTCGCTTGACCGAGCTGGGTCTGACTTTCAAAGAGGGCCGTTTGCCCTTGGTGAATGTGCGCCACAGCAGCAACCAAACGCCGGTGGTGCCTGCCGCACGCACCCGCTATTTGGCCGAAATCACCGACACCGTGCGTGGCTACAAAAAGCGTGCACGTACACAAGCCAAACTCGCCCGCGAAATTCAGCAACTGCGCGAAGCCGCACGCATGCTGCAAGAAGGCAAGCCTGACCGCGCCAAAGCCTCAGAAGCCGCCATCGATTTGGCCGTCAAACGTGAAGACAACCTGGGCAGCGCCGAACGCAAACTGCTGGCTCAATGGCCCGACATGCAAGCTGCCTACGCAGGCGACGAGTACGTGGTGAAGATTCGCGACAAAGAGATTCGCACCGCACTCACCACCAAATCCCTCAGCGGCACCGTGATTCGCAAAGTGGCATTGCCCCAGTACGAAGACCACGGCGAAATTTTGAAGTGGCTCATGCTCGACAACGTGCCCGGCAGCTACCCCTACACCGCCGGCACCTTCGCCTTCAAACGCGAAGGCGAAGACCCCACCCGCATGTTTGCCGGAGAAGGCGATCCCTTCCGCACCAACCGCCGCTTCAAGCTGGTCAGCGAAGGCATGGAGGCCAAACGTTTGTCCACCGCGTTTGACTCGGTCACGCTCTACGGCAACGACCCAGACCCACGTCCTGACATCTACGGCAAGGTAGGTAACTCCGGCGTGAACGTGGCCACGCTGGACGACATGAAGGTGTTGTACGACGGGTTTGACCTGTGCAACCCCACCACCAGTGTGTCGATGACCATCAACGGTCCTGCGCCCTCCATCCTGGCGATGTTCATGAACACCGCCATCGACCAAAACATTGAGAAGTTCAAAAAGGACAATGGTCGCGACCCGACCGAAACCGAGACCGCCAAGATCAAAGAGTGGGTCATGCAAAACGTGCGCGGCACGGTGCAAGCCGACATCTTGAAAGAAGACCAAGGTCAAAACACCTGCCTCTTTAGCACCGAGTTTTCATTGAAGGTCATGGGCGACATCGCCCA
>Ga0228700_1000674_pt1 | contig 27775 bp, 23 predicted proteins | sample McNCre317_Aug_MG_FD_178019 | JGI IMG/M metagenome (GOLD analysis project Ga0228700, IMG submission 178019) | Freshwater microbial communities from McNutts Creek, Athens, Georgia, United States - 3-17_Aug_MG | ecosystem: Environmental > Aquatic > Freshwater > Creek | place: USA: Georgia...
TCTGGGCCCGGCTCACCGGCGCTGACGGCCGCCCGGCCAACGGTGCGGCCTTTGCCAAGCGCGCCATCGACCAGGGTGTGGCCTTTGTGCCGGGGGTGCCGTTTTATGCCGCCAACCCGGATGCCGCGACGCTGCGCCTCAGCTTTGCCACGGCCGATGTGGCGCGCATCCAGGAGGGCGTGGCCCGCCTGGCCAAGGCCCTCTAAGGCGCGGGCAGTCACAGCCGCCATGAGAATTCTGAAGTGGAGCCTGGCGCTGCTGGTCATGTCGCTGGCAGCGGGCGCCTGGTGGGCCTACCAGAGCCGCGACGACTTGCTGGCGCGCGCCATCCGCCGCTACGGGCCGGAGATTGTCGGGGCCCAGGTGGAACTGGGCGATGTGCAGCTCTCGCCGCTGGACGGCATGGCCACCTTGCAGCATCTGCAGATCGGCAATCCAAAGGGTTTCAAGAGTCCGCACGCCCTGGTGGTGGAGCAGTTTCGCGTCCGCCTGGATGCCGCCAGCCTGACGCAGCCGGTGGTGCATATCCTGGAAGTGACGGTGCAGCAGCCCGAGGTGGGCTATGAGCATGCCTCAAGCGGCAGCAACCTGGACGCCATCCAGCGCCATGTGGAAGCCTATGTGGCAGCCCACCGTGGCGCCACGACGGCGCAGGACGCCAATTCATCAGACAGCACCCGGGTCATCATCGACCATTTCCACCTGACCGGTGCACGGGCGCAGGTGCGTGCCGAACTGCTGCAGGACAAGGTGGTGACCCTGGTGCTGCCCGACATCCATCTGCGCGATATAGGCCGCGCTGCGGGCGGTGTGACACCGGCGGCGGCGACCGCCCAGATTGTGGCCGCCCTGCGCCACGAGACCGCGCAGGCGGTGATGCCGCTGCATCTGGATGGTGTGGTGGGTAGCATCCAGTCGGGCGCTGCCGCCCTGGCCGGCAAGGTCAAAGGTTTCTTCAAGTAAAGCAATGGGAAGACCATGAAAAAACAGATCAAGATCGATTTCGTCTCTGACGTGTCCTGCCCCTGGTGCGCCATCGGCCTGCAGTCCTTGCAGAAGGCGCTGCAAAACCTGGACGGCGAGGTGGAGACCAGCCTGAAGTTCCAGCCGTTCGAGCTCAATCCGCAGATGGTGGCCGAGGGCGAGAACATCACCGAGCATCTGGCCAAAAAGTATGGCTCCACCCCCGAGCAGGCCGCAGGCGCACAGGAGAACATCCGTGCGCGGGGTGCTGCCCTGGGCTTCACCTTTAACATGGACAAGCGCGGGCGCATCTACAACACCTTCAATGCGCACCGCCTGCTGCACTGGGCCGAGGGCGAGGGCAAGCAGGTGGCGCTCAAGAAGGCCTTGCTCAAGGCCTATTTCACCGATGGCGAGAACCCCAGCGACAAGGCCTTGCTGGTGCGGGTGGCGGCATCCGTCGGCCTGGATGCCCAGCGGGCCCAGGCCATTCTGGACAGCGATGCATATGCGGCTGAAGTGCGCCAGCAGGAGCGCTTCTACCAGCAGGCCGGCATCCATTCCGTGCCGGCCATTGTCATCAACGACAAACACCTGATATCGGGCGGCCAGCCACCCGAAGTGTTTGAACAGGCGCTGCGCCAAATTGCTGGGATTTAAGGGCCCCCGCGCTTTTCACTGCGTGTCATGCGCTGCCCCCCAAAGGGGCTCTCGCGGCTTGGGGCGGCCTGGGCGCGGGCTTATCGCAGCACGGTCAGCAGCCGGTCCAGGCCACCACTGTTGATCGCCACATTCGCTTTTTCGCGCACCGCGGGCTTGGCGTGGTAGGCCACTGACAGGCCGGCTACGCCCATCATGGGCAAGTCGTTGGCGCCGTCGCCCATGGCAATGGTCTGCTCCATGGGAATGCCCATGAGGGAGGCCACTTCCAGCAGCGTGCGGCGCTTCTCGGCGCCGTCGCAGATATCGCCCCAGGGCTGGTCCACCATGCGCCCGGTGAGAATCGCCCCCGATCCAGGCTGCGCCTGGTCCCCCAAGGGGGTGCAGCCAAGCTCGGGGCGGCCCGTCGAATGGCTGGCGCCGCAGTTCGGCCCGCTTTCCACCTCCAGCACATTGGAGCGGGCGAAGTCCAGCCCCAAGCGCTCGCGGATGCGGTCGGTGAAGAAGGTAAAGCCCCCAGAGACCAGCAGCACTTTCAGGCCCGCTGCCTTGCAGGCTGCCACCAGCGCGGCCGCACCGGGGTTGAGCTGCAGACGCCGCGTGTAGACCTCTTCCATGTGGGCCACGGTTACGCCCTTGAGCAGGGCCACGCGCTGGCGCAGGCTCTCTTTGTAGTCGGCAATCTCGCCGCGCATGGCGGCTTCGGTAATGGCCGCTACCTCGGCCTTGCGCCCGGCGGCATCGGCAATCTCGTCCACGCACTCGATGTTGATCAGGGTGGAGTCCATGTCAAAGGCGATGAGCTTGAAGTCTTGCAGGCGCAAGGGCCCCTGGATGTTTTGCAGCACGAGGCCGGGTTCGATTTCAGTGGTTTGGGAGGTCATGGGTTTCTATGGAACTCTGGAAGTGGCCTGAACGCGGCCATGCAATTCAGGCAGCCGGTTGCGCCGCCAGCGGCTGGCCCAGCGATTTCAGAATGTCGCGCACCAACTGCGCGCGGTCTTTCACCTCAGGCAAGGCCCGCTCGATGCGCAGCTTTTCGTTGCCGGCCAGCTTGATGTGCTTGTTCTTCTGGATGAGCGCAATGATGCGCATGGGGTCTATGGGCGGGTCCTTCTTGAAGGTGATGGTGATCACGCCGGGTGCGGCATCCACCTTCACTACGCCATAGGGCTTGGCGATGACGCGCAGGCGGTGCACGTCGATCAGGGTCTGCGCCTGCGCGGGCAGCTTGCCAAAGCGGTCCACGATTTCTTCCAGCAGGCCGTTAATCTGATCGGTGTTCTTGGCCGTAGCCAGCTTTTTGTAGAACGACAGGCGCAGGTGCACATCACCGCAGTAGTCGTCGGGCAGCAGGGCGGGGCCATGCAGGTTGATCTCGGTGTTGACGTTGAGCGGGCTGAGCAGGTCGGGCTCAATGCCGGCCTTCAGGCAGCGCACCGCCTCGCTCAGCATCTCGTTGTAAAGCTGGAAGCCCACTTCCAGCATGTTGCCGCTCTGGTTCTCGCCCAGCACCTCGCCGGCACCGCGGATCTCCAGGTCATGCATGGCCAGGTAGAAGCCGCTGCCGAGTTCCTCCATCTGCTGGATGGCGTCCAGCCGCTGCTGGGCCTGCTTGGTCAGGCCCTCGATGTCGGGCACCATCAGATAGGCATAGGCCTGGTGGTGGCTGCGGCCCACGCGCCCGCGCAGCTGGTGCAGCTGGGCCAGGCCGAACTTGTCGGCACGGCTCATGACGATGGTGTTGGCCGTGGGCACGTCGATGCCGGTCTCGATGATGGTGGAGCACAGCAGGAGGTTGAATCGCTGGGCGATGAAGTCGCGCATCACCGCCTCCAACTGGCGCTCGGGCATCTGGCCATGGGCCACGGCGATGCGGGCCTCGGGCAGCAATTCCTCCAGCTTGGCACGCCGGTTCTCAATCGTCTCGACCTCGTTGTGCAGAAAGTAGACCTGGCCGCCACGCTTGAGTTCGCGCAGCACGGCCTCGCGGATCACGCCGTTGCCCTCGGTGCGCACAAAGGTCTTGATGGCCAGGCGGCGCTGGGGTGCGGTGGCAATCACCGACAGGTCGCGCAGGCCTTCCAGGGCCATGCCCAGGGTACGCGGAATGGGCGTGGCGGTGAGCGTGAGCACATCGACCTCGGCGCGCAGCTGCTTCATGGCCTCTTTGTGGCGCACGCCAAAGCGGTGCTCCTCGTCGATGATCAAGAGGCCCAGGTCCTTGAAATGCGTGTTTTCGCTGAGCAGCTTGTGGGTGCCCACCACGATGTCGATGGTGCCGTCCTGCACGCCTTTGAGGGCCGCCGTGATTTCCTTGGCTGAGCGAAAGCGGCTCATCTCGGCAATCTTCACCGGCCACTTGCTGAAGCGGTCCACCAGGGTCTGGTAATGCTGCTCGGCCAGGAGCGTGGTGGGCGCCAGAAAGGCCACCTGCTTGCCCCCGGTCACCGCCACAAAGGCAGCGCGCAATGCCACCTCGGTCTTGCCAAAGCCCACATCGCCGCAGACCAGGCGGTCCATGGGGCGCGGGCTGATCATGTCCTGGATGACGCAGTGGATGGCGGCCTTCTGGTCGGCGGTTTCCTCAAAGCCGAAATCGTTGGCAAAGGTCTCGTAGTCGCCGGCGGAGAACCGGAAGGCAAAGCCTTCGCGCGCGGCGCGGCGGGCGTAGATGTTCAGCAGTTCGGCGGCCGAGTCGCGCACCTGTTCGGCAGCACGCCGCTTGGCTTTTTCCCACTGGCCCGAACCCAGGCGGTGCAGCGGTGCCTCGTCGGCACTGACGCCGGTGTAGCGGCTGATGAGTTGCAGCTGGCTCACCGGCACATAGAGCGTGGCCTGGTCGGCATATTCCAGGTGCAAAAACTCCTGCAGCTCGGGCTCGCCTTGGGCGTTCTTGTTGCCCATGTCCATGTGCATCAGGCCACGGTAGCGCCCGATGCCGTGGGCGGAGTGCACCACCGGGTCACCCAGGTTGAGCTCCGAGAGGTCCTTGATCAGCGCCTCCACATCGCTGACCTGCTCCTGCTTCTTGCGACGACGCGTCACGGCGCCTGCGGCAAACAGCTCGGTCTCGGTGATCAGGTCTATGCCTGCCTGCAGCCAGCCAAAGCCGGTGGTCAGGCCGGCGGTGGCAATGCCCCACTTTTCTTCGCTGTCCAGAAACTCCTGCAGCGAATCAAAGGCTGGCGGGTTGATCTGCGAGGCGCGCAGAAAGTCCAGCAGGCTTTCGCGCCGGCCGTCGCTCTCAGCCAGCACCAACAGGCGCTGCTGCGTGTTGCGGGCATGGTCCTTGAGCTCGACCAGCGGGTCTTCGGTGCCGCGCAGCGCGGCCATCGGGGGCAGGGCGCTGATGTCGGCATAGGCGTTGGCCGCCTCCTCCGTCGGCGTGGGGCGCAGCGCCAGCTGGGCATGGCCATTGGACAGGGCGTAGAACTGCTCGGTGCCCAGGAACAGCAGCTCGGGCGGCAGGGCCGGGCGCTCGGGGTCGCCCTGCACCAGGCGGAAGCGGTCCTTGGTGTCCTGCCAGAAGCGTTGAAAGGCCGGCTCCAGGTCGCCATGCAGGACGATGGTGGCATCCGAGCCCAGGTAGTCAAACACGGTGGCGGTCTGCTCGAAGAACAGCGGCAGGTAGTACTCGATGCCGGCCGTGGCCACGCCGTTGCCCATGTCCTTGTAGATGCGGCTCTTGGTCGGGTCGCCGTCCAAGAGCTCGCGCCAGCGGCTGCGAAAGCGCGCCCGCGCATCGTCGTCCATGGGGAACTCACGCCCGGGCAGCAGGCGCACCTCGGGCACCGGGTACAGGCTGCGCTGGCTGTCCGGGTCGAAGGTGCGGATGCTGTCGATCTCGTCATCGAACAGGTCCACCCGGAAGGGCACTTGCGAGCCCATGGGGAAGAGGTCGATCAGGCCGCCGCGCACCGCGTATTCGCCCGGGCTCACCACCTGGGTCACATGGCTGTAGCCGGCCAGGGTGAGCTGGGCCTTGAGCCGGGCTTCATCCAGCTTTTGCTTGGCCTTGAACTCAAAGGTATAGCCCGCCAGGAAGCTGGGTGGCGCCAGCCGGTACAGCGCGGTGGTGGCCGGCACGATGACCACGTCCGCCCCATGCTCCTTGCTGCGCTGGGAAATGCGCCACAGCGTGGCCAGGCGCTCGCTGATCAGGTCCTGGTGCGGGCTGAAGGTGTCATAGGGCAGGGTTTCCCAGTCGGGGAACAGGGCGCAGCGCAGGGTGGGTGCGAAGAAGGCCACTTCTTCCAGCAGGCGCTGGGCGTCGCTGGCATCGGCCGTGAAGATGGCCAGCGGCTTGCCGGCGGCCTTTTCGCGCTGGCCCAGTTCGGCCAGGAGCAGGGCGTCTGCCGAGCCCAGGGGGCGGGGCAGGGTGTAGCGTTTTCCGCTTGTGAGTTTGGGTAAATCCATGGGTGCTTCGATTTTAGAATGGGGCAGCTCCCCTACCTTGCCCATGTCCCTTATCAGCCCCCCTTCTCCTGGTTCCACGGCGCCTGCAGACCGCTTCTGGGCCGTTATTCCCTGCGCCGGCAACGGTTCGCGTTCCGGGGCGCAAGGGCCCAAGCAGTACCAGGTGGTGGCGGGCAAGCCCATGGTCCTGCATACCTTGCAGGCCTTTGCCGAAGTTCCCGCCCTGGCGGGCGTGTTGGTGGTGGTAAGCGAGGGCGATGATTTCTTTGGCAGCACCCCTTTGCCACCCCCTATGCGGGTGCAGCCCTGTGGCGGCGCCACCCGGGCCCAGAGCGTGGCCAACGGTCTGGCTGCCTTGCTGCAGCAAGGTGCCCTGTCCAGCGACTGGGTGCTGGTGCATGATGCCGCACGCTGCCTGATCACACCGGCTTTGATCCAGTCCTTGTTGGATGCCTGCCAGCACGACACCGTGGGCGGCCTGCTGGCCTTGCCGCTGCCCGACACCCTCAAGTCCGCGCGGGGCCAGCGTGTCGACGCCACCCTGGAGCGCGCCGACAAATGGCTGGCGCAGACGCCCCAGATGTTTCGCCTGGGTGCCCTGCAGGCGGCCTTGGCGGCTGCGGGTGACGCCGTTACCGACGAGTCCAGCGCCATGGAGCTGGCCGGTTGTGCGCCCCTGCTGGTGCCGGGTTCTGCGCAGAATTTCAAGGTCACCTACCCGCAGGACTTTGCCCTGGCCCAGGCCCTGCTGCTGTTGCGGCAGTAGCCTGCAATCGCGGCTTGATGCTTGGTGCCGTCCCTCATAGGGGCGGTGTTGGTAACGGCAGACGCGTGTCTTTATTCATACTGACGCTTTTCTGACGATACCCAGGCATACAGGGGTTTGCCCTAGCCATCCAGGCCGCCATGGCTCGCCACCATTGCCGCCATGACGAATGACTTCATTCTCCAGACCCGAAAACTCAGCAAAGAGTTCAAGGGTTTCGTGGCGGTGGACAAGGTGGATCTCGCAGTGCGCCGGGGCAGCATCCATGCCTTGATAGGCCCCAACGGTGCCGGCAAGACCACCTGCTTCAACCTGCTGACCAAGTTTCTCAAGCCCAGCGCGGGTCAGATCCTGTTCAACGGCGAAGACATCACGGCGGAGGCGCCGGCGCAAATCGCGCGGCGCGGCATCATCCGCTCGTTCCAGATCTCGGCGGTGTTTGCGCACCTAAGCGTGCTTGAAAACGTGCGCGTAGCCCTGCAGCGCAAGCTGGGCACCGCATTTCACTTCTGGCGCTCCGAGCGTTCACTCGATGTGCTCAACGCCCGCGCGCTGGAGCTGCTGGCCGCTGTCGACCTGCAAGACTATGCCCACATCACCACGGTCGAGTTGAGCTATGGCCGCAAGCGCGCCCTGGAGATCGCCACCACCCTGGCCATGGACCCCGAGCTCATGCTGCTGGACGAGCCCACGCAAGGCATGGGCCTGGAGGATGTAGACCGCATCCGCCAGCTCATCAAGAAGGTGGCGGCCAATCGCACGGTGCTGATGGTGGAGCACAACATGGGCGTGGTCTCCAGCATTGCCGACACCATTACCGTGCTGCAGCGCGGCGCCACGCTGGCCGAGGGCCCGTATGCCGAGGTGTCCAGCAACCCGGCGGTGATCGAGGCGTACATGGGCAGCGCCCAAACCGAGCTGGTGGGGGCGCACTGATGGCCACGCCTTTTTTGGAGATCCGCAACCTGCACGCCTGGTACGGCGAATCGCATGTGCTGCATGGCGCGAACTTTGATGTGCAGGAGGGTGAGGTGGTCACGCTCCTGGGCCGCAACGGAGCGGGGCGCACCAGCACCTTGCGCGCCATCATGGGGCTGACCGGCAGCCGCAAGGGCTCCGTCAGGGTCCATGGCCAGGAGACGATTGGCGCGGCCACCCACCACATTGCCCGTCTGGGTATTGGTTATTGCCCGGAAGAGCGCGGCATTTTCTCCAGCCTTAGCACCGAAGAAAACCTGATGCTGCCGCCCGCGCTGGCCAAAGGCGGCATGGGCCTGGACGAGATCTACGGCATGTTTCCCAACCTGAAGGAGCGGGCCCAGAGCCAGGGCACCCGGCTTTCTGGGGGGGAACAGCAGATGCTGGCCGTGGCGCGCATTTTGCGCACCGGCGCGCGCTTGCTGCTGCTGGACGAAATCTCCGAAGGCCTGGCGCCGGTGATCGTGCAAATGCTGGCCGAGATGGTGCGCATGCTGCGCTCCAAGGGCTACACCATCGTCATGGTGGAACAGAATTTTCGCTTTGCTGCGCCGCTGGCTGACCGCTTTCTGGTCATGGAGCACGGCCAGATCCAGCAGCAATTTACCCAGGCCGAGTTGCCTGAACGCATGCACCAGTTGCAAGAGCATCTGGGCGTCTGATTTTTTTCCCGCTAGTCACCCTCAAGGAGAACCCATGAAACTCAAAAAATGTGCATTGACCTGCGCGATCAGCGCGGCCGCCCTGGCTGGTTTTGCGCCGGCTGCCCAGGCCCAGGTATCGGGCGATGTGATTCGCATCGGCATCATCACCGACATGTCGGGCCTGTATTCCGATATTGACGGCCCGGCCGGTGCAGAGGCCATCAAGATGGCCATCGCCGACATGGGCGGCGCCATTGCCGGCAAGAAGATCGAGCTCATCGCCGCAGACCACCAGAACAAGCCCGACGTGGCCGCTGCCAAGGCGCGCGAATGGTTTGACACCCAGGGCGTGGACATGCTGATTGGCGGCACCAATTCCGGCACGGCCCTGGCCATGTCCAAGGTCGCGCTCGAAAAGAAGAAGCTGTTCATCGCCATTGGTGCCGGCTCCTCGGCCCTGACCAACGAGCAGTGCTCGCCCTACACCGTGCACTACGCCTATGACACCGTGGCCCTGGCCAAGGGCACGGGCGGCGCGGTGGTGAAGGCCGGCGGCAAGAGCTGGTACTTTCTGACCGCTGACTACGCCTTCGGCGCAGCGCTGCAGAACGATACCGCCAACGTGGTCAAGGCCGCCGGTGGCACCGTGCTGGGCGCGGTCAAGCACCCGCTGTCGGCCAGTGATTTCTCGTCCTTCCTGTTGCAGGCGCAGGGCAGCAAGGCGCAGATCCTGGGTCTGGCCAATGCCGGTGGCGACACCATCAATGCAGTGAAGGCCGCCAATGAATTTGGCGTGACCAAGACCATGAAGCTGGCCGGCCTGCTGGTCTTCATCAACGACATCCACTCCCTGGGCCTGAACGCCACCCAAGGCATGTACCTGACTGACAGCTGGTACTGGAACAAGGACGCCGAGACCCGCGCCTGGGGCCGCAAGTTCTTCGAGAAAATCAAGCGCATGCCCTCCAGCGTGCAGGCCGCAAACTACTCGGCCGCATTGCAGTACCTGCAGGCCGTCAAGGCCACCGGCACCGATGATGCCGACAAGGTGCTGGCCCAGATGAAGAAGACCAAGATCAACGACATCTTTGCCAAGGGCGGCTACATCCGTGACGACGGCCGCATGGTGCACGACATGTACCTGATGCAGGTGAAGTCCTCCGACAAATCCAACGAACCCTGGGACTACTACAACGTGGTGGAGACCATCAAGGGCGATGTGGCCTTCACCACCAAGGCCGAGTCCAAGTGCTCTCTGTGGAAGTAATGGCCCCCACGGTCGCCCACTGCGTGTGGCTCCCTGCCCCCCGAGGGGGCCGTGTCTCGCCTTGGGGCGGCCCGGCGGCAAGACATGCAGCCCCCACGGTCGCCCACTGCGTGTGGCGGCTGGCGCGCCAAGCGTAAGGAGTATTGATGAGCGAGATATTTGGCATCCCCATACCGGCCCTGCTGGGCCAGTTGCTGCTGGGCCTGGTCAATGGATCGTTTTACGCCATGCTCAGCCTGGGCCTGGCGGTGATCTTTGGGCTGCTGGGTATCGTCAACTTCGCCCACGGTGCGCTCTACATGATCGGCGCTTATGTGGCCTGGTACAGCCTGGAGAAGTTCGGGCTGAACTACTGGCTGGCCCTGTTGCTGTCGCCGCTGGTGGTGGGCTTGCTGGGCGTGCTGATCGAGCGGCTGTTTCTGAAGCGCCTGTACAAGCTCGACCCGCTCTATGGCCTGCTCCTGACCTTTGGCCTTGCGCTGATTGCCGAGGGCCTGTTTCGCGACCAGTTTGGCGTCTCGGGCCAGCAGTACCCGGTGCCCGAGTTGCTGCAGGGCGCCACCAACCTGGGCTTCATGGTGCTGCCCAACTACCGGGCATGGGTGGTGCTGTCCTGCCTGTCGATCTGCCTGGGTACCTGGTTCTTGATTGAAAAGACCCGCCTGGGTGCCACCTTGCGGGCCAGCACCGAGAACCCGACCCTGGTGCAGGCCTTTGGCATCAACGTGCCGCTGATGGTGACCCTGACCTACGCCGGCGGTGCCGGGCTGGCCGCCATTGCAGGCGTGCTGGCGGCGCCGGTGATTCAGATCACGCCGCTCATGGGCTCCAACCTCATCATCGTGGTGTTTGCGGTGGTGGTGATTGGTGGCATGGGCTCCATCCTGGGTTCGATCCTCACCGGCGTGCTGCTGGGACTGCTCGAAGGCCTGACCAAGGTGTTCTACCCCGAAGCTTCCAGCATCGTGGTGTTCGTCATCATGGTCATCGTGCTGATGGTGCGCCCGGCAGGCCTGTTCGGAAAAGAAAAATAAGGCGCCACCCCATGACACCAGCGCATTCCAGTCCTCTGGCTTCGAGCCTGCTCGGTCCACGCCTGTGGCTGCTGGGCCTTGTGCTGCTGCTGGTCGCCCCCTTTGTCGGCGTGTACCCGGTGTTCCTGATGAATGCCCTGTGCTTTGCCATGTTTGCCTGTGCCTTCAACCTGCTGCTGGGCTTCACCGGCCTGCTGTCCTTTGGGCATGCCGCCTTCATGGGCTCGGCGGCCTACATCAGCGGCTGGCTGGTGCGCAGCGCCCAGTGGCCGCCCGAGCTGGGTGTGCTGGGGGGCACCCTGGCAGCAGCCCTGCTGGGGGTGCTGGTCGGGGTGGTAGCCATTCGTCGCCAGGGCATTTACTTCGCCATGGTGACCCTGGCCATGGCGCAGATGATCTACTTCATCTGCCTGCAGGCACCCTTCACCGGTGGCGAGGACGGCCTGCAGGGGGTGCCGCGCGGCACCTTGCTGGGCCTCTTGCCCCTGGACAACGACCGGGTGCTGTATTTCGTGGTGCTGGCCATTTTTGTGGCGGTGTTCCTGGGGGTGGTGCGCATTGTGCATTCCCCCTACGGACAGGTGCTCAAGGCGATTCGCGAGAACGAGCCGCGCGCCATCTCCCTGGGCTATGAGGTGGACCGCTACAAGCTGCTGGCCTTTGTGCTGTCCACCACCCTGGCCGGGCTGGCCGGGGCGGTCAAGACGGTGGTGCTGGGTTTTGCCACCTTGTCCGATGTGCACTGGTCACTTTCGGGCGAGGTGGTGCTCATGACCTTGCTGGGCGGCATGGGCACCTTTGCCGGCCCGGTGGTGGGTGCCTTCACCATCGTGGGGCTGCAAAACTTCCTGGCCGATCGGGTAGGCTCATGGGTCACGGTGATCATCGGCGCCATTTTTGTGTTCTGTGTGATTGCCTTTCGCAAGGGCATCGTCGGCGAACTGCTGGCCTGGCAAATTCGTCGCCGGGCCCGTTGAACGCCAGTTTGGAAACACAGGCATATGCAGATTCGGATCGGTGAGGGCTGGGACATCCACGCCCTGGTGGAAGGACGCAAACTCATTCTGGGCGGGGTGGAAATCCCCTTTGCCAAGGGCCTGCTGGGCCATTCCGATGCCGATGCCCTGTTGCACGCCATCACCGACGCGCTTCTGGGTGCGGCCGCTCTGGGGGATATCGGCACGCTGTTCCCCGATACCGATGCCCAGTACAAGGGCGCCGATTCGGGTGTGCTACTGGTGGAGGCGCTGCGCCAGGTGCGGGCCTTGGGCTACGCCGTGGGCAACGTGGACTGCACCGTGGTGGCCCAGGCGCCCAAGCTGGCACCGTTCAAAGCGGCCATGCGAGAACGCATTGCCCAATTGCTGGGTGTGCAGCCCGAGCAGGTGAACGTCAAGGCCAAGACGGCCGAGAAAATGGGTCCGGTGGGCGAGGGCCGCGCGATGGAGGCTCGCGCCGTGGTGCTATTGCTCAAGCCTTAGGCGCGCGCTGCAGCTTGAGGTTGGCCGACAGGCCGCCGGTGGTGGAGTTGTTGAGGGCAAAGGCACCGCCCATGCGCTGCATGGTCTTCTCCACAATGGCCAGTCCCAGACCGGCCCCGTTGGCGGCCGTACGGGCGGCCTCGCCGCGGAAAAAGGGCTTGGTCAGGTAGGCCAGCTGCTCCGGATCCACGCCAATGCCGTGGTCGCGCACCTTGATGTAGACCCAGTGCTCGCGTGAGATGGCCGACACCTCAATGTGCGCCACGCCGGTGTTGGCGGTCTTGCCGTATTTGCGGGCGTTTTCCAGCAGGTTGGACAGGATGCGCCCCAGCTCCACCTCCTCGGCCAGCACCCTAAGGCCGGGCTCGATCTGCAGGCGCACCTGGGTGTCGGGCTTGTCCAGGAAGGGGCGCGCACAGGCCGTCACGATGTCTTGCAGCGGCACCGCCGACAGCGCCACCTTGTCGGCGCGGGCGTAGTCCAGAAACTTGTCGATGATGGCATCAAGCTGCGATATGTCGGCCGCCATATGGGTGCGCGCCTCTTCATCGGAAACGCTGAGTTCGGTCTCCAGGCGCAGGCGGGCCAGCGGAGTGCGCAGGTCATGCGAAATGCCCGCCAGCATCAGGGCGCGGTCCTGGTCCAGCTTGGCCAGGCGCTGGGCCATGCGGTTGAAGCCGATGTTGACCTCGCGGATCTCGCTGGTGTGGACCCGCTCGTCCAGGCGGCTGGCGTTGAAGTCACCGTCACGAACCCGGCTGGCGGCAAAATTCAGCGCCTTGAGCGGACGGTTGACCAGGCCGGCAATCAGGGCCGCACCCAAAAGCGAAAGCACCAAAGCGACACCTAGCCACAGCATCCAGGTCTTGCCGCCACCGGTGCTGAAACGGTCCAGGTTGGTGACAAACCAGTAGGGGTCGTCGTCCATTTCAAAGCTCACCCAGAAACCGTTGACGCCATTGACTTCCTTGGCCACCACGGTGGCCGTGCCCAGGCGCCGGCGCAATTCGCGCGCCACATCGCTGGTCAGCGCGTCGCCCTCCAGCGACACAAAGTTGTCGCTGGGTTCGCGCGGCACGATACGCAGGCCTTCCTCCTGCGCCATGGTCTTGAGCAGCGACAGCCGGGCGATAGCATCGGCATTGATCAGGGCCGCGCGGCTCAGGTTGATCTGGGAGGCAATCTGGCGCCCGGTCTGCACTGCGCGCGGCTCGAATTCGAATGCGCGCAGTGCCTGCAACCAGGCCAGGATGCTGCCCAGCAAGAGCAGGGCCAGCATGAAAAAAGTGCGCCAGAACAGGCTGAGCTCGCGCCAGGCCCGCCGGCGCTGCGGTTCCACCAAATCTTCCTCGGCGGGGACCGAGGTGTCTTGAAAGTCCGTCAGGTGGGTCTGGCTCACACCACGTCTTCAGGGATGAACACATAGCCCACGCCCCAGACGGTCTGGATCATGCGCGGGTTGGCCGGGTCGGTCTCAATCAGCTTGCGCAGGCGGGAAACCTGCACGTCCAGGCTACGGTCAAAGGGCTCAAACTCGCGGCCGCGTGATAGCTGGGCCAGTTTCTCACGCGACAGCGGTGTGCGCGGATGGCGAACCAGGGCCTTGAGCATGGCAAATTCACCGGTGGTCAGCGTCAGCTCTTCACCGTTCTTGTGCAGGGTGCGTGCGCCCATGTCGAAGCTGAAGGCACCAAAGCGCACCGTCTCATTGGTGGTGGAGGGCGCACCAGGCACCTCGGGCACCGGGCGGCGGCGCAGCACGGCATGGATGCGGGCCAGCAACTCACGCGGGTTGAAGGGTTTGCCCAGGTAGTCATCGGCACCCACTTCCAGGCCGACGATGCGGTCCACGTCCTCGCCCTTGGCCGTGAGCATGATCACCGGGGTCTGGTCATTGCCAGCGCGCAGGCGCCTGCAGATGGTCAGGCCGTCTTCGCCGGGCATCATCAGGTCGAGCACGATCAGGTCAGCGGTTTCGCGCATCATGACCCGGTTCATGGACTTGCCATCCTCGGCCACCAGCACGTCAAAGCCTTCCTGGGTGAGGTAGCGTTTGAGCAGGTCGCGGATGCGGGCATCGTCATCGACAACCAGGATCTTGTCGGGTCGGTCAGTCGCTTGGTTCATGGGTCCCTCAAATTTGTAACAGGACGGATTTTGCAAGGTGCCAGGGCCCCTTCGCCGAAGGCTGGGCCAAACCTGACACTATGTTACAAATAATGGGCTTGCCCAGGGCTGGCTGTGCCGACAATGACGCCACCTGCTGATGCAATGCCCTTAACTTTTTCTTAAGTCCCATGTCGCGCCGATCCTTGCTTGTCCTTCCCTTGTTGGCCCTTAGCCTGGCAGCACATGGGCGAGAGCAGTCTGGCGGTCGCTCAGAAAGCCAGGGCAACGGGGGTGGCCAGGGAAGCTCCAGCAGCCAAGGTGGTCCTTCTTCGCAATCGGGCCGCGACGGCCGTGATAGCCGGGGCTCCGACAGCCAGCGCAATGCCCCCGCCACCGGCACTTCCGACAACAGCGCACGCGGCCGCTCCTTTGATGCGGACAACGACTCTACGCTGGCGGGGCAAAACAACCGCCAAAAGCGCCGGGACGCCCTGCGTGAAACTTTGCGCGTTCAATCGGACGACAACCACTCCGGTTCTCGCCAGATGAGCCAGCAAGAGCGTCAGGAGTTTCGCCAGCAACTGCGCCAACTGCAAGACTGGTTCAAGTAAGGCCTCGGTTCTCCTTCATGCGCTTTCCCGCTATCTGTGGTGCCAGCATGCGTCGGCTTGGTGTGGCGCTGTGGGTCTCCTTGGGCTTGCTCACCGGCATGGCCTTCGCCCAAAGTGCCGCGGAGCCCCACAACCTGGTGCAGCTTTCAGCCAATGGCACGCTGGAAGCCCAGCAAGACTTCTTGACCCTCAATCTGGGCACCAGCCGTGATGGCAGCGACGCGGCTGCGGTGCAGACCCAGTTGCGCCAAGCCCTGGACCACGCCTTGAGTGAACTGAAAAAGACGGCCCAGCCTGGCGCCATGGATGTTCGCAGTGGCAGCTTTTCCATGCGGCCGCGCTACGGCAACGACGGTCGCATCACGGGCTGGAGCGGCAGCGCCGAGATCGTTCTGGAGGGCAGTGACTTTGCCCGCATTGCGGCAGCAGCCGGGCGCGCTCCCGGCATGGTGGTGGTGGGGCTGGGTTTTGGCCTGAGCCGTCAGGCCCGTGCCCAGCTCGAAGCGCAGGCCCAGACGCTGGCCATCAATGCTTTCAAGGCACGTGCCGGCGAGATCGCCCATGGTTTTGGCTTTTCGGACTACAGCCTGCGCGAGGTGAACGTGGGCCTTGCCGAGCAGCCCCTGGGCCCTATGCCCCGCCCCATGATGATGGCGGCCAAGTCCATGGTTGCGGACGCTCCCTTGCCGATGGAAAGCGGCAAATCTTTGGTGGTGGTTACCGTCTCCGGGACCATACAACTCAAGTAGCATTGCGGCATGGCCGATCCCCATGCCTTTCAAAACAGCCGCCCCTCCGCATTGCCGCAGGCCCTCAAACCAGGAAGCACGCTGGGCCGCTTCGAGCTCAAGCGCCAGCTAGGGCAGGGCGCACAGTCCACCGTCTGGCTGGCCCATGATCCGCGCATGGAGCGCGAGGTGGCCATCAAGGTGCTGCGGCCCACCGCCGGTGCCGACGCCGGGGCCATTCAGCAATGGTTGCAGGAAGCCCGTAGCGTGGGCCGTGTCAAGCACCCCAGCATCGTGCCGGTGTTCGAGGCCGACATCCAGGAGCCCTTTCCCTATCTGGTGTTCGAGTACGTGGCCGGCGACACCCTGGCACAGGTACTTTCCAAGCGCGGTGCCTTGCCCGCGCGCGAAGCCACCGCGCTCATGATGGATGTGCTCGACGCCCTGGCCGTGGCCCACACCGAAGGCGTGATCCACCGTGACATCAAGCCTTCCAACATCCTGATCGACAGCAGCGGGCGTGCCCGGGTGATGGACTTCGGCATTGCCGCCCGGGTGCGCGGTGCTGGCCAGGACGCGGCCGTCGCCTTGGGCGGTACGGTGGGCTATATGTCGCCCGAAGCCCTGTCGGGTGGCCAGCCGGCGCCCAGCATGGATTTGTTTGCCTGCGGTCTGGTGCTGGCGGAGTTGCTGATGGGCAAGCCGCTGCTGCAGGAGAGCGACAGCAACCGCATCCTTTACCGCGTGGCCCATGAGCAGCTGGCACTGCCCACTGACCTGGGGGCCGATGTAGACGACGGCATGCGCTCGCTGGTAAACCGGGCCTTGGCGCGAGACCCCATGCAGCGCTTTGCCGACGCGCGCAGCTTCTTCAATGCCCTGGCCATCTGGCGCCAGCCGGTGCTGCAGGCCGACCCGCAGGGCGCTGCCAACTCGGGCGGCACCCTGGAGTTCCTGATGCGGCGCATGCGCCACAAGAGCGACTTCCCGGCGCTCTCTGAGTCAGTGGTGCGCATTCAGACCATGGCCACCTCGGAGACCGAGAGCGTCAGCAGCGTGACCAACCAGATCCTCAAGGATGTGGCCCTCACCAACAAGCTGCTGCGGGTGGTCAACAGTGCGCACTATGCGCGCGGCGGCAGCATCAGCACGGTGTCGCGCGCGGTTACGCTGGTGGGCTTCAACGGCATTCGCAACATGGCGCTTAGCCTGGTGCTGCTGGAGCATATGCAGGACAAGGGCCATGCCGCCCAGCTCAAGGACGAATTCGTGCGCAGCCTGCTGGCGGCCAATATCGGTTCCGAGATGCTGGGCACGGCCAAGGAGGCCGAAGAGGCCTTCATCGGTGCCATGTTCCAGAACATGGGGCGCTTGCTGACGCAGTTTTATTTCCCGGAAGAGGCGGCCCAGGTGCGCAGCCTGGTGCAAAGCCAGGAGCCACCCCTTACCGAGCAGGCGGCCTCGCTGCGCGTGCTGGGCCTAAGCTATGAAGACCTGGGCATTGGCATTGCCAAGGCCTGGGGCCTGCCCGATAGCATCATGCAATGCATGCGCCTTCCCGCCGGCGGCCCGCCAGCCACAGCCTCGCCCCAGGCGGGCCAGCGCATGCGCTGGGTGGCCGTGGCGGCCAATGAAATGGCCGATGTGCTGCTGAAATACGAGCCTGAAGAAGCCCAGGGCCACCTGACCCGGGTGGCGCGCAAATACGCCCAGGCCGTGGGCAGCAGCGACAAGCACATGCAGAGCTGCGTGGAAGAGGCCAAGACCAAGCTCAAGGAAATGGCCACGGCCATGGAGATACGGGTCAAGCCCGGCTCGGCGGCGCACAAGGTCTTGCATGGTGTGCCCGAGGTGGCGCCAGCGCTTGCTGCGTCCGGCAACGGCACCGATTCCAATCTGCAAAACCTGGAGCTGCATGCAACCCAGACCCAGCTGGCGCCACCGCCCAGTGTGGAGCCACGCTCCGAAGCCCTGGCGCAAACCCTGGCGGCCGGCATTCAGGACATCACCAATGCCATGGTCGAAGACTTCAAGCTTAGCGATGTGCTGCGCATGATCCTGGAGACCATGTTCCGTGCCATGGCCTGCGACCGCATCATCTTCTGCATGCGTGACCCCAAAACGGAGTCGGTCACCGGCCGCTTTGGATTGGGTGAGGGGGTGGAGACCTTTGTGAAGGAATTCCGGGTACCGCTCAAGGCGGCCACGCCCGACCTGTTCGGCGTGGTCTGCATCAAGGGTGTGGACAGCATGATCAGCGACGCCAGCGAATCGCGCATCCTCACCCGCCTGCCGGACTGGTACCGCCGCTCGCTCAATGCACCGGCCTTCTTGCTGCTGCCACTGCACATCAAGGGCGCGCCCTTTGGGCTGATCTATGCCGACAAGACCCGCAAGGGCGCCATGGAGCTCGACGAGAAGGAGCTGGCCTTGCTGCGCACCCTGCGCAACCAGGCCGTGATGGCGTTCAAACAGTCTCGATAAATAGGGCCCCCACGCTCCCCCACGTTGTGTGGGTCGCTGCCCCCCGAGGGGGCTAATCCCGCTTGGGGCTGCCCGGCGCGGGATTGAACCTTATTGCGCGGCCCAGCCGCCGTCCATGTTCCAGGCCACACCGCGCACGTTGTTGGCCGCGGGCGAGCAGAAGAAGACGGCCAGGGCGCCGAGTTCATCGGTGCTGGTGAATTGCTTGGACGGTTCTTTCTCGCCCAGCAGCAGGCCCTTGGCTTCGTCGTTGGACAGGCCTAGTGCGGCGGCCTTGGCGTCCACCTGCTTTTGCACCAGGGGCGTGAGCACCCAGCCGGGGCAGATGGCGTTGCAGGTTACGCCGCTGGTGGCGTTCTCCAGGGCGGTGACCTTGGTCAGACCCACCACGCCATGCTTGGCTGCCACATAAGCCGACTTCTCGGCCGAGCCCACCAGGCCATGCACCGAGGCGACGTTGATGATGCGGCCCCAGTTCCTGGCCAGCATGCCCGGCAGCGCCACGCGTGTTGCATGAAAGGCGCTGGACAGGTTGATGGCGATGACCGCGTCCCAGCGTTCCACCGGAAAGTTCTCGATACGTGCCACGTGCTGGATGCCGGCGTTGTTGACCAGGATGTCCAGGCTGCCGAAGGTCTGCTGGGCAAAGGCCACCATGGCTTCGATCTCGGCGGGCTTGCTCATGTCGGCGCCGTGGTAGGCCACTTGCACACCCAATGCGGCGACCTCGGCCTTGGGGCCTTCGACGTCACCAAAGCCGTTGAGCACGATGTTGGCGCCCTGTGCGGCCAGTGCCTTGGCGATGCCCAGGCCGATGCCGCTGGTGGAGCCTGTGACGAGCGCTGTTTTACCTTTGAGCATGAGGATTCCTTATGAAATGGAGAGGAAATGGAGAAGAGGTTTGAATTAGGATAAGCCATTATCAAACACCAATCTTTGGCATGGCTGACCCGACATTGCACTTCGTACCTTGCCCTGACGCAGGGCAAGAGCGCCGCATGGCCTACTGGCAATGGGGGGATGCCACCGCGGCGCACACCATCGTCTGCGTGCATGGGCTGACGCGCCAGGGGCGCGACTTTGATGTGCTGGCTCAGGCCTTGGTGGCGGCATCTGCGCAGCCCCTGCGTGTGGTCTGCCCCGACGTTGCCGGCCGTGGCATGAGCGACTGGCTGACCGACCCGCAGGGCTATGGCATTCCCACCTATGCCAGCGACATGCTGGCCTTGCTGGCAGCGCTGGCACCCCAGCGCCTGGACTGGGTGGGCACCAGCATGGGTGGCCTGATCGGCCTGGCCGTCTGCGCCCATGCCAAGAGCGTGGGGGTGGAGGTGCGCCGCCTGGTGCTCAACGATGTAGGGCCGGTGCTGCAGTGGCAGTCTTTGCTGCGCATAGGCACCTACCTGGGCAAGAACATGCACTACCCGGACCTGGAGCATGCAGCGGCAGCGCTGCGCCTGATTGCCCACAGCTTCGGGCCGCACAGTGATGCACAGTGGCTGGAGTTGTCGCGCCATATGGTGAAGCCTGACCCGGCGGGTGGCGTGCGCCTGCACTACGACCCGTCCATTGCCTTGGTCTTCCAGTCGGTCACCCAGGAGTCCGCGTCCCAGGGCGAAGCGGCATTGTGGGCACTGTATGACAGCCTCACGGCCCAGACCATGCTGGTGCGCGGAGCCGACTCAGACCTGCTATCGCCCGATACCGCCCTGCAGATGACCCAGCGCGGCCCATGCGCCCGCCTGGTGGAGATTGCAGGTGTGGGCCATGCGCCCACCCTGGTGGCGCCTGATCAGGTGGACCTGCTGCGCGCTTTCTTGCTGGAGCCATGAAAAGCCACGCGGCCGAGCACGCTCCGCAGGCGCCGCCGCCGGTGATCGCCATCACCGCGCAGGGGCTGCCTGAGCAGGCCGGTGCCTTGCTGCGGGCGCGGGCCTTTGCCGAGCCCTTGCTGACCAGTGCCACGCTGGACACCGGTGAAAACATTCTGGCCCATGCCGATGCGGTGGCACACATCCTGAAGAACATCGGTGGCTCGGAAGCCATGCAGGCGGCCTGCTACCTGGTCTATGCCTGCGAGCACCTCAACAAGCCGCAGGAAGTCATCACCAAGGCCTTTGGCGAGAACTTTGCCAACCTGGCCATGGAGACCACCAAGCTGGTGCGGGTGCAGCGCATGGCGCGCATTGCGCACAACTCGGCCTCGCATGCAGGTGCCAGTGCACCCATGGCACAGACTGCCGCCGCGCAGACCGAGAGCGTGCGCAAGATGCTGCTGGCCTTCTCGCGTGATTTGCGGGTGGTCATGCTGCGCCTGGCCTCGCGCCTGCAGACCCTGCGCTTTTTTGCCGCCACCAAGCTGCCGGTGCCGGCGGGCCTGGCCAAGGAATCGCTGCAGGTGTTTGCACCCCTGGCCAACCGCCTGGGCATCTGGGAAATCAAGTGGGAGCTGGAAGACCTGTCTTTTCGCTTCCTGGAGCCTGATACCTACCGCCAGGTGGCACGCCTGCTGGACGAAAAGCGCACCGAGCGTGAGCACTCGGTCGAGGCCTTGCGCCAGCAGCTGGCTGAAGACCTGGCGCGCGAGGGCATCCGTGCCACGGTGCAGGGCCGGCCCAAGCACATCTACAGCATCGTCAAGAAAATGCGGGGCAAGTCGCTGGGCTTTGAGCAGGTCTATGACGTGCGGGCCCTGCGCATCGTGGTACCCAGCGTGACCGACTGCTATGCGGCGTTGGCCTGGGTGCACAGCCACTTTGTGCCGGTGCCCGACGAGTTCGACGACTACATCGCCCGGCCCAAGGCCAATGGCTACCAGTCGCTGCATACCGTGGTGCGCGATGCCAGTGGCAAACCCATCGAGGTGCAGCTGCGCACGCAGGCCATGCACGACCATGCCGAGCATGGCGTGGCGGCGCACTGGGCCTACAAAGAGGCCGGTACCAAGGGCTACGCGGGTGTGTCGGCCAGCAGTGAATACGACGCCAAGATTGCGGTGCTGCGCCAGCTGCTGGCCTGGGAGCGTGACCTCTCGGGTGCGGGCGACGGTGAGGGCCATGGCGCTGCTGCGCAAGGCACCCACGAGGCGCCGGTGCTGGACGACCGCATCTACGTGCTCACGCCCGAGGCAGCCGTGGTGGAGCTGCCCCAGGGCGCCACGGCGGTGGACTTTGCCTACAGCGTGCATACCAGTCTGGGCCATCGCTGCCGGGGCGCGCGGGTGGACGGGCATATGGTGCCGCTCAACACCCCGCTCAAAAACGGGCAAACGGTGGAGATCAGCGCGGCCAAGGAAGGCGGCCCCTCGCGCGACTGGCTCAACCCCGAGCTGGGCTTTCTGGCCAGCCACCGGGCCCGGGCCAAGGTACGGGCCTGGTTCAACCTGCAGGCCATGGGCGAAACCCTGGCCAAGGGCCGCGAGGCGGTAGAGAAGCTGCTGCAGCGCGAAGGCAAGACGGCTGTCAAGCTGGATGACCTGGCGGCCCAGCTGGGCTTCAATTCGGCCGATGCGCTGTTTGAAGTGGTGGGCAAGGACGAGTTTTCCCTGCGCAACATCGAGACCGTGCTGCGCCCACCCGAGCCCGCACCCGATCCTGACGAGATGCTGCACCTCAAGAAGCCCAGCGCGCCGCGCGGCGGCAAGGGTGGGGTGCTGGTGGTCGGGGTGGACTCGCTGATGACGCAGCTGGCCAATTGCTGCAAGCCGGCCCCCCCCGACCTGATCACCGGCTTTGTCACCCGTGGCAAGGGCGTGAGCGTGCACCGCTCCGACTGCTCCAACCTTCGCAACATGGTGCAGCGCAGTGGGGACCGCTGCATCGACGTGGCCTGGGGCCATGCGCTCACCGGCAAAGAGGCCCAGGTCTACCCGGTGGATGTGGCCATCGAGGCGCAGGATCGCCAGGGCCTGCTGCGCGACATATCCGAGGTCTTCACCAAGGAAAAAATGAATGTGATCGGCGTCCAGACCCAGTCGATCAAGGGCACGGCCTGGATGACCTTTACCGTGGAGGTGTCGGAGTCGCTGCGCCTGTCCAAGGTGCTGGGCCTGGTGGGTGAGCTGGCCGGAGTGCGTACCGCAAGACGGCGTTGAACCTGCACCCGCTAGACGGCGGGGAAAGCTGGGAAAGCTGCGAAAGCTGGAAAAGGGGGAAGGCGCGGCAGCTTCTGCTGTTCAGGGATCCAGCGCCACCTCGGCCAAGGGCACGCCGCACAGGCCGGCCAAGGCCTCCACCACGATGGCGTGGTCTTCGCGCTGCGGCACGCCCGAAACCGTGACCGCCCCCACGCAGCCCACACCTTTGACGCGCAGCGGGAAGCTGCCGCCGTGCTCGGCATAGTCGGCCAGGGGAACGCCGGTCTTCAGGGGCAGCGAGGTGCTTTCCTTCTGGTTGGCCAGGCCCACGGCATAGGAGCTGCGGTGCATCAGCTCCACCGTGTTGCGCTTGCGCCTGGCCCACTCGGCATTTTGCGGATTGGTACCCGGCATGGCATAGAAGAACAGGGTTTCCTTGGCGCGGCGCACTTCGATGGTCAGTGACTGCTGGCGGGCCTCGCACAGGCTCTTGATGCGGCTGCCCAGTTCCCAGGCGGTGGCTTCGTCCAGCCGGTCCAGTTGCAGACGCTCTTCTTGCAGGGCCAGGCGCTGCAGGTCGTTGTGGAGAGTGCTCATGGTTGCCTCGTGCACGGTGCGTTCACTGGGTGCCAAAGATGCGGTCGCCGGCATCGCCCAGGCCCGGCAGGATATAGCCATGGCTGTTGAGTTCGCGGTCAATCGCGGCGGTATACACCGGCACATCCGGGTGGGCCTGGTACATGGTGTTGATGCCTTCCGGGCAGGTCAGCAGGCACAGGAACTTGATGGACTTGGGCTTGCAGGCCTTGAGCCGGGTCACCGCCGCTGCGGCCGAATTACCAGTGGCCAGCATGGGGTCCACCACCACCACATCGCGTTCTTCCATGTTCTTGGGCATCTTGAAGTAGTACTCCACGGCCTGCAGGGTGGTGGGGTCGCGGTACAGGCCGATATGGCCTACCCGCGCACCGGGCACCACCGAAAGCACGCCGTCCAGAATGCCATTGCCCGCGCGCAGGATGCTGACGAACACCAGCTTTTTGCCATCAATCATCTTGGCCGTCATGGTTTCCAGCGGTGTATCGATCTGCACGTCTTGCAGGGCCATGTCGCGGCTGACCTCATAGGCCATCAGGCTGCTGAGCTCGCCCAGCAAGCGCCTGAAACTGTTGGTGCTGGCCTCCTTCTTGCGCATCAGCGTGAGCTTGTGCTGCACCAGGGGGTGGTCGATCAGGTGCACATTGGCGCGGGCTGCAGGGTCGATTGGAATCATGGTGTATTGGAGTTGAATGAAGCAGAAATAGGGGCGGGCAGAGGGTCTGGCGCACCGGCAAACTCTAACGCAAATACGCAGGCTTCACCGGCTTGCAGCCAGGGTTTTGCACAGCGTGCGCGCCCGTTGAAAGACCCTGTCGATTTATTTGACACTGATTCATACGTTGCGGAAAAAGTTGTTGCCTGACAGGCACTTGGCAAGTTGCATGGAACATGCGAATGCGGGCTGCGTCCCTCTGTGGGACGTTTACCCTGCGCTGGCCTGCAAAGGCTGCGCCAGGCCCTGCCCGATGTGGGCATGTTGCTGAATTTCTGGAGACACCGCATGAAGAAGAAAAACCGATTGCAGAAATTGAACCGCCTTCGTCTGGCCGCCGCATGCCTGGCCGGAAGTGCCGCCTGGGCCTCGGCCCATACGCTGTCACTTTCCACCATCACCGCGCAGTGGTTTGATGGCACACCCAATTCGCAGGTCAGTTACCTGCAGAACGGCAGCGCCGATGCCAGTGCCGTCTGGGGTGATGGCAAGCAGCCCAGCAGCCTGGAATTCAAGGTGGCAGGCCAGCCCATGAACTTCAATCTGGTGGCTGGCACTTCGCCCAAGCAGCCCCTTGGGCTGATGACCCACAGCAATGGCCCGATTGAGGTCGGCAGCGGCATCACCGATGTCAAGCTCAAGATTCGCAGCAATGTGCTGCTGGACGGCGTCAGCCAGGGCATGCGCAGCTTTGACTACGGCTTCAGCATTCTGGAGACGCTCAACCAGGCCAATCCCTGTGCCGATGGGGGCAAGACCGGTGCGGGTGCCAATGTCTTTGGTTGCGCAGACCGCGTCACGCTCACGGCTTTGCCGCTGGCCCAGGACTTTGCCATTGGCACCGACATTTTTCGCCTCAAATTGCTGGGCTTTTCCGCTGACCCGGCGGGCACCACGCCCTTCAACTTTTTCTGGACGCCTGAGAAAAAGAACATGACCGCGTTCCTGCTGGCCGACGTAACCATGCTGCAAAGGCACGTGCCCGAACCCGCCATGCTGCCCTTGCTGGGCTTGGGTCTGGTGGGCCTGGCCCTTAGCCGACGGCGCCTGGGACGGGCGCAGCGTGCTGGCCCACCCGTCTAGCGGCCCGTCCAGGGGCCAGGCAACTAACGGCGGCTGCCGCCAAAAATACTGCCCAGCACGCCGCGGATGATCTGACGCCCCACCTCGCGCCCCACCGCGCTGGCCGCACTCTTGATGAGTTGCTCTCCGGCACTGGCACGGGTGCGCCGGGTGCCGCCGCCCAGCAAGTCGCCCAGGCCGTCGAGCATGCCGCGCTCGGGGGCTGCGGGTGCTTCGGGAACCGGTGCAGGCACCCCACGTACCGACGGGCTGCGGCCGGGCGCGGCGCTTGCCGGGGCGGAAGCCGTGGTGGCCGGGGCAGCCTGGGTGCTGGAGGCCATGCGTGACTGGGTGCGGCCTTTGAGCGCTTCAAAGGCGGAATCGCGGTCCACCGCCTTTTCGTACACCCCTGCGACGATGGAGCCGTCGATCAACGCCTTGCGCTGGGCTCCGGTGATGGGGCCAATCTGGCTGCCGGGCGGCACCACAAAAGCGCGTTCCGTCAGTGCCGGACGGCCCTTCTCGTCCAGCAGGCTGACCAGTGCCTCGCCTACGCCTAGCTCGGTAATGGCTGCGGCGACGTCCAGGCCGGGGTTGGCGCGCATGGTTTCGGCGGCAGCTTTCACAGCCTTCTGGTCACGCGGGGTGAAAGCGCGCAGGGCGTGCTGCACGCGGTTGCCCAGTTGTGCCAGCACCGTGTCGGGAATGTCCAGCGGGTTTTGGGTGACAAAAAACACCCCCACACCTTTGCTGCGGACCAGGCGCACCACCAGCTCAATGCGCTCGATCAACACCTTGGGCGCATCGTTGAAGAGCAGGTGGGCCTCGTCAAAGAAAAACACCAGCTTGGGCTTCTCAAGGTCGCCCACTTCGGGCAGGGTCTCGAACAGCTCACTGAGCATCCACAACAGGAACGTCGCGTAAAGCCGTGGCGCGTTCATGAGCTTGTCAGCCGCCAGGATGTTGATCAGGCCTCGGCCACTGCCGTCGGTCTGCATGAAGTCGGCAATGTTGAGCATGGGCTCGCCGAAGAAGCGGTCGCCGCCCTGGCTTTCCACCTGCATCAGGCCGCGCTGGATGGCGCCTATGCTGGCCGCGCTGATGTTGCCGTACTCGGTGGTGTAGCTGGCCGCGTTTTCGCCCACATGCTGGCACATGGCGCGCAGGTCTTTCATGTCCAGCAGCAAGAGGCCGTCGTCATCGGCAATCTTGAACACCAGTTGCAGCACGCCTTCCTGGGTCTCGTTCAGATTGAGCATGCGGGCCAGCAGCAGAGGACCCAGGTCGGACACGGTGGCGCGCACCGGATGGCCCTGCTCGCCGAACACATCCCACAGCGTGACGGGATAGGCCTGGAACGCGGGTGCCTCCAAGCCACGCTCTTGCATGATCTTGCCCAGCTTGTCACTTAGCACACCTGTCTGCGAGATGCCGGTGAGGTCGCCCTTGATGTCGGCCATGAACACCGGCACACCCAGGCTGGAAAAACCCTCGGCCAGGGTCTGCAGGGTAATGGTCTTGCCGGTGCCCGTTGCCCCGGTGATCAGGCCATGGCGGTTGGCTTTGTCGGGCCGCAAAAAGCACTGGGTCGTTTTCTTGGCTGAGCCGTGCTGCGCGATCAGAATACCTTCGTCGTTGTTTGCTGCCATGTTGATCCTGAAAAGTACAATCTGCGCAAGCGTAACGAACTTTTTGAAGGATTTCGCGTGGCAGGACACAGTAAATGGGCCAATATTCAGCACCGCAAGGGCCGTCAGGACGAGAAGCGGGGCAAGATTTGGACCCGCATCATCCGTGAAATCACGGTGGCTGCCCGCGCCGGCGGTGGAGACCTAAGCGCCAACCCCCGCCTGCGCCTAGCGGTGGAAAAGGCCAAGGCGGCCAATATGCCTGCCGACCGCGTCAAGTACAACATCGACAAGGCCACGGGCAATGCCGAGGGTGTGAGCTACGAGGAAATCCGCTACGAAGGCTATGGCATTGGTGGTGCGGCCATCCTGCTGGACACCATGACCGACAACCGCGTGCGCACCGTGGCCGAGGTGCGCCACGCCTTCAGCAAGAACGGCGGCAACATGGGAACCGAGGGTTCGGTGGTGTTCCAGTTCAAGCACTGTGGCCAGCTGATATTTGCCCCCGGCAGCAGCGAAGACAAGATCATGGAAGTGGCGCTGGACGCAGGTGCCGACGACGTCATCAGCGATGAAGACGGCGCAGTGGAGGTGCTCACGCCGGTGGCAGCCTTTGAGGCCGTGAAGGCGGCGCTGGAGGCCGCAGGTCTGGTGGCGGCCGAGGCGGTCATCACCATGCGCCCCGAAAACACGGTGGAACTGGACGCGCATGACGCCGAGCGCATGCAAAAGTTGCTCGATGTGCTGGAAGACCTGGACGATGTCCAGGAGGTCTACCACAACGCGGCGCTCTAGCCATGCCAGCCCTGGCCCAGCTTCTTCTGCAGCCCCCCTGTGGGGCCCTTGTCTTTATCGCGGCGGCGCGTCGGAAACCGGAATTATGAAAATATTGGTCATAGGTGGGGGCGGGCGCGAGCACGCCCTGGCGTGGAAGCTGGCGCAGTCTCCCAAGGTGCAGATGGTCTATGTGGCGCCGGGCAACGGCGGCACGGCCACCGACGCCCGCATGAAGAACCTGCCCATCACCGACGTGCTGGAACTGCGCGCCTGGGCCCAGGCCAACAAGATTTCGCTCACCGTGGTGGGGCCAGAGGGCCCGCTGGCCTCAGGCGTGGTGGATGCGTTCAGAGACCAGGGCATGCGCATCTTCGGCCCGACCCGGGCGGCGGCACAGCTGGAGAGTTCCAAGGCCTTCTCCAAGGCATTCATGCGTCGCCACAACATTCCCACGGCCGAGTACGCCACGTTCTCGGATCCGGTGGCAGCCCATGCCTACGTCAGCAAGATGGGCGCGCCCACGGTGGTGAAGGCCGACGGCCTGGCGGCAGGCAAGGGGGTGGTGGTGGCCATGACCGAGCAGGAAGCCCATGAGGCCATCGATTTCATGCTGGTGGACAACACCCTGGGCGTGGCCCACAACGAGGGCGGTGCCCGCGTGGTGATTGAGGAATTTCTGGCGGGGGAAGAGGCCAGCTTCATCGTACTGTGCGACGGGAAGAATGTGCTGCCCCTGGCTACCAGCCAGGACCACAAGCGCCTGCAGGATGGCGA
>Ga0228700_1000678_pt1 | contig 27736 bp, 27 predicted proteins | sample McNCre317_Aug_MG_FD_178019 | JGI IMG/M metagenome (GOLD analysis project Ga0228700, IMG submission 178019) | Freshwater microbial communities from McNutts Creek, Athens, Georgia, United States - 3-17_Aug_MG | ecosystem: Environmental > Aquatic > Freshwater > Creek | place: USA: Georgia...
ACCCCGTGGGCGCGCACGTGAGCGGCTTGCTGGGCGAAGCGCCCAACGGCATCCCCAACAACCTCATGCCCTACATCACGCAAGTGGCCTTGGGCCAACGCGCGCACTTGCAAATTTTTGGCAACGATTACGACACACCTGACGGCACAGGCGTGCGCGACTACTTGCATGTGAGCGATTTAGCTGCCGGCCACTTGGCAGCGCTGCGCGCCTTGAACGAACCCAAGCTCTTGACCGTCAACCTCGGCACAGGCCGTGGCGTGAGCGTGCAAGACATGGTCGACACCTTTGCGCGGGTAAACGGTGTGCCCATCCCTCACCAAGTGGTGCCGCGCCGCCCTGGTGATGTGGCCCAGTGCTTGGCCGACCCACGCCAAGCCAAGGCCTTGCTGAATTGGAAAACCCAATTTGATCTCGAACGTATGTGCGCCGACGCATGGCGCTGGCAGTCCATGAACCCACAAGGTTTCGACACCCCTCTATGAAAAACCAAGACGACGGCACGCTGTCCCTGTTTGACGATTTCCCACCCGCATTTGTGCAACCACCTGCGGCACCTAAAAAGCCACGGGCTAAGCGCAAAGCTGCCGAGCCGAAAGCAGAAGAGGCCAGCGGACAGGCCGATACGGCAACGCCAAACCCTGTCGCGCCATCCGTCGTCACCGAAGCTGCTTCACAGATTTCCGAAGCAACGCACGCAGAGCCAGATAGCGCCGTTGTACCGACTGGCCTTGCCGAGTCTGCCCCCGCAGCAGACTCAGGTGTTCACGTCGAAACCACGCTGCACTTAGCGGGCCTCGTCGAACCCCAACGCCGCCGCAACAGCCCGTGGGCCAAGCTCGATCCAAATGCGCTGCAAACCGCAACGCAAATACCCCATGTGATGATCGTCATCACACGCGGCGAAGCCGGTGGCGCGCAATCGCATGTGCGTGACTTGTGCCAAGCCTTGCAAGGGCGCGTGCAATTCACCGTGGTGATTGGCGGGCCTGTGAACGAATCCGTTTTAGGTCGTGAGCTCACCGCGCTCGGCATCACCGTTTGCCCCATGCCCGACATGGTGGAGTCTCTCAACCCGCTCAAGTTGTGGCCTGCGGTGCAGCAACTCACGCAACTCATCCACACACACCAGCCCGACCTTGTGCATGGTCACAGCGCCATTGGCGGTTTGGTGTCGCGCATCGCAGCCAAGCGCGCGCACGCGCCTGCGGTCTACACCGTGCACGGCTTTGGGTTCAAACCCGAAGTGCCACTGGTGCGACGCACGGCAGCAGCATTGGCCGAGCGCATGATGGCGCACTGGACCTCGCACATGATTTGCGTGTCCAAGTACGAGCGCGATTTGGCCTACGACCTCGCTATTGCGCCCGAACGCATCCACGTCATTCCGAACGGCATTGCGCGTTTGCCACAAACGGACACCACGCAAGCAGCAGGCGACGAAGACTCTCGCGGCGCAGCATCCAACAGCGGGCCAACGGCATCGTCGGCAGCACCACGCCTGATCATGGTGGCTCGCACCAAAGCGCCCAAGCGTCACGACCTGCTGTTGCAAGCCTTAGCCAAAGTGCGCAACACCTTGGGCTACGAACTGCCCGTGACCTTTGCCGGCGATGGCCCGCTCACCGTCGCATTGCAGGCACAAGCCAAAGCGCTCAACCTCAAGCTCATCACTTGGTCGGGCGACGTGAGCCATGTGAGCGAACTGCTCCCCCAGCACGATGTGTTTGTGCTGCTGTCTGACCACGAAGGCATGCCCATCACCGTGCTCGAAGCCATGCGCGCAGGGTTGTGCATCTTGGCGAGCAACTTGCCCGGTATTCGCGAACAAATCAGCACCTACCAAGACGGCGTATTGACGGCCAACACCGCAGATGCCGCGGCCGAAAAACTGTTGCAACTCGTGCGCGACCCGCACATGCGCAAACGCTTGGGCAAGTCTGCACAGCAACGCTTTGAAGACAGCTTCGCGGCCGAGCCCATGGCCGAGCGCGTGCTAGAGGTGTACCGCCAATGCGCTGAAGAAACATCGAGCGAGTCAACGCCCAACACCGAAACCACACACACGCACAGCGCAGGCTTGGTGTCGGCATCAGTACGCCGCCGTGATGCGCTGCAACGCTGGGCCTTGTGGGGCGTGTGGATGTTGATTCCCAGCTTCATGGCCGCGCAACTGTTGGAAGACGCGGGCGTGATGACTTACCAATTTGGCGAAACGCTCTGGTGGTGCGTGCTGCCCTACGCGGTGGCCACGCATTTGCTCATGCGCGCTTCGCACTTGCCCGTGGCAGAGCGCAGCGGCGTGTTGTGGGTGTCCACCACCGCACCGTTTGTGTTCACCCCTTTGGGCTTTGCGCTGTTGCAGCAACCGTATTCACGCGCAGGCGTGTTGTGGGCTTATGCCGCCACCACGCTTTGGTTGTGGCGGGGTTACCGCCGTCATGTGAAGCACCGCGCGTTGCGCTTGGTGCACCTCGACGCCAACGTGCCTGCGCAACTCGCCGCGTGCTTGAGCCCCAACACACTGGACCCACAAGCTGTGCAGCTCGTCGCTTGGAACCCGAGCAGCGACAACACACCCTTGCCCGCTTGCGACGGCGTGGTGCTCGACCGCCACGTGCGCAGCAGCGACGAGCGCACCCGCTTGTTGGGAGAGCTCAAAATGCAGCACCTACGCCTGTACAGCGTCGAGGCCGTGGCCGAACTCACCAGCGGCCGCAAGATGCTGCCCACCGCCGCAGACACATTGTGGGAGATCGACAACGACCCGAGCTACGACCGCGCCAAACGGTTGCTAGACGTGATCACCGTCATCGTGCTCGCTCCTCTGTGGCTACCGCTCGCAGCAGGCGTTGCGCTCGCAGTGCGGTTTGATTCCAAAGGCCCTGCGCTGTATTCGCAGCCGCGCGTGGGCCGCGATGGCCACGTGTTCACGCTGTGGAAATTTCGCAGCATGGTGCACGGCCTGCAAGCACCGGGCGTGCACTTTGCACAAGCCGAAGACCCACGCATCACCCGCGTGGGTCGCGTGTTGCGCCGCACGCGTTTAGACGAACTGCCACAACTATTCAACGTGCTGATGGGCCACATGAGCCTCATTGGCCCACGCCCTGAGCAATCTGCATTTGTGCGTGACTTTGCGGCCACCATCCCCAGCTACCCCTACCGCCACCTCGTGCGCCCCGGCCTGACGGGTTGGGCACAAGTGCAGCAAGGCTATGTCGACAGTGCTGACGCCACGCGCATCAAACTCAGCTACGACTTGTATTACGTGGCGCACTACTCGCTCGCACTCGATTTGCTCATTGCAGCAAAGACCGTGAAGACGGTCTGCACAGGTTTTGGTGCACGTTAAGCCTGATTTGATTGACGCCTGATATGACCAGCACCTCATCCGCTCGCCGCGTCTTGCTACTAGAAGAACCGTCATGGGGCGGCGTGCACACCATGACGCGCACCCTGGCCGACGCACTCAGCGCACAAGGCTGGCAAGTGACGGCTCTGCCTTGGCAGCAAACCCAATGGCCCGCCTTGGTCAGCGCAGCCAAACAGCATGACGTGATCGTGGCCACCCACAACTTTGGCCCCACCTATTGCGGTGCAGCACTCAAAGCCATCACCGGCAAGCCCCTCGTCAGTTGGGTGCATGGCCCGTTGATGGATGTGTTGCACGAAGCCCGTACCTCGGCGGTCAAAAAACTTTGGCTGCGGTTGCTCTACAAACAAGTCAGCCAATTTGTGTGTGTCTCGCGCACCACGCAAGATTCGTTGCTCAGCTTCATCACGCTCGGCAAACAACAACGCTGCACAGTGGTACCCAACGGCATTGCCCCCATGCCTGAAGGCCAAGCCATTCATGTGCACGCAGGCCACGGTGGCGAAGGTCTGCCACCTTTGCTGCTGGGTTATGTGGGGCGCTTGTCGGCAGAAAAGCGCCCACACCTGCTGCTAGACACCTTGCGCCACCTGCCCGACGAGGCACAGCTAGGCATCGTGGGCGAAGGCCCCATGCACCGCAAAATGATTCACGATGGCATGGACCTCATGTACCAAGGTCGCGTGCACTTCTTGGGCAAACACCCCAGCGGCGCGAGCCTGTACACCCCGTGGCAAATGACGCTGCTCACCTCGCGCTACGAAGGCTGCCCCATGACGGCGCTAGAGTCTCTCGCCTGCGGCGTGCCCTGCGTGTCGCTGCCCATCCCCGCCATGCGCGAGCTCTACGACCTTGATGCACCTTATCTGCTGGCCCGTGGCGATGCACCTGTGTCGTTAGCTGAAGCCGTGATGACCACCCTCAGCCTGCCCGAACAACAAGTGCGCGACGACATCGCCCGCATCGTGGCGCGCCATCACATCGATGGGTTTGTGGGTAATTGGCAAGAGGTGCTGCGCACCATGTGAATCAGCATTGACAACGGGACGGCCCAAATGCCATTGCCAATCTGCTCTCGCGACGAGGTGCGTCGCTCAAGCTCTCTGGTAGGGTGTAACCCATCTCAAAAAACGCCAAAAATGACCTGAGTTTGCTTGATTTATTTAAATAAAATCATATACTTAATCAATTTTATCGAGCCGGGTAAAACCAACCCCATCATGAACATCACCGAACGCATCAGACGCTCTATCCGCAATCGCGCGGATTTAGTGTTTCGACCTGCAGACTTCTTGCCATTTGGCAGCGAAGCATCGGTCAAGCGCGCCCTCAAAGAGTTGACAGATTTAGGCGTACTTGTTCGCTTAGGGGTTGGAATTTATGCAAAAGCAAAACCCAGCGTGATTTCAGGCAAACCCATTCCCGTTCAGCCACTTGAGGTGCTTGGACCGCAGGCCCTCAGCAAACTTGGTGTGCGACTGAAAGAATCAATACAAACAGCCAATTACAACTCGGGACGCAGCGCACAAGTGCCCACAGGCCTCGTGATCAACATCGGCAAGCAACGCATCAGCCGAAAAATTGGTTTCAATGGCAAGTTTTTGCAATACGAGCACGCGTGAGGGCACTACCTGATGATCGCCGTGAACTGATTGATGCCTTGGTTGCTGAGGCAGATGTTGGCGATGTCACGGCCGGATTACTTGAAAAAGACGAGCACCTCACTACTGCACTGCAAGCCATTTTTAAGCTTCGCTTTGAACACGCCACCTTAGTCTTTTGCGGTGGCACCAGTTTGTCAAAAGCGCACGGCCTGATAGAACGCATGTCAGAAGATGCGGACATCAAAGTCGTGCTTTCTGCGGCAACCTCAAACTGGTCAAACAACCAACTCCGTCGTTATCTTGGCGATGAAGTGAGAGGGCAAATTGTCAATGCGCTAACTGCCATAGGGCTGGTCGAGGATGTAAACGCACGTCGCTCTTTGAACGACAACCACTATCTACACAGCCAATGGGCATACCAGCGCACATATGACGGCATTGTTGCTTTACGCCCTAACCTGCAACTTGAGCTAACCGCACGCTCGCCAGCTCTGCCGATAGAAACAGCGTTGCTGGGCACTTTGGCAGACAAACTCGCCCAACGTATGGGCGATACATTCTCAGCGCCTGTAGTTTCTATTTCAGAAACCTTGGCCGAGAAAGTTTTATCTTTTTTAAGAAGGTTCGCTCAACACAGGGCGGGGCTAATGCAACAGCCATGGGATACAGCACTGGTAAGGCATATCTATGACGTGCATTGCATCATCTTTCACAAACCTGAATCGATTCACAACGCAATGTCTGCTTTTCCGGCATTGGCTGCCTTAGACGCTTCAGAGTTTGGACACCAAGACGCTGCTTTTCAAAAAGATCCCAAAGCAACGCTTGTCAATGCGCTGTACCGACTGAGCACTGACAAACAGTCACGTGATGAATACCAACAGGTGTTGTTGCCATTGATTTATGGGAAATCCAGATTTTCCTACGAGGAGGTTATGGGCAGTTTTAGCGCCACGGCACATCAATTGATAAATGCGCTACAAGCATAAAGATGGCTAACAACTCTCCGAAATCCACCATCTGCATCCACTTCGTACGCGGTGGCCCGGCCTACCTGCCCGAGATTGATGCCTACGTCGACTTCATCACCTCGCATGACCACCAAGCCTTGGTGCATGACACAGGTGTCACCGTGCCGCTCAACGCGCAAGTGGTGTGGTGGATGTGTGGGCGTGTGCCCAGCGCTGAAGCGCGTCGCTTAAAAAATGCGTTTCACATTCACGAATACGCGTCCACATCCGCGCCACCCCACGCGTGGCTCAAAGACTTCATCAAACATTGGACGCAGCCCAAGCCCGACTACCGCTTGTTTCAAAACGGTTGGGTACGCGAGCGCATGGGGTTTGACGATGGCGTGCCACACGCGCTGCGCGACATGGGCGTGGCGCAAGCCTTCTTCGACGTCGCAGCGCCTGCCCTGCCCGAAGCCTCGTTTGATGACAATACCACCGCACGCCTACCCCCCAACGAATTTGACTTGGTGTACTTGGGCGAGATGAACCGCCTGCTGCCCTTTGTGCCGCTGCTTCAAAGCATTCACGAAGCAGGCCGCACCTTGCTGCTGGTAGGCGATGTGCCCGAAACACTGCGCGCACAACTGCCAGCCAGCGCCACGTGCACAGGCCGTGTGCCTTATGCGCAAGTGCCACAGCAATTGCGCCGTGCGCGGTTTGGGTTGAACCTTGTGAGCAACATCGAGCCGTACAACCAACAAACCTCCACCAAGCTGCTGGAATACTGCGCCGTGGGCCTGCCCGTGGTGAGCAACGACTACGCGTGGGTGCGCTACTTTGCGGCGCACTACCAAGGCAATTTTCATTTGCTGCGTGACGACCCAACCAGTTGGCAACACAGCTTTGGCGAAGCGCTAGAGGCCTACCCCTATGTGGTACCCGATGTGCGTGAGCTGGCTTGGCCCAAGCTCTTGGCCAAGCTTGCAATTTGGAAACACTTGCACATCATGTCAGGCGGTGCGCGTTGAATACCAGCCGCGTGGTTGCGCTCTCCAGTGCCGTGGCGTTCGCTACGCAAGTGGCGTTTGCGTTGCTCATGATGCGCTTGTTCTCGCCGCAAGAAGTGGGTGAGTTTTCGGTCATCAGCCAAATTGGTTTTTTCTGGATGACCTTGGCGCTGGCCCAGTCGCAACTCGGTCTACTCGCCAACCAACACCAACCCGCACACATTGCAGCGCAACACGCATGGCACGCCAGCGCTTTGCGCGGCTTGGGCTTGCTGCCCATCGCCGCGCTGGCCGTGTGGTTCAGCCAACTCGCGCTATGGCCTGCTTTGCTCTGGGCGCTGCTGCTGGCGTTTTGCCAAATGGGCTGGATGTTGGCGCAAAGTTTCACCCTGCGCGTGGGGGCGGCGTGGCAACAAGCCGCCGTGCGTGTGCTGCCGCCGATGACTGCGGCAGCGACTGCACTCACTGCCGTATTGGTAGGCGCATCGTTAGATTGGAATGGCCCAACCTTGCTGCTGTCAGCCCTGCTGGGCTATGCCGTAGGTGCTGCGTGGTTGGTGCCAGCCTTGCGCACACGAGAAGATTCACAGCCAGCGCATCAGGACGATGCTCAAGCCTCCACCAGCACACGCCAATCAGACCCGCGCAGCGCAGCACTGCGCATGGCACACACGCTGGTAGATGCGTTGCTAGCAACCGCCATCATCGTGGTGTGGCAACGTTTGTATGGCGCAGAAGAAACCGGTTGGATGAGCGCCCTGCTGCGCGTGCTGGGCTTCTTACCGGCGGTGGTGCACATGGCGTGGGCACAAGTGGCATTGGCACAAAGCCGCCACCCCACGAAAACCGCATGGGCCAACCCGTGGTGGATTGGCATCGGCGCATTCGCCTGCGTCATCGTGTTGGGGCTATCGTGCGCGGTAGCGCTGTATCAAGGCTGGCTCGACCCGCGCTGGCATGGCGTGTGGCCCTATATTGCGCCACTGGTGCTGTGGCAAGGTAGTGCATGCTTGTCGGCGGCGTTTAGCCACCGGCCTTTTCAAACGCAATCGGCAAGCGCTTATTCGTGGGCTTGCATGGCACTGGGTGTGTTGCAAGCCAGTGTTTTATTGGCACCTTTGGGGTTGGCTACTCCAATGGATGCAGAGCAGCACATGGCTGCGTTTGCACTGGTTAGCGGCTTGGGACTGCTGGGGTTGACGGGGTGGATGGCTCGACTGCGTTAACTTCAAACGAACTCAAACCCGCCAACACACAAACCAACGCGGCATAGGTGGTGCTATAAATTTGCTGGTCAAAGTTTGAATTGGTCAGCCCCGTTAAGAAAAAGGCGCCCACCACTTGCATTCCCAGAATCGGAGCAATACGTCGATCCACATCGGCTTGGTTGACTTTGTATCTTTTATAAAAAAACACGAATGGCCCAACCATCAAAAATAGATACGCGAACAGTTTAAGAACACCCCCAGTTGCCGCCGCATTCAACATGTCATTGTGCGGTTGGTTGTGCTCGGAGTCGGCTCTGGGGACTTCTCCACTTTCCATTTTTTTGATGAACTCAGATTGGAATTTGTGAGGTCCTATGCCCACCACGGGGTGAGCTTTGAACATACGCCAAGCAGCTTGCCACATCGCCAAACGCGACCCTATCGAACCTTGGTAGTTGTTTGAGTCAATCATTTCAATGTCGCTGACGGACTCCTTCAATCGCAGCCGCTCTTGGAGACTAGGCGTTAACGCAACCAGCAGAGCACAACTCAACACAAAGGCATAAGCAAAACGAACAAGGTTGCGATGAAACCGATCCGTCGTTCGCATCAACAACAGGGGCACCAAACATAACAACACAACGAATGACGACCGTGATTGAGATGCGATCACAGCACCAAACGCCAACACTGAGCCCAACATACAAACTAGACGCAGTGTCGTTTTTAAACAAGCATCCAATGCGGCCATACTTATCAGCAGTACCACCAACATGGCCGAGAAATTTCCAAAATAAATCGGATGATTCGTCGTTCCGCTGATACGTGGGTAATGCGTATCAGCCATCACATACCCATACAAGACACTCAGAGCTGCGCAGACACTGGCCACCAACAAGCCGATCACAAATGACTTTTTGGCAGAAGCATGCACAGCAAGCGCCAACGCGCTTACGGCGAGAAGAATTCGAAATGGGTTGTCTGGAAATGCGTACTTAGCAAAACCCCAATGCCAAACACCTACAAATAAACACGTAGCAAACCATGCAACAAATGGCATGGCGATCCAACGTAAATCTTTGTTTACGCTTAAGCTGAGCACTTCATCTCGGTATTTTGCATTGGCCAAGAACGCAAGCCCGCACGACAAAAAAACAAGCGTGGGCAGCCACGTCACGGGGCGCATCGCAAACATCAATCCAAACACCGAGAATGCCAAGGCAAAAAATGCATACGCCTTGACGATCACGGCGATCTTGCCAAACATGTTTTTCAATCTTTCAAAACCAAACCCTGGGCATTGGCATCCTTATCCGCCAATAAAGGCTCGCCATCCAACACATGCAACGGCCATTCAATGCTGATAGCAGGATCGCTCCAAAGCAAACTACGTTCAAATTCTGGGTGGTAATAGTCTGTCGTTTTGTACAAAAACTCGGCGCTCTCGCTGGTAACCAAAAAACCATGCGCAAGCCCTGCCGGTATCCACATCTGTTTTTTATTTTCAGCAGACAACTCCAAACCGAACCACTGCCCAAACGTAGGCGAACCTTGGCGAATATCGACCGCCACATCAAATACTGCACCTTGCGTCACACGCACCAGTTTGCCTTGCGCGTGTTGAGTTTGGTAATGCAACCCACGCAACACGCCTTTGGCTGACTTGCTGTGGTTATCTTGTACGAAGGTCTCTTTTAAACCAGTGACTTGCTCAAAGTCACGGGCGTTGAAGCTTTCAAAAAAGAAGCCACGTGCATCACCAAACACCTTGGGCTCTAAAACTAAAACGCCCTCGAGGGGCGTTTGTGTCACTTGATAGGTCATCGGCCTACTTTAACAAACTCAACAAGTACTGTCCGTAACCGTTCTTTGACAGAGGCGTGGCCAGCTTTTGCAAAGTTGCAGCGTCAATCCACTTTTGACTAAACGCAATTTCCTCTGGGCAAGCCACCATCAAACCTTGGCGCCTTTGCAGCGTGGCAATAAAGCCTGCAGCCTCATGCAAACTGTCGTGTGTACCCGTATCCAACCATGCATAACCGCGGCCCATGATCTCGACATTCAACTGGCCAAACTCTAAATAGCGCTTGTTCACATCGGTAATTTCCAGCTCGCCGCGGCGCGATGGTTTCACATCGGCTGCAATGCCACAAACCTGCTCGTCGTAGAAGTACAAGCCCGTTACCGCGTAGTTGCTCTTGGGCTTTGCAGGTTTCTCTTCAATGCTCAACGCACGGAATTGACTATCAAACTCCACCACGCCATAGCGCTCTGGATCGTGCACATGGTAGGCAAACACACTCGCGCCACTGGTGCGAACATAAGCACTGTGCAGCTGCTTGGCCAAATCGTGACCATAAAAAATGTTGTCGCCCAACACCAACGCACTGGGGTGATCTGCCACAAAGTCTTTGCCAATGATGAACGCTTGCGCGAGCCCGTCGGGGGTCGGCTGAACTGCGTATTGAATGCTCATGCCCCATTGGCTGCCATCACCCAACAACTCGGAGAAACGTGGCGTGTCTTGCGGGGTAGAGATAACCAACACCTCACGAATACCACTCAGCATCAGCGTGGTGAGGGGGTAGTAAATCATCGGCTTGTCGTACACGGGCATGAGCTGCTTACTCACAGCTTGCGTGACGGGGTAGAGGCGCGTACCCGAGCCACCTGCGAGGATGATGCCTTTGCGTTGTTTGGTCATGGCTGTTTTCTCATTTACAGTATTTCGGCCAACATGCGCTCTACACCTTGTTGCCACGTGGGCAACACAAGGCCAAATGCCTGTTGAAGTTTGGTGTTGCAAAGCCTTGAATTGAGCGGTCTCTCGGCCGGCGTAGGAAACGCGCTCGTTGGCACCGCGGCAATCTCGCCCACCTGCCAGCCCAACTCGGGCCGCTGCGCTTTGGCCTGCGCAATCACGTGGCTGGCATAGGCGTGCCAGGTGGTTTCGCCCGAGGCCACAAGGTGGTACACCCCGCTGAATGAAATGTTTTGCGTGTTGAGCACTCGGCGTATGGCGTGCGCCGTCACATCGGCAATCAGGTCGGCACCAGTAGGTGCGCCGTGTTGGTCGTTGATGACCGTCAGCTTGTCGCGCTCTTGCGCCAAGCGCAACATGGTTTTGGCGAAGTTGCCGCCACGTGCAGCGTACACCCAGCTGGTGCGAAAAATCAAATACTTGCAGCCACTGGCTACGATCGCTTTTTCGCCATCCAGCTTGGTTTGGCCATACACGTTGAGCGCACCTGTGCCCTCACCCTCTTGCCTTGCGTGCGTGCCACTGCCATCAAACACATAGTCGGTCGAGTAATGCACCAGCCACGCCCCCACCTGGGCAGCAGCTTGGGCCAAAGCCGCAGGCGCATCGGCATTTAAAAGCTTGGCCAACTCAGGCTCTGATTCGGCTTTATCTACTGCTGTGTGTGCTGCCCCATTCACGATGAAGTCTGGCTTGTAGTCGAGCACCGTTTGCGCCAGTTGCTGGGGCTTAGATAAATCACCGCAATAGGTGGTGCTGTAGCGGTCGAGCGCCAACACCCCACCCAAAGGAGCCAAGCTGCGTTGCAGCTCCCAGCCCACTTGGCCGTTTTTGCCTAAGAGCAAAATTTTGAGCATTGGCTTGACCTTAGGAACCGTACTGTTGCCCCACCCACTGGCGGTAAGCACCACTGGTCACGCCCTCTACCCACGCTTGGTTGACCAAGTACCACTGCACGGTTTTGCGGATGCCGGTTTTAAACGTTTCTTGCGGCTTCCAGCCCAACTCGCGCTCAATCTTGCGTGCGTCTATGGCGTAGCGGCGGTCGTGGCCAGGGCGGTCTTTGACGTAAGTAATTTGCGTGGCATAGCTTTGGCCATCGGCACGGGGCTTTAGCTCGTCTAGCACCGCGCACAGGGTGTGCACCACGTCAAGGTTGGCTTTTTCGTTCCAGCCGCCAATGTTGTAGGTCTCACCCACTTTGCCTGCCTCCAAAACACGAGCAATAGCGCGGCAGTGGTCTTCTACATACAACCAATCGCGCACTTGCTGGCCATCGCCATAAATGGGAAGCGGCTCGCCCGCCAAAGCATTCAACAGCACCAAGGGAATCAGCTTTTCGGGGAAGTGATACGGCCCATAGTTGTTGCTGCAATTGGTGGTCAGCACAGGCAAGCCATAGGTGTGGTGCCATGCACGCACCAAGTGATCACTGGCGGCCTTGCTGGCTGAGTAGGGGCTGTTGGGCTCGTAATTTTTGGTTTCTGCAAACGGCGGGTCGGTAGGCAGCAACGTGCCATACACCTCGTCGGTCGACACGTGCAAAAAGCGGAACGCCTCTTTATCTGCCGCAGGCAAGTCTTGCCAATAAGCGCGCACACTTTCTAACAAATTGAATGTGCCCATGACATTGGTTTCAATGAAATCACCAGGGCCGTGGATGGAGCGGTCTACGTGACTTTCTGCGGCAAAGTTGAGTACCGCACGGGGTCGGTGTTCGGCTAAAAGTTGAGCCACCAAAGCATGGTCGCCCATGTCGCCGTGCACAAAAAAATGGCGCTTGTCACCCTTAAGGGCATCTAAGTTAGCCAAGTTGCCGGCGTAAGTGAGTTTGTCTAAATTCACCACGGTTTCGTCGGAAGACGACAGCCACGTGCGGACGAAATTACTGCCAATGAAGCCGGCACAGCCTGTTACCAAAATAGTCATGTTGTTTTCTCAGTACGCGCCCTTGCGCCCCAGCACCACATTAATTGTTTTGAACAAAATCGCCACGTCATACCAAAGCGACCAGTTCTTGACGTACCAAATATCCAAGTACACGCGCGCATCGTAGCCCGTGTCGTTGCGACCACTGACCTGCCATAAACCGGTCATACCCGGACGCACCATTAGAAAGTAATCTACATCATTTCCATACCGTGACAACTCTGCCTCCACTACAGGGCGAGGGCCAACTAAGCTCATATCACCACGGATTACGTTCAACAACTGAGGCAACTCATCTAGGCTTGTACGCCGCAAAAACTGTCCGATTCGCGTCACTCGCGGGTCATTGCGCAGTTTGAACTCTTTACCCCACTCTTCTTGCAAGACCGCATTTTTTTCTAGCAACTCTCGCAGTTTTTGCTCGGCATCCATGTGCATGGTGCGAAACTTGAAACACCAGAACTTTCGCCCTCCTCGGCCTACGCGCTCATGCGCAAAAACAGCGGCGCCACCATCCTTCCTGATGTACATAACCAGCCAACACATTGGCAGGGCTAGCAACACCAACAACCCTATCGAAGCCAACACATCAAATACTCTTTTAATTAACTTAGCTGGCCAATAGCGCAAGTTGTTTCGCAACTTGAGCAGTGCCACCTCGTGCGAAAAAAAATACGAAATGTCTGTGCCATACAAAGGTACGCCTCGCATAGCTGGAATTACGCACACGTCCTCTGCTTGAGCTTGAGCCAAAAAACGCAGCACATCTTCGCGCACATCGTTTTGCCCATGCTCAACAGCCAGTACAAACTGCACCCCAGGCACGTCTACCCAACGCGCCAACTGCACAGATTGCTCTTGGCCAAAGCGGCTTGAATCAACGAACCTCACTACATCAAAACCCAAAGCTGGCTCGCTTTTGAGCGCAGCCAACGCCTCGTGTCCGTTGGGGCCATTACCAATAATTAAAGTAGGCCGCTGCCAAACACCTAGCTTTAACATCACTGAGCGAGCGGTCCAACGCAGCAGCGGCACCCAAAATGCAGCCAACGGCCACACGCAAGCCCACCACAAACGCGAAGCATTCCACCTGGTTAGCGCCAGCACAGCCAAATCCAGCATGGCCATGAGTGACAAGACACGCAATATCTCGCCTAACTCGGTCCAAAAGGGCATCCGGTCGCTGTAGTGTCTGTAGCGCCCTAAAAACAGCAACATGGCACACAACACAACCAAAAACCAGGCCCCATAGCGCTGCACATCTTGCGAGATAAACCAATGTCGGTAGTGGCCGTTAGTGAGTAAGCTAGCTAACACAGCGGCAAAACCACCCGAAAGTGCGAATGCCAACATGTCCGTCAGCACAAGTACAAACTTGGTTGCGCGTATTTGATTAGCTGTGAGGGCAGTATTCGCCATCGATCACCACACCTGTGAAGTCAATTACTTAGCGGATGTTGCGGCCATTGCCATGACCTCTTTATGCGTTGAGGTGAAATTGCGGCACATCCCGTCCCACCAGGCGCGCAATGTGAGTCGCAAATATACGGCACGATCGTCATAATGACGCACCTTGGCAAGCCAGGTAATTAGCTTGAACACCGCAATAGGGTAAAAAACCCAGACCCACGCCACCTGCCTAAACAGCTCAACCCGATTGCGATAGGTGTAATACACCTTCCACATAGGTTTGTACACATCAAGCTGCTGATGCAGTGTGCCGCAGTCGTGCACAAAGTGCACCTTGGGCGCAAACATGTGTTGCATACCGCACTGGTTTATGCCATGTGTGTACATGATGTCGTCTGCATAAATAAACAACTCTTTTCGTGGCAAGCCCAAATGCTCGCGAACTACCTGCACACGCAAAAAGCACCCCACAAACGAAGAGAAATCTATGGGTACTAACTCAGACTTTTCATACTCGGCATCTGACACATGAAACCCAGAGCGACGCTGCAATAACAATTTGGTAAACGACCATACATTGGCAAAAGGGTCTCGACTAGGTCGATTCATCTCGCTAATTCGCCCATCAGGCAGATACACCGCAGCTGCCACCCCTGCTACCAGACTCGGTAATGTCAGACCTCTGAACACCTCAAGCGCGTTGAGTACAGGATATGCGTCATCGTCGTAGCACACCAGCCAATCTGCCCGGGTTTGCTCGGCGACATATTTAAATCCCTCATAGAAACCACCAGCCCCACCTATATTGACCGGCAAATTGAGCACAACCAATCGAGGATCGGGTTGCTTCTGTAGCCATTCAAGCGTTCCATCTGTGCTGGCATTGTTAACGACCACCAAGACATCTGCACCTGCAGCTAGGGAATTTACAACCGTCGTTTTTAATTGATTAAGACGATTAAATGTAACGACAACAGATGCAATGAAATGCGCCCTAGAACCGTGTGTCATATTTAGATAATCAACCTGACTGCGACTTGTTGATGTCGAGCATTGCATCACAAATATTCGTATTTGTAGCCACTCTCTTCAACAAACTCTGCAAATGCCTTGTACTCATGTTGCTCCCAGCCTGGGTAGTTAAAGTATTCATCAAACACGATAACCGAACCGTTCCTAAATCTATCCTTTAAAAGATTTAAAACAGTTTTAGTTGATGAGTACAAATCACAATCCACATGCAAAAGACCAACGGAGCCAACGTTATCAATCAAAAATTTGGGTAACGTCCCATCAAACCAGCCTTTTACCAAACTTACATTAGCTCTCACCTGCGGCAACACATCAACTTTAAATGTGCCTTTTGTGAAATCATTTCGCCACGTTTCTGGCAGGCCCTCAAACGAATCAAAGCCATAGAGCCTATGGTTTGGCAATTTATCAGCCAAGGCATTAATTGTTCTACCAGAAAAAACGCCAAACTCCAACACCAAATCATTGCTGCGCACATCAGCAACAAATTCACATAGCAAATCTAAATCTGACTCAAAAACTTGCTTGTCGTACAAATGCGCATTAAACAAACGAGCAGAAGACATCCCCGCTTCCATTTGCGCCAGAAACCTCACATCAAATGATTCATTTATTTTTGCAGGCAGATAGTCTCTGCACACGCCATCTAGCTGATCGCGCAGCGCAGTCAAGTTATCCGCCTGCGCGACCAGAGCATCCGAAAGATCAGAAATATTTTGATTTATTAAAGACTCAATTTTATTGATCCCAAATATTTTATTTCTAATTTTCAGGATTAGTTTTTTCATTTTTACCCCATTGGATTGACACAAAAAGAAGGCACTTTCTCTTTGCTTGCTAGCGCCGCCAAAAAACGCTCTGCGACATGGAGCGCCTCTTCGATTGTGATATGCATATCCAAGTACCTGTAGGTACCCAAACGACCAACAAATGTTACACCGCTCTCCAAATTTGCTATTTTTATATAACTCTCAAGCTGCGCCTTATCTTTCACCAAACGAATGGGATAATACGGCGTGTCCTCCTCTTCGCAGAGACGGCTGTATTCTTTGTAAATAAGTGTTTTATCGTGTTGCTCCCAAGGCGCAAAATGCTTATGCTCTGAAATACGCGTATATGGCACTTCTTGATTGCCATAATTAATTACTGCGTTGCCTTGGTAGTCGCCTTCATGTCGTTCTACCGCAAAGTCTAGTGTGCGGTAGCCTAAGCGCCCTTTGGCGTAACCAAACCATGCATCTATTGGCCCACTGTAAAACACATGCGCATAATCTGAGGCTTGCTCGCGGCTAAATGATGTATTGAGCCGTACCTCAATGTTCGGATGGTCCAACATGCGCTCTACGATATGGGTGTAGCCATGCTTTGGAATACCCTGAAACTTGCTGGCGTAGTAGTTGTCGTCGTAATTAAAGCGCACTGGCAAACGTTTGAGTATGCTTGCAGGCAATTCGCTCGGGTGCATGCCCCACTGCTTTTGGGTGTATCCCTTGAAAAAGGCTTCGTAAAGCTCCTTGCCCACAAAACGCAGTGCTTGCTCTTCAAAGGTCTGCGGATCAGCAATTGATTTGTCACCAATCGAATTCATGAACTCGGCGGCCTCCTGGGGGTTGAGCGTCTTCCCAAAAAAGGCGTTGATCGTCATCAGGTTAATGGGCAGCGAATACACCCGCCCGTTGTAGATGGACTTAACCCGATTGATGAAGGGCATGAACTCGTCGAACTGCTGCACATAGTTCCACACACGCTCATTGCTGGTGTGAAAGATGTGCGGACCATAGACGTGAACCATGACGTCGGTTTCAGCATCCCGCTTGGTATGGCAGTTACCTGCCACATGAGAACGACTGTCGAACACGATGACCTGATGACCAGCCTGGGCCAGTTCACTGGCGATGACTGCGCCGGAGAAGCCGGCGCCTACGATTGCAATTTTTTTCATTTCAATCTTTCACTTTGAATAAACATCTCGCCAGAATCTTTCACTGGTCATATTTGGAAGCTGTTCAAGATAACCACGCTTCACGGAACGGTAGACCACCGATAATTTTATGACGTTGACCAAAAAGGTAAATAGCTCAATGCAAAACTTCTTCTTATCGTGCTCAGCTATATACCCAACGCCTAAAGGCTCGTACTCATAAAGCACACGCTTAGCTCTGAAAATTGACCGCCAACTCCCTTTGAAACCTTTTTCCTGATAAACAACCACATCTTTCAACATGAAATTAGGAAGCAAAAATCCATTAAGCGTTACCCACCGAATCCACTTTCTGCCCCAAGTCTCCTCCATACATCTATAGGTCAAATTAAAACTTGATCTATCTACAGCGCTCAACTTCTCCGAATTAGCATAAAGACCGATATCCGATCTAATGCGCGACATATCCAAATTATTCAAATACAAGCTCGGCCCCAGCATGGAATCCTTTATAGCTTTATTTATAGCCCTGGCCGATGCATAGTTGTACGAAAATAAAGAATTAACAAAAAATCCTGTTAGCTTCTTCACAACATACAGCAAGCTCTTTTCAAGTCTCGCATATTGAACAATATGATTCCTAACATCCAAATAAAATGTCAAAGGACCAGCTTTCAAACCGAAGTCTTCACCCCAACACGCCACACCATTGACTGTGAATATCTTGAAGTTATTCATTAATCCAAATAGCAAATCATCTCCCCTGACAAAAAACGGATAGGGGAAATGCTTCACCAGCGATATATCGAACAAAAAGAACCACCAAGCACCATAATCTGGCTCTTTTTCGGGCTGCTCGGCGATTAGCAAATCATGCACATGACGCATATCCATGCCCATTTTCATTGGTCGACAAACGCCATCAAATTTGACGCCTTTTTCCCACAGCCGATAGGGCTCTAATTCTCTAAGTAATGCACCGGCCAATGCCAAATTGGCTTCTTTTGCAAAGGCTGCAAATGCAAATGCACGACGCAAAGACTCAATCTCACAAGATGCATCGTCGTCCATGAACAAACAATGTGTGAAATCTTTGCTGTCTTTCAGATGCAATAAACCACGCGTGAAGCCCCCCGAACCTCCAAGGTTCTTGTTTGGAATCAAGGTGATGCCTTGAGCCTCGTCTGCCGTGATATTCTGCGAGTTATCCACAACGACCAGCTCAATCCGGTCTTTGTAGCGCGGGTCACTCAGCAGTTCGAGGCGAATGCGTGCAATCGCAGGCAAAACCCACTGTTTGCGATTGAAATGGGTGATCACAATACCAAGCTTCACATCGCGCTGCGGCACAGTTTGGGTCACAAACTGTCCGGAAGTCAGTCTACCTGCCTCCAATGCCTCCAGTGAGAAGTAGAGCATGCCACTTTCCAACTTGGCCCAGCTGTCCACCTCAATCTGCACATCGGCATCAGGGGTCAGGCTCACCACATGCTCTGCCAGCCAACGGTGGGCATGTCCAATGCGGTGCATGCCTAAGCGGACGATGAAGCGCCCTGTGCCACGCAGTTGCAATTGCAGGTCCTGCACACCGGTATGGGTCTTCCATGCGCCTACGGTGAGCGAGTTAAAAAAGGTGTCAAAGCTGGCACGGCCACCAGCATCAAACAGTAAACGCCCTTCTGGCATAAGTGCATGCACTTTGTCGTTGTGCAGGCGGACATACATCTCTTGCGGCGCACCAAAGGCCAGATTGGGCATGACCAGTTGTTGGATGGTGTGGCGCATCAAACTGCCCCCTCTTTCAAACCAAAATGCATATTGGCTTCAAGAAAGCCTTTTTTGCTGCCGCAGTCAAAGCGCTTGCCGTGAAACGCATGGCCCACAAACTGCCCCGACGGCACACAGCGCGCAATCGCATCGGTCAGCTGGATTTCGCCGCCAGCCCCGGGGGCCTGTGTCTTGAGCGCCTCCATCACATCGGGGGTGAGGATGTAACGCCCCACCACACTCCAGTTGGACGGTGCGTCCTCAGCCTTTGGTTTTTCGACGATCCCCTCAATGGCCAAGGGGTACACATCGGGGGCGGCGGGCTTGATGACACCGTATTTATGGACTTCTGACAGTGGAACCTCTTCCACCGCAAGGACGGCCTTGCCAGTTTTACGGTGCACATCTGCCATTTGTGCCAACGCGCCTTTGGGGGCCCCATCTATCAGGTCATCTGGCAACAGCACAGCAAAAGGCTCGTCACCCACAAGCTCAGCACCACACAGCACAGCATGGCCCAAGCCCAAAGGCTGAGACTGACGCACAAAAATACACTTCACATGCGGGGGAATGACGTTACGCACCAGCTCTAGCGCTTCTAGTTTGCCTTTGGCTTCAAGCTCGGCTTCTAGTTCTGGACTGCGGTCAAAATAGTCAGCGATGGCCCGCTTGCTGCGCCCGGTCACGAAGATGAGCACATCAATGCCAGCCTCTACCGCTTCATCAACAGCGTATTGAATAAGCGGCCTGTCAACCACTGTAAGCATCTCTTTGGGGATTGATTTGGTTGCTGGCAAAAAGCGGCTGCCCAAGCCTGCAACAGGGAAAATAGCTTTACGCAAGGGTTTCAACGGATATCTCTTCAAGATTGCCGTGTTCTAAACGAAACACGCGGTTGCAATAGGTTTTTAAAAGTGTGTGATCGTGGGAAGCAAAAACGAATATTTTTGCTGAATTGATAACGCTATTCATTCTAACGACTGATTTTTCTCTAAAGCCTGCATCGCCGGTAGAAAACATCTCATCAAGCAACAAAACTTCTGGCGTCAAGGCAGTAGCTACCGCAAACATCAAGCGCATGGTCATGCCAGATGAATAGGTGCGAACGGGCAGCTGCAAAAAATCGCCTAGTTCGGTGAAGTCTTCAATATCTGGGGTCAACGCCCTAGCGTCGCTGTAACTCAAGCCCATCATCATGCCAAGGTGAATGATGTTGTCGTAGCCAGATAGCTCATAGTCCATGCCGGCACCTATTTCAAAAACGGTGGCGGTTTTGCCCTTAAGGGTAACGTTGCCCTGCGAGGGCGGATAGATACCTGCCATAGCGCGCAACAAGGTACTTTTGCCGGCACCGTTATGCCCAATTAGGCCAACGGCATCGCCTTCATTAAGCGTGAAACTCACTTTTTTTAGGGCGGTGACAACGGTGGTTTTAGCGTCCTTTTCAATATTGCCACCAGTTGCCACGCGCATAAGGTGGCTGCGCAACGACATACCGTGACTACCAAAAATTGGGTAGCGCAATGTAACGTTTTCAAATTTAATTTGTGCCATGTGTTACACCCAAAACGCCAAGTTTTTACCGCTTGTGCGTTGATGCAACCACGTCACGCCGGCTCCCGCGGCAAGCATCCCAATAAGAACGGGGTACGCCAGACTTGGCAAAGGCTGTCCTAGTAGTGGGGCTCGCAAGGCTTCAATCATGTAACTCAAAGGGTTAAGCCACACTAAGTTAAGTCCTGCGGGCAGACGGTCTGCACGGTAAAGCACTGGACTTATAAAAAACAAAATGGGAACCACACCCCCAATGAGGTGCTCGATGTCTCTAAACCTTGCACCCAAAAGCCCAAACAAGTGGGTAATCCAGTAAAGATTCAATACAACTAAAACAAGGCTTGGAAGAAACCACCAAATTTGAACCGTCAAAGGGATGCCACTGTAAATAAACACCCCAATTACGATGACTGCGTTATGCATAAGGTTAATTAGGTGGCGCGCTAAAGCACGAATGGCAAAAAACCACGAAGGAGTGGCCACATTGCGAATCATGGCCGCCTGCCGCACAAAAACCATGGGGGCATCAACCAACGCACCAGAGATGAGCTGCCATGCAATGAGGCCAATGGCAACTTGAGGCACAAAGGTATGCAAGTCTTGATTCATCAGGTCACCCCAGACCAAACTCAACCCCACAATACCTAACAAGTTGGTAAGAGTTGGCCAAAAAGGGCCTAAAACGCTTTTTTTATAGCGGGCCTTAGTATCTGACCATGCAAGATATGCAGCGTTTTGAATCAGGCTCATACGTAATAAAGATGGCAATCAAACCAATTGCTCGGCGGTCATGCCAAAACGCCTGTGGCGATTGGCATACCACGCGAGTGCTTGCTCGAGTTGTGATTGATTAAAGTCTGGCCAGAGCACATCAGCAAAATACAATTCTGCGTAGGCGCTTTGCCAAAGTAAGAAGTTGCTAATGCGCCGCTCGCCCCCCGTGCGAATCAGCAGGTCCACATTGGGCATGCCTGCGGTGCTGAGGTGCTGAGCCAATTGGTCTTGCGTGAGCTGACCCACATCGGCGCTAGGGTTGGCGGCATGCCAGTGTTTGACGGCTTGCACCACATCCCACTGACCACCGTAGTTAGCCGCGACGACCAAGGTAATGGCTTGGTTGTGTTGTGTTGCCGCTTCTGCGGCGTGTATGCGGGTTTGCAAATCTGCAGGGAAACCCGCCACATCACCTATGACCTTCAGGCGTACGCCTGCAGCAGCCAATGCGCCCATTTCTTTTTCAAGGTACTGCACAAACAGGCCCATGAGGGTAGACACTTCATCTTCTGGGCGCTTCCAGTTTTCGGTGCTAAAGGCGAAGAGTGTGAGGTATTTGACGCCAAGCTTGGCACATTGCTCGACCAAGGCCTTAACACCCGCCGCACCTTTGGCGTGTCCAACAGTGCGCGGCATGAGGCGCTTTTGAGCCCAGCGGCCATTGCCGTCCATGATGATGGCAATGTGCTGGGGAAGGTTGGCTATGGAACTATGTGGCACTTTATTTAGGCATTAAGCCGGGGCAAAAGTAGTTTGGGCACGCTACCGCCCTTTCGCTTATCAGCAAAGCCCATTATTATGACCATTGTTAGCCGCTTACTTGTGTACAAAATATGTATTTTGATTCTAAATAGTTATTTTATTGTGTTATTTTCATGAAACAAATTGGCACAAATGAAAATATATCGTTTTTAACATTCAAACATTAGGCAACCCGCAGGCTTGCAATTGCCATGCGCAGTTTTTGTGGTTGGCCTAGCAAATCAACCAACACAAAAGCACGGGTTTCGCCATCGTGGGCAACGTATTTACCCTCTAGACCCTGCAACGGGCCTTTGGCAATTTGCACATCGTCGCCAGGCACAAACATACGCTCTAGCGTTTCAGGCGGGGCATCTTGTAAGAGGGCGATGAACTCGAGGGGGACTTTGGCAGGCTGCGGGCCAAAGCTAACCAGCTTGCTCACACCAAGCGTGGAACGGATGGGCGACCAGTTTTGGGTGGTGTCGTCAAGCTGAATGAACAGGTATCGACTGAACATGGGCTCGATGATGGTCTGCACTTTTTGATTGCGCAGCTTTTGTACCTGCATGGTGGGCAAGAAGCAGGTAAAGCCTTGGTTTTGCAGATTCTCAAGGGCGCGGGCTTCTTGACGGGGCTTGGTATGTACAACGTACCAAGCTTGGTGGTTTGTCTCGGGTTTTTCGCTACTCATTATTGAAGAAGTCTAACTAAACTTCGTAAGGTGTTTGGCTGCACTGGGCGTTAAAGTGCAGTTTTATGTTTTGTTTGAAAGTGTCCTGCCATGTCTACCAAAAACCCGTTTGATCCCGCTACGATGTCTGACAACGTGAAAGAGCAAGCCCAGCAAATTTGGCTGGCGGGCTTGGGCGCTTTTGCCAAGGCGCAAGAGGACGGCACCAAGGCATTTGAAAAGCTGGTGAGCGACGGCATCACCATGCAACGCAAGGTGCACACCACCGCCGAAGAAAAGCTGGCCGAAGCCACACAGAAAGCCACGCAAGCGGCGCACACGCTGAGCGAGCGCGCCACGGGTCAATGGGGCAAGCTGGAGGGCATTTTTGAAGAACGTGTGGCCAAAGCACTGCACGGTTTGGGTTTGCCATCTGCCGCCGAAATGAAAGCGCTGCATGCACGTGTGGCGGCGCTTGAGGCTCAGCTGGGCGCAAAGCCTAAAGCGGCGGCGAAGCCCAAGACCGTTGCGAAGCCTTTGGCCAAAACTGCCGCGAAGAAAGCACCAGCCAAGAAGACAACCAAGAAATAATTGAGCAATTTGGGGCAGAACCTAATTAACGTCTATGGTAAAGAAAGCGCCGCGCCGTACCGCAGAGCGGATTTTGGAGGTCACGCTCGACCTCTTCAATCGCTTTGGCGAGCCCAATGTGTCGACCACACTGATCTCGTCTGAACTCAACATCAGCCCCGGCAATCTGTACTACCACTACCCTGCCAAGGAGGAATTGGTCACGGCGCTGTTCAACCGTTACGAGGCTGCGCTGGATGATTTGCTAGAGGCAGCGCCCGGCGTGCACGACGTGGAAGACGCTTGGTTTTTCATGCACACGCTGTTTGAGCTGGTGTGGCAATACCGTTTTTTGTACCGCGATTTGAACGACTTGCTCAGCAAGAACCGCAAGCTTGAAACCCACATCAAAGACGCGCTGCTGCACAAAACCACCGCGTTTCGCACGCTACTCGACAGCCTAGAGCACGATGGCGCATTGGCCATCACGGTAAGCGAACGAGAAGCCACCGCCACACACATGGTGGTGATGTTGACGTGGTGGCTGAGCTACGAATACGTGCGAGACCCGCGCCATGCACTTGAGCCCGAGAGCGCACAAGCCTCACTGCTGCGCGGGGCTAAGAGTGTGTTGAGTTTGCTGCTGCCGTACGCGACGGCAGAGCACAAAGAGCACTTGAACGCGCTTCTTTCGGCTTACTGAACCCAGCACTCTCAACCGATGTGAGTTAAACAATTGGGTTCCGACCCCAATTAACCAATTAAGGAAATTAACGTAAGGCGGCTTCTACGAGCTTGACCCAATACGTCGCGCCCAATGGGATCAACGAGTCATTGAAGTCGTAGTTGGGGTTGTGCAGCGTGCATGGCCCCTCGCCATGCCCCATTTCCCGGTGCGTGCCATCGCCATTGCCGATGAAGCAATACGCACCTGGTTTGGCTTGCAGCATGTACGAAAAGTCTTCTGCGCCCATGGTCGGCTCTTGCGCCATCACATTGGCAGCCCCCACGATGTCGGCCATCACTTCACGCGCAAATTCGGTTTCAGCGGGATGATTGATGGTGGGCGGGTAGTTGCGCTCAAACTCAAAGGTACAGGTGGCACCAAAGGCGGCACTGGTGTGTGCAGCCACATCGCGCATGCGCTGCTCGATCATGTCGAGGACTTCCACGCTGAAGGTGCGCACGGTGCCTTGTAATTCGCAATGGTCGGGCACCACGTTGGTGGCTTCGCCTGCGTTGATCATGGTGACCGAAATCACGCCTGCATCGACCGGCTTTTTGTTGCGGCTGACGATGGTTTGAAACGCTTGCACCATTTGGCAAGCGACCACCACGGGGTCAATGCCGTTGTGCGGTAAAGCGGCATGGCAGCCTTTGCCGTGGATGGTGATTTTGAATTCGTTGCTCGACGCCATGACTGGGCCTGCGCTTAACGCAAACTGTCCCTCTTTGAGGCCCGGCCAGTTGTGCATGCCGTAGACGGCTTGCATGGGGAACTTGTCAAACAAGCCATCGCGCATCATCTCGCGTGCGCCGCCGCCACCTTCTTCAGCGGGTTGGAAGATGAAGTACACCGTGCCGTCAAAGTCACGATGCTTGGACAAATACTGCGCAGCCGCCAAGAGCATGGCTACATGGCCGTCGTGGCCGCAGGCGTGCATCTTGCCCGCGTGCTGGCTGGCGTGAGCGAATTGGTTGAACTCTTGCATCGGCAAAGCATCCATGTCGGCGCGCAGGCCAATCGCACGGTCACTCGTGCCGCACTTCAAGATACCCACCACGCCTGTTTTACCCATGCCGCGATGGATGGGAATACCCCACTCGGTCAGCTTTTGCACCACCAAATCGGCTGTGCGAATTTCTTCAAAGCACAGCTCAGGGTGGGCATGAATGTCTCGGCGAATGGCCGCGATGCTGGGGGCTTGCGTGACTAGGGAATCGATGACTTTCATGGTTTCAGTCTAGCTTCTCATACGGATAAAACGCTTACTATATTCAATAGTTTTTAAGATGACATTAACCTTTTTGAGGAGCGATAAAGATGTCCGATGAAGCACTCACAGCAACCGAAGCTGACTTAATTCGACGCTCAGGCAAAGCCGCACTAATGACATTTGCATTCATTATTTTGGCAATGAAGCAAAGCTATTTTGACTACCCAGTCGTAGCAACCAGCTTTGCGATTTTTGCTATTTCACTGCTCAATAGCACCTTGATTTTTGCGCGTGTTGTGATTGGCTTTTTGTTGCTTCTAATAGCTGTACCACCGCAATCTGCACCTATGCTCAAACAATCAATCTCCTTTTTCCTCAGCCTGATCCATAGCTGACGAAGCGACACCTAACCAAGACTGCTAAAAGGCGCACCCACGCGGTCCAAGCGCTGCTTGGCAATTTCCAACAAGCCATCAAAGATGAGCGAGTCGACCAACTCAAACTGCACCGACATGCTGGGTGCCATCTTCCAGCCTGCGCCACCGGTCATGTAGCAAGCAGGCTCTGCGCCGCAGTGTTGGCGGACGTGTTGCACCATGCGCTCGACCGCGCCTGCAATGGCGTAGGTGCCGCCGCTGGTGAGGGCGTCGCTGGTGTTGGTGGGAAATTCACACACCTCGCCCGTGGGCACGCGCAAGCCTGCAGTGCCTGATTCAAGCGCGCGCAGCATGATGCCGTGGCCGGGCAAGATGAGGCCGCCTAGAAATTTGCCATTGGCATCAATCGCTTCCACCGTCACGGCCGTGCCGACCATGACGACCACCATCGGCTTAGGCGCGTCGTGGCCACCTTGCGCCAACATGCGGGCGTGTGCGCCGATCATGGCGACCCATCGGTCTGCGCCTAAGCGGGTGGGGTGGTCGTAGCCGTTGGTCATGCCGGCTTCAGCGGCGGATGACACCGCCCAATGTGGGGTGATGTCCCACAGCTCCATTTGCTCTTCCACGCGGCGGCGAATGGCCTCACCGGCCACGATGCACCCCAACATGTGGGTGGGCTCGGGCAAGTCGCGCCAGTCTTCGTCGGCCAAGCGGTCGATGTTTTCTAAAAACACCGCGCCGCTGCCCAGCAACATCGCGCCGGGCGCGGGGCTGTCGTACAAGCCCCACTTGAGGCGTGTGTTGCCCACATCGAGTGCAAGAAATGTCATACGATGCGCAATCAGTTTTGACGCCAAGGCAGGCCACGCATGCGCCAGCCACCTTGCGTACCGCGATGGCCGTTTGCATTGGCATCGCCCTCGAAACCTTCGAGGATGTTGTAGGCCTCTAGGCCCAGCTCTGTGGCGCGTTTGGCAGCGGCGATTGAGCGCACGCCACTGCGGCACAGCAGCACTACTTTTTTGCCGTGGGCTGCCGCTTTGACATCGGCATCAAACGCGGGGTTCATCGCCATGCCTGGCCACTGTTTCCACGGCACGGCAACCGCGCCGGGGACAAAACCAACCCAAGCCAGCTCGGCCTCGCTGCGCACGTCGATCATCACCGCTTCACCCGACTGCATCCAAGCATTGGCTGTTTCTGGGGTGATGTCACCCGCATAGCCATCGGCGGGGTGAGCTTGGGAAGATGAATGAGCAGACATGAAATGGGACCAAAAACAACCGCCGAAAAGCGGCCAAAAAAGCGCAAAGGGCGCGAAAACGTAGGCAGTATAGAGACTGAACCCACGTTTTGCGCCCCTTGCAGAGGAAACCCCTAGAGTCTAGGCTTAGTGACCTCCCCCCAAGTACGCGGCTTTTACGGCTGGATCGTTCTTGAGTTTGCTGGCTTCGCCGTGCACCGAAATGCGGCCATTTTCCATCACGTAACCGTAGTCGGCCACGTTCAAAGCGGCAGCAGCGAACTGCTCCACCAGCAACATGGTCACGCCTTGGCGCTTGAGGTTTTCAATGATTTTGAAAACTTCTTCCACAAGAATAGGTGCCAAGCCCATGGAGGGCTCGTCGAGCAACACCACTTCGGGGTTGAGCATCACCGCGCGGGCCATGGCCAGCATTTGTTGCTCACCGCCCGACAAAGTGCCGGCCAGTTGGTTGCGGCGCTCTTTGAGGCGGGGAAACAAATCCATCGCGCGGTCCAAGTCGCCCGACACATCGCCCTTGGGGCGGCTGCCCGTCAAACGAGGGAACGCACCCAAGGTGAGGTTGTCGGTCACCGTCATGGTGGCAAATACGCGGCGGCCTTCGGGGGAATGCGCCAAGCCACGTTTGGCAATGGCAAACGACTCCATGCCGTCAATGCGCTCGCCGTTGAGCGTGATCTCACCCGCAGTGGGTGCAATCATGCCGCTGACGGCGCGCATGGTGGTGGTTTTGCCGGCGCCGTTAGAGCCAATCAAGGTGACCACTTTGCCTTTGGGCACTTCGAGCGAAATGCCGTGCAGCACGTGGACTTTGCCGTAACCGGCTTCGAGGTTTTTAATCGTCAACATCTCTAATTCTCCGTGTGCACTTAAGC
>Ga0228700_1000679_pt1 | contig 27699 bp, 27 predicted proteins | sample McNCre317_Aug_MG_FD_178019 | JGI IMG/M metagenome (GOLD analysis project Ga0228700, IMG submission 178019) | Freshwater microbial communities from McNutts Creek, Athens, Georgia, United States - 3-17_Aug_MG | ecosystem: Environmental > Aquatic > Freshwater > Creek | place: USA: Georgia...
GTGACCCACTGGCCGTTGAGCGGGTGGATGGAAATGCGCCGGTCAAAGGCTTCGCACACCGCCTGCCGGGTGGCCGCATCGGCTGTGGCGCCGTGGTGGAGCACGCGCCCCTCGCGCATCACCACCAGGCGGTCGGCATGCAGGGCAATGGTGATCTCATGCAGCACGCTGACCACGGTGGTGCCCTGGGCCAGCAAGGCCTCCACCACGCAGAGCCAGTCGGCCTGGTGCGGAGGATCGAGGTTGGCCAGGGGCTCGTCCATCAACAGCACCTGGGCCTGTACCGCCAGGGCGCGCGACAGCAGCACCCGCTGGCGCTCGCCGCCCGAGAGCTGGCTCAAGGGCCGCTCGCGCCAGTCCCAGGCCTGGGTGTAGCGCAGCGCCTGCTCCACCGCTGCATGGTCGGCCTTGACGGGTGCTGCCAGCCAATCCTGGTGGGGCAGGCGCCCCAGCATGACCACGTCCCAGACGCTTAAGTCGTCGGCTGAGCCTTCATTCTGGCCCAGCCAGGCCAGCTGACGCGCCCGGGTGCGCGCGGGCAAGGCCGCCAGGGGTTGACCCAGCAGCAGCACGTCGCCGCTGTGCGGCAACAGGCCGGCCATGGCCTTGAGCAAGGTGGATTTGCCCGCGCCGTTGGGCCCCAGGATACTGGTCCACTGGCCACGGGCGATGTCCAGGTTCACGTCCTGCAGCACCGTGCGCCCACCAAGGCGGGCGCCCAGGCCGCGTGTGCACAGGGCGGTCATGGAGCGCGCCCTCCCAGCCCAGCCTGGCCGCTGCCCCGGTGCATCAGCCACAGTAGGTAAAGCCCGCCCAGCACCGCGGTGAGCACACCCACCGGCAGCTCCTGCGGCGCGATCAACCAGCGGGCCAGCAGGTCCGAGCAGCCCAGCAACACGGCGCCCATGGCGCTGGCCAGCCACATCAGCTGGCGGTGCGCCACCTTGACCAGGGAACGCACCAGGTGGGGCGCCGCCAGGCCGACGAAGGCAATCAGGCCGGTCTGGGCCACGGCAGTGCCGGTCGCCAAGGCCAGCACGGCCACCAGGGCCGCACGCAAGGGGGCAATCGGCAGGCCCAGGCTGGCAGCGGTAGCCTCGCCCAGGCTTAGGCCATCGAGCACGCGCGCCAGCACCCAGGCGGCACTCGCACACAGCAGCCAGACGCCAGCCATCAGCAGACAGGCGCTCCATCCGATGAAACTGGTGGAACCCAGCATGAAGGATTGCATGGCCTGCAGGGAATCGGGCGAGAACAGCAGCACCAGGGAGCTGGCTGCACCCAGCACCACGCCCACGATCACACCCGCCAGCAACAGGCGCAGCGTGTGCTGCACGCCACGGGCCAGGGACAGCGTGAGCATGACGGCCAGCACCGCGCCGGCAAAGGCCGCTCCGGTCAGCCCCAGGCGCACCCAGACGCTGCTGGAAAACACACTGATGCCGGCCTGCTCGCTCATCATGCTGCCGCCCAGCATGCCGGCCGCCCCCCCCATGCCGGCCAGTGCCAGGGCCACACCCAGCGAGGCGCCCGAGGCACTGCCCAGCAGGTAGGGGTCGGCCAGGGGGTTGCGAAACAGGCCCTGGGCCAGCGCACCCGCCAGGCCCAGCAGGGCGCCGGCGGCCAGGGCGCCCAGGGTGCGGGGCAGTCGGATGTCCCACACAATTTGCAGCGCCAGCGCACCCGCCTCGGCGCTTTGCCCGCGCCCCAGCAAGGCGCCGATCACATCTTCAAAGCCGGCGCTTCCAATGCAGGCACCCAGCACCGTGATGCCCAGGCAGAGCAGCACAGCCAGTACCAGCAGAATGGCGCTGCGCGGAGACTTCACGGCGCGCCACCTGTGTTGGCAGCAGCCACCCGCGCCATGCAACGGGCCATGATGCGTGCGCCCTCGGCCATGCGCGGCCCGGGGCGCACCAGGATGTTGGCGTCGTCCTCATTGAAGACGCAGACCCGGCGCGTGCGCATGGCGGTGATACGGCTCCAACCCGGGCGCTGCTCAAGGCCTTCGAGGTTGGCCTCACCCACCATGATCAGGTCGGGGTTTTCGCGCACCACCATTTCAGGGTTGATCTTGGGGAAAGGGCCCAGGCCGGCGGGCAAAATGTTGCGCACGCCCATGCGCGTCAACGTCTCGCCGATGAAGGAGCCCGCACTGGCACCAAAGGGGCCACGGTTGACCTCAAAGTACACGCGCATGCCCCGCACTGCGGGTGGCAGCGACTGGGCCGCGGCAGCCACGCCACTGTCGATCTCGCGCCAGATGCGCTGGGCATCGGTCACCTCCAGCAGCTCCCCTACCTTGCCCAGCACCCGCTGCACATCGGCATGGTTCTTGGGCTCCAGTGCCACCACGGCAATGCCCAGCGAGGTGAGGCGCATGGCGGAGCGCGAGGACACGGCCGCCAGCACCACATCCGGATGCAGGGCCACGATGGCTTCGATGTTGGGGTCCATGCCGCCGCCGACCACCGGCAGGCGCCGCACGGACTCCGGAAAATTGGAGTAGCGGTCCACCCCCACCAGGCGCTGGCATTGGCCCAGGGCACACACCGTCTCGGTGAGCGAAGGCAGGAGCGAGACGATGCGTTGCGGTGCGCGGGGCAGCTGCACGGTACGCCCCAGGTCATCGGTGAGCTGCAGGGCCCATGCCGTCGGTGTCCAAAGCAGTGCGCACAGAGCGGCCAGGGCCGCCAGCAAGGCGTGCGCGGTGCAAACCCAGGCACGGTGCGGCTTAGTCATGCGGTGTCCTTCAGAGTCAGCGGCAGACCGGCAGCCAACAGGGTGACGCGCGAGCAGGCCGCCGCCACCGCCTGGTTGAGCCGCCCCAGGCAGTCCACAAAGGCCCGCACCGGCGCACCCATGGGAATGACACCCATGCCGATTTCATTGCCCACCAGTATCACCGGCCCGCTGGCCGAGCCCAGTGCCTGCAGCAAATGCGCCACGGCGGCGTCGGACAAGGCGCTGGCCTGTGCCTCGCTGCTCCCCTGCGCACGGTCTGGCTCAAACAGCGGCATGAGCAGATTGGTCAGCCACAGGGTCAGGCAGTCCACCACCACCAGGGTGTCAGGGCGGCTCAGGCGCTGCACGGCCGAGCCCAGGTCCCGCATTTCTTCCACCGTCTGCATGCCGGGCACGCGCTCGGCACGGTCGGCCTGGTGGCGCGCGATGCGCTGGCGCATTTCATCGTCCCAGCTGCGGGCCGTGGCCACCAGCACCGCCTGGTGCCCGGCAGCTTGCTGCAGCCACTGGCGGGCCAGCATTTCTGCGCGGCGTGATTTGCCGCTGCGCTGGCCACCCAGGATCAGCTCGCTATGCGCCAGGCCGCTCATGCCACGCCTGCCGCGCGTTGGCGCAGGTCCCAGTCCATCCACTGCAGGATGTGGCGGTGCAACTGGCGCACACCGTCAGTCAGTGCGGCCGGCCCGGGCTGCAGAATCTCGGGCGACTTGATTTCATGCAGGTGCTGGTGGCGCACGGCGGCCACCTGCTGCCAACCCGCACGTGCCGCCACGTTTTCGGGACGGAACTTCTTGCCGCACCAGGAGCCAAAGAGGATGTCCGGATTGCGCCGCACGATTTCATCACCATCGGCAATGATGCGGTTCTTGCCCAAGGGCTGCAGGGCCAGCTCGGCAAAGCAATCCTCGCCACCGGCAATCGTCAGCAATTCTGACACCCAGCGGATGGCGCTGATGTGCGGCACATCCCACTCCTCGAAGAACACCTTTGGCCGGCGTGCGCCTGCTGCCAACCGCTCTTGCACGGTTTGCTCCATGGCGCGCAACGCGCTTTGCATGGCGGCAATTTTCTGCAGCCCCTGCTCGGCCTGCCCCACCATGGCCGCCACCTGGTAGAGCATGGAAAAAATCTCGGCCACGCTGCGCTGGTTGAAAACCGTCACCTGCACGCCATGGCGAATCAGGTTGGCGGCAATGTCGGCCTGCAGGTCCGAAAAACCCAGCACGCAATCAGGCTCCAGCGCCAGGATCTTGTCGATCTTGGCGCTGGTGAAGGCACTGACGCGAGGCTTCTCGTCACGCGCGCGGCGCGGGCGCACCGTGTAGCCGGATATGCCCACGATGCGATGCTCCTGCCCCAGCAGGTACAGCCACTCGGTGGTCTCCTCAGTGAGGCAGACGATGCGCTGGGGGCCCGGTTGAAATTGCAGCAGCGCAATGCTCATGATGACAAGTCTCCGGTACCGTCAAACAGCGAAGCCGCTGCCGCGGGCGCCGATGGGAACCAGGCGTGAAAGTAGCTGGCTCGCACAGGGCCGTGCTTCCACACGGTCTCGCCCTCGGTTGCACCATCGTTGGGGCGCGTGGTCCAAAGCACGGACTGCAGGGGCGTTTGGGTGGTGGAGTAATGGAACGTATGGCCGCGCAGGGTGCCGGCCGGCAGCGACAACTGCTGCGGGCCCAGGGCCGCCAGGCGAGCATGCATGCTGACTTGCCCCGGCAGGAGTCCCCACAGGGGTTGGGCTGGCCCCTCCGTGGCCACCAGGGTTTCAAACAGGGCAATCATTCCGCCACATTCTGCCCAAACCGGCCGACCTGCCGCGATGTGCGCTGCCAGGCTGTCGCGGCTTTGCCGGCTATTGGCCAGGCGCTGTGCATGCAGTTCCGGGTAGCCGCCAGGCAACCAAACTGCATCGCAGACCGGCATGCCCTCGTCAGCCAGTGGCGAGAAAAAGCACAGCTGCGCACCCAGGGCTCGCAGGCAATCCAGATTGGCCTGGTAGATGAAACAGAAGGCTGTGTCGCGCGCCACAGCGATCGTCTTGCCCTGCAACAAGGGAGGCACCCTCGGACCGATTCCAGAGCCTGCATCTTCAAACACAGTGTTCCACCGCTGCCAAGCAGCCAGGTCCATCTGTCCCAGGGGCGTGGCCTGCAGGGCATCAGCTGCCGCGTCCAGGCGCTGTAAGGCGTCTGGCATTTCGTCGGCCAGGGCCAGACCCAAGTGGCGCTCGGGCAAGGCCAGTGCTGCCTCATGCATCAACGCGCCCAGCCAGTCTTTCGGTGTGCGCAGGCTGGCCTGCAGCATGGTGGCATGGCTGCTGCCGGCAACCCGGTTGGCCAGCACACCAGCCCAGGGCAACTGCGCCTCATAGTGCTGCAATCCATAGGCCAGCGCTCCGAACGTGCCGACCATGGCACCGGCATCCACCACGGCCAGCACATGCAGCCCCAGACGTCGCGACATCTCCGCCGCGCTGGGCGTGCCGTCAAACAAGCCCATCACCCCTTCGACAAGGATGAGGTCTGCCTGGCCGGCGGCATCATGCAGACGCTGGCGGCAGTCGGCCTCGCCGTTCATCCACAAGTCCAGTTGGTAGACCGGTGCGCCACTGGCAAGCTGGTGCCAGCCGGGGTCCAGAAAATCCGGCCCGCACTTGAACACCCGTACCTTGTGGCCCTGGCGCGCGTGCAGACGGGCAAGGCCGGCCGTGACCGTGGTCTTGCCCTGGCCGGACGCGGGTGCGGCGACCAGGATGGCAGGACAGCGGTGCACCTGGGCCATATCAGAAGTTCAGGCGCGCGGTGGCGGTGAAGGCACGTCCTGCCTCTGGGTACACGGAGTCGACGAAGGTGCCGGGGCAGCCGAAGGACTGGGTGTAATACTTCTCGTCGGTCAGGTTCTTCACACCCAGCGACAGGTCCAGCTTGCCCGCTGTATAGGCATAACGGACATCAGCGGTGGAATAGGCCGGAATCTTGCACGCATTGGTGGAGTCGGTGATCTGCGCGGACACCCAGATGATGCTGCCATCCACGGTATGGCCCGGCGCCACCTGCCAGGTTGCACCCACTGCTGCTGTCTGGCGCGGCACGTGCGGCACTTCATTGCCGGCGTTGCTGCCCTCCACAAAGCGCGACTCACGGTAGGCGCCATTCAAGCGCGCCTTCAGGTTGCTGGCCAGCTTATATTTGGCATCAATCTCCAGGCCACGGCGCAGACTGGCATCAAAGTTCACGTTGGTACTTCCGTCAAAGCCGATTTCATTGCTCAGCAGGCTTTGGTAAACCCGACCATCCACGCTGAGGCGTTCATCTGTCCAGCGCAGGCCCAGCTCTGAATCCCGAGAAGTCTGGGTCTTCAGAATGGTTCCGGCATTGGTAAAGGTGTACTCGTCGGCAGTGGCCAGACGGTAGCTGTTTCCCACATGGCCATAACCCACCAGCCCCAAGGGCAGCTCCTGGCTTAGGCCCAGCTGCCAGGCCACCGGGGTTTCGCTCAGGGACACGCCACTGGAGGTTTCGCTCTTTTTGACGCTGTCGTTGCGCAGGCCCAGACTCACGCGCGTGCCAGTGGGCTGGTAGCTGACATCGTCGGTAATGTAGAGAGCTTCAGAGTGCGTCTCAGCAAAGCTGCCAATGGTCTTGAAAGTCGAATCCAGCACCGTGTTGGACCATTTGCTGGTGTCCAAGCCCAGCACCAATGCATTGCTCACGCTACCCAGGCTGGATTCGCGGCGGGCACGCAGGTTCAAGTCCGAAGCAGCGACAGCTGCGGCCGAGGCGCCGAAGTTGTCAATGCGGGTCGAGCGGGTGCGCTGGTTGGCATCCATGCCGAGGTCCCAGCCAGCCACGCTGGCATCAACGAAGACGCCGGTGTTCTCCGACTTGGAATAGCCGAAGTCGGACGGTCGCGTGGTTTGCGACGGGTTGCTGGCGTACTGCGCATTGGTCAAGGAACCGGGCCAGCCACTTTGATTCACCTGGCGGCCGCTCAGCATGCCCAGGCGCAGCCAGTCATTGCTCCACTGAGCCGTACCGTTCAGGCTGTTGGAGGTGCTGGCAAAGTTGTCGCGAAAGCCGTCGCTCTTGGCATCCTTGGCAGCTACATCCACCGAGAAACCGCCCGAAGCCAGTACCGCCGAAGCACCCAGCTCGCGCGTTCCAAAGGTGCCCGCGGAGGCATAGACACTGGCTGAGTTGCTCCGCTGCATACCCTTGCCAGCCTTGGTCGTAATCACAATCACACCCGCCGTGGCACCTTCACCATATTGCACGGCACCGCTGCCACGCACCACCTCGATGCGCTCCACCGAACCGATGGGCACCATGGCCATGTTGGTAGTTGAAAGGTCGTCGTCGCGCAGACGGCGACCATCGACCACCACGACTTGGTTGCGGTCGGAAGCATCACCAAATCCGCGCAGGTCGATGGTGGTGTTGCCACCACCGGCGGTATCGAGCTTGCCAGGCACGCCCAGCAATCGGGTGATGGCCTCGTTCACGGTATTCACGCCAGAGTCCCGAATGTCCTGTGCCGTGATCACCGAGGCGGCATAGGTCAGGCTGCGCGCAGATTCACTGAACCGGCTGGCCGTCACCATCACTTCGCCCAGGGTGGATGTGGAGGAGGTTTGCGCGTGAGCGGCACAAGCGGCCAGGACGGCCAAAGACAGCACACTTCGACGTGCGCCAACAACTACAGATTTCATGTAAAAAAAGACCCGAAAAGCTACCCGGCCGTCTTCCCCGACAGCCTGTGGGCGTTCATGCCGCGCCCCGGGGGGCACAGCGACCTTGTTGGCCGGTATCCGGGCTGGTGGAACAACCTTCATCGCCTTCCCAAACGCATGTTCAAGCGTTCAGTGGCTGAGATGAGAGCGGCGTCTGGCGACGCGTCCACTTACCGTTGCGGGGGCAGCGCAGGTTAGGCTCCACCGTGTGTGGCGTTGCCCTCCTGCTTCCCGTTGAACTGCGGCGTGTGAACCACACCGCGAGCACCAACAGGCAGTATTTTAGCCCGTGGATACCACGCAAAACCCTACAATGCGACTTCTATGGTGAACAACGCGACACCCATGTCGAACCCGTCCCTGACAGACCAGATTACCGAACGCGCGGAGCGTTTGCTGCTGCGCTATGCCGAGGTACAGCGCACCAACGCCCTGCTGCTCAAGCAGGTGGAGGTCCTGACGCAGGAGCGTGATTCGCTCAAGTCGCGCTTAAGTGCCGCGCGTGCCCGCGTCGACGCACTTTTGGAGCGTTTGCCCGAAAACTCCGCCACTCAGAAGGACGTGCCGTGAATCAGCTGGAAGTACAAATCATGGGACAAAGCTATTTGCTGGGCTGTCCCGAAGGGGGCGAAGAGCGGCTGCGTGCGGCCGTGCAGCGGGTGGATGAGGCCATGTGCAAGATTCGCGATGCCGGCAAGGTTCGCGCCCGTGACCGCATTGCCGTGCTGGCCGCGCTCAACCTGGCGTTTGACCTGTCGGACAAGCAGTCGGCAGGCCCTGCCGCCGAGGGCCATGCAGCGCCCCAGGGCGAGTCCGAAAGCGAGGCGCTGCGCGCCCTGCTCGACCGCCTGGATGACGCACTCAGCGAAGACGGACAACTGCTCTAAAAAGCCTACAATCGCCCGGTCTGCGGTGCTCGCCGGGCTTTATATTTCCTTGAACCAATGCTCATTGAGCCCGGGCTTGGAACATTGCCCTGCCAGCGTGATCATCTCGCGTCAGATGAACCCAAGGTTGGTGCTGACCTCGCCCACCTGAACCCCGGTTCAGGATGCGGGTCCGGTGGCATTCGCAGACACCTCTATCTGCCCTCCCGCACCACGCCCCCGCCCTGCCTGGTTTACAGGCTTCTACCCTTAGGCCCGCAGGGCCAATTCGGAGGCATTTGCAGCCAGCCCTACCGCCTCAAAAAAGTAGCTGATGCGCTGGCGCGGCTGCAAGTAGTCCTGGGCCGCGGCCGGCAGGCTGGCCGGCTTCAGGCTGCGCCGTATGCTGGCCTGGGGGTTTTGTTCCAGATCGAGCACCAGGGCCTGGCTGGCGGGCACACCGGGCTCATGCACGATCACCCGGGGCTTGAGGGGGCGCGCTGAATTGACCGACACCACCAGCGCATGACGCTCGTCATTGAGCTGCACCACCGAACCGGGCGGATACACCCCCACCATGCGGATGAAGGCACTCAGCACGGTGGCATCAAAACGGGTTTTCTGCTGCGAAAAAATCAGCGCCAAGGCTTCATGCGGGGTCATGGCAGCGCCCGCCCACTGCGGATTGCACAGCCCGTCGTAGCGATTCACCAGCGCCAGAATCCGCCCGCCCATAGAAAGGTCAGCCCCTGCCTTGGCCTGCGGGAACCCGCTGCCATCGGCCAGCTCATGGTGTTCGGCCAGGGCCCTGACAGCCGCAGCGCCCAGGCCCATGGCAGTCCCCAGGCGCACACCATGCTCCACATGGCTTTGGTAGGCCTTGAGCTCCGCGCTGCTGAAGCCGCCGTCCAGGCGGCGCAGCCGCGGGGCCAGCTCGCTCTTGCCGACATCGTGCAGAAAAGCCGCCAGCCCCAGGTCCTGCAACTGCGCGGGCTCCATCTGCAGGGCGCGCCCCAGCAGCAGGGCCAGTACGGTGACGTTGACGGCGTGCATGGCGCTCTTGTCGCCCGCCACCTCGGTCAACAGCCGGATGGCAGACTCCCCTTGCGACACCACCTGCTGCACCAGGCCCTGCACCACACCGCTGCTCAGCGCAGCGGCCTGCAAGGGTTGGCCAGGCAGCAGGTCCAGGGCCTGTTTGTGCTGTTCAGCCGCCGCACAAAAGTGGCGTTCACACCGGGCCAGGCTGAGTTGCTGGCGCTCCCAGGGGCTGTGTGGGGAACCGGGGCCCTGGGCCGCGTCCTGCAGCGGCAGCGGCGCTGCCGCTGCACTTTTTGTCGCAGCATTATCTGGCGAGGGCTTCGACCCAGCCGGGGTTGCAGCGGCGTCAGGGGCCGCAGTGACTGCCGGCAACGGGTCGCTCTTGGCCGGCACATAGCGCAAGCGTTGCAGACCCAAGGCACGCAGTTCATCGATCTGGTGCTGGCTGCTGATCTTGAAGCGGCGTGAGGCGAAGGGGTGCGACAACCATCCCAGGTCGAGGTCGACGAACAAGCCCAGCCGCAAATCGGCGGGGGCAACATAGTCAAATTCGTCTTTTTTCATTGAGCCGGCTTGGCGCCTGGTTCCAATAGGTGGTCGTCAGCGGTATCCCTGCGAATGATTATGGACCAAGGTCACCCAAAAGCTGACCCTTTCGCCAGCTTTTCAGGGTGCAATCGTCAAAGCCTGGTTGTCAAAGTGCGACAGGCACTGCACCTGTCCCAAGAGCGCCTGCACTTGCTGCAAGTCACCCAGCCCGCTGCCCTGGCTTTGCAGGGTGGCGCTGGCACATGCCACGCCCTTGGCAAAGGCGTCCAGGGCGCTTTCGCCTGCCGCCAGTGCCCAGACCATGCCGGCCACAAAGCTGTCACCCGCCCCCACCGCGCTATGCACTTCCACCTGCAGCGGCGGTGCGTACCAGACGCCCTCTGGATTGGCCAGGAGGGCACCCATTTCCCCCAGAGACACCACCACCTGTCGGGCACTGCCGCCCTGCACCAGCGCCTGTGCAGCACTGCGCACAGCGTACAGGTCAGGCAATTCCTGCCCCAAGGCATCACGCAGTTCATGCAGGCTGGGCTTGAGCAGATAGACGCCCTGGTGCAGCACCGAACGCAGCGGCTCGCCCGAGGTATCCACCACCAGCCGCCCCTGCGCGCCAGCCACCACCTGCGCCACACGGGCGAAGAAGTCCAGCGGCACGCCCGGCGGCAGGCTGCCGCTGGCCACCACCAGCGACTGCGGCTGGCACAGGCGGCCAATCTCCACCAGGGCGCCCTGCCACTCGGCCTCGCTGATATCGGGGCCCGGCAGCACAAAGCGGTATTCGTGGCCGGTGCTGTGCTCCAGCACGGTGAAGCTCTCGCGCGGGAAACCCGCAATCGGATAAGGATGGCAACGCACTCCCTCCTGCTGCAAGAGCGACCACATCATGCGGCCGGTGCTGTGGCCTGCGGTGTAGAAGGCCAGCACCTCGGCACCCAGGCGGTGCAGTTCACGCGCCACATTCACCCCACCGCCACCCGCCCGCCGGTGCAGCGGTTCGCAGCGCAGCTTGTTGGTGTGGCGCACTTCCTGCACGGCGGTTGAGACGTCCAGTGCCGGGTTCATGGTGATGGTGAGAATGGGGTTCATGGCAAAAGCGTAGCACGGGAAATCGCCCATGAAAAAACCCTGGCCACGCGCATGCGCAGACAGGGTTTTGCGATGCCGGGTAGCCGTGGGGCCGCCCTGGAGCAACCGGGCAGCCGCAGGGCCGCCCAGGCCCATCAGTGCATGTGCAGGCCGCCGTTCACCGAGAAGTCGGCGCCGGTGGAGTAGCTGCCCTCATTGGAGGCCAGCCAGGCAATGATGGAGGCGATTTCGCTGGGTTCACCCAGGCGCTTGACCGGCACGGTGCCAACGATCTTGGCCAGCACATCTTCGCGGATGGCCTTGACCATGTCGGTACCGATGTAGCCAGGGCTCACGGTGTTGACGGTCACGCCCTTGGCAGCCAGTTCCTGGGCCAAGGCCATGGTAAAACCGTGCATGCCGGCCTTGGCGGCCGAGTAGTTGGTCTGGCCGGCCTGGCCTTTGGCACCATTCACCGAAGAGATGTTGATGATGCGGCCCCAGCCCTTTTCCACCATATCGCCCACCACCTGCTTGGTGACGTTGAACATGGAGTTGAGGTTGGTCTCGATCACGGCGTCCCAGTCTTCGCGGCTCATCTTCACGAACATGCGGTCGCGGGTGATACCGGCGTTGTTCACCAGCACGTCGATGGTGCCGTGCTCGGCCTTGGTCTTGGTGAAGGCTTCCACGGTGGAGTCCCAGTCACCCACATTGCCGGCCGAGGCGTAAAAGGTGTAGCCCAGAGCGGCCTGCTCGGCAATCCACTTGGCGTGGTCGCGCGTAGGACCGCAGCCAGCAATGACCTTGAAGCCTTCCTTGTGCAGGCGCTGGCAGATGGCGGTACCAATGCCACCCATGCCTCCGGTGACATACGCTACTTTTTGATTCATGACTATCTCCTTGTTGATATGGACAGAAACACACTTACGAATTAACGCTCGATGGTGAGGGCCACGCCCATGCCACCACCGATACACAGGCTGGCAATGCCCCTCTTGGCGTTGCGGCGCTGCATTTCATGCAGCAGGGTCACCAGGATGCGGCAGCCCGAGGCGCCGATGGGGTGACCGATGGCGATGGCGCCACCATTGACATTGACCTTGGAGGTATCCCAGCCCATTGCATTGTTGACGGCACAGGCCTGGGCCGCAAAGGCCTCGTTGATCTCCAGCAGGTCCAGGTCCTGGGCCTTCCAGCCAGCGCGTGCCAGCGCCTTCTGCGAGGCCGGCACCGGGCCCATGCCCATCATGGCCGGGTCCAGGCCACTGGTGGCAAAACTGGCAATGCGCCCCATGGGCGTGAGGCCCAGGGCAGCGGCCTTCTTGGCCGTCATCACCATCACGGCGGCCGCCCCGTCGTTGATGCCCGAGGCGTTGCCGGCGGTCACGCTGCCTGCCTTGTCAAAGGCCGGGCGCAGGCCTGCCAGGGCGTCGGCGGTGGACTTGCGGTTGATGAATTCGTCCGCTGCAAACACCAGGGGATCGCCCTTCTTCTGCGGGATGCTGACGGGCACGATTTCGTCGACAAACTTGCCGGCGTCCTGGGCGGCTGCGGCCTTTTGCTGGCTGGCCAGGGCCAGGGCGTCTTGCATGTCGCGGCTGATGCCATGGGCCTTGGCCACGTTCTCGGCGGTGATGCCCATGTGGTATTGGTTGTACACGTCCCACAGACCGTCGACGATCATGGAGTCGATCATCTTCCAGTCGCCCATGCGCTGGCCGTCACGGCTGCCCAGCAGCACATGGGGCGATGCGCTCATGTTTTCCTGGCCGCCGGCAATCACGATCTCGCTGTCGCCATAGGCCACGGCCTGGGCCGCCAGCATGACCGCCTTCAGGCCGGAGCCGCAGACCGCATTGATGGTGAGCGCCGGGGTTTCCTTGGCGATGCCGCTCTTGAGCAGCGACTGGCGCGCCGGGTTCTGGCCGGCACCTGCGGCCAGCACCTGGCCCAGAATCACTTCGCCTACCTGGTCAGCACCCAGGCCGGTGCGCGCCAGCAGCCCCTTGATGACGGTGGCTCCCAATTCGGGTGCAGCCGTCTTGGCCAGCGTGCCGCCAAACTTGCCAACGGCCGTACGCGCGGCAGAAACAATGACGATGTCTTCCATAGCTTTCGTGTCCCCTCTAAAAATTCTGGATCAGGCGCGGGCCTTGACGTAGCTGCCCGGCGCGGCCATCTGGGCCTTGTACTTGCCCCGGCCGTAGCTCTTGGGTGCGGCAACCTGCTTGCCGGCCTGGCTCTTGAGCCACAGGTCCCAGTCGGTCCACCAGCTGCCGGGGTGTTCTACCGCGCCCTCTTGCCAGGCCGCTTGCGTTTTCGGGAACTTGCCGTCGTCGCGAATCCAGTGGCTGCGCTTCTTCTTGGCCGGCGGGTTGATTACGCCGGCGATATGGCCCGAGGCGCCCATGACAAAGCGCTTCTTTCCGGGCAGCACCTGGGTCGAGGCGTAGGCTCCGCCGATGGGCACGATGTGGTCTTCGCGCGAGCCGTACAGGTAGAAGGGAATGTCGACCTGCTTGAGGTCGATCTTCTCGCCGCAGATGGTGGCGCGGCCAGCCTTGACCAGACGGTTTTCCAGGTAGGTGTTGCGCAGGTACCAGCAGTAAAACGGACCGGGCAGATTGGTGCTGTCGGAGTTCCAGTACAGCAGGTCAAAGGGGGGCGGTGTCTCACCCTTGAGGTAGTTGCCCACCACATAGTTCCAGACCAGGTCATTGGGGCGCAGAAAGCTGAAGGTGCTGGCCAGGTCAGAGCCCTTCATCAGGCCGCCCTTGCCCATCTCGGCCTCGCGGTACTTGACGAAGGACTCGTCGATGAACACGTCCAGAATGCCGCTGTCGGTGAAGTCCAGCAGCGTGGTGAGCAAGGTGGCGCTGGACACGGGCTTTTCGCCGCGTGCGGCCAGCACGGCCAGGGCCGAGGTCAGCATGGTGCCGCCCACACAGAAGCCCAGGGCGTTGATGGTGTCTGCACCGGTAATCTCCTGGGTGACGCCAATGGCCTTGATGACCGCGTCTTCGATGTAGTTGTCCCAGGTCTTGGTGGCCAGCGAGGCGTCGGGGTTGCGCCAACTCACCACAAAGGTACGGTGGCCCTGCGCCACGGCATGGCGGATCAGCGAGTTCTCCGGCTGCAGGTCCAGGATGTAGAACTTGTTGATGCAGGGCGGCACCATCAGGAAAGGCTTTTCATAGACCTTGGCCGTGAGGGGCTTGTATTCGATCAGCTGGAACAGGTCGTTTTCAAAGACCACGGCGCCTTCGGTGGTCGCCACATTCTTGCCCACCTCAAACAGGCTCTCGTCGGTCATGGAGACGTGGCCCTGCTGGATGTCGTGCACCAGGTTTTGCACGCCCTTGGCAATGCTCTCGCCCTGGGTGGCAATGGCCTTTTTCTGGGCCTCGGCGTTGAATGCCAGGAAATTGCTCGGGGCCGCGGCCGCCACCCATTGCTCCACGGCAAAACGGATGCGGTTGCGGGTTTTCTCGTCCGCTTCGACCGCCTCAGCCATGCCCATCAGGGTGCGGGCGTTGAGCAGGTACACCGCGGCGGCATAGGCGGCCATGGGATTTTCATTCCAGGCAGCATCGGCAAAGCGGCGGTCGCCACTGACCTTGGGCGCCTTGAAGCCTTCGGCAAACAGGCTCATGGCTTCCTTGGAATACTCCTGCTGCAGGGCCTGCAGTTTCTCCGGCGCAAAATGGATGTCCGGTGCTGCGCCATTCAAGCCTGCCGTAGCGGCCCCCAGGTCTGCGGTCTTGAAAGTGGCCAGCGCCTTGGTCCATCCTTCACTCAGGGCTTGCTGAAATTGCGCGGCAGCCTGGTTCAGGAATTCGGGGGTTTTGTCGCTCACGGTTTCGCCTTTGGAGTTGATCGCTTCAGACCGCTAGTATCTCAGCTTGACGGCCCGCTTTTCCTTACAAAGAAGTATTTCGAAACCCGTATGTACATTGTTCCCATTGCCTGGATTTACGTGGCCCTGATGATGAGCGTGGCCGAGGCCAACAACAGCAACGGCACCGTGCTGGGTGCCATCATCACCTTCGTGCTGTACGGCCTGCTGCCGGTGGGCCTGGTGCTCTACATCATGGGCACGCCGGCGCGCAAGCGGCGCCTGCGGGCCCAGGCCGAGCAGGAGCGCGCCGCCTACCTGGCTGCAGCGGCCGTGCCCCCAGCGGCCCCTTCAGCCGGTGAGCCAGATGCAGGCCGCCATGCGGCCGCTGATACGGTCGCGCCGGTGCGAAAAGAACCGTGAGGCATTGGCCACGGTGCACCACGCTTGACTTCCGTCATTTCCATAAATCGCCTGGACCCCGGCCCTCTGCAAGCGCTGGCGCGCCAGCGCCGGCAGATCGGCCAGCCACTTGCCCTCGCCCTTGGGCAGAAAGAAAGCCCGTGCTTCAGGCGTGTCAGCGACAAAGGCTGAGCGCACCTCCTCACCCACCTCGAATGCCGCCGGGCCAATGCAGGGCCCCAGCCAGGCCAGCAACCCGCGGGGCTCGGCATAGCGCGCAACGCTGGCTTCCAGTACACCGTGGCCCTGGCTGCCCAGCAGGCCGCGCCAACCCGCATGGGCGGCGGCTACCTGCCGGCCTTCGGCATCGCAGAACAGCACCGGCAGGCAATCAGCCACCATGACGCAGCAGGCCAGGCCAGGCTCAGAGGTGCAGGCGGCGTCGGCCACCACGCCGTCGGGCGAATCGGCCCGGGCAGGCAGCACATCCCAGCCGTGCACCTGCTGCAAATACACCGGCCGCACCCCCACGGCCGCTTGCAGCACGTGGCGGTTGTGCTGCACGTGCAGCGCGTCATCCCCCACATGCAGGCCCAGGTTCAGGCTGTCATAGGGGACACCGGAGATGCCACCCTGGCGGCTGCTGAACAGCGCCTTGACAGCGCCAGGAGCGGGCCACTCGGGTACTAGCCAGTCGGAATGGAGAGGGTGCATGGCGCAAGCATAATCGGCAGCACGGACCCATTCTCACCACGGAGTTTTCATGATTCTCGAACTGGCAGACTTTCGCATCCATCCCGGCCAGCATGCGGCTTTTGACGAGGCCATCGCCCGCGGCCTGCGCGAGGTGATTGCCCATGCCAAGGGTTGCCAGGGTTACAAAGTCAACCAGGGCATTGAAAACCCCGATCGCTATGTACTGCAGATCTTCTGGGACACGCTGGAAAACCACACGGTGGATTTCCGCGGGTCCAAAGCCTTCGTGCAGTGGCGCGCCATCGTGGGGCCCTTCTTTGCCGCACCACCGGTGGTGGAGCACTTTGAACTGGTCGTCAAGTCCAGCTGATTCCGGATACCGCGCCGCCTGCATTTACCCCCCAAAGCCAGCCACCATGCCCTTTGTCGTCAAGCCACCTGCCATGGTTGCCGTGCCGGTATACGGCAGCGTGCAGAGTTTTCCGGTACACCGCATCTACTGCGTGGGGCGCAACTATGCTGACCATGCCGTGGAAATGGGGCACAGCGGCCGCGAGGCGCCGTTTTTCTTTATGAAGCCGGCCGATGCAGTGCTGCTGGCAGGCTCCGATGGCGTGGCCCACATGCCCTACCCCAGCCTGACCCAAAACCTGCACCATGAAGTGGAGCTGGTCGTGGCCATAGGCCAGGGCGGCAGCCACATCGCAGTGGGCGATGCGCTCATGCATGTCTATGGCTACGCCGTGGGTCTGGACATGACCCGGCGCGACCTGCAAAACACCATGAAGCAGCAGGGCCGACCCTGGTGCATTGGCAAGGGCTTTGACCACTCGGCACCCGTGGGTTCCATCACGCCGGCAAGCCAGGTGCCCGGTCTGGGGCAGGCCCGCATTGCGCTGCAAGTCAATGGCCAGACCCGCCAGCAGGGCCGTATTGACCAGCTGATCTGGAGCATTGCCGAAACCATTGCACAGCTCTCCGAAGCATGGCATTTGCAGGCCGGCGACCTGATTTTCACCGGCACGCCGGCCGGCGTGGCCGCGGTGGTGAGCGGCGACGTGCTGGAAGCCCAGGTGGACGGCCTGCAGCCACTGCAGGTGCGCATTGTCTAAACCCAGCCGAGAAACCGATGCACCGACCCCCGATCAAACATTGCAAGGAATGCGGCAGCAGCGTGGTCTACCGCATACCTGACGACGGCGACACCAAGCCACGTGCGGTCTGCCCGCAATGCCACACCATCCATTACGAAAACCCCTTGGTGGTGGTGGGCACCGTGCCGGTCTGGCAAGACAAGGTATTGCTGTGCAAGCGCAATATCGAGCCGCGCTTTGGCCTGTGGACCCTGCCTGCGGGCTTCATGGAACTGAACGAGACCACGGTGCAAGGTGCCGCCCGCGAGACTGTGGAAGAAGCCGGCGCGCAGTTCGAAATGCAAGAGCTGTTCACCCTGGTGAATGTGGCGCGGGTCGGACAGGTGCACCTGTTTTACCGCGCCGCGCTTACCAGCGAAACCTTCGCGCCGGGCGTGGAAACCATAGAAGCCCGCCTGTTTGCCGAGCAGGACATTCCCTGGGACGAATTGGCCTTTCGCACCACCCAGGTCACCCTGGAACACTTCTTTGCCGACCGCCGCAAAGCCCGCTTTGCCGTGCACCATATCGACGTCTAGAGGCCACATCGGTTCATGCTGCCCTGCTATGTGATGCTGGACCTGGAGACCACCGGCGGCAACGCGGTGCATGACCGCATTACCGAGATTGCCGCAGTGCGGGTGGAAAACGGCGTGGAGACGGCGCGCTGGAGCTCGCTGGTCAACCCCGGTGTGCGCATACCACCCTTCATCCAGTCGCTCACCGGCATCAACGATGCCATGGTGGCCGATGCACCGTCCTTTGAAGCGCTGGCCCCGACTTTGCTGAACCTGCTTGAAGGTGCCGTACTGGTAGCCCACAACGTGCGCTTTGACCACGGCTTTCTGGTACATGAACTGGCACGCCTGGAGCAGCAGCTCAAGGTCAGGACGCTGTGCACCGTGCGCCTCTCGCGCAAGCTGTATCCCCAGCACCGTGGCCACGGCCTGGACGCCATTTTGCAGCGCCACGGCCTGCATACCCAGGCCCGGCACCGCGCCATGGGTGATGTGGATGTGGTCCTGCAATGGTTGCGGCTGGCCAGCGCCGAACTGGGCGCCGACACACTCGCGCGCGCCGCCCAGGAGCTGCTGCAAGGCAGCGCCTGCCTGCCGCCGCAGCTGGAAACGCCGGTCTCCGATATTCCAGAACGCCCTGGTGTCTATTTTTTTTATGGCGAGGGCGCGGTGCCCCTGTACATCGGCAAGAGCGTGAACCTGCGCGCGCGGGTCATGTCGCATTTCCAGGCGGCCACCAAGGTGGCGCGCGAGATGCGCATACTGACCGAGATCCGCCGCGTGGAGTGGACCGAAACCGCCGGCGAGCTGGGCGCCCTGTTGCTGGAAGCGCGCCTGGTCAAAGAGTTGCAGCCGCTGCACAACCGGCAGCTGCGCCGCGAAAAGGCCTTGTGCACCTGGCAGCTGGCAACCGATGCAAAGGCCAACCCGCTGCTCAAGCTGCGACAGATGGATGCCGTGGACGCGGCCCACTGGGGTGATCTCTATGGAACCTACCGCTCCAAGCGCCAGGCCCACGACAGCCTGCGCCTGTTGGCCGAGACCCACGGGCTATGCCTGCGTCTCTTGGGCCTGGAGTCAGGCAAAGGGGGCTGCTTTGCCAGCCAGCTGGGCCGCTGCAAGGGTGCCTGCGCCGGCCGTGAAGCACCGGTGCTGCACCGGACCCGGCTGCAAATGGCCCTGGCCCAGCACCGGCTGCAAGCCTGGCCCTATGAAGGCTGGGTTGGCATTCGGGAATACCAGACCGAGACCGAGCGCTGCGACATCCATGTGTTTGACCACTGGTGCCATCTGGCCACGGTGCACGATGAGGCCGAGCTGGAAGACCTGCGCCACCAAGGCCGCCGCCCCTTGGGCTTTGACCTGGACACCTACTGCCTGCTGCAAAAGCGCCTGACCAGCAAAGCCAGGCAGGACGCCTCCATCCTGCTGCTGGCCGGATGAGGAAACATAAAAGCCGGCTTGCCGGAATGCGTGTGTTAAGAGGCACAAACCGCGTGCGAGAATGCATCAAAATGTAAGAAGCAGGTACGAGGGCATGAGATTCAAAGCTGTCACAGTGGGAATGGTTTTGGTGGGTACGGCCTTGGGCAGCCATGCTCTGACCCTGGGGCGCGCGCGCGGCGCGGCGTGGATCGGCCAGCCGCTGGAACTTAATGTACCGGTGCAGATTGACCCCGGTGCAGCCGAGGGAACGCTGTGCCCGGAGGCCGATGTCTTTCATGGCGACAGCCGTCAGGACAGCAGCCGGGTGCAGGTGCAGGTGCAGAGCACGGATCAGCCTGACAGCTTCAATCTGAAAATCACCTCGACTTCCCTGATCGATGAGCCGGTGGTGACGGTGTACCTGCGCGCAGGCTGCGGGCAAAAATCATCCCGCAAATATGTGCTTCTGGCCGACTACCCCAACGACGCCGTGGCGCCTCTAAGCCGCAGCGCTGCGCCGACGGTAGCGCCGGTACCCCTGGTCATCCCCACTGAGGCCGCGACAAACCCGCCTGCGCGTGCCGCTGTCAGCGCTGAAACCACCCTGCCCAGTACCGCAAGCCCCGCCAGGCCTAAGGCTCCCGCGGCCCGCGAAGCGGCCAAGGAAGTGCCAGCCGAGCCCAAGCCTGCTGCCAGGGAAGCAGCCAAGGAGGTGACTAAGGAATTGCCCCGTGAAGTGGCCAAGGAACCGGTCAAAGAAGCCAGCAAAGAGGCTGCGAAAGAGCCCGTCAAACCCGTGGCAAAAGAAGCCCCCAAGAAGGAGGCTGTTGCCAAGGCTGAAAAGACCGAAAAAACTGAAAAAGCCGAGAAGGCCGACAAGCCTGCTGAGGCATCCAAGCCGGCAGCGAGCGGCAAGCCGCGGCTGCGACTGGACCCGATTGAAGTGCTGAATGAGCGGGTGAAAAACCTGGAGTCCAATTCTGCGGCAACCGTGGTGCAGGATGACCTCAACCGCGACGGCCAGAAAATGCAGGCCCTGCAAAGCGACCTGAAGACCCTGCTGGACCAGGCCGTAAAGAATGAGGCCAGCCTCATGGCCATGCGCGAGCGCCTGGAAAAGGCCGAATCCGAGCGCGTGCCCCTGACCGTGGTGTATGCGCTGGCGGCTCTGGTGGTTCTGTGCCTTACGGCCCTGGCCTACCTACTGTTCCGTCGCCCGCGCCAGCCTGCCTGGGAAAACTCCTACCAGGCTTCCGCTGCCTACGCGCCGGCCAGCGTTGCTCCGGCTCAGGCCGCTTCGGCCGGGCAGATGCAAGACATGGACGTCAACCTGGTCGACCTCGACCAGGAATCCTTCGACCAACTCATGGGACAACCGCAAGCCAGCAAGACGCGCTAGGGGCGTGGCAGCGCGAGTGGATTGGGCGTGGGTTCCGCCACCTTGTGCAGCAGGTTGCGGTCGGTGTGGTGAAAGGGTTCGTCGCGCCCTCGGATCTGCAGCACCGTGTCTTCTTCGTAGCTCCAGCTGCCGTCGCCATGCATGGTGACCCGGATATGAAACGCAGTGGTTCTGAAGGCGTAGTCCAGAAACGGCGAGGACCGTATACCGAAGTTCGTGTCGCCCTCGGTGGCGTGCAGCTCAAAGCTCTGGGCATCGGCATGGGCCCGCCCTTGGGCCATAAGCACCATGCCGCGCGGTATGGTGAGCGTATGCAAGACCGTGCCGGTGGCAGGCTCCCACAGCCAGTAGCCCACCTGCTCGTGGTAGGTCTTGCTTTGCTCCGGCTTGGTGATGTGGGTGTGGTAGCGCAAGCCATAGAGCAGCTGCGGGCCATTGGTCTGCGGATCGATGGGTTGCAGTTCCAGCCGCTCGATAAAGGCCTGCTTGCGCGGCCCGTCGGCCTTGGGCTTGACGTCCAGCCCGCGCTGCCCTTGCCATATGCCCGCCATGCCGCGCAAGGGCCCCAGGTTGCGCAAGGTGTCCACGTCAACCTGCGATGGCTCGGTATAAATGTCTTCAGAAAACGGGTTCATGGTGGCCGCCTTTTCTTTGCTGTGCGCTGGTTGACGAGCCAAAAAGTTTAACCATGAAAAAAGCCTCTGAACAGAATCTGCTCAGAGGCTTTGCGATTTCAAATGGTCGGTGTGAAAGGATTCGAACCTTCGACCCCTTGCACCCCATGCAAGTGCGCTACCAGGCTGCGCCACACACCGATCAAGCCTTGCATTATAGCCTGAAAATTTGGCCGATTTCAGTCTTCCAGGGCTAATAGTTCACGAATCTCAGCCAACTCGCGGCGCAGGTGCACCAGTGGCAAGCTGGGGTCGTCCACTATGTCGGCTGGCAGCATGGAATCCATGTCATCCAGGTTGTCGGGGTCGAGCTCGATTACATCCACACCATCGAGCATGACTTCACCGTTGCGCTTCTTGTCGCGCTCGGACTGCATCAGCTCCTGCATCTTGTTGCGCGCGCCGCTGATGGTGAAACCCTGGTCGTACAACAGGTCGCGAATGCGGCGGATCATCAGCACCTCATGGTGCTGGTAATAACGCCGGTTGCCCCGGCGCTTCATGGGCCGCAGCTGGGTGAACTCCTGCTCCCAATAACGCAGCACATGGGGTTTGACCCCGCACAAATCCCCCACCTCACCAATCGTGAAATAGCGCTTAGCGGGTATGGGGGGGAGAGTTTTCTCCATTGAAATCAATGCTCTACGGGGTAAAGCACAGAGGTTACTCTAACTTTGCCCGGCTGGCAAAGGGCCTGATGGCCGCAACCCAAATAAAGCTGGCCCGAGGCCTTAATCTGACGCCCCGGACTGGCCGTCTTCCTGGATCTGCTCCTTGAGCTTGTGGCTGGCATGAAAGGTCACCACCCGGCGCGCCTGGATCGGAATGGACTCGCCCGTGCGCGGATTGCGTCCCGGACGTGGCGCCTTGGTGCGAATCTGGAAGTTGCCAAAGCCGGAAATCTTGACGTCGGTGCCGTCCACCAGGCTGGCTGATATCAGGTCAAAGAAGGCATCGATCATGTCCTTGGACTCGCGCTTGTTCAGCCCGATCTGCTCGAACAAAAGGTCAGACAGCTGCGCTTTGGTAAGCGCAGGTGTTTCCAGACTTTCAACAGAAAAATCCATGGTGTGCTACTTCCGTTTGGGCGGCTGCATTCAGACGCGCTGGCGCGCGCCCAGGGCCTGGCTGAGTTGGTCGACCACCGCCTTTACCGTGGCCTCAATCTGCTCTTCGGTCAAGCTGGCCTCGTCACTGTTGAGGGTCAGACGCACGGCCAGGCTGCGATCGGTGGCACCTTCGGCTGGCGCTGCGTCCTTGGCCAGCTTGGGGCGGTACACGTCAAATAGCTGGGCATCGCGCAACAGTCCTGCCGTGGGGGCTGCAGCAATGGCATCCATCAGGGCGGCATGGGTGACGCCATCACCCACCACCACGGCCACGTCGCGATGCACCGCCTGAATCTTGGCCACCGGCTTGAAGGACGGCACCGGACGGGTCAGCACGGCCTCCAGCTCCAGTTCGAATAGCACGGGTGCCGTGGGCAGTTCATACGACTGACGCCATTTGGGATGGAGTTCACCGACATGGCCCACGCGCTGGCCGTCCAGCCAGATGGAGGCACAACGGCCGGGGTGCATGGCGGGGTGCTCGGCAGGCTTGAACACAGCAACCCGGGGCGCCAGCAGGCTTTCGATATCGCCCTTGACGTGGAAGAAGTCCAGGGCCGTATCCTTCACGCCCCACTGCAGGGGCTCGGCGCTGCCACTGGCCAGGCCGGCGACGCGCATGGGCTGGTCAAAGCCCTCCACCGTGGTGTCTGTGCTCTTGACCGAGGCATCGCGCAGGAACACACGGCCGATCTCGAACACGCGGACCCGGCTGGCCTTGCGTGCCAGGTTGAACTTGAGCACCTGCACCAGAGAGCCCAAGAGCGAGGAACGCATCACGCTCATCTGGCTGGCAATGGGATTGAGCAGCTTGATGGGGTTGGCGTTACCCGCCAGCTCATGCTCCCAGCGCTCTTCCACAAAGCTGAAGTTGATGGTCTCCTGGTAGGCCAGTGCAGCCAGCGCACGGCGCACGGCAAAGGCACTGCGCTGGGCCTCTGGCCGGATGTGCGCCGTAATGGGCGCCTGCGGCGGCGTGTGGGGCAGATTGTTGTAACCCACCATGCGCGCCACTTCTTCGATCAGGTCTTCCTCGATCTGCAGGTCAAAGCGGTAGGACAGCGGGGTGACGGTGATCACGCCCTCTTCCTGCGTCAGCGACAGGCCCAAACGATTCAGCGCATCCGCGCACTGGGCCTGCGTGAGCGGCATGCCGATCACCTTGGCCGCACGGGCCACGCGCAGGCGCACCGGGGTGCACGCGGGCAGATGGGGCGCCTGGTCGTCGATCGGGCCGCAGCAGGTGTCGGGCGTACCGCAGATCTCCAGGATCAGCTGGGTGATGCGCTCGATGTGCGCAACCGTCATTTCGGGGTCAACACCGCGCTCAAAGCGGTGGCCGGCGTCGGTGGAGAAATTGAAGCGGCGCGAACGCCCGGCAATGGCCTTGGGCCACCAGAAGGCTGCTTCCACATAAATGTGACGGGTGCTGTCAGACACGGCGCTGGCGTCACCGCCCATGATGCCGGCCAGCGATTCGAGTTGCTGGGCGTCGGCAATCACACCGACCTTGTCGTCCACCGTGACGGTGTTGCCATTGAGCAGCTTGAGCGTCTCGCCGCTCTTGCCCCAGCGCACATCCAGTGCGCCGTGGATTTTTTCCAGGTCAAAGATGTGGCTGGGGCGGCCCAGCTCAAACATCACATAGTTGGAGATGTCCACCAGGGCCGTCACCGAGCGCTGGCCGCAGCGCGCCAGGCGGTCCACCATCCACTGCGGGGTCTTGGCCTGGGTGTTGAGGTTGCGAATCACACGCCCGGAGAAACGGCCGCACAGATCGGGCGCGCTGATGTTCACGGTCACACGGTCATCACAGCCAACGGACGCAGGGGCAATGGCAGGAGACTTCAGTGGCGCTCCGGTCAGCGCTGCCACTTCACGTGCCACACCATAGACGCTCAGACAGTGCGCCAGATTGGGCGTGAGCTTCAGCGTGAAGAGCGTGTCGTCCAGGTCCAACAAGGTGCGGATGCTTTGGCCCAGTGGCGCATCACCGGCCAGCTCCAGCAGTCCACCATGGTCTTCGCTAAGCTTGAGTTCACGGGCCGAACACAGCATGCCCTGGCTTTCCACGCCGCGTAGTTTGCCGACCTTGATGACAAAGGGCTTGCCGTCCTCACCCGGAGGCAACTCGGCACCCACCAAAGCGCAGGGCACGCGAATGCCGACGCGGGCATTCGGTGCACCGCAGACGATGTTCAGCAACTCGGCCTGGCCCACATCAACTTTGCAGACGCGCAGACGGTCGGCATTGGGGTGCTGCACCGCTTCCTTGATCTCGCCCACCACGATGTGGCTGAAAGGCGGGGCCACCGGCTTGAGTTCTTCCACCTCAAGGCCTGCCATGGTCAGGGTCTCGGCGAGCTCTGCCGTGCCCATGGCGGGGTTGCAGAAAGTGCGTAGCCAGGATTCAGAAAATTGCATAAAAAAATCTCAACCAAATTCAAAACATGTCAGGCCGGCGATGCCTTCAACCAGGGACACCGTGGATCTGGCTTTGCCAGGCCACCGGTGTCGTCCCCCTCTGGGGGAAGCCGCATCGCGGCTCAGGGGGCATCAATTGAACTGCGCCAGAAAGCGCACGTCGCCATCAAAAAACAAACGCAGGTCGTTGACGCCATAGCGCAGCATGGTCAGGCGGTCCGGGCCCATGCCAAAGGCAAAGCCAATGTACTTCTCGGGGTCCAGTCCCATGTTGCGAATCACGTTCGGGTGCACCTGGCCCGAGCCTGCCACCTCCAGCCAGCGCCCGGCCAGGGGGCCGCTCTGGAACTGGATATCGATCTCGGCGCTGGGCTCGGTAAAGGGGAAGAAGCTGGGGCGGAAGCGCAGCACCAGGTCATCGCTTTCGAAAAAAGTGCGGCAGAAATCGGTGAAGACGAACTTCAGGTCTTTGAAGCTCACGTTCTCGCCTACCCACAGGCCTTCGCACTGGTGGAACATGGGAGAGTGGGTGGCATCGCTGTCCACGCGGTAGGTACGGCCCGGCGCGATCACGCGAATCTCAGGCATGTCACCGCTGAACAGCCCTTCGCTGGTGGCGCCGGCCAAAGCGCGGTGCTGCTTGACGTGCTGCACGGCATAGCGGATTTGCATGGGGCTGGTGTGGGTGCGCAGCAGGTTGGGCGCGGTCTCGGAGCCACCTTCCACATAGAAGGTGTCGTGCATGGAACGCGCTGGGTGGTCCTCAGGCGTGTTGAGCGCCGTGAAGTTGAACCAGTCGGACTCGATCTCGGGCCCGGACGCCACCGAAAACCCCATGGAGCCAAAGATGGCTTCGATGCGCTCCAACGTGAGGGAAACCGGATGCAGGCCGCCCTGCCCGCCCTGGCGCCCCGGCAGGGTCACGTCCAGGGCCTCGGCCTGCAACTGTGCCTGCAGTTCGGCATCGGCCAGGGCCTGACGGCGCGCGGTCAGTGCCGCCTCAATCGCCTGCTTGGACAGGTTGATGGCCGCGCCGCGCGCCTTTTTCTCCTCCACGCTGAGTGCCGCCATGCCCTTCATCAGTTCAGTGATGCGGCCGGACTTGCCCAAAAACTGGGCCTTGGCATTTTCCAGGTCAGCGGGCGTGGTCGCCTGGGCAAAGGCAGACTGGGCGGACTCGACGATGGCATTCAACTCGTTCATACGGTCTTGTTTTGTATTCGGTTCAAATGAAAAAGGGCTAGCGCCTCAACAGCCCTAGCCCTTAGTTCGTGTGCCGGGCGCACAGCGCCCAGCCGTGAATCAAGCAGCCAGCTTGGCCTTGACCTGCTCCACGATGCTTGCAAAAGCAGCCATGTCATGAATGGCGATATCGGACAGCACCTTGCGGTCGATCTCGATGGAAGCCTTCTTCAGACCGTTGGCGAATTGGCTGTAGGTCATGCCGCACTGACGGGCAGCGGCATTGATACGGGCAATCCACAACTGACGGAAGACACGCTTCTTGGTACGACGGTCACGGTAGGCATATTGCCCAGCCTTCATTACCGCTTCTTTGGCGATACGGAAGACATTGCCGCGGCGACCACGGAAACCTTTTGCAAGGGCAAGAACTTTTTTATGGCGGGCGCGAGCCGTTACACCACGTTTGACGCGAGGCATTGTGTTACTCCTTGTTCGTCGTTAATTAAATACCACGGCCGGGGAGCATCTGTGCCATGTGACCCATATTGGTCTCATGAACACCGACAGGTCCGCGCAGGTGGCGTTTATTTTTGGTGGTCTTCTTGGTCAGGATGTGACGCTTGAAGGCTTGGCCGCGCTTGACGGTTCCACCGGGACGAACGCGGAAACGCTTTTTCGCCGCGCTCTTGGTCTTCATTTTGGGCATGTAACTGCTCCTTCTCAATTGTGCTCGTGAGGCGTCTGGAAACAACTTCCAGCCTTGTTGGCCCCGAGCCACTTTTGTGGCGAGTTTCAATTCACCACTTTTGTGGCGAGTTTCAATTCGCCACTTTTGTGGCGAACCGAAGTTCCCCACGTTTGCGGCAAGCACAGCGCTTGCCGACTGATTTCAGCCGGTGACCAAACCAGCTGAAAAAATTATGCCGCAGTTTCTGCTACGGGCTTTTGCACGCCGCCGGCCTTCTTGCGGCCCGGTGCAATCATCATGATCATCTGACGGCCTTCCAGCTTGGGGAACTGCTCGACGATGATTGCGTCCCCCAGCTCGTCGCGCATACGCTGCAACAAGGCCAATCCGATTTCCTGGTGCGTGATTTCACGCCCCCTAAAGCGCAAGGTAATCTTGCACTTGTCACCATCATCCAAAAAGCGCCGGATATTGCGCAGTTTGATGTTGTAGTCGCCATCATCGGTACCGGGCCGGAACTTGATTTCCTTGACCTCGATGACCTTTTGCTTGGACTTCGCTTCCGCCGCCTTCTTCTGCTCCTGGTACTTGAACTTGCCGTAGTCCATCAAACGGCACACCGGTGGATTGGCCGTTGCGGCAATCTCAACCAGGTCAACATCCAGCTCGCCTGCCATGCGCAGGGCTTCCATCAGACTCACAACGCCCAAGGGCTCATTCTCGACCCCGGTGAGGCGGACCTCGGGGGCCATGATTTCACGGTTCAGGCGGTGCTTGCGTTCTTCACGCTGACGGCGGTCACGAAATTCAGTAGCGATGGCTCAATCCTGTTCTGTTGGTGCCACAAAAATATGGCGTATGCCGCGCAATGGGCACGCGCAATTCCGCATCCTTGGAAACAACCGCAGACTCAGGATTTGCTTGCAATATCGGCCGAGATTTTTTGCACAAAGGCATCCAGGGACATTGCTCCGAGGTCTTGTCCACCCCGGGCGCGCACTGCAACGGCGCCGGCCGCCATCTCCTTGTCACCAATGACTAGCAGATATGGCAGCTTTTGCATCGAATGCTCGCGTATTTTAAGCGTAATTTTTTCATTCCGCAGATCTAATTTGACCCTAAGCCCTTGATTCTGCAGCGTTTTTGCTACGTTTTTGCAATATTCGGCCTGTGCGTCGGTGATATTGAGCACTGAAACCTGCACGGGCGC